>ERZ808246.2123-NODE-2123-length-12901-cov-5.520473_pt1 | contig 12901 bp, 9 predicted proteins | sample MGYA00521083_ERZ808246 | MGnify/ENA primary metagenome ERZ808246 (study PRJEB31516, sample SAMN03275577) | gut metagenome | biome: mammalia-associated habitat; material: feces | host: Papio cynocephalus | place: Kenya | collected 2012-07-07 ...
AATATACAAGTATTTTGTTGAAAATCAGCAACTTAATTTATAGAACATCCCTTTACATATTGTGGAACGGAATGTAGCGTTCGCTTCCCTTCTGCCATTAATATAAACTTGGACGTTTGTGACAATCAGCGTATCGCAGAAGCATGGAAGAAACTGTCAACCAACCAACTCGACAATACCATCCGAGACTTTCTTGAGATAAGAATCAGAATGCAACTATGTGATTGGGCGTATCTCAATCTGATAGAAACCTTTGCCAAAGACCACTTGGGCAAAGGAAACTTGGCGACACTTATCACAGCATACATCTATAGCCAAAGTGGTTACCAAATGAGATTAGGGCGTAATGGCAACAAACTATATTTACTTTTTGGTAGCAAGCATGGTATCTACGACAAAGGATACTTCCTCATAGATGACATCAATTACTATCCTCTCGACAACGATACAAAAAAGATGGAAGTATGCAACTTTGCTTTTCCAATGGAGCAAGCCCTTTCTCTGTATATACAACAAAGCCAACTCTTCACCTATCAGCCAACCCCAGCAAGAAGTTTATCTTCTGATAGATATAAAGATATGACTTTGGACGTGCAAGTCAACAAAAACCTCATCGACTTTTACAACACCTATCCTACATCGGAGATTAACGGCAACTTCATGACAAGATGGGCAATGTATGCCAATACTCCTATGGAACAAGAAGTACAAAAACGGCTATACCCCATCCTTCAAGAAAAGATTACTGGTCTGAATGAGCATGATGCGGTCGATAAACTTTTGAACTGGGTTCAAACGGCATTCAAATATGAATATGATGAAAAAGTTTGGGGGCACGACCGTGCTTTCTTTACAGAAGAAACGTTATTCTATCCCTATTGTGACTGTGAGGATAGAGCCATTCTATTCACTCGTTTGGTTCGTGACTTGCTCGGTCTAAAGTGCATTTTGATATATTATCCTGGGCACCTCGCCTCAGCTGTTTGCTTCAACCAGCAAGTAAAAGGGGATTACATCTCGCTGAATGGAAATAAGTTTGTTGTTTGTGACCCGACATTCATTGGCGCACCAGTCGGTTTGACCATGCCTAATATGGATAATCAATCCGCAAATATCATTATTTTAGAGTAAAACCAGTATTGCTTTTAGTACTTTTAACCTTAAAAATTTGCTTATTAGTATTAATATTCGTACTTTTGCAATATGTAAAATCATTTAAAATGAAGAAATATAAAGTAAAAGAGGTTTTGCAGTTACTAAAGGATAATGGATGGTACTTAGCCAGGACAAAAGGAGACCATAGGCAGTTCAAACATCCAAGCAAACCTGGAACTGTAACTATAAGGGGAAAAGAAAGTGAAGTTTTAAACCAATTTCTCCTTAACAGTATTTGGCATCAAGCAGGATGGAAATAACTTCTCCCTGCTTGATAGTAAAACCTATTTTACTTGACAAAGAGATACAACAACAAAGAAGTAAGTTATGGAAAAAATCATTGTAAACGTAGCATGGTGTGACAAAAACTTTGGTGGCACACTTGGTGACAATGTACCCGGTGCCGTGGTCTTTACCGCTCGTACGTTTGCGGAATTGCAAAAAGAGGCTAAGGAATCGTTAGAATTTCATGTAGAAGGACTATTGGAAGATGGCGTAGATGTTCCACAATGGCTCAAAGATGGCGATTACGAATTTGTCTATAACTATCAGGACATCTCTACCCTACTTCGTGCTTATGAACCTTACATCTCCTTGGCTGCAATTAGCCGTGCATCTGGTATTAACCAAGGACAACTGTCACATTATGCTAATGGACTCAAAAAGCCACGTCCTGAGCAACGCAAGCGTATTATTGCAGGATTGCACAAAATTGGCAGTGAGTTACAAGCTGTTTGCTGCTAATTTTTAGCAACCTTCGTACAAAAAACAGCCGATAACGTGCGAAAGTTGATGCTTTTAAGTATGTTTTCGCACATTATCGGCTATTTTCTATACCAACTAAACCTTCATCACATCACTCGGCAAGAATATATTCATACATTCACATCCATGAACAGGAGACTCCTTTAAGAATAGCACAAGATGAACTTCCTGCCCTTTCTTTACAAAAGGCAAGTACTTAGCTTTCTGCTCCAAAACAGCCATAAGCCTATCAGCATCTTCATCATGCGTCCATTTACATTCACCTATCAAGATATGTTTCTTGTCAATGGACTCTGCCACAACATCCAACTCAACCATCTTGCCATCCTTGTCTTCTGGTGGAAAGATCTTACCCCACCAACGAGATGCGACATTATAGGCTACGCCATCTATAATGTTGCCACTAACATATTGACGACAAAGCAATTCCCAACATTGACCTATAAACTGTGGAAGTTGAGCCCGAATCACTTGCAGCACGACATCTATCCTTCCTAATTCCAATACGGAACGATAAGGCACAATAAACTGATAATGAAAGCGCAATAGGGAATCATTGATGTGATAAAGTCCTTTCTTACTTTTCTTAGGGCTCTCACCAAAAGGAACCTCTCGATTAACATAGCCGAGATCTCGTAACTTACTTAAAGGCTCAGAAATCGTACTGCTGTCTTTACCTGCCCTGGTTGCAATTTCAGATAATTTGTTGGCACCATTGCCAATAATGGTCAGCAAAGTAGATGCTTGCACCGTATCCCTCATATCATCACGAAGTAGGCGTTGAGGTTCTTCTATCAAAGGGCCCTGAGGATCAAGCAACACCTTGCGAATGGCAGTTTCCTTATCTGGATAATCCCTACGTAGTTCCCAATAACGAGGCACTCCTCCCCAAATAGCATATTCCTCCACTGCTTGCACTGCATCGCATTCCATTGCCATACTCATATATTGGGCAGGAATAGGCTGCATCTTAATAATTTCATTGGCAAGACCATAGAGTGGTGACTGTCGGTTGAGTACATACCCATGCATCAACTGCTGTGAAGAACCGCACAATATCAAGTCAAATTTCAATATTTTCTCATTTAAGAGTTTCTGAATGATGGAAGGAAGTGCATCACAACTTTTTACCAAATAAGAAAATTCATCCAAGCAGACTAACATACGCTCAGAGAGCTGATTGTTGAAACTTCTAAACAAAGTTTCCCAATCTGGGTAAATCACCTTGTCAAAACCATCTATGACAGAAGCGACAACTTTGGAAAATGCAGCACGTTGAACAGTCTCTGAAGATGTGTCGCTCAAAAAGTAAATCGCCTTATGTCGTGCTTTGACGATGCGTTTGATAAGCTCTGACTTACCGATTCTACGCCTACCATAAATGACGATAAACTGAGTATCTTCTCTATGGAGAGCTTCGTTTATTCGTTCTAATTCTGCCTCTCTATCTATTAGTTTCTTAAACTCCATAAGCCTCACGTTAAAAAATATCCTGCACAAAGATAATCTTTTTCAAAGATATTTCCAATTATCTGATAATCATACATATATTTATTATTAAAGTTTAACCATTTTCAACTATTCCTTAAACAAATCATCCGCCACCACCTCACTCTGCACACGATTCCAATAAGCATTGTGAACTACACCATAAGTCATAACCATGGTAAGATGTATCGCCTTGCGACGAGTAATCGAATCGCTAAAACGAGCTATCTTATGTCGAAGTACGGCATCATAATCCTTATCTATGGCAAACTCATTCTGCGAGAATTTCATCTCGCAGAGATTGATGGTATTGTCAGCTCTTTCTATCAGCATGTCGATTTGTGCCCCTTCACCATAAATAGGGTCATCCTTTATATGCTTCCCGCAACTCTGCTTGTTGTTTCTTTCTGCCTATTAACATGTTATGTACCTCCTTAACTTTTAGATTTTACTCATTTTTACGGACGCAAAGATAAGCATATTTCATTTATAATTGTCGGAAATTGCATTTTTAACCCATTTTCCGACAATTATAACTTCCCTTATATACATATTTATATAGGGGAAATATAGGTTATATAGGGGAAAATATAGGAGGCAGCAAGTAAATATAGAGGGAATATTGAAGAGGATAAGGCATGAGCAAAGAAGGTGATGAATCTAATTTTAGCAAACTTTACACCATTTTCTGCTACTCTCTGAGAAAAATAACGTAACTTTGCAACGGATATCCTATCAAAAATGAGAGAATATACAGCAAAAAGACAGAGATGCAAAAGAAAAACTTATACAATGGACTCATCGCTCTCGTGGCTTGCTTGGTCATGGGAGTGGGAATCACGATGGCAGTGAGACATCAGAAAGATGACGCTTCCATCCAGCACCCCGATGCCCAAACCGTGGCAAAGGCTGTGGCACAATATGCCGCCAACCAGAAGGCTCCGCAAAATGCACAGGCTAAGAAACAGAAAGCCATTGCTCCTACCAAGGAGATAGATCTCAACATCAGCGGTACGCTCAAAGATACAGAGGGCAATCCGATGGCAGACGTTATCGTGAGCGATGGATATACCTGCGTAAAGACCGACTCGCTCGGTCAATATCACTTCAAGCGAGATCGCTTGGCAAGATTCATTTATTACTCAGTTCCTGCCGACTGTCAGGTACCTACCCACTCCGAGAGCGACCATACCGCACACTTCTATCTCCCTGTTTCAGCCAACCAAAAGGTATATGACTTCACCCTCACTCGCCTACCTAACGGCAAGGAGAAGAAATACAAGATGATTGTCATCGGCGACCCTCAGGTTACCAACGCCTTCAGTCCTTACTATACTTCACCCGACGACAACCCTGTGAAGAAAAGCGACGTGGAGCGATTCACGACCCAGACGATGAAGGACATCAAGCAAACCATCCGAAACCTTCCGAATGGCACACCTGTATATGGACTCAGCATGGGCGATGACGTGCAGTATTACGGTGGTTACAATGAGCAACTGGAGCGTCAAATCCGTGAGGCCTTAGGTTCTTCGGAGATGCGTCTCTTCTCTGTAATAGGAAACCATGACCAAGACGGAAAGGCTCTCTACAAGCGCAAGTGGGAGGAGAGTTTCGGTCCTACCGATTACTCCTTCGACCGAGGTGACGAGCACTACGTCTGCATCAACAACTGCTTCTTCACCAAGGGCAAGGCTTATTACTCCCCTGGAGAACTCCATGAGACACAAGTGCGTTGGCTCAAACAAGACCTGGAGCTTACTCCGAAGAACAAGAAGGTGATACTCTGCTATCACATCCCGTTCACCTTTGGCAATGCGCCGTTCAAGAACGCCAAGCCTGTGGGCATCGAGAGCGAGAAGGGACATTATACTTCCTCCCGTCTTTCTTCCTTGCTCGCCCTCCTGGAGCAATTCGATGGTGGATACGAACTTTTCTGCGGGCACACCCACTTCGCCATCAACCACGAAATCAGCTACGAGGGCAAGCAGGTGATGGAGCATTGCCATGCTGCCGCTTGTGGCAACATTTGGCAATCGAACATCAACATCTGCGGCACACCGAATGGATATTATGTCTATACATTCGATGGCACTCGCCTATCGGATTGCTACTACAAGGGCACCTTCTGGGATGCCTCCAAGCAGATGACCATCTTCCGCGCCCAAACCGACTTCAATGGCGAGTCATACGCAGAAGACTGGGCTCTACCGAAAGAGAAGAATGTATTGATAACCAACGTATTCAATGCCGATAGCCGATGGAAGATATATGCCATCGAGGATGGCAAGGAATATCCGATGCATCGCATCAGCAGCAAGGGGCAGGATGCCTTTGCCACGGGCTATCACCACAAGTACAGCCAGTCGGTATCCTTCCGTTTTGTAAGCAAGCAGAATGGTTACCTCATCATGAACCACCTCTATTATTACGAGCCGAAGAACCCTGAGGCTCACATCACCATCAAGGCCATTGACCCATACGGCCATACCTATACGAGCAGTAGTTCTGAGACCATCTCAGAGCCTTTCGCCAACTTCGCCCACTATTATAGAAGTGAGCTAAACACTAGCAAACGTGAAGAAAACATTGCCAAGTAAGAGGTACATTAGGGACAAACAGAATCCAACACATTAAATTAGGGACAAACAAAATCTAACACACTAAATTAGAGATGAACAGAGAATACTTTAAGTTTGAAGTATGCGCCAACAGCGTGGAGAGTTGCTTGGCAGCACAGGAAGGTGGTGCCGACCGAGTGGAACTCTGTGCTGGCATTCCTGAGGGAGGTACTACCCCATCGTATGGCGAAATCAAAGTTGCCAGAAAGTTACTCAACAAGACGAAACTCCATGTAATCATCCGACCTCGTGGCGGCGACTTTCTCTATGCGTCTTTGGAATTGGAGCGTATGGAGGAAGACATCCGTATGTGCCGTGAGTTAGGCGTGGATGGCGTGGTCATCGGATGTCTCACTTCTGATGGTGAAGTCGATATGGAGATGAATCGTCGATTGATTGCCTTAGCTAAGGACGATGCCAGCAGTTGGGCGGCATCGGGAAAGAATTTAAATCCGATGACCGTGACTTTCCATCGTGCTTTCGACCGTACCGCCAACCCAACGAAAGCCTTGGAAGACATCATAGACTTGTGCTGCGACCGTATCCTTACCTCCGGTCAACAACCGAAGGCCATTGACGGAATCCCTCTATTAGCGGAACTAGAGAAGAAAGCAAAGGGAAGAATCAACTTGCTTGCAGGGAGTGGGGTCAACGAGGAAAATATCCATAAGATATTCGAAGCCACAGACATTCACGAATATCACTTCTCGGCAAGAGTGAATGTACCAAGCCGTATGAAACACTACAACCATGAGATCTATATGGGAGCCAAGGGGGTAGATGAAAGCAACTCGCTCGTTACCTCAAGAGAGAGAGTGGAGAATACCATCAAGGCTCTCTTAGGTTAGTCCTCCATTTGATTTCACGATTTTCACCATGATGATTATTTTACTATTATAACACGATTGTTCTTAAACCCTGTACATTACACTTTGTTTCATTTTATCATAAAAACCAACGAATTTATTACAAAAATACATTTTTTATGCAAATAATTGAGCAAAAATTTTGGTCGTTTAATCTATTTTACTAACTTTGCGGCAAATTAAGTTAAATATTGATTAAAAACTTAAAGTTCTTATCAGTCTTAAAGTTCTAGTCAATCACATTTTTTAAAGAGAGAAGAGATGAATTCAAAGAGAAAAAGCTACGTTTTGTATGCTTCGTTATTGTGCCTGCCACTAATGGGGGGGCAAATTGAAGCCACAGCACAAAACAGTGTGAGCAAAAGTCCGCAAGGAGGAGTTCAAACTCGCCGCGCAGTTGTTGCCAAGGGAGTTGTCACCGATGACACCCAGGAACCTCTGCCAGGTGTTACCGTGAGAGTAAAAGGCACGAAGATTGCCACCACTACCGACCTCCACGGAAAGTTCAACCTTACCATGCCTGCCATCGAACCAGGAAAGGCTTACTACCTAGAATTTACATACCTAGGCATGGAGAAGAAAACCGTACGCTACCATGACAGCAACTCCATGCAGATAGCCTTGAAGACTGCAGCTTCCAACCAACTCTCGGAAGTGGAAGTCGTGGAGACAGGTTATGGGCGCTTACCTCGCAAGGATATGGTAGGTGCTTTTACCACTGTAAAGGCAGATGACGTGATGATGCCTGCCTACCAGACCATCGACCAAATGTTACAAGGCAAGATTGCGGGTTTGATGGTAGTCAACAGCTCTACTCGTGTAGGATCCGCTCCAAAACTTACCATCCGTGGTAAATCCACCATCCTTGGTAACACAGACCCTCTTTGGGTTGTAGATGGAGTCATCCAGGAAGACCCTATCTCCATTGATGCCGGCGCTGCCATGACAACAGACATGAAAGAACTCATCGGTAACCAGGTATCATGGCTTAATCCACAAGACATCGAAACCATCACAGTACTGAAAGATGCTTCTGCTACAGCCATCTATGGATCAAAGGCATCCAATGGTGTCATCGTCATTACCACCAAGAAAGGCTCCGCCGAGCGCACCAGCATCCGTTACTCCACTCACTTCTCTGTACGACAGCGTCCTAACTATGATATGTACGACTTCATGAACTCACAGGAGCGCATCCAATTCTCCAAGGAAGCTTACGATGCCGGTGTTCGCTATCAAACAGACCCACTTCCTCAAATCTATACATACGAGGGATTGATGGCCATGTTTAACAAGCACATGATTTCTGAGACAGATTTCATGAAGCAAATGGAACGACTAGAGACTGTCAACACCGATTGGTTCGACTTACTCTGCCGCAACTCTTTAAGCCAAAATCATAGCCTCAGCATCTCGGGCGGAACCCAGAAAGTAACCTACAACGCCTCTTTTGGCTACAGCAACTCCAAAGGTACTGAAATAGGAAACAACCAAAATCAATTTACCGCTCGTCTGAATGTAGGCGTGCAGTTCAACAAACGTATCCGTGCCTCTTTCAACATCAGCGGAAGCAACCGTAACTCATACGGCTATAGCGGCGTGAACCCACAGTCTTACGCCCTCAACACCAGCCGTGCCGTGCCAGCATTTGAAGAAGACGGAAGCCGCGCCTTCTACAAGAGCTATTACAGCTATTCATTGAACAAGACACTGGGAAGCAACAATACCTACGGATACAATGTGTTCAACGAGATGGACAACAGCTACAGCAAGAACAGAGCTAACACCTTCAATGTATCTGCCAATCTCGACTTCCAAGTACTCGACTGGTTAAGCTATCAGATAGTAGGTTCCATGGCACATAGTTCCAACGACTCCGAGAGTTACAAAGGCGAGAAGACCTCTTATATAGAACGTAACTACCGTGGCTATGCCGTGGGAGCCGCTGAACCAGGCGATGCCCTCTACAAGGCTGCCTTGATGCCATACGGAGGTCAGTTGACCAACAACAACAATACCATGAACTCACTCGATATGCAGCACAAATTGGTGGCTAGCCATACCTTCAACGAGATTCATCGTATCAACGGAATGCTGGGCTTCGAGATGCGCTCTTCCAAGACATACGGCAAGGGTACCAACGTTTGGGGCTATGTGCCAGAACGTGGAGAAAGCTTGATTTCTCCATCCAAGCCAGAAGACATCGTGCCTATCGGTGGCGAACAATCCATCGGATGGGGTGCGCTCAAGGGACTCTTCGAGGGAGGTTGGAACAGTGTCAACAACACCTCCAACTATGTGTCTTTCTTCGGTACAGCCGCTTATTCATTGAAGAATCGTTATGTCGTGAACATGAACATCCGCTCCGATGCCTCCAACCGTTTCGGTCAAGACAAGAGAAAGCAGTTCGACCCAACCTACTCATTCGGAGTCTCTTGGAAAATCGCCGAGGAGAAATTCTTCAAGGAGCATGTGCAATGGATAGACCAGCTCAACTTGCGTGCCACTTATGGTATCCAAGGTAATGTGGTCAATTCTATCAGTCCAGAGTTGATTGCATCATATGGCGGGTTGCTATCTGGTTACAACGAGTACTACACCACCATCTCAAGCCTGCCAAACCCATACTTGAAATGGGAGCGCACCAAGACTTGGAACTTCGGTCTTGACATGCAACTGTTCAGAGGCATCAGCATGAACCTCGAATATTATGGTCGCCGTTCCAATGCCATCATCGAACAAGATGTGGCAGAAGAATACGGTATGGGCACTTTGCGCCTGAACGGTGGTATCATCGTAAACCACGGTATCGAATGGTCTATGAACATCACCCCTATCAAGACCAAAGATTGGACAGTCAACATCGGGCTCAACGCATCCAAGAACTGGAACAAGACGGAGACGGACGACCGTACCGCACGTGCCGACCAACTTACCCAGAGAGACTTCATCAGTGGCAACAGCGACCGTCCTTTGCGCAAGGGTTACTCACTCTATGCCTTCTGGGCATACGACTTCACAGGACTTGACCATGAGACAGGTCTTCCTACCTTTAGAGGTACTTCTCAGAAAGCCCCGGAAGATGGTGGTGACAAGAGCATCGACCCTACGACATTCCTTGTATATGCCGGAGAGTCAGAGCCTTACTTCACGGGTGGTATCAACCCACGTGTTCGTTGGAAAGACCTGCAGGTAAGTGCTAGTTTTGCTCTCATCCTAGGCTCCAAAAAGCGTTTGCCTAACCCATATTCTTCATTTACAAACGGCAAGATGCCTAGTCCGTTGTCCAATCTCAGCAAACAATTGCTCAACAGATGGAAACAGCCTGGCGATGAGGCACATACCAACATACCAGGTCTTTACACCTCGGTATTGGACGAGCTCAATCTATATACACCAGATGGTTTGTTCACCAACCGCTATGATATGTGGGCACAATCGACGGCACGCCTTGTAAGCGGCTCATTCTTGCGCTGTTCGCAACTTTCCATTTCTTACTATCTGCCAAAGGCTGTATGTCGTAAGATTCGCGCTACCAGCATCTCGATCAGTGGAAATACCAACAACCTCTTTGTGATAGCCAGCAAGAAATGGAATGGCTATGACCCAGAGACGGGTAGCAGCAAGCAGCCAAAAATCTATTCTTTCGGTCTTAGTGTCTCATTCTAAACGTATATGATAACAATGAAAAAGATAAAAATATACACCTTGGCTCTCTTAAGTAGTGCCGTCCTCCTATCCAGCTGCGGCGACTTCCTTGAGCCAAAATCCACCAGCGAGTTCGTACCAAAGGACGTAACTTCCCTGAACGAAATGCTTCTCGGTGAAGCATATCCTCGCAACGATATAGAAGGCTTCAACTATTTCCTCACCTTGATGGACGATGACGTAACCGCCACCGTATATCAAGAGCCAGAAACAGGTTTCGACGAGAACCTCTTCCTCGCCTCCTACACTTGGCAACCAGATATGTTCAACATGATGAAGGAAGCGGGCGTTACATCCACCGATATGTATTACACCTACTATCGCAAAATCAAGGGAGCCAATGCCATCATCGACTACATCGGCACGGTAACGGGTTCCGAGGATGACATCAACAACGTGTTGGCACAAGCATACGCCTTGCGTGGTTTCTTCTACTTGAACCTCGTCAATATCTTCGGCCAACCATACAATGAAAACCCAGACGCTCTCGGTGTACCATTGAAGTTGACCAGTGGCGTGGAGAAAGAGCCTCTGGCTCGTAACACGGTAGGAGAGGTATATGACCAAATCGTAAAAGACCTTCTAGAAGCAGAACGTCTTTACAACCTTCTCCCAGAGGCAAAACAATGGAAACAGAACTATCGTACGAGCCTTCCAATGGTAGAAATGCTCCTTTCTCGCACCTATCTCTATATGGAGAACTGGGAAGAAGCTGCCAAATACGCCAAGAAAGTCATGGATGACTCAAGATTCAAGTTGCTTGACCTGAATACAATACCGACCACGGAGACGGAGTCGGGAGTGACGACACGTGTATATACCAACTACCACTCTTATGGTAATTCCACAGAAGTCATCTTCCCATACGGAAATGTTGCCGACTGGGCGGGTTGGGTAGAAGATTACCCTACTGAAAACAGCAGCACCGGTGAGATACGTTTACCTTACTTCCGTGCATCCGATGACCTCTTAAGCATCTACACCGACGATGACTTACGCAAAGAACGCTACATCGTCAAAAAGGACTTCAATGGAGAATTGCTTCCATTAGCGGTTGGCAAATTGAACGTCAACAACGCATTTCGTCCTACAGGTGGAACCGGCATCTTCGGTCGCAGCATCCGTCTGGCAGAGGCATACCTCAACTATATGGAAGCCAAAGCCATGATTGCCAAGGAAACAGGCGACGGCAATGCTCGACAAGAAGCAATTCAAGCTCTCAATGACTTACGTAGCAAGCGTTTCGCAGAAACATACGCTCCAAATCCAGACGATATTGCTGATGCCGACAAGTTGGTCGAATTCATCCACAAGGAGCGTCGTCGTGAACTTTGTTTCGAAAGTCACCGTTGGTACGACTTGCGTCGTTGGGGAATGCCTGAAATCAAACACGTATGGTACACAACAAAGGATACAAAAACAGTCTATACACTACAGGCAAAAGACCCTCAATATACGGTACCAATCCCTGATGTAGCCAAGGAGAAGAACATCAATTTGGAACAAAATCCGTTGGCAGCAAAGCGCATCGGCGAAACAACAGAAAACAACACTGACAACGGCAACGATGCCGAAAATGACAACGATTAAGATTCAAAAATATGAAAAAGTCATTATTATATATAACAGCAGCAAGCCTTCTCATGTTTTCGGCTTGCGCTCCATCCGAAGATCCAATAACACCTTCTGGCAATTATTCGGTACTTCGTATGACATTCCCACAAGGCAACAACCCTTGGGATGAGGAAATCAAGGAAATACATGACAAATATGGTGTATATCTGCTCTACAAGGACATAACGCCAGCAGACCTCAACCGTAAATGGACGAGTGTGGGTACAGGGCTCCTCTATTATGGAGATGATGTGCCTGATAATGAAGTACAATATTACGTAGATTTCTTCAAGGATCACGTGTTCCCTTATTTCACTCCTGAGGTTTTGCAAACTTCTTTCCCTGTCAAAATTTATTTGATGAAAGACTTGCATGGTGTAGAACAAGACTTAGGAGGAGGTGGCAGTTCATCTGGCGGAAGCACTGGAACTGGGACTGGTGGCACAAGCACCGGAACTGGGACTGGCGGAAGCACTGGAACTGGGACTGGTGGCACAAGCACTGGAACTGGGACTGGAGGCACAAGCACTGGTACAGGGACTGGTGGCACAAGCACAGGTACAGGGACTGGTGGTACAAGCACTGGAACTGGGACTGGTGGCACAAGCACTGGAACTGGGACTGGTGGCACAAGCACTGGAACTGGGACTGGTGGCACAAGCACTGGAACTGGGACTGGTGGCA
>ERZ808246.2125-NODE-2125-length-12888-cov-4.055638_pt1 | contig 12888 bp, 13 predicted proteins | sample MGYA00521083_ERZ808246 | MGnify/ENA primary metagenome ERZ808246 (study PRJEB31516, sample SAMN03275577) | gut metagenome | biome: mammalia-associated habitat; material: feces | host: Papio cynocephalus | place: Kenya | collected 2012-07-07 ...
GGTGTTGACCGGCGGTTGCTGGGGAATATCGGGCGTTTCGGTGCAGTGGATATATATTTGCACTTCGTACTAATCCTTTTTCCCGTAATAAGTTAAGATACTCCTGTTTGAAATAGCAGGCTCTAGGGGGGAGCATCGAAAAAATATCGCATTGTGCGATACACCGAACGATTGACAGCCAGCCGATTCCCACATAAAAGATAAGCCCTGTCGGTAAGCCGTTGCTCCTAAATTAAGTAAAAGACATAGTTTTTCCTCGCCGTAGGAATAACTATGTCTTTCGTTCCTTGTAGGGTTTATATAACAGTAGCTACAAAAAATCAAAAGTAGTTGAAACGAATACTTTGGTTAAAAAATTTCGCTTATTTTGAGCTTGCTTTCTGGCAGGCTCATTTTTTTAACGCTTTTGGCTTGCTACGCAAGCGGTATCAAATCAAACATTGATTTTGGTTATAGCGTCGGGCTTCTGCACTTCCTTATAAAACATACAAAGTAGTGCAGACCAAAATTATATACGCATTTTGTTTTCCGTAAAATATAGCATCAAACAGTGTATAAGATACGCTAAAAATCAAGTAAATACGAATGTTAAGAAGCAGAAAGGTAGGAAAACAAAATGGCAAACAAAGTCTATGAGCTTGTGACAGAGCAAATCATTCATCAGTTGGAAACAGCCATCCAACAAGGGAGTCCCGCACCATGGTGTAAACCGTGGAACTGCAATACCGTTCCGATAAATCACATTTCTGGAAAGCAGTACAACGGAATCAATCTGTTACTACTTCCAGATTGTGACGAATATCTCACATGGGCGCAGTTGTGTGATTTGCAGAAACACAGACCAGAGTTAAAGCTCAAAAAAGGCAGCAAATCACACATGGTAGTTTATTTTTCTTTCAAAGAGTCCGAAAAAGATACAGTCACCACAGATGGGCAACTTGAAAAGGAACGGGTGCAGATTCCGTTTCTGCGATATTACCGAGTGAGTATTCAGCATCGGAGATGTCAAGGGCGGTTTGCAACCGAAACGAAAGGTTTCTCATTACGAACATGACCCTATCGAAGAAGTGGACAAGGTTTGTAATGACTATATCAACCGTGAGGGAATAACGCTTCACTTTGCCGACGCTGACAGAGCTTTCTACAGCCCATCGTGCGATACAGTGCAAGTGCCGCCGCCTACAAGTTACAGCAATCTGGCAGAGTATTATTCTACCTTATTCCATGAGTTGACCCACAGCACAGGGCATCCAAACAGGCTCAACCGCATTAAAAGCACTTCATTCTTTGGAAATACCGAGTATTCAAAAGAAGAACTTGTTGCTGAAGTCGGCGCAAACATGATTATGTCGGCGTTAGGTATTGAAAATAATGCTGCACAGAAAAACAGCATTGCATATTTACAAGGCTGGCTACAAGCACTTAAAAACGATATGACAATGATTGTTTCGGCTTGCAGCAAAGCGCAGAAAGCCGCTGACTACATCTTAGAGCACAACGAAGAATGCAGCGAAAAAAGTTTATCATCACAAATCTCGCCGTCTGGACGGACAGGAACGATTGTCTGAGAAAAATTGATATGTTATCCTAAAAGTGTGAGAACCGCAAGCGGTGCTACACAAAATCAAAATTTAGGAGGTCAAATGTTATGACTAAGACATATACAGATAATCAAGAAATGTTCATCCGAGCCGACGAGGTGCGTGACACTATGGGTGTTTCCAGAGCTTATGCGTATAAAGTAATCAAACAGCTTAACGATGAACTGGAAAGCAAAGGTTATATGGTCGTAAACGGGCGCACCAGTAGGAAATATTTTAACGAAAGATTTTATGGAAAGGTGTTGTCAGCATGAGTGATTACAAGAGTAGAGTTATTAAGTATGAAAGCAAAAGTGGCACAAAGTATCGTGTTGACTATGCTTACAAAGCCGCAGACGGCAAATATCACAATTCCTGCAAACGGGGCTTCTCTCTGATGAGAGAAGCTACCAGTTGGCAAAAAAATATGCTTCCTATACTTATTGCTGATTTAGAGCAAAAAGGAACTTCTAAGAAAAACGCTGATGAGGAAATGCTTTTCAGCGAATTGGTTGATGAGTACATGAAGCGTTCCGAGCTACGCAGAAAAGAAACGACCTGCGGCACAAAGGAAAACATCATCAAGAACCGCATACTCCCGTTCTTTTCAGACAAAAAAGTATTTGATATTACTGTCAAAGACATTGAGAACTGGCAGGACAAATTGCTGCAAGGCACAACAAAAAGCGGAAAACAGTATTCTCAGACTTATATCAGAACAATACGCAGTCAGTTTACAGCCATCATGAATTATGCTGTTCGGCTGCATGGGCTTCCCTTTAATCCGCTAGATAAAGCAGAAATGGTTGGATGCAAGGAAGCTGAACCACGGGCATATTGGACACTTGACGAGTTTATACAGTTTAGAAATGTGGTTGCAGATAAACCAGAATACTATTACGCATTTGAGGTCTTGTATTGGACAGGTATGCGGATGGGTGAAATGCTGGCTTTGCGATTGGGCGATATTGATTTCGATAATCTGACTATCAAAGTGGACGAAACCTATACCCGTCTTAAAAAGAAAGACTTGATTACCTCGCCCAAGACGAAAGATAGCAAGCGCATCATTCACATTCCAAAAACTCTTGCCGATGAACTCCGTGAATATGTTGGCGGAATTTACGGTTTGGAGAAAGAAAGCCGTATTTTTAATGTCACCAAATACGGCTTGCACCGAGAAATTGACCGAGCCGTTAAATCGTGCGGTTTACCAGATATTTGCGTGCATGGGTTAAGGCATAGTTGTGCTTCGTTTTTGCAGTCAGAAGAACTCAAAATTCCAGAAGTCGTTGTTTCTGCAATCTTAGGGCATTCAAATACGAAGTCGATGACGGGGCGTTATTCACACGCATATGAGAAAGATTTGATTGCCGTTGCAGAACGGCTCAATAAAATCATGGAGGACATAGATAATGTCAGCGAAGAATCTTGATAAAAAGAACAGATGGCACAGTGTTACGGTTGCTTTCAGAGTTTCACCAGAAGAAGCGTACCGCCTTAACATGGTGGCAAAAACTTCTGGACTTACGAAGCAGGATTACATTTTGAAGCAACTGCTCAAAGAAGAAGTCATTGTTCATCCGAATTGCAGAGTGCAAAAAATCCTCAGTCAATATCTTACAGAACTGACCGAGGAACTAAAGCGAATACAGCGAATTGAACAGGATGATGACATTTTGGAAAATATAATTTACCTTGTCGAGTTGATAGCTCACATGGGAATATCTTGATTGGAGGTCAATAAATGATGTACAGATTTGAAGATGAAAAATATTGTGTGTGGAAGTTACCACAAGATGAGCGTTACTGCTATAACTGCTCTCTTTGCAACTTTGGTTTGGACTGCCGCAACAATCCGATTCATTACTCAGACACCGAGGATGATGAAGAATAAAGGAAATGCTCTGACGATTGGTTTCGTCAGAGCATTTCTTGTTTTCTCTGAAAATAAGTTGCGTCAAATTCGCGTCAAAAGGCGATTTTGACAGCATCGAAATCCGCAAAATCCTTGTATTTCAAGGCTTTTCAGGCTTCCGCAATCATTCCCACTCAATGGTGGCCGGGGGCTTGGAGGTGATATCATACACAATGCGGTTGATATGTTTTACCTCGTTGACAATGCGAACCGAGGCACGATCCAGAATCTCGTACGGAATCTTCGCCCAATCGGCGGTCATGAAATCCGTCGTGGTGACGGCGCGCAGTGCCAATGTATAATCATACGTGCGTTCGTCGCCCATCACGCCCACCGAGCGCATGGAGGTCAGCACGGCAAAATACTGATTCACCTGACGGTCGTAGCCTGCTTTGGCAATCTCGTCGCGGAAAATGAAATCGGCATCGCGCAGAAGATCCAGTTTTTCTTTGGTAATTTCACCGATCACGCGGATCGCCAAACCTGGACCCGGGAACGGCTGACGGTTAACCAGATAGTCCGGCAAGCCCAGCTCGCGTCCCAACTGCCGTACCTCATCCTTGAACAGCAGGCGCAGCGGTTCGATGATTTCCTTGAAATCCACATAATCCGGCAAGCCGCCCACATTGTGGTGACTCTTGATTACCGCCGCATTTCCTGCGCCGGACTCAATCACGTCGGGATAAATCGTGCCTTGCGCCAAAAAGTCCACGGCACCGATTTTCTTGGCTTCCCGCTCAAACGCGCGGATGAATTCCTCGCCGATAATCTTGCGCTTTCTTTCCGGTTCGCTGACGCCCTTCAGCTTCTCCAAAAAGATGTCCTCGGCATTGACGCGGACAAAATTGATATCCTTGTCCGAAAACGCCTGCTCCACTTCGTCGCCTTCGTTTTTGCGCATCAGACCGTGATCCACAAAAATGCAGGTCAGTTTATTGCCGACCGCTTTGGACAGCAATGCCGCTACCACGGAGCTGTCCACGCCGCCGGAAAGCGCCAGCAGCACTTTTCCGTCGCCAATCTTTTGACGGGCTTGTTCGATTGCCGTTTTCGCATAGGACTGCATCGTCCAGTCACCGGTGCAGCCGCAGACATGATAGAGGAAATTTTTGAGAATCTGTGTACCGCTTTCGGTATGGCAGACTTCGGGATGAAACTGCACCCCGTACATTTTCTTTTCCTCGTTCTGCATTGCGGCAACCGCGCAGGTCGCCGTATGTGCCACGGACACAAAGCCTTCCGGCATACGGGAAATCTGGTTGGTATGGCTCATCCAGCACTGTGCCGACTGCGGCATTTCATGAAACAGCACCGAATTTGTATCGTACTCAATCTGCGTTCTTCCGTATTCACGGACGGGTGCTTTGAACACATCACCGCCGAACGCCACCGACATCATCTGGATGCCGTAGCAAATTCCGAGAATCGGAATCCCGAGATGAAAAATTTCCGGATCGCACTTGGGTGCGTCCTCGGCAAAAACATCCGCGGGGCCGCCGGTGAAAATAATGCCCGCAGGATTCATCTCACGCACTTTCTCTGCGGAAATCGAAAAAGGGTGCACTTCACAGTAGACATGACATTCACGAACACGGCGCGCAATCAGCTGATTATACTGCCCGCCGAAGTCGAGAACCAAAACAGTTTGATGATTCATAAGCAACCGACTTTCTTTTTAGATTAACATTGTTATTATCTCATTTTTTCGCAGAAAAAGCAAGAGATAAACACAAAATTCCGACAAAAAACCTCATTTTGTAACCGGTTCATAAGCACCCAGCCGCGACATACCGAATTGAGCGGAAAATACAATCAACTCCCGATCCTGCGTCAGGAACATATCCAACGGCTGTACACCGCCGGAAAACACGGAAAACAGCTCGTTGTCCGCCGCCGCAAACGAAACGACCGACCAATCCTTTCCGCCGTTTTCGGAGACGATGACCGAACAACGGTCGATATATCCGTTTCCTCTACCGCCGACATATACAACATCGGGATATGCGGGATCCACCTCGACAAGCAGCACATTGTTTTCCCCAAACTGATTTTTCACAAGCGAAGCCGTAATGTCCTCCACGCTTCCGTCCGAGAGCGAAACCGTGAGCAGACGGTCGCCGACCGCCGCGTAAAGGACTTTTCGGCTGTAATCGTAGGATAGACTTCCCGCCTTCTCGCCGATATCCGCAATCCGGTTCCAGTTTTTCCCGTGGTTATAGGACACGACCAGCGTCGTTTTGTACACGCCAAACAGCTCGTTGGGAGATACGGGATTATGCGCCAGCACGCAGTGGCACAGTTCCATTTCTTTCCAGCTTTTTCCGCCGTCCTCGCTGCGCATATTCGACGCAAAAAGAATGTTCGTATCTGTGGGATCGGCGTACATTTTGGCATAAGGCAGACAACCGTATACGCCGATCGGGTCGAACGTCTCCCCGGCATTTTTGGAGATGCGGATTTCATATTGCCGATTTACCATATCGTACATCAGCGCAATCAATCGGGAGCGGCTGCACGGGTAAACGCTTTTCAGCTCCATGTTTTCATCCCCGTGCACGCGGATATCCCAGAGCCTTCCGCCGTCGGTGGAAAAAGCCAATGTTTTTCCGTCAACGGCAAATGCCATAAGATCGGTGTTTTGAATATTGACGCCGACGGGACCTTCCATAGAGAAGCTGCCGTCGCCGTTTCCGCTCCAGGCAAAGGACGCGCCGCCGTCCGTGCTTCTGAACACGGCATTATAAATGACCGCATAAACCGTTGATTCACTGTCCCAGCAAAACATCGTTTTTCCGGCATTGTCGGAAAGGCGGAAGGCGCTGTCTTCCACCGTGCAGGTTCCCCAGGAAAAACCGCCGTCTCCGGAACGGAAAACCGCCAGTTTTCCTTTTCCGTCCACGAAATAGGTCAGAAATTTCTGCGGATCATACGGGGAAACAAACAGTTTCACCGCCTCAACGTCCGGCATCATAGCAGTTTCTTCCTCAAAAGACATTCCGCTGTCGGTGCTTTTGTAAATTTTTGCATCGTGCACCAGCAGCACCGTATCGGGAGCCGCTTTGGAGACACCAATGGCGTCGCATTTTCCTTCAAAAAGGCTGTCATAGGCAAAACCGCGGTTGATGCTGCGGTAAAAGCCGTAATCATCCGCAACATACACGTATCCCTTGGTCGGATGCACGGCAACGGACGCGTTTTTGGCAATTTCACCGGTCACACGAAACGTCTTTCCGGAATCTTCCGTCAGCAGCAGAAGGTTTTGCTGGGCATCCTCGGTCAGACTGATGCCGCTGATATACGCCACCGCGCTTCGCTTGGTATCCGCGCGATAGCTGGAAGGATCAAACACAATGGAAATCTCCGCGCCCTCCACGGGCGTCACGGAAGCCTCTGTCCGTGTCCACGACATCCCGCCGTTTTCCGAACGGTAGATTCCTCCGCCCTTTCCGGTGCTTACCGCAAGAACAAAATCGCCGTTATTCGGATCAATTGCCAGCGCCTCCACGCCGAGCGCGTCCAATCCGTCAAACCGACCGATCCAGAGATCTTCCTCGCTCCCACGGCGCAGGATTCCCGCGTCACGCGTGCCGACAAGCATAGCGCCGCCCGGGAAAACCGACAGCGCGGTCTTTTGGTTGTCGCCCGTCGCGGCGACGATTCCCTGCTTGCGCATTGCCGAAGTCGTCAGATACAGCGGAACCCAGCTGAGCGCATTGTTTCCGTCATACTCCGGATATCCGATAATTCCTTTGTCCGAGCTTTCGGAGGGTTTGGGGTCGATCACCGGCGTGGTGGGTGTGCAGGCAGCCGTGCAAAAGCAAACTGCCGCCAGAAGTGCCGCAAGCACCCGCATTTTTTTCATACAATCCCTCCGTCACAAATTTTTTCTCCATCTACTATTATAGTACAAACGGACGTAATTTCAATAGCAAATTCCCGCCGCTTTACAAAAATCGAGAAATATGGTACAATACCGACAGGAGGATCTATGGATTTTCGCGAAATTTCACCGAAGCAGCTCACCGATAATCTGTTTGAAAAAATTTCGGACGCCTGGTTTTTGATCGGCGTGGGCGAAGAAGGTCACGCCAACTGCATGACGGCAAGTTGGGGCATGGCGGGGGTTCTGTGGAACCGCCCGATGTTTACGGCGTTTATCCGACCGCAGCGGTACACCATGAGTTTGATTTCAACGCACCCCGCAGCGGCGTTTTCCTTTCTTCCGGAGACGTTCCGTCCGGTGCTCTCGCGCATGGGAAATATCAGCGGAAGAGACACCGACAAAATTGCCGACAGCGGACTGTCGCCCGTATATCGGGACTGTGCGGTGTATTTTCGTGAAGCCGATCTGGTCATCCTCGGAGAAAAAAGATATCTGCATCCGATGACAGAAAAGGAATTTTTGTCGTCGGAAAACGTGAAACGGTATTATCCCGCGCGTGATTTTCATGTGGCTGTCACCTATGAGATCACGGCGGTTTTAAAAAAAGGAGAACCAAAAAATGAGTAAAAAAGTCAAACTGCTGCTGATCCCCATCCTTCTTGTGTTGGTCATCATCATCATTTCCCTGTCCTTTGTGACGATTCCCGAAGGATATATCGGACTGCGGTATCAGTTCGGAAAGATTGTGGACGTCAACACCGAAGCGGGACTGCATTTCAAAGTGCCGTTTGTGGAGACCGTGACCCTGGTGGACATTCGCGAGCAGGTGCTTCCGCTGACGACCACCGCCTACACCAGCGACACGCAAACCGTCGAAGCGGTGGAGTTGAAGGTCAATTATGTGGTTTCCAAAAGCAGCGCCGCGGAAATTCAGCGCACCGTGGGTATTGCCAATGTCGCCGACAAACTGATTCTCCCGCGCGCTAACGCGATTCTGAAGAACGAAATCGGTCATTACCGTGCCGAAAACCTCATCCAGAGCCGCAATGCCGTGCAGGAGCAGGTGGAAAAACTGCTCAGCGACGAATTGTCCGCCTACGGCGTGCAGATCATTTCCCTTTCCATTGTCAACATCGATTTTGACGATTCCTTTGAAGAAGCGGTCCGCGCCAAAGTCGTGGCGGAGCAGGACGCGCTGAAAGCACAGAACAAGACCAAGGAAAAGGAAGAACAGGCGAAGCAGACCGTCATTGAAGCGCAGGCGCAGGCAGACAGCAACAAACTGATTGCCGATTCCGAAGCCTACGCCATCCGTGCGGTGCAGGAAGCACTGGCGCAGAATCCGCAGTACATCGAATGGGAAAAGATCAAGAAATGGGACGGAAAACTCCCGCAGGCAGTGGGAAATGAGGTCAATCCGTTCTTTGCCCTTGATTCTGCCGAATAATCATCCCGAGCGTTTTGTGCGGGCGCGGGCTTTCGCCCGCGCCCGCTTTTTCGGAAAGGAAGTCTGTATGCCGCCGTTTCTTTTTTGGACGCTTTTTGCCCTTCTTGCTGCCGCTGCGGCGGGGATTGCCGTCTGGTTTTTCCTTATCCGCCCGCGGAGAAAACTGCCCTATGAGCGCAACCCGCGTTTTTTTACTCCTGCCGAAAAGAAGTTTTATCTGCGGCTCCGACGCGAGCTTGACGACGAACTTCTTCTGTTCGGAAAGGTGCGCATTGCAGACGTTCTGCGCGTGAAAGAGGGAACGAAAAAGTTCCTGTCGCATTTTTCAAAAATCGCGCAGAAGCACGTGGATTTTGTGATTGCCGACGAAGCGCTCGATGTCCTCGTTGCCGTGGAGCTTGACGACAGCACCCATGAACAGAAGGACCGCCAAAAACGCGACCGCTTTGTGAACCGTGCGTTTTCTTCGGCGCAGGTGCCGCTCATCCATGTCGTGCTGAAGAAAAGCTATGACGACGCCGATTTTTACGAAATCCGCGAATCTGTCCGACAGGCGCGCTCGGACTCGCACTGATTCAAAACTTTTGCCGCTCGATTTTTTTCGGGCGGCATTTTTTTGCAAGCCTCACATTTTTGAAATTTATTATTATTTAGTGAACATTATGTATTGACTTGTGGCTGTGAATATGATATCATTAAACCGTAAACTATACATTTCCCGTGTTTTTTAGAGGAGGGATTCTATGAAAAAGCATATTCTGACAGTATTTCTCGCTGCGCTGCTTCTCTGCTCCTGCGCCGCGCCCGAAAAAGAGAACACGTCCGACACGGCGTCCGCGCCGGTCACTTCCGAGGTCGTCCGCACCGTACCGCAGGACATCACGCCTGTCGGTGCACAGCTTCGCCGCTACATGACCGAAGAACACGCCAAACCGATCGTCACGGAGTTTTATTTTTCGGACGGAAAAGCCACGGGCTACGGGATGTACCTGCAGCCGACGGCTTATCTTCCCGAATCCCGCGCCGTGAAAATCGCCTATCCCGAAACCGTTCGGGAATACGGCTGGGGTGAGGACGCAGTCGGGAAACCTGTGCTGGTTTCGGTCGATCCCGCCGAAACCGTGAAGCTTCTGCTGGATGAACCCGTGCTTGCCGTGGCTGCGGGAAGCGATGCCGCCTATGCGATCGGTATGGACAAAAGCACCCTGTGGCGGCTCCCTTACGGCGACGAAGCCCCGCAAACACTTTTCACCGATCGTTTTGCCCGCATGGACGGCGCTTTGGAATTTTTCGAGGACTGCGTTTATTTCACTGCCGGCGCGGACGACACGCACAACGGCATTTACCGTCTCTATCTTCCCGACGGCTCTCTGACGCTTTTGGTCAGCGACCTTCCCTCCGAACCCATGGCAGACGGCAAAGCGCCTTACCGTTTCACCGTCGTTTCCAACCATGAGCTCGCCTGGGAGGTGTACTCCGACCTTCCCCGTTTGGGAAAAGAGCAGTGGGAACAAGCAGTGCTGACCGACAAAAACGGCGCTGCCGTCTCGCCGAAGGAGCTTTACGGCGGAAGCTATGACGAGCTTGCCGAGCCGGAAGAATATCTGTCGGCACTGGAACGCGAAATGCACCGGAAGGACGGTTCTTTCTCCGCCAAACGGTTTTATTATCACACGGAAAGCGACGTCACCCTGACGTGTTTCGGTTTTATGTACGACATGACCCATCTTTCGGTTTTCTATCCCGACGCGAGTACCCGTCCCGAGAGTCAGCATTGCCACGAGTCCCTTTGGTGGCTGGATGAATACTACTACCGCGAAGGAACAATAAAATCCCGATAGGCTTTGAGGAGGACAGCTATGAAAAAATCCGTTTGCGCCTTGCTGAGCATCCTGCTTTTGTGCGGATGCACCGCACAAACTCCTGCCGACGTCTCTTCCGATGTATCGCAGACCGTTTCGGAGACACCGGTTTCCTACGCTGCCGAAGCGTACCGCGACCGTAAACTGTCCTCCTATGCCCTGAGCACCTATTTGCAGCATCGGGACGCCAAAGAGATTATGGCGGTCGTTGCCGCCAATGAGTTTGAGCTTTTGGGCATCTATGAGCTTTGCCTTGTGCCGCCGCAATACCTGCGCGAAAACCTTGATGTGTTCCGCATTGCAAAAGCCGACGCCGAAGCGCTGAAGCTCAGTGAATCGGACATCGGCAGCACCGCGCTGGTCGATAAAAAAGCAGCCGCCGTTCTTTGTATGCTTACCCGCGAATCCCTCGTCTGCATTTCTGCCGGTCCCGAATATGCGGTCGGCGTGACCGAGGACGGAAAACGGCTTTTGAAGCTGCCGTATGACGGCAGTGAGACGGTTGAACTTTTCAACGATCCCCACGGAAAAATCAAAACGGCGGAGTATTTCAACGACTGCGTCTTTTTCACCGCCGCCACGGACGAAACCCATTTGGGAATTTATCGGATTTTCAACGGTCAGACCGATCTTCTGATCGGCAATCTTCCGCTTGATATCACGAAATTCACCGTGATTTCCAACGGTGAGGTTGCTTGGACGGAGCGCCTGTCCGATGCCGATGAAAACGCCCGAACCTACTGGGAGACGCCGCTCGGCAACGGAAAATCGCTCAAAGAAACCGTCGGCACACCCAACGGATGTGCGCAGTACGACGAGCTGAGCGACGACCTGAAAAGCACTTGTGCGGCGTGGCTGGAGCCTTGGCTGTTCCGTGAAAAGGGAATTTTCACCATACAGTACCGCTACTACAATGCCCCGCAGAATCAATTGCTTTCTCTGTATTCTTACAGCTCGTGGGAAACCTTCCCTGACCTTTACTATCCGGACAAAACTGTCCGCGACGCCTCTCTTCGCAGCAGTTGGCGCGTCTGGTGGCTGGACGAATACTACTACCGCGACGATACTGTGAAATCCTGAAATTTTCTCCATACGCCCCTGCCGCCCCGATTTTGAAAATCGGGGCGGCAGGGGCGTAAAAGAGCCGTTTTCCGATCGGAAAACGGCTCTTTTCTTTATTTTATCCCAAACGGATCATTTCATCAATGCACACGCGGGCGGCGCGGATTTTTTCGTCGCTCATGACAATCTCAAACGCCTTGCCGTCGTCCAGATGCACCAGCGTTTTATACACGTCCATCAACGATGTCAGCTTCATATTCGGGCAAACAATTTTTTTAGAGAGCGCGTAGAAATCCTTGTCCGGGCAAGCATACTGCAAATGCTCGGTGATGCTGATTTCCGTGCCGATAAGAAACTCTTTCGCGTCGGACTTTTTGGCATATTCTATAATTCCCGAAGTGGAACCGACATAATCCGCCCGCTCGGCAATCGCGGGAATACACTCCGGATGCACCAGCACCAACGCGTTCGGGTGACGGCGTTTGGCATCCTCAAAATCCTTAAGCGTCACCGACGCATGAACCGGGCAGCCGCCCTGCAGCAGCTTGATATCCTTCTCGGGCACCTGCTTCTGCACATACGCGCCGAGGTTGCAGTCGGGAATGAACAAAATCTTTTTCGCATCCATCGCCCGCACGATCTTTACCGCCGACGAAGAGGTGACACAGACGTCGCACACCGTTTTCAGATCCGCTGTCGTGTTGATATACGCCACTACCTTGCGGTCGGGTTCCATGGCTTTCAACTGACCGATCATGTCGGCTTCCATCTGCTCCGCCATCGGACATCCCGCCAAAGAATTGGCAAGAAACACGCGCTTGTCGGGGGACAGCATTTTTGCCGTCTCCGCCATGAAATGCACGCCGCACATCAGAAGATTTTTCGCGGGAGCGTTCTGCGCATCCACGCTGAGTTTGAACGAATCGCCCACGGTGTCGGCAATTTCGGTAATTTCCTTGCCCTGATAGCTGTGCGCCAGAATAAACACGTCTTTTTCTTTTTTCAGACGCAGAATTTCTTCCTGAATGTTCTTGATATTTTCCATCATTTTTCTTCCTTTCCGTGTTTTACCCGACGGATCGTTCCGCCGCCCAGCACCACGTCCCCGTCGTAGAAGACCGCCGCCTGTCCCGCCG
>ERZ808246.2126-NODE-2126-length-12887-cov-4.301668_pt1 | contig 12887 bp, 13 predicted proteins | sample MGYA00521083_ERZ808246 | MGnify/ENA primary metagenome ERZ808246 (study PRJEB31516, sample SAMN03275577) | gut metagenome | biome: mammalia-associated habitat; material: feces | host: Papio cynocephalus | place: Kenya | collected 2012-07-07 ...
TTCTGGAGACCGGCATCAAGGTCATCGACCTGCTGGCCCCCTACGCCAAGGGCGGCAAGATCGGCCTGTTCGGCGGCGCAGGCGTCGGCAAGACCGTGCTGATCCAGGAGCTGATCCACAATGTTGCCACCGAGCACGGCGGCTACTCTATCTTTACCGGCGTCGGCGAACGCTCCCGTGAGGGCTGTGACCTCTGGGGCGAGATGAACGCTTCCGGTGTTCTGAACAAGACCGCACTGGTCTTTGGTCAGATGAACGAGCCTCCAGGAGCTCGTATGCGGGTTGCTGAGACCGGCCTGACCATGGCCGAGTATTTCCGGGAAGAGACCCACAAGGATGTGCTGCTCTTCATCGATAACATCTTCCGTTTCGTGCAGGCAGGCTCTGAGGTCTCCGCCCTGATGGGCCGGATGCCCTCTGCCGTGGGTTATCAGCCCACTCTGGCCAATGAGCTGGGTGCCCTGCAGGAGCGCATCACCTCCACCCGGGACGGTTCCATCACCTCGGTGCAGGCCGTTTACGTCCCCGCTGATGACCTGACCGACCCTGCTCCCGCCACCACTTTTGCCCATCTGGACGCTACCACGGTGCTGAGCCGTAAGATCGTCGAGCAGGGCATCTACCCCGCCGTGGACCCGCTGGCTTCTACCTCCCGGATTCTGGAAGCCGACATCGTGGGCGAGGAGCATTATCGTGTGGCCCGCAAGGTGCAGGCCACCTTGCAGCGGTATCAGGAGCTGCAGGACATCATTGCCATTCTGGGCATGGACGAGCTGGGCGAGGACGACAAGCTCACCGTCATGCGTGCCCGCAAGCTCCAGAAATTCCTGTCTCAGCCCTTCTCTGTGGCTGAGAACTTCACCGGCCTTGAGGGCAAGTATGTGCCGCTGGCAGAGACTGTCAAGGGCTTTGCCGCCATCGTGGACGGTCAGTGTGACGACCTGCCCGAGTGGGCATTCTTCAATGTCGGTACGCTGGACGATGCCCGCAAGAAGTACGCAGACAAGATGGCTGAGGAAAAGGGCGGTGCCGTCTGATGGACAAGTTCATGCTGAACATTACGGCTTCCAGCGGTGAATTCTATCAGGGCGACTGCGAAAGCCTTGTGCTGCCCACCAGTGACGGCGTGTACGGCGTGCAGGCCGGGCACAACCCGGTGTTGGTGGCCCTTCATATGGGGCTGCTGCGGTTCACCGTGAACGGCGAGACCCGGGAAGTGCTGGTAGGCGACGGCATTGCCGAGGTGACTCCCACCTTTGTGCTGCTTCTGGTAGACAGTGCAGAGCGTCCGGAGGACATCGACAAGAACCGTGCCGAGGCCGCCCGCATCCGTGCGGAAGAGCGGCTCCAGCATAAGCAGAGTATGCACGAATACTATCAGAGCAAGATCGCACTGGACCGTGCCATGCAGCGTCTGCAGGCAGCGGCCAAGTATAAACGCTGATCGTGCCCTATCACAGAAAAATCCTCCCCGGAAGGTTTCTCTTCCGGGGAGGATTTTTTATCGCTGCGCAAAGCAACAAGAGACCGGCTGCAAACTTTGCGGCCGGTCTCTTGTGATTCTATGATGTTGCTTTATGCCTGTTCGGTCTTGACTTTGCCCTCGCCGTCCAGAGCTTCTTCCAGCGTGTGCCATGCAAGCACGGCGCACTTGACCCGGGCGGGTACATGGGCCACACCCTGCAGGGCAGCGGCGTCCTCCAGATCGTCCAGCTGCTCGGGTGTGATCTTGCCCTTGATCATGTCAAAGTAGAGCCCGATCAGCCGCTTTGCGTCCTCAACGGTACGGCCCTTGACCAGATCGATCATCAGGGAAGCGGAAGCCTGTGAGATGGCGCAGCCGCTGCCGATGAAGCCTGCGTCCTCGATCTTGCCGTCCTTGACCCGGAGCTGAAGGGTGATGTCGTCACCGCAGCTGGGGTTCACGCCCTCAAGGCTGTGGGTGGCTCCCTCCACCGGGTGACGGTTCTCCTTGCTGCGGCTGTTTTCGGTGATCACCTGCGTGTACAGCTCGTTCAGATTCATAAACCCATCACCTTTCTTACGACTTCTAGATTGTTCAGCAGAGCGTCCACATCCTCGGCCGTGTTGTAAATGGCAACACTGGCCCGGCAGCAGGCACCGATGCCCAGATATTCCATCAGAGGCTGGGCGCAGTGGTGTCCGGCCCGGACGGCCACGCCGCCTGCATCCAGAATGGTGGCCACGTCATGGGGGTGGACATCCTTCACGTTGAAGGACACCACACCATAGCGGCCCTCTGCCCGGGGGTCACCGTAGACATCCAGCCAGGGCATGGAGCGCATCCCGGCAAGCATCCGGTCCAGCAGGGCATACTCATGATTCATCATGGCATCCCAGCCGATGTGATCCATGTAGTCCAGCGCAGCGGCAAAGCCCACTTCATCGCCCACGTTCCGGGTGCCGGCCTCGAATTTCCGGGGGCCTTCGGCCCATGTGGCGGTCTGCTCATGGACGCTGCCGATCATATCACCGCCGCTGAGGAAGGGCGGCATCTGGTCCAGAATCTCCTTGCGGACGTAGAGGGCACCCATGCCCATGGGCGCATAGAGCTTGTGGGCAGAGCAGGCGGCAAAATCTACATCCAGCTCTTTCACATCCACCGGCATATGAGGGGCACTCTGGGCGCAGTCCAGCACCACTTTGGCTCCCACGGCGTGGGCCCGGGCCACGATGGCTTCCACTGGGGCCCGCAGGCCCAGCACATTGGATACCATGCCAATGGCCACAAGCTTTGTCTTTGCGGTGATCTTCTTGTCCAGCTCTTCCTCAGTCAGACGGCCGTCGGGGCCGGGATAGAGGTAGACCAGCTTTGCACCCACGGCGGCGGCCACCCGCTGCCAGGGAACAAGGTTGGAGTGATGTTCCGCCACCGAGATCACGATCTCGTCCCCCTCGTGGAGGAAGTGGAGCCCATAGCTGTAGGCCACAAGGTTCAAGGACTCGGTGGTGTTCTGAGTGAAGATGATCTCATCGTCTTCGGCGTGGAAGAACTGAGCCACCCGGTGCCGTGCGCCCTCGTGGGCATCGGTGGCACGCATGGCAAGTTCGTACACGCCCCGGTGGGGGTTAGCGTTGTCGTGGGTGTAGTAGTTCACCACAGCGTCCAGCACCTGCTGAGGATGCTGGGTGGTGGCGGCACTGTCCAGATAGACCAGACTGTTTCCGTTTTCGTCTGCGGCAAGGATGGGAAAATCCTTCCGCCATGGATTATTCTGCTGCATGGTCAAGCCTCCTTGCTGCTTCCGCCCGGACTTCCTCCCGCAGAGCGTCCAGCGGGATCTTCTCAATGGCGGGGGCAAACCGTGCCTCCACCATCAGGCGGCGTGCCTGAGCCTCGGTCAGGCCACGGGAACGCAGGTAATAGAGTTTTTCTTCGTCCAGACGTCCGATGGATGCGGCGTGCTGACCTTCCACTTCCTCCTCACCGCAGAGGATCAGGGGAGTGGTGCGGTTGCGGGCATTGGGGCTGAAAAGAAGCACGTCTTCGCTCTCATGGCCCACGCCCCGTTTGGCACCCCGGCGGAAATCGATGGTGCCCCGCAGGGTCTTGTCTGCATGACCGGTCAGAACACCGGCCGTGTGCATCTCGCAGAGGGTGTCTTTTCCGGTGTGAACGGAAACATCGTTGAAGTCGAGGACGCTGCTGCCCTCGCCAAAGTAAATGGCATCCAGATCATACTCGGTGTGGGAGGCAGGGAGCAGAGCCCGGGTACCGCAGGCCGAGACAGAGCCGCCCAGCTCCACACGGACCTGCTCGACCTTTGCACCCTCAGCGGTATCGATGGCCACAGCGTTCCAGCGGCGGGCATGGCTGCCCAGCAGCTGCACCTGCACCAGCTTGACCTGTGCGCCTTTGGCCGCACGGATGCGGGTCAGGCTGCCGCTCACGCCGTCTTCAGCGTCGCCCCGCACCACCTGCACCACGGTCAGGCGGCTGCCCGCTGCAACATCGATGTCCAGCAGGGTCAGGGCGTTGGGATGGGCAGGGGAGAGGGTGGCTTCAAAGAGGGCAGGCTGCTCCACCGTGATGCCCTCGGCCACGGTCAAGGCATGACGGATGGTGGCATTTTCCACAAAGAAGGCGTCGGCTTTGGGGCCCATACCGCTTTCGGGAAAAACGGTAAAACCTTCCTCTGCTTCGCCCACACCGGCAGGCAGGGTAAAGGCAAAATCGGCCTCGCCCCAATCGTCCCCGGATACGGCGGGCAAAGCCGCCGCAGCCGGGGCATAGTTTACGCCGCACTGGTTCCAGGTGGGAACCGGCAGGCGGTTGATCTCAGTGTCTTTCATAAACGATCCGGCCCTCCTTTCAGCCGATGCTGCCCTTCATCTCAAGGTGGATGAGGTTGTTCATCTCAACGGCGTACTCCACCGGCAGCTCCTTGGCAATGGGCTCGGCAAAGCCGCCTACGATCAGGGCCCGGGCATCCTCTTCGCTGAGGCCCCGGCTCATCAGATAGAACACAGCTTCTTCGCTGATCCGTCCGATCTTTGCCTCGTGGCCAACATCCACGGCATCGCAGCGGATATCCATGGAAGGGATGGTATCGGAGCGGGAGCGGTCATCCAGCATCAGGCTCTCGCAGGAGACAGCGGACTTGGAGCCCTTTGCGTTGGGCAGCACCACCACCGAACTGCGGAAGTTGGAGATGCCGCCGTCCCGGGCGATGGACTTGGTGGAAATGTGGGAGCTGGTGTTGGGGGCGGCATGGACCACCTTGGCACCGGTGTCCAGATCCTGTCCGGCACCGGCAAAGGTAATGCCGGTGAACTCCATCTTTGCACCCTCTCCGGCCAGAATACTCATGGGATACAGGCAGGAGGTGTGGGAGCCGAAGGAACCGGACACCCACTCGATGATGCCGCCTTTTTCCACCTTGGCACGCTTGGTGTTCAGGTTGTACATATTCTTGGACCAGTTCTCGATGGTAGAGTACCGGACCCGGGCACCCTCGCCGACATAGATCTCCACACAGCCTGCGTGGAGGTTGGCAACATTGTACTTGGGAGCGGAGCACCCCTCGATGAAGTGGAGATAGGCTCCCTTGTCCACAATGATGAGGGTGTGCTCAAACTGGCCTGCACCGGCGGCATTGAGCCGGAAATAGGATTGCAGCGGGATCTCCACCTTGACCCCGGCGGGGACATAGACGAAGGAACCGCCGCTCCACACTGCACCATGCAGGGCTGCAAACTTATGGTCGGTGGGGGGCACCAGTTTCATGAAATGGGATTTGACCATCTCGGCATAGGGGCCGTTCAGGGCACTTTCAATGTCGGTGTAGACCACACCCTGTGCGGCCACCTCAGCCTTGACGTTGTGGTAGACCACCTCGGAGTCATACTGTGCGCCCACGCCGGCCAGCGATGCACGCTCAGCCTTGGGGATGCCCAGCCGCTCGAAGGTGTTCTTGATGTCATCGGGCACTTCGCTCCACTTGCCCCGCATCTCGGTTTTGGGGCGGACGTAGGTCACGATGTTGTCCATGTCCAGCCCATCGATGGAAGGTCCCCACTTCTGTACCGGCATGGAGTTGTAGATGTCCAGAGCTTTCAGCCGGAACTGGTGCATCCAGTCGGGGTCATGCTTTTCGTCGGAAATTTTCTCCACGATCTCCCGGGTCAGGCCGGAGTTGACCTCAAAGGCGGCGTTGGGTTTGTCCTTTACGTCGTAGATGCTGCGGTCCACCTCGGCAACGTCGGTTTTCTCGGTCTCAAAGGCTCTCATTTTGCTTCGTCCTCCTTCAGCGCATGGAAGCCCTCTTCAATGATCTCATTCACAAGGCTGCCGTCGCCGGTGCGCACGATGTGGGCATCGTCCAGAACGTGCACATAGTCCACATGAAGACCTTCCAGAATCTTTGCGTTGTGGGTGATGATGATGAGGGCATTGGAGTCGTTGTGGTAAGCCCGCACGCCCTGCGCTACCGTCTTGACGGCATCCACATCCAGACCGGAGTCGGTCTCATCCAGCAGGGCCAGAGCGGGTTTGAGCATGAGCAGCTGCAAAATTTCGCTCTTCTTCTTTTCGCCGCCAGAGAAGCCCACGTTCAGATAGCGGTCAGCATAGGAAGGATCCATGCCCAGAGCCTCCATCTGCTGCGCCAGCTCCTTGCGGAACGCAAACACCTTGACAGGCTTGCCGGTGATGGCACCCTGTGCCGTGCGCAGGAAATTTTCCAGCGTAATACCGGGAATCTCCTCCGGGGTCTGGAAAGACAGGAACATTCCGGCCCGGGCCCGGGCATCGGCACTTTCGTGGGTGACATCCTGACCTTTGAAAATGATCTGGCCCCGGGTGACAGTATAGCGGGGGTCACCCATCAGTGCACTCATCAGGGTGGACTTGCCGGCACCGTTGTGGCCCATCAGAACGTGGGTCTCACCGGGGAATACGGTAAGGTTGAGGCCGTCCAGAAGGACTTTCTGTTCTTCTCCGACGGTGACCTGTAAATCTTTGACTTCCAGCAGCGGACTGCTCATGGAATACACCTCCTGATTACATAAAAACCGCCTGCCGCCCGGGGATTCCAATTCCGAGCGCAGGGGTAGGATTAACTCTCTGACTGTATACTATATCACTTCGCTGGGAATTGCAAGCCCTGTCAAAAAGAATTAACACTCTTCGGCGGTCAGCACAAGAAAACCAGACAGCGTGCAGCCGGATTTGTGCAGAAAAAATCCCCGCCAATCTGCGGGTACAGCAGATGACGGGGGAGAAAATGAAATGGCGTTTTACTTCTTCGCCACAGCCTTATGATACACGGCATAGGCAATAACGGCGGAGAGGACTTCGGTGATCCAGAAAGCGTGCCAGACGCCGGTGGGACCGGCAAAATGGCAGAGCAGCCAGGCCAGCGGCATGATGAACACGACGTACCGGCACAGGGAGATGACAAGGGACTCCATGCCCTTGCCCAGACCTTCCAGAGCACCGGAAGAGGTGGTGGAGACGGCGGAGACCACGAAGCCGATGCAGATGATCCGCAGGGCGGTCCGACCGATGGCAAGGGTCTCGGCGTTGGAGCTGAACAGCGAAATCAGCGGGCCGGAAGCCATCAGGCAGATGAGGGTGCCCACAGCCATGATGCCCATGCTCAGCAGGAGGGTGAGCTGGTAAAGCTTTGCCACCCGCTTGTGCTCCTTGGCACCGTAGTTGTAACCCACCAGAGGACGCATCCCCTGCACGATGCCGTTGGCGGGCAGATACAGGAAGGTTTGCAGCTTGTAATAGATGCCCAGAACCACAACATAGCTCTGAGAGATGGAGGCCAGCAGACCGTTCAGGAAGGTGACCAGCAGCGAGGGCAGGGCCAGATTGAGGATGGCCGGGATGCCAATGCCGTAGAGCTTTTTGTCCAGCGCAGCATGGGGCCGGAAAAGAGTGCGGCGGATGCGCACCGGAAGCTCGGTGCGGAAATAGATGACCAGATAGATACACAGCGAGGTGACCTGACCGATGCCGGTGGCAAGAGCCGCACCTGCAATGCCCATGGCCGGGAAAGGTCCGATGCCGAAGATGAGCAGAGGGTCCAGCAGGATATTGCAGACGCAGCCGGAAATGAGGGCTACCATGGTAACATTCATCCGGCCCACAGCCTGAAACATCTTTTCAAAAGCCAGCGAAGCCATGTTGGGGATGGCAAACAGGAAAACGATGGTGGAGTAGGTCACGCCCATGGAAATGACTGTCTCATCCGGAGTGAACCGGGCCAGAAAAGCAGGCATGATGAGGGGGCAGACTACCATGGCGATCAGGCCGTGGAGCATGGAATACATCATGCCGTGGGTGGCGGCTGCATCGGCCTTTTCCCGATCACCTGCACCGAGATAGAAGGAGATCTGCGCATTGATGCCAACGCCAAAACCGATGGATACGGCATTGACAAAATTCTGGATGGGATAAACCAGCGAAAGGGCGGTCATGGCCTGCTCGCTGATCTGGGCTACAAACAGACTGTCCACAATGTTGTACAGCGAGTTGACCAGCATGGAAATCACATTGGGCAGGGCCATGGCCATCAACAGGGGAAAGACCGGACGGGTCTTCATAAAGGTATCGTTCACGGGAAACTCCTTTGCTTTGAGATTGCTTTGAAACGGCTGCGTGGGCGCAAAAAAACGCCACACAGCAGCCTTTTGCGGGCAGCTGTGTGGCGAAAAATAGTAAAATGAATACTGTAAAAATCCACACGATATTTTATTGGCTAGAGAATACCATAGAAAAGAGGCGTTGTCAAGAGATTTCGCAAAGAAAAGTATGACTTTTCCTCAACTGTACAGCTTCTCTGTCAAGGTGGCGTACATAGCAGACTTCTCCGCTTTGTAGGTGGCAAGAGCCTGATCTGCAAGGGCAGTGCTCTGACCATTCTCGGTCAGGATTGTCCGCATCTGTGCCACAATGGCATCCACTTCCTTATCGCAGGAGGATTCCAGACTGCGCAGCTGGCTGGTCTTTGCCATGCAGATGGAAACTTTTTTGGCCTGTGTCTGCTTTTCGGCAGGAAGGGCCTTGAACTCTGCCTTGGCCTCGGCAATGGCGGAATTCAGTCCGGCTTCTGCCCGGGATTTGACGGCATACATCTGGTTGATGAGATTCCGGATCTCTTTTTCATAGGCGGGTTCATTGACGGTGGTCTGAGAACTGCTGCCGGAAGATGTCTCTTCCGAAGAGACAGTACTGTCAGCAGTGCCACTCTCCGGGACAGCAGCACCGGAGGATGCGGCCTCGGTGTTGGAGGTGCCCTTGGACGAAGCGGCTGCATCGGAAGCAGCTTCATCGACCTCGCTGCTGCCAGAGGACGCTGACGATGCAATACGCTTTTCAGCGATCTGGTCCAGAGTGGCGGTGCCGGAAATCAGATCCTGAAGTTCTTCGTCGGTCAGGGTGGTCAGGACTTCAGTCTGAAGACTGGCTGCAGCAGATTCACTCTGGACAGTCTCTTTGTCCGGCTTTACAAGGAATTGAGAAGCCTTGCAGGCGGCCAGCGATAACAGCAGGACCACCAGCAAAATTACAGTTAAAATCAAAAGACGTTTCTTGTTTTTCATGGTCAAATCAACGGGACGTCATGCGGAGCCCGGAATTTCAAAGCGGTGAGATACCGCCGCTGCAAAATAACGCTGCGGCGGCGGAAACGAACAAAAAGGCAGCAAGAATGCGGTGACAATACTGTAACATATTCCGGAACGCAATACAAGAGACGAATTGTAACGGTTTTGTGACAGGCTTGACATTGCCGTCTGCGGAACCTACAATAATGACAGAATCAAACTGCGAAAGGCGGGCAAAAAACGATGAAACTGATGATCGCATCCGACCTTCATGGGTCGGCTTATTACTGCCGTGAGATGGTCGCTGCCTTTGAGCGGGAGGGGGCAGACCGGCTGCTGCTTCTGGGCGACCTGCTCTATCACGGCCCCCGGAACGACCTGCCCCGGGACTATGCCCCCAAAGAAGTCATCCCCATGCTGAACGGCCTGAAAGAAAAGCTTTTCTGTGTCCGGGGTAACTGTGACGCAGAGGTGGACCAGATGGTGCTGGAATTTCCGGTGCTGGCCGACTATGCGGTGTTCCCGGCGGGTAAGCGTCTCATTTATGTGACCCACGGACATATCTATAATATGAAGAACCTGCCGCCGCTGGCCCCGGGGGATATCCTGCTTCACGGCCATACCCATGTGCCCACCTGGACGGAGTTTGGGCAGAACAATCTCTGCCTCAACCCGGGCTCCCTGAGTATCCCCAAGGAAAACAGCCCCCACAGCTATATGACGCTGGAAGGGGACGAATTGCTCTGGAAAACGCTGGAAGGAGAGATTTACCACCGCCTGACGCTGTAAAATGGGGGTGGCTTGCAATTTCCCTATCGGTATGGTATGATGAGGGTGGAACGGCGGGGATTTCCGTGCGTTCCATTTCTTGAAAATCGAGGTTAGCGTTTGCTAACAAAATCACCAAAACCGGCGGGTAAAACTTGTAAGATTTGCCGATGTGCCGGAATACATATTATCTGGAGGTTGTTCCAATGGTAGAAACAGTGCTGAAAGTTGACGGTATGATGTGTGGTATGTGCGAGAGCCATGTCAACGAGGTAGTGCGCAAGACGGCGCAGATCAAAAAGGTCACTTCGTCCCACACCAAGGGAGAGACCGTGATCCTCTCAGAGGAGCCGCTGGACCTCAATGCCATCAGGAAGGCGATTGCAGAAACCGGTTATACCGTCACGGATGCGGAGTCTAAGCCGTATGAGAAGAAAGGCTTTTTCTCCTTTTTGAAAAAATAAACTCGCTGAGCAAAGCGGGATGGTGGCGACAGGAGGATACAGGTATGAGGATTCTGGTTTACGGTGCAGGTGTTCTGGGCTGCGAGCTGACTCATCTGCTGCTTCAGAACAGGAAAAACGTGGTCACGCTGCTGGCCCGGGGCGAGTGGAAGGACCGAATCGACCAGAAGGGGCTGACCATCCGCCATTGGGTCCAGCGCAAGACGACGGTGGACCGGGTGCAGACCATCGATACCCTTGTGCCGGATGATATGTATGACCTGATCTTTGTGGTGATGCAGGCCGGGCAGCTGTCTGAAGTCCTGCCCATCCTCAAAGAGAACAAGAGCGAGTATTTTGTCTTTGTGGGCAACGAACCCTATGCCAAAGAGGTGCTGCATACCATGCAGCGTCCGGCGGATAAGATCGCATTCGGATTCCAGAATACCGCAGGCCGCCGGGAGAATGGGCAGGTCATCAGTGTCCACACCGGAACAGGAATGACCGTGGGCGGTGCAACGGCACCTCTGTCGGGTACCTTCTGCCAGCGGCTTACAGCAGCGTTTGAGGGCGTGAAGTATAAGCTGACCTTCTACAGCGATATGGACGAATGGCTCAAGTGTCATGCGGCACTCATTCTGCCGGTCTGCTATGTCTGCTACGCCTGCAACGGCGACCTGACCCGGGCCACGAAGACGCAGCGCAAGGCCCTTCTGGACGCTGCATGGGAGTGCTGTGAGATGCTCAAGGCAGCGGGCATCCCGGTGAACGATGCCGAAAATACCGATTACTATCGGGAGGGCACCAAGGGCCGCAAGAAGATGGAAAAGATGCTCTGGGTTATGTGCAAGACTCCTCTGGGGCGGCTGTGTGCCTCGGACCACGCCATGCACGCTGTGTCCGAGATGCAGTACCTCGATGAAGCGTTTGAAGCTCTCCGCAAAACAACGCAGCTCTCCATGCCTGCATGGGAGCAGCTGCGCAGTGAGATGCCCGCTTGGCGCACCCTCCTTCTGCGGACCAGGAGAAAGTAAATCTGCATTACGAAGTGAATCTGTAGCAAGAAAAGCCACCTGAATTTCAACGAATTCAGGTGGCTTTTACTGGTGGACGAAGTGCAACGCCGGACGAACATGTGCTTGGAAATATCTCCGTATAGCGTCACTATTATTCTTTCTGTTTTACCGAAACGTATTCACCGATAAAATCATTTCACAGATGCGGGAACGAACTCAATTTTAACTTTCATTCCCATTCCGGCAGCAAGGCGCTGCAAGGTGCGAAGAGACGGATTTGCATTGCCACGTTCCAGTTTACTGATGTCGGTCTGTGCAATACCTGTGCGCTCCGAAAGCTGCTTTTGGGTCAAGCCACTTTCCTTGCGGGCCTTGAGCATGGCTTCGATTACAGAAAATTCCGGGTCAAGTGCGTCCCACTCTGCCTTGAACTCAGGGTCTTTCATCTGTTCATTCAAAAAATCGTTGAAATTTGTCATTTGGAATTCTCCTTTCGGGTAAGATAATCTGCGCGATATTGTTTTGCCAACGTAATCTCCGAAGCAGGTGTTTTCTGGGTCTTTTTGAGAAATCCATTTGTGAGAATCACCTTTTTACCGACCACGAAAAAATACAGCACACGGGTGATGTCCGACCCGAACTTGGTGCGGATTTCAAAAATTCCATCGTCCAGTGCTTTGGAATACGGCTCTCTTAAAAATGGTCCCTCTTCACGGAGCAAAGCGACTGTACGCAAAACCTTGGCTTGCATTTTCTTATCCAGACTCAAGATAAACTCTTTGGCTGGCTCGGAACCATCGGCTTTATCGTAGAATTCAATTTCGTATTCCTGCACGGCTGCACTCCCTTTGAATAGTGGATTTATCTCATATTTAGTATAGCGGATATATCCTCTATTGTCAAGATTTTCAAGACAACAAAAAGCCCGCAGAATCTAGCGTTTTCGCACAAGATTCTGCGGGTTTGACCGCGTTGCGGTTGGTGGAGGCGATGGGAGTCGAACTAATTACCGTCATTCCATCGTGAAAAAATTGCGGTTTTATCATCAAAATTCTGACGATGCTATGGGCTTGAAATTCAGCACATGGAACGGCACACGCTTTTCTAAAATCCGGAAGTGTGGTAAAAAGTGTGGTATTTTCAGCTGTGCAGCAGCTTCATGAATACGGCGTTGACGGCCTGCGCTGTGGCAACGTCTTCCCCGGTCAGAGCGTGGCTGTAAATGCCAAATGTATCCATATCCTGCGAGTGGCCCACAAGCCCCTTGATCTCCCCGGCGGGCAGCGTCTTGACCACGCTTACAAAAGTGTGCCGCAGCTCGTACAGGCTGACTGGCTCGATCTCGTTAGCAGCGCAGAACACTTTCCAGCGTTTGTAATACCGCCGTTCCGTCTCGAGACAGAACACGCTTTCACAATGCCCGGTGACGGCCCTCTGAGCTTCCAGAACGGCCCTTGCAACGTCGGACAGGACGAATGACCGCACGGCGTTAGCGTTCTTTCCGTGGGTCTCTCTGCCCTTTACGTTGATTGAGCGGGACAGGTTCACCGTGTCGCCCTTGATATCGGCCCAGCGCAGCCCC
>ERZ808246.2128-NODE-2128-length-12882-cov-3.089889_pt1 | contig 12882 bp, 10 predicted proteins | sample MGYA00521083_ERZ808246 | MGnify/ENA primary metagenome ERZ808246 (study PRJEB31516, sample SAMN03275577) | gut metagenome | biome: mammalia-associated habitat; material: feces | host: Papio cynocephalus | place: Kenya | collected 2012-07-07 ...
ATTGTTTGGGGAGCGCGTCAAGTTGGAAAATCATATTTAGTTAAAGATATTTTTGCAGAAACATATTTTAAAAATAATTATATTTATATAGATTGTAGAACTGATTATAAATTTGTTGATTATTGTCAAAATCATGTAAACGCTCAAGATGTATTAAATTATATTTCTCTTGATCATAATAAAATAATAGATAAAAATACTTTAATTATTTTTGATGAAGTACAAGAATGTTTACCTCTTATAACTTTAATGAAATATTTTTGTCAAGATTATAAAGAAATTCCTCTTATTGTAACTGGTTCAATGGTTAGAATTAAAATTCAAAGAGAAAATAAAAAGAAAAAATTAAATGATAAATTTATGTTTCCCGTTGGAAAAATAAATCAATTAACAATTTATCCTCTTGATTTTGAAGAATTTTTTATTAATAGAAACAAAATCTTATATGATAATGTTTGTAAATCTTTTGAAAATAAAAAATCTGTTGATTTGCTTGTTCATCAAAAAGCTATGGATTTATTTTATGATTATTTATTAATAGGCGGTATGCCTGAAACAGTAGATGTCTTTATTAAAACAAATTCATATCAAGAAGCAAGAAATGTGTTAAAAGATTTATATGATAATTATTTAGGTGATATGGATTTGTACCAAGCTAGTCCAGAATCAATAATTAGAGCTAAAAAAATATTTGAAAATATATTTTCTCAATTAAATAAAGAAAACAAAAATTTTAAATCTTCTTTAATTGAAAAAAACGCAAAAAATAGAGACTTAAAAAATCCAATAGATTGGTTAGAATTAGCTTTTTTAGTTAATAAATGTTCATTAGTCAAAGAAATTATAACAATACCTTTAATTGACTCTAATGAATCATTATATCGTTTGTATTTATCTGATATGGGCTTATTTTCTTATCAAAGTAAAATTAATCCTACAACATTTATCTCAAATAATAGTAGAAATACTTTATCAGGTATATTTTTTGAAAATTATGTAGCTATAGAACTTATAAATTATGGTTATAAATTATTTTATTGGAAAGGAAAAAATAACGCAGAATTTGAATTTATTATAGAAAATGATTCAAAAATAATACCTCTTGATGTAAAGAAAAATAAAGTAAGTTTAAATTCATTAGAAAAATTTAAAGAACATAATAAATTAGATTATGCAATCAAAATATCTTCAAATAATTATGGTTATGATGAAAATAACAAAATTATAACAATACCTTTTTATGAATTATTTTTATTATTAAAAGATTTATCTAAAAATGATTTAAAATAATATATTTGAATAATAAGACAAATGGTAATATTACATTTCTAGTGAATGTTAAAAAAGGAGTTAATTACATGAACAAAAAAAGATTACAAGAACTTGTAGAAAAAAATAAGATTATTCATTTTGAAGATGATTCTTCTCAACAAGATATATGGAATGAAATGATTAAGATTTTATCAAATAATCTTGAAGAAACTATTACTTATTTAGATTCTGCATCAAAAGAAGAAATATATTATATTAGTTCTATTTATGATGATTTAAGTGAAAGATTTAAATCAAAAGAATTAATAGAATGCATGAAAAGAAACACTACTAGAACAGGCGTAGATTGTAATGAAGATATCGAATTTGCTCTTAAAGCTTAAAATGAAAATTTAATTTCTTCTTTATTTTCTTGGCTGAAACGAGTTAAAACTTGATTAATTTGATCTAAAGATGCTTTTTCATCTTCAATTACCGCTATATTTATCATAATTATAAAATAAACATAATTAATATAAAATTTGTAGATAGTTTTTTTCTAAAATTGTTAAATATTAATAATATTTAAAAGAATTTAATGTTTAAGAATTAGTACTTGAAATATTTGATAAAATTATTAGTTCACACTTGACAAAATCCAACGGGGGGGGGGTAGACTAAAAATAGAAATGCAATTTAGAAAACAAAAATTATGTAATTTTGATTAAAATATGAGTTTAAAGGCGAATGGTAAAATTACTTAAATTGTCCAAATTGCAAATTCCTTTTGTATGTTATTGGATTTCATATTATCTAAAATACAAAGTATTAAGAAAGGGAAAATAATAAAATGGAAGAAAAAAATATAGTTATTACGCAAAATGCTGAGAATACAATTATTGGTCAACAAAGTACTTTCGGTTGGCAACTAAAAGATAAAATTAATCATAGTAAATTTTTATTTTTAAAATTTAATTCTTATACTTTAGTTAGAGATAGAAATGATGAAGAAGTTACACAAACGCAAAAAAATATTGAAATAAAATATGATGATGCTTTTGACACTTGGAGTCATTTTATGCTTAATGGTTTTAAATTATGTAATCTAAGCATAATTATTTCTTATGTTGTGATTATTCTAGGAGTTATATTAATGGTTATTGGAGATAGTAAAATTGATATTAATACAACTGAATTACCAACCGAATTTATTATTGGTTTGGTTATTATACTTTTGAGTATAATTGTATTAGGAATTTGCGCGTTTATCAATTATAAAAAAGGTGTAAAACCCGTTAAAGAAATGGATAATATTGCAAATGAAATGAGACAAGTTAACTTAATTAGAAGAAAAAAATAATATGAAAAGTAATTATAAAATAAATTTTTTGATTTCTATATTGTCAATTATAACAATGCTTTCATCATGTACTTTATTAGAAGAAAGCAAAAAAGCTAATTTAATATATGATGAAGTGAATTTATATTGGCATTATACCCCTTATGATAATTATTATTATCTATCAACATCGATTGAAAATAATGGTGATGCAGATGCAAAAAATGTCATTATTCATTATTATTATTTGGATCAAGGAAATATGAAAAAATATGAAAAAATAGATTATTTACTAGATTCTATCCCAGCGAATAGTTCTATTACATATAATTCATCAAAAATATACGAATCAGAATATGGTTGTGGAATTGTGAGATACGGAATAAGCGAGGTGACTTGGAAATAATATGATTCTTTTACTTATATTTTTTATATTAATTTGTATCGTATTCGTAAAAATTGTTTTTAAATTGATTTCTAGTTCGTCTAAAAAAGCAAACAAATTTTCAGATAATTATCAAGAAGATATTAGAACTCAAGCTATTGTTAAATCAATAAATGATGGTAAAGATAATAAAAATAAAGAATCAGATGAAGTAAATCGTTTAAACATACAAGCAAATAATAATAAATATGGTACAATTATTTGGACAACCATTACTTTTTTAATAATCGCTTTCTTTGTAATTCTTTTTATAATTTATAGTGATTAAATTTGAGTAATATTGAATCATAGAAATCTTTTGCATGTACTAAATAAATAAAGCCATTGGAAAAGTATGATGGCTTTTTTGCTTAATTTATTGAATTATGATACTATTTAATTAGAAAATAATTTAAGAATATGCTTTTTAAATCAAAGAATATGCTTAATTTATTGCATGATAGGTTATCTAAGATATTATAAAATTATGATTAGAATTGCACTTGTTGAAGATGAAGAAAATAATGTAAAAGAAATTAATTCTTATTTGAAAAGATATTCTAAAGAATATAATGTAGAAATTCAAATAAGTAATTTTGGATACGCTAATATGTTTTTAAGTCAATATAATAATAATTTTGATATTGTTTTAATGGATATAGGTTTACCAGATATTGATGGAATGACTGCAATAAGAAAACTTAGAGAAATAGATAATAATGTTTTAGTAATATTTGTAACAAATTTAGCTCAATATGCTGTTAATGGATATGAAGTTGATGCTTTTGATTTTTTAGTTAAACCTGTTTCTTATTATAATTTAGTTTTAAAAATCAATAGAGCGTTAGAAAGAATTGGTTCAAGAAAAGAAAAACAAATTTGGGTTTCAACTAGAAATGAAAAAAGATTAATAATGGCTTCAAAATTAAAATATGTTGAAGTTATTAAACATAAGATTATTTATCATACTGTTGATGGGGATATTTCTTCTTTAGGTAGTTTAAAAAGTGTTTGTGATGAATTGGAAGGTTTATCTTTTGCTTTATGTAATCAATGTTATTTAGTTAATCTTCATTATGTTACAGGTATTGATGGTTATAAATGTATTATTGGAAATGAAGAATTACAAATATCTTTACCTAAAAAGAATTCTTTTATTCATGCTTTAAATAATTATTTAGGTGGAGGACTTGGGAAATAATGAGCCAATTATTTCTTTATAAAATTGTTTTTATAACTGAATTATTAATTGCAGAATTTTTATTTTCTTTCCGCTTTAATAAAAGAAAACATTTTATTTTAAGATTAATTATTGGTATTGTTATTAGTTATTTAGTAGCCGTATTTTATCCACTTATTTCTTATACAGGTTGGTATTCTTCTTTAATGTTTTTTATTTTATTTATTATTACATATTTAGTATTTATTATGTTTCCATTTAAAACTACATTTGTAAATGGATTTTTTATTGCTATTACTGCTTATACAGTGCAACATTTGTCTTATGAAGTATATGCTTTCTTTGGCAGTGCTTTAAATTTTTCTTATGTTTTAAATATGTATAGTAGTATATCTATTGATTTAAATAATATTAATTCTACTACTATTTTAGTGTGTTTAATTTATTTATTTATCTATTTATTTGTTTATTATATAAGTTATTTATTTTTATCTAAAAGATTATATAAAGATGGAGAAATAGTGTTGAATAATAAATATATTTTATTATTATCAGTTTTAATTTTAATAGTGGATATTATTATTAACGCTTTTGTAGTGTATATAGATAGCAATAGTAATCGAATATATGATGTTATCATTTCTATTTATAATATTCTTTGTTGTTTATTAGTGTTCTATATTCAATTAAGTTTAGTTAATACTAAAAAAATGGAAAAAGAAATAGAAACTACTCAACAATTATTAAGTCAAGCTAGAAGACAATACCAAATAAGTCGAGGAAATATTAATTCAATTAATTTAAAATGTCATGATTTAAAATATCAAATAAGATCATTTGGTGAAAAATCTTATATTGATGAAAATTATATTAATGAAATAGAAAATATGATTTCTATTTATGATGCTGATGTTAAAACTGGTAATGAAGCAATAGACATAATTTTAACAGAAAAAAATTTATTATGTTGTAATAAAAAAATTAAATTAACTTGTATGGCTGATTGTAAAAAATTATCTTTCATTGATGATAGTGATTTATATGTTTTATTTGGTAATGCTTTAGATAACGCTATTGAAGCAGTAAGCAAAATAGATAATAAAGAAAAAAGATATATTGGTTTTACTGTTTATAATCATAATGACATGATTAGTATTAATGTTAATAATTTTTATTCTGGAGAAATATCTTTAGATAAAGATGGTTTACCTATTACTACTAAAGATGATAAAGATTATCATGGTTTTGGTATGAAATCTATTAAAATGATTGTTGATAAATATCATGGTGATGTATCAATAGTAACTAAAGATAATATTTTTAATCTAAATATTTTCATTCCAATAAAAAAATAAAACTTATGCTTTTTCAAAAAGAGAATATGCTTAATTTATTGAATGAAAACGCTTTTTTGATATATTGAAATTAAGATTAATTTGGCCAAAATTTAATCAAAAGAAAGGATAAAATTATGAAAAAATTACCTTATGGTATCTTTGCTGGAATATGCGCAATGCTAGTGTTTTTCTTAACTTTAGCCTTTGTCGGTTTGTACATTGTTTTTGCAGCAATAGCTAATCAAACACATAGTGATTTTTCTATGTTTCAAAACTGGTGGCAAATATTAATATTTATTATTGATATATTGTCTATTGGTGGATTTATCTATTTCTTAATAATGTTTATAAAACGAGAAAGGAATAAACATAATGAAAATATTTAAAAAATCTGTATGGTGTATGATAAGTATTTTCTTTGCTTTATTAACTCTTATTTTTGAAGTAGGAGGTAATGTAGCTAGTCAATATGATACATATATCAATCAATTCTTTAATACAAAAAATTATGATATTATTCAAAGTGAAGAAGGTGAACCTTTTAGTGATTATAAAAGTGATTTTTTAAATGATGATGGTTCATTTAATGATAAAGCTATGAGAAATAATTCTTTAAAAGTAGCTTTACAAACTGCAACTGAAGGAACAGTATTATTAAAAAATAAAAATAATGCTTTACCTTTAGAAAAAGATTCTAAAGTATCTTTCTTTGGAATATCGACTGCTAAATATATTTTAAGTGGTGCTGGAAGTGGACATTTAGGAGTAAGTGTTACTACAAACATTACTGAAGCATGTAAAGATAATGGAATAAATGTTAATCCATCTTTATCAAATGCTTATAAAATATTATCAAGTAAATATGGTAATTATTTAACTGATTTAGGTAAAACAATTACTGGGAATACCTTATCTGATAAATGTTATGTTGAATATGGAATTAATGAAGCTCCATGGGATCAAATCAATAAAACTACAATTGGAAATGTAGAAAATACTTTCAAAGATTATGGAGATGCAGCATTTTTACTTATTTCAAGAAATGATGGTGAAGATGGTGATACTAATTATAAAACACCTGAATGTATTGATAATAATTATTTAGATTTAGCCTTTGAAGAACAAAAAATATTAGATAATTTAATGGATTTAAAAAATAAAGGAACTTTTAAAAAAGTAATTTTATTAATAAATTCAGCTTCTCCTATGCAAATGAAAAATATTTCTAAATATGATTTAGATTCAATAGTTTGGTTAGGTATTGGAGGTAATGTTTCTTTTGACCAAATTGGACAAATAATTTCTGGTAAAGCTAATCCAAGTGGTCATTTAATTGATACATATTGTTACAATAATTATTCTGCACCTAGTACAGTTAATCAAGGAGATTTTACTTTCACTAATACTAATGGGTTACCATCTACTACTCAATATTCTCATAGTGATAAATATGTTGTTTATCAAGAAGGAATATATGTTGGATATAGATATTATGAAACTAGATATGAAGATACTGTTTTAAATAATGGATTTGCTAATGATAAAGTTGGTTCAAGTAATGGTAAAGAATGGTCTTATAATGAAGAAGTAACGTATCCATTTGGATATGGTAGTAGTTATACTACATTTGAACAATCAAATTTTAAAGTTAACAAAGTAAATAATGGTTATAAAATTAATGTTACAGTAAAAAATACTGGTAATGTTGCAGGTAAAGATGTAGTACAAGTTTATTTACAAAAACCATATACTGAATATGATAAAAAAACTAATATTGAAAAAGCCAGTGTAGAATTAGTAGGATTTGATAAAACAAAATTATTAGAACCTAATGAAAAAGAAGAAATATCAATTCTTGTAGAAAATGAATTATTCAAAACATACGATAGTTATGGATATAAAACATATATTTTAGAAGATGGAGATTATTATTTATCTATTGGTGATAATGCTCATAATGCTTTAAATAATATATTAGCTAATAAAGGAAAATCTACTAGCGATGGTATGGATGAAGCAGGTGATGCAAGTAAATCATATAAAATTACTATTAATAAATTAGATACAAAAACATATTCTAAATCTTTAACAACTAATTATGAAATTACTAATCAATTTGATAATGCAGATGTTAAATTATATGAAGGAACAAAAGATCAATTTAAAGATTATAAATATTTAAGTAGATCAAATTGGAAAGATACTTATCCACTTAAACCTACTTCTATGGATTGTTCTAATGAAAAAATGATTTCAGATATGCAATATACGCATAATATTGAAGAAGATAAAGATTTAAAAATGCCAACATTTGGTAAATCTGGTTCATTAAGTTTATTATCCATGTATGGTTTAGATTATGATGATCCACAATGGGAATCATTATTAGATCAAGTAACATGGCAAGAAGCTGTAACATTAGCTACTTATGGTGGAGGTACAGCAGGTTGTGTCAGTGTTAACGCTCCTGATGCACTTGCTAAAGATGGTCCAGGTGGTATTAATCAAGGTAATAATAATTTGCCTAATATAATGTGTTTTCCTAGTGAATGTTTAATGGCTGCTACTTTTAATGAAGAATTAATTGAAGAATTAGGTAATGCATTTGGTATGGAAATAATGCATGTTGGATATACAGGTATTTATGGTCCAGGTGCTAATATACATAGATCAGCATATTCAGGAAGAAACTGGGAATATTATTCTGAAGATGGTTTTATTTCTGGAAAAATATTAGCTAGAGAAGTAAAAGGATTACAAAATAGAGGAGTTATTGTTTTTACTAAACATTTCTTACTTAATGATCAAGAAAGAAATAGATATGGTGTCAGTGTATTTGCTAATGAACAAAGTATTAGAGAAATTTATTTAATGGCTTTTGAAGATGGTGTAACTGAAGGAAAAATGAATGGTATGATGTCATCATTTAATAGAATTGGTTGTATTTGGTCAGGAGCGCATAAAGGTTTATTAACAGAAGTATTAAGAAATGAATGGGGCTTTGTTGGAGTGGTTCAAACAGATGCTTATGTTGGTACACATATGCATATGGCTTTAGCAGAATCTATAGTAGCAGGTAATGATTTTACCATGGGTGGAAGTAATCCAACTGCTTTAGATAATTATAAAAATAACGCAACTGTTGCAACAGCTTTAAGAGAAACTGTACATAGAATTTTATATACAAAATTACATTCTAATGCAATGACTGGCATGACAGTTAATTCTTTAATTATTGAAGTAACACCTTGGTGGAAGAGTGCTTTAAATATAGGTACATATACATGTGCAACATGCATGAGTATTTGCTTAATTATGTTTATATTGAGTTTTGTAGTATCTTATTTAATTGATAAAAAGAAAAAAATACAATCATCAACTGATAGAAAAATTAAATTTTTCTTTGATGTAATTACTAAAAGAGCAAGTATAATTACTGGATCATTAATGTTAATAATTATTGCTACTTCAATTACTGTTCCTCTTGTAATTAATAGAAAACAAAATGATGTTAATAAACATGTATGCCAAGAAGTATGTGAAGTATGTGGGGGTTGTTTAGATTTTGATTGTAATGATCCAGCATGTAGTAATAAATGTACATGTAATTTACCATGTGAACATGCATGTAATATATGTGGATTATGTATAAATTATGAATCCACTGAAACAAAATGTTTAGAAAAATGTGGTGGCCATTTAAAGAATTTACAAACATTTGAAGCAGAAGATAATGAAGTATATAAATATGCTGGTGAAAGAGGTAATTTAGGTGTTGCTCAAGAAACTGGATCTAATGAAAAATATATAGGTAATTTTAACGCTAATTTAGGTGCTTCTATTAAATATGTTATTAATTCAGATATTGAAACTACTGCAACATTATTTGCTTCTGTTTGTAAAAGAGAAGGAGCACAATTATTTACTAATAATATTTTAGTTACTGTTAATGGTGAAATTGTTGAATCAAAAGGAATTGTTCCAAGTGTAAGTGAAGGAGAACTAAATTGGGTAACATTTTATGATGTTTGCTTAGGTTGTATTTAATTAAAAGAAGGTAGAAATACAATTAAATTTACTGTTTCTAATGATGATGTAGCATGTGGATTTAATTTTAATGCCATAAAAATAAAATCTAATACAACATTATCTTATTATGTTGGTGAACATATTTGTGATGATATATGTCCTACTTGTGGATTATGTCAAAATGAATATTGTTTAGATACAAAATGTATAGAAAAATGTACATGTAATTTAGATAAATATTCATTTAATATTCAAGATGGAAAAGCTGATTATGAAGGTGTAATTAATAATAAATCTTATGTAACATTTAATAATGAAAATCAAAAAGTTATTTATAATATTAAAGCTACTAAAGTAGGCTCAGCTGTATTATTTATTGATGCAAAAGGAAATAATAAAATAACTGATTTATTTGATATAAAAATCAATAATAAATTATTAACATCAAATAGTGTTTTATTAGAAGAATATTCAAGTGTTAAAATAAATTCATTTAATTTGAAATATGGTGAAAATATTATTGAAATAATTTCTAAAACTAATAATGTTATTGATTTTAAAGGAATTGTAATTGGCACCAATGTTGAAATTGAATATAAAGATCCAAATGAATTTTTGACTACTAATGATTATGTTCTTGTTGAAGGAAATGCTTATAAATCAAGTGAGAATTGTATTGCAATGAATGAAAACGCTAAAGATTCTGTTATTACTTTCTCTATTTATTCTAGTAAAGAAACAAAAGCTGATTTCTATTTCAATATTGCTTCAAGAAGTACTCCTGCATTAATTAGTGATATACTTGAAATTAATGTTAATGGAAATAAATATAATACAGAAGCAAGTTTACCTAATGTTGGTCAAGATTTCTTTACTTATAATGATGTTTATTTAGGAGAAATTAATTTAGTTAAAGGTGTTAATGAAATAACATTTACTGTTTTAACTAATGATCCAAGCATTAATACAAATATGAGAAGTATTATCTTTAAAAATACTGATGCTGAATTATCTTGGGCTGAAAGTAGTGTTGTATTTAATAAATTTATTTATGAAGCTGAAAATACAATTATTAACACTATTGAATATGATGGACATAATTATCCTGCTATTAGTGATGGTAATAGTTCTAGTGAAGAAAAATATTTAGGTGGTATTAATGATGCTGGCTTATTTGCTACTACTCATAAAGCAACTCTTACATTCAAAATTAAGGCAAATAAATCTGGTAAAGCTAAATTATATTTTGGTGCAGGTGTAAGTGGATCTGCTAAAGGAAGTAGTTACCCTGTTAAAGTTAATAATCAAGAATATATTTCAACTCAAAGTTGGGCTGGAGATGGCTGGTATGATTGGAAAAATCAATATTATGGTCAAATTCAATTATTAGAAGGAGAAAACACTTTTGTAATTACAATAGATAAAGGAGAATGTATCAATTTAGATTATTTCTTAATTGAAAGTACATTAGAAATAACAAATATTTAAAAAGGAAAAATAAAATGAAAAAAAGTTTATATTTAGGTTTAATTACTTTAATAAGTAGTTTAGGAATTTTAACTGCTTGTAACACTCATACTCATACATTAGTAAAAACTGATAAAGTTGATGCTACTTGTATTAATGATGGTAATATTGAATATTATCATTGTACTGATGAAACTTGTAATAAATTATTTTCTGATAAAGATGGTAAAAATGAAATTACTAAAGAACAAACTATCATTAAGAAAACTGGTATCCATAAAGGTGGAACAGCTGATTGTATGCATAAAGCTGTTTGTGAAATATGTCATCAAGAATATGGTGAATTAGGTGATCATGTTTATAAAGAAGTGGTAAATGATAAATTTTTAGCAAGTAAAGCTACATGTACTGAGCCAAGTAAATATTATAAATCTTGTATATGCGGAAAAGCTAATCAAGAAACATTTTCTAGTGGTGAAGCTTTAGGCCATGATTTTAAAGCTAGTGAATTAGATTATAAAGAATTAACATGTTCAAGATGTTCATCTTATGAAAGAATATATGAATTTGAAGATGCTAGAAGTAATGCTTGGAAAGGCGAAGAATATGATGATAAATTATGGAAAATAGCATCTAATAATAAAGAAGGAACTTCAGGAGATTTTTATATTGGTAGAGTTAATGATAATTCTGTTGATGAAAGTTTGACTGGTAAAACATATTTAGAATTTGATGTAAATGCTATAAAAAGAGAAATAGTAACATTAAAAATTAAAGCAGCGTTAGGAACTCAATATATTTATAAAAAAGCTTTCAAAGTTGAAGTTAATAATAATGAAATTGATGTGAAAGATGAACAAATTACTTCTAAATTTGGTGATTGGAATCATTGGGAAGAATATGAATATGCTAATATTGAATTAGTACCAGGTAAAAATGTTATAAGATTTACTATTATGGAAGGTGCATGTTGTGATTTAGATTATGCTTCTATTATTTCTAAAACTAAAGTTGAAACTCATAAATTGGTTTTGAATCATGATGAAAATCAACATTGGTATAGTTGTGAAGAATGTAGTGAAGTTAGTGAAAAAATAAATCATGTTTATGATCAAGAAGTAGTAAAAGAAGAATATGAAGCAGGTAATGATAAATATTATAAATCTTGTATATGTGGACAAAAAGGTAGTGAAACATTTGATCATAAGACTGTTCATGTACATTCATTAACAAATTTAGAAGCAGACAATACAGATGTACAAGTATGTACTTGTGGATATATGTCTAGAAAATTTGATTTAGCAGCGGCTTATTCTAATTCTTGGAGTGAAGGAACTGAAAAAGTTGATAAATTATGGAGACAACTTGGTGGGGCTCAAGGATATTTACATAGTGGTAATTATGTTTCACATATTGGTGATGTAGTGGATGATGGTAATCATAATGATGAATATTGGATTGAAATAGGCGTTAGTTTTGCTGGCGATGAAGAAATTGAAACTACTTTATCTTTATCAGCAGGTTTACCAAACCCTACTAATTGGAATGTTATGAATATTAAAGTAAATGGCACTAAAATTGAAAATGATAACTATATGGGAACAGAAAAAGGTTGGAATAATTTTGAAACTTATGAATTTGGTAAGATAAAATTAAAACCAAATCAAACAAATGTGATTAGAATATCTCCAAATAAAGGCTGTTTAATGAATTGGTGTTATTTACAAATTGATAGTGATATTGCTACTAATGATGTAACTAATTCTTTAATTAATGCTTAATTTAATAAGGCGTGAATAAAAATCATGCCTTTTTATTTTTATATATAAAAGCATTATATTTTTATAAACTAATT
>ERZ808246.2129-NODE-2129-length-12881-cov-2.906050_pt1 | contig 12881 bp, 10 predicted proteins | sample MGYA00521083_ERZ808246 | MGnify/ENA primary metagenome ERZ808246 (study PRJEB31516, sample SAMN03275577) | gut metagenome | biome: mammalia-associated habitat; material: feces | host: Papio cynocephalus | place: Kenya | collected 2012-07-07 ...
AAGATTTTGTGACTTCAATATTTTTTAACGCTCTTTGATTTTTTCGATTTTCAAGTCGGTTCCAAGCGTGACCTTGGAACCGGCGGGTATTTTACCGTTTATCACACAGCCAGCTCCGATAACGGAATTATCGCCGATATCGGCACCCTTTAGTATAACGACATTCGAGGCAATCCAGCAATTTTTGCCTATATTGATGCATCCCTCTCGACATTCGCGGCTTACTCCGTCAGGTCCGAAAACATGGTTATTGTCAAAAATTCTGACGCCCGGTCCGAAAAGAGTGTTGTCGCCGATCTCGACAATCCCGAGACAGCTTATCACGACTCCGTCGTTAAAATAAACCCCCGAGCCGACTTTGAGGTTGCCGTAATGAGCCGCCGTGATGAATAGACGACCGTCGTTTTCGACATTTTTCCCGAAAGCCACGCAAGCCCCGCGACCGATTTTTAATTTTAGTTCTCTCGAAAAAAGGATTCTTCCCGAAAATGAAATTTTCTTTCTCCAAATATGCCGCAAAGAGAAAAATCTCACACGGTTAAAAATGTTGCGCGCATTGTTTTTTGCAGCGACTGCCCCGCGATACTTAAGTTTCAGGCAAAAAATACCCGGCGCGGTGCACTTTAAGCGATATGAGAATTTCTTTTTTTTCGACGATTCTGACCAACTGTTGTTATAATAGTGAATTCCCAGCGTGTTTTTCGTAAATCTCGTCTTGCCCGTCACATAATCAAGCGGCGAAAAATAGTCGGTCGACAACACCAGAAATCCGTCGATGTCCTGAACGATATTTTCGTTTTTTAACCCGAGTTTTCTGAAAATTCGGACTGCGTATTCCGTGCAGGCGGTAAGGTTGAGTCTGCCCGTCTCCAAAACAAAGCGTTTTCTCGAATACATTTTCAGCATCATGGCGATAAGCTCGTTCCCCGGCTCCGCGCCACAGCCGGAACCGCTGTTCGGCAAAAGCAATCTGCCATCCGGCGTGGGTGTGCTATACTCCGTGGCTATAAAACCCTTTGTATTTAGAAGCGAGTCAATAGGGGCAACAAGCTCCACATCCGTGTCGAAATACACTCCTCCCATTTTGAAGAGAGCGTAAAGGCGCGCAACATCGGAGATAAAAGCATACTTCTTTTCATGATACGCCTGAGCGGTATATGCGTTGTAATTCATGTCAAAATTACTCTCGTTCCATTCGATAATCTCATAGTCGGGGCAAAACTTTTTCCAACTGGCAATGCATTTTTGCATCAGTTCGTCTTTTTTGCCTTCTCCGAACCAACAATAATGTATAATTTTCGGTATCATATATTATCCCCTCCGGTTCAATGCCGATACAAAAATAACGATGCGGTACATTTTAAGTTTTAGCAAAAGCAACTTTATTTTGTCGTTTCGGCTTTGCGCCGCACTGAGAGAGGTCTCTTTGACAGCCGTGCGGACAGATTTGTCACGCATCATGTTTTTTATCCACGCCCATCTCTCACGAAGCGTTTTGCCGCTTAGGTTTATGTTTTTTATCCCGTACTGCAAATCGCGGATTATACAGTAATTGAGCGTTTGCAGATGCATTTTGCTTTCGGTCATTCCCCATGCCTCGATGTTTTTTCTGACCGCATCGCTCAAATAAAAGTTATCGTCAAGTCGTTCTTTGTGATAGGAGCTCGAAAGCGTTGCGGCGCCATATTCGATATGATGGTAAAGGGGTTTTGCCAAAAATACCAGGCATCCGGGATTGGTGCGACAGTATTCCGTAAAAAACATACCGTCCTCACCTATGTTCATATTGTGAAAACGCAGATTATTTTTCTCTATAATGTCTCTTTTGAACAACTTGTTTGTGACAAGATACTCGGTTGCAATCTTATCAAATTTTTCGACGCACGGAGTACCGCGAAAAATTCCGTCAGCCTCGGGCAGCGAAATGTCACGACTTGTCAGCTCCGCTCCGTCTCCCCCGCAGCGGTCGACATATACGCCGAAAATAATAAGGTCTGCATTTTCCCTCTCTGCCGTTTCATACAAAATTTTTGCACTGTCTTTTTCGATCCAATCGTCCGAATCAACAAAAAAAATGTACTTTCCGCAGGCGGCGTCAAGCCCGGCATTTCTTGCACTTGCCACACCGCCGTTTTCCTTTTGCAAAAGCTTGAATCGCTCATCATCTACAAACAATTTCAAGCAAAGTTCTGCACTGTTGTCCGGAGAACCGTCATCGATGAATATTGCCTCAAAGTCCGTCAGCGTTTGATTTTTGATTGAATCGACAACGCGCGGCAAATATTTTTCCGATTTATACATCGGCAGGATAAAAGAGATTTTTACCATAAAATCAACCCTCCGTCATGTTTCTGTTCAGCAAACACGAAATTTCAGTTTTCCGACAGATTTGCCATAAGATCTATTATCTCAGCCTTTGTAGGCGGTTTCCATGCACTTTGCTCCCGTATTTTCATCTTCTTTGCAAACGACGCATAAGCAAGCACGACAAGCTTTAATGACATCGTACTCCAAAAGTAAAATGCTGTGTTGTCGGTGAGGTAGGTAATTGTCATGTAGCCAAGAATGCACCAATAGAGGTACGCCGTTTTTGCATCCGCATATTTCAGCCAAAAGATAGGATAAATGACATATTGCAGAGCCGACCAGATTAAGAAACCCGGAAAACCCATCTCTACGAATACTTTCAGGATATCGTTATGAAACATAAAACCTGCCTTGAGAAGTCCTTCCTCAACCCACTGGCGGGCAACTGTGTCGACAAATTCAAACCCCTTGCCCATGTAACCCGGTGACAGTGTGTAATATTTGTTTGTCAGCCGCCATATATAGTCACGCCCCATCATATCTATTCCGAGCAGATTAAATATCCTTGAAACCGCACCGGTGCGCACTCCGTAGATGTAAGCAAAAAAGAAAGCAATTACCAAAGAACCGAAAATCACAAAAAAATATATCCCTTTTTTGAAATTTCTTACCGCCAGTGCCAAGAGAACAAACAGTATAACCGCCGGAATTGCTATTCGTTTCATTCCAACGACAAAAAAGAATATGCACGCCGCCAAATATTTTCTTGCAGTCTTTTTTTCTCTTAAATCACTTTTTGGGGCAAACGCCGCATAATAGATAATAAGCTGACCGAACACAAATGTCAAATCGTGAATTTCAAGCCGTGCGGCATACCCCGTCGTGTCTCCGAACTTCACAATGCAGTCTATAAGCGAACTTATACTCTCGGCAATGCCGTAATTCGGAACTTCGTAGAGCATTATAAGTCCGTTTGTGATGCAAAGTGACAGCGCAAACAAATTTATGCTTTCAAAACCGAACATATAAACCGCCGATACAGCAGTCATAATGCTTATGGTCTGATATATCATTTTTGAGCCTCCGCGGATTATCGATGCGGTATCGGAAAAACTCATGATCCAAATCACCAGCGACCAAAGCATCAGAAAAACAATCAGTGAAAAATACAATACAGTCGGTGCAATCATGGTTTTCAGTTTTTTTATGTCCGGCTTTATAAAGGCGTACGCGACAGCAACAGCGATAATCCCGACGGAGATCACCTTGGGCAGACCCCCGAGAGCGGCATTTATCGTCAGGCACTCTCCCATAGCCGCGCAAACAAGCAGCAAGACAAATACAGCCTTCAAAAATTTGTCGGCAATCTCGTTCTTCTCACAAATTTTCTTGTCTGCGCAAATCATTCTTCTCACCTCACCATGCTCTTCAGCGCCGTTTTCAGTTTCTCTTTCGGCATAGGCTTGCCGAAATAATATCCCTGCATAAAATCACAGCCGAATTTTTTCAGCAAACGCGCTTGATCTTCCGTCTCCACGCCCTCCATCACAATCGATATTCTCTCTTTTTTCAGCATATTGATAATTGAAGTAAGAATATTTCTCGATTTTTGGTTGGTTTCGCAGTCATGCAAAAAATTCATATCTATTTTGACAACATCAAACGGAATAAGTTTTAATAACTTAAGTGTGGAATATCCCGTTCCGAAATCATCCATCTCTACAACAAATCCGCTTTTCTGCAGCACTTCCACCACTTCCAACAGAGTTTTTATATCATCAACATATGCCGTTTCCGTTATTTCCAGGTGCATCATTCCGGGGTTCATGGCATTTCTTGCAATTATTTCCATTAACACTTTTTCAAAATCTTCTTTCAAGATATCGGCACACGATACATTCACGGACAAATATTTCGGCGCTATCCCAAGCGCTCTCAACTCCGCGAAATCGCAGCAAGCTCTGTCCCATACCATTTTGTCAAGTTCATATATACAGTCGTTTTCTTCAAGTTCGGGAATAAAATCGTCGGGCGAAATTAAACCTTTTTCGGGATGGTGCCAACGAATAAGCGCTTCCACACCGCACCATGCATTTGTGCCATAATCATACTGCGGCTGATAGTACACCTTAAATTCATCGTTCAGCAACGCACTCTCAACCGCATTTCTGATATTTTCTTTTTTGCATGGGCAATTCTTTCTTCCAAAAAGCCTACCTTTTGTCAATTTTCAATAGCACCTCTTTTCTTTATCAACATTTTTATCTCACTTAACATCGATATATAATTCCCCCTGTCAAAAACAAAATTAACCGCGACAAACCACGCAACAATGCAGATTGAATTGAGTGCGGCTTTGCCGATCACATACATATAGCCGCTCGGTGCACAACTGTCGGTCCCCAGAAAAAATATGACCGCAAGCGAAGCCGCCATATTGACGGCGATTCTTTTATAATTGTCAATCGGTTTTTTGTTCATCACATTTTTTGTAACAAAAAGTACGAGTGCACTGTTCCTGTATATCAATGCCACTATGGTTCCGACCAGACAGCCGGCAATCCCGATTTTGAATACCGCCGAAATCGACACTGCTATGTTGATGGTCATTTCCAATATTGCCTGATGCTTTGTATCGTCATATTTGCCCGCAATGTTGAGCATCTGCTGCATGGGAACTTCCGTCCCCGTGAGTACCGTCAGGGTGGCAAACAAAAACAGCAGAATTTTGCTGTAGTATATCGACGCATCGGCAATGCCGCTCGTATAGAGCTTTATTATCGGCATAAGATATGCCGTGACAATGGTGTAGCAAGCAAAAAGCAGCATATAATACACCGATTCATACCTGTCGAACAGTTTGTAAAACCTGTCGCGATCGACAAAAAACATCTGTCCAAACTTGAAGGTCACACTGTCAGTGAACGCCGTGACAAGCTTTTGCAAATTTGCAAAAAACAGCGAGAACACCGCATACACGCTGGCGTAGTTCATTCCGCATATCACGGAGATTACAATGGTGTCTGTGTTTGAAAAAATGCACGCCGATATCTGATGGATCAGGACTGATTTTTTCTGCGACAGCGACTGAAAATCGGGCGTCGCTTTCCAATTCACCCATTTGTACTTTTTCCTCACATAAATCATGATGAACAGTATTTGTATTATCGACGGCACACAATATGTCGCCTGAATTACTATCAGGTTGTCCGACATAACGAGAAACACCAGCCTGAGGATGTTTGAAAGAGCAAGCGATATCGTCGCAAGCATCGTCATTATATATTTTTTTCCGTCAACCTCTAAAAGCGCGTTGTATTTTCCCCTCAACAGAAAAGCTATGATGCCGGGCAAGCCGTAGAGGATTATCACAAAAAAAATCGTGAAATAATCCAGCGTCGTCCTGACAAGCAACGGATAGACAACGGCGAACACAATTGTTATCAGCGTGTAGGCAACGCCCGATTTTAAGTAAAACTTACGCGACGCAGACAAAATCCCGTTTATCTTATCCGTATCCCCGGTTGCTATCGGAGAATACAGCGCATGCTGAGCAGAGAGCCCCACGCCCGCCTCAAGCAATGCAAGGTAAGCAAAAATATTCTTTATTGTGTTGTCAAGGCCGTTGACATCCGAACCGAATTTCACCAGGTATAGCCTCGGTATCAAAAATCCGAACACCAAAATAACCGCCTGATAAGAAAGGTTCATTATTACATTCAGTATTACTCTTTTATTCTTCTCGCTTGAAGTCGTAACCTCTGCATTTGCCATAACCGAACTCCTTTTTTGTTAAACCGGAAGCCCTATATTTTTCATAATCCTTTCGAACACCGTGTTTCGTGCTGCTTTTATTACCGTATACGGAGCTGCAAGACTTGCCGCCATGCAAATCATCACAGTTGCTGCTGCCGGCATGCCGAGTTTGTCATACAGCACCATGCCCAGAAATGCGCAGAAAAACGGCTGGTGATACAGATAATACGGCATGGTATCCCTGCCGAATTGATCAATTTTGCCAAGTTTCTTTTCAAATGTTGCGCACAGTGCTATTATACCGATGCACACTCCGGCAATCACGGCGTTTTCAATATATGCCGTCAATATCCTTGTGCCGTTCGTCCCGTAAAGCGATTCGGCAATAGGACTTCGAATCATCCATGCCAGAACCGCCGTACACACAATTCCTATCACGGCAAGCTTTTTTTCGTTTCTGCGAAAAAAAGCGTCCGTCAGCAATGTGCCCAAAACAAAAAACTGTATTTTCTGCATAAATCCTTTTATAACCCAGGCGTAGTTCGCAAAAAAGCTGTCATACAAAATCGGCGCAGACAATATTATTGCTATTTTTGCAACAAACGCACTCCTTTGCGACAAATACTTATCCATGATATATATCGCCGCAACAAACAAAAACAGTGTTTGAAGATACCACACATGAAAACAATATGGATTCTCGTTGCGCAAAAGCATCTTTGCATATTCCGCCGGTGCAATGAATGCATACGCACTCCCGCTCAAAAGGCTTCTCAGCTGCGGAATTTGCCATGTGACCGCAAATATCACATAAATTATCAATGAATATGAGAGCCACGGAATCAGCAATCCTTTTGCCTTTTTCGATATGTACAGACCTGTCTTTTCAGAGAGATGTTTCTCTCGGGTAAGGGCATAACCCGCTCCCGACAAAATAAAAAGCAGCGAAACATGAAATCTGTACACATATAAAAAATCACACCAATAAAACGCCTCGCGCATAGATTCACGAAAAGTATGCCCGAATATAACAAGCAAAACAGCAATAGCTCTTGCCGCATCCATATAATTCAGGCGTTTTGATTTTTCCATTTTTGTTCTCCTTCACTCAGCCTTATATACAAGTCTTCAATCCTCTTTGCCTCAGTCTTTATGTCATACCCCGCCTTTTTCACAATCTCTGCGCCGCAACTTCTGTCTGTTCCGCAAGTGAGCAGATCGCTCATGACTTCTGCCCACTTTGTGTCGCCGTCCGCAAGAGGAACACGGCGCGCCATGGGCGAGAGCACAACTTCATCGGTAATTTCCGCAGAAAACAAGCACGGAAGTCCGCAAGCCTGAGCCTCAACCCCCACAACCGGCATACCCTCATACAAAGACGGCATCAGGAACAAATCCATTGCCTGATACAGCTCGGCAACATCAGATCTCAGCCCCATAAAGAGTACCTTTTCGGCTATTCCGAGTTCCCTCGCCCTCCTTTTGGTGTCATCCTCAAGTTCGCCTTCCCCCGTCAGCATAAGCACGGCGTCAGAATTAATTTTAAGATATTCATGGAATATATCCAGTATTCTTTTGTGGTTCTTCTGTATATTAAAGCGTCCCACATGGCCTATAACGGTTTTGTTTTCAAGATTATATTTTTTCCTTATGTCTGCCCTTATCGCGCCTGAAAACGCAAAATTCTCCGTCTCAACGGCATTTCTCATAATCATGCCGTGCCTCTCCCAGTTTTTCTTGCCGAAGAAATATATGCCGGCGTCTCTGCCGCAGCTCCAGAGTTCCGTTGCGGAAGATGTCAGGAATTTTTTGCAAAACATTTTCAGCGGCCATTTATAATCCCGTTCTATCCTTGTGTTGTGTGCATGCGCGATTCTTACCTTGATGCCGCTTTTTTTTGCGCCGTTCAAGGCATACAGCCCCATGGCCTCATTGTGCGCGTGTAAAATCTTAATATCGGGATTGGCATCAAATATACCTTTTTCAAATTTCATATATTCTCTGTATTTGATAGGGTTAAGACCCGGACTCAAATATATATTTCCGCCGAGACTGCGGATTTCCCCATCATAATCGCCCGGTTTCGGCTTGTTTACAATGAAATCAAACTGCACTTTTTCCCTGTCAGTATGACGATAGTAATTCATAAGCATTGTTTCGATTCCGCCTCTGTCCATATTGCTGACAGAATGCAACACTCTTATCATTGTAAGCCTCCCTTTGCTTTTTCTTTGTCACCGTATGAGCTGATAGCACTTTCCCTGTGTCGCCCACAAATCAAATCTTTTATCTCTCAATGCCTTTGCGCCGAGTCTGAGCGCATACGGCGTTGCTCCGCAATCAAATCCGTGCAGATATTTTTCATACAGTACACAACACATTGCAAAAACATTTTTTTGTATTGTCTTTTCCATTCCCGCAACATTTGCATAACAAAAATTAGACAGCTGACCTATCATACATTGCGCAAATATATCGTCATGCGGCAGATCGAGAATGGCATCCGTTTCAAGCATATCTTCAACAATCCAGTAGCTTTGCAATGCTTTTGCAGTGCTTTGCGATGTAAAGGTTATTCCCGCCGGATTCTTACGCCACAGATAGATATTTTCCATCACCGCCGCAACCTTATCGGCTTTTCTGAAGATGAGGAAGTGGATAACGGCATCCTCAAAGCAAGTGTAGTTTTGCGGAAAGCATATTTTTTCAAATAATTCTCTCTTATAAATCTTGCCCCACGGCATCCCGGGTAGTTCAAATCTGCCGCTTGCATTTTTTCCGGAATAAATCATCCTTGCATAATGCACTCTGTCGCCGTGCGCACCATCAGCAGTCATGTACTGCCATCCGCCCTGCACAATGTCCGCATCGGTTTCAAATGCCTCTCTCAGCAGTGTTTCAACGGCGTTTGGAAGCAGCATATCATCGCTGTCCGCAAACATGACATATTTTCCCGATGCGTGTTTTAACCCCTCGTTTCTCGCACTTGCGGCACTGCCGCCATTCCTTAAGTTGATAATTTTTACATTGCCGCACCCACGGTATTTTTCCAATCGGCTAAGCGTTCCGTCTGACGAATTATCGTTCACTACAATAACTTGCACAGAATAATTTGTCCGTTGTTCCAAAATGCTGTCAACACAGCCGCAAATGAACCGTTCGGCATTATATGCCGGCACGATCACGGATACATCGACGCTTTCATCCGTCGGCTTAAGCACATAATCGCACCGGACAAATGCCGGCTTCGGATATATTTTTTCAATCTCACTCCTAACAGTGTCAACACATTCGCACCCGACATACTCTCCGCCAAATGCCGACAGCAAGGCGCAACATCCGATTCCGACAAGCTTTGCCGAAAGTCCGACTGCAAGGCTTAACGGTCTGTTATGGGTTTTTGAATACATATACTGATACGGTCTTTGGTTCTCTGTCATTGGTCATTTTCACCGTTCTTTTTCTTATTTTCGTTCAGTTTTGCCAAAACAAGTCGGATGAGTTCGCGGATATCATACACCCCGCTCTCGGTACTTGTTGCGTACGCAGCACTGCACTCAATAGGATAATTTTTGTTAGCATTGTTGTATGTCTCAACCTGGTCATGCAAAATTTTAATTATCGCCTTTGCTTTCTTTTCGTTGCATTTATCAAAAAAGAGATAATAATTTCCCGCACCGTTATAACCGATTGAACCGTCTGTATCACCCATAACTTTTATTATGTCAGCAAAGTCCTTAAGTACACCGTCGCCAACAGTGTAACCGTATCGCTTGGTCAGTGACCCGAGATTGTCCAATGTAACTATTATACACGAATAATCGTCGGGAATAAGCTTGTCTGCCAGTCCGTTGATGTATATATTCAGCTTGTCGCGGTTCGGCAGACCCGTTTTCTTGTCGGTGTAGAGCGCATATATCACTATGTCTTCAAAACGCCCGAGGACTATTGCTCCGAGGCAACCGATGATGAAGAACAGCACCAGTGACAGCAGAAGATACATCCTCGAATTGATTGCCGGATACACTCTCACCGTGCTCTCCATTTGCAGATAATCCGCACTGATGGCAAGGTTGAGCTCTTTTCCGGTAGTACTTACTATGTCATAGTACTTCGAGAGTTCTCCCTCATATGCGTTTATCAGCCTCTCTATCTCGCTATGTTCCTCACTGCTGCCTGATTCGGCGCTTGAAATGCCGTTAAACTTATCAAGGATCTCGGTGTCGAACGCCCTGTCAATCTCCTTGCCGGAGATATTTTTATCTATGTCCACAATTTCCAGTATAAGTCCGTCATATGTTGTTTGAGCGTTTTCGCCGGCACCCTTTTCTTCCTCTATGTGATCTAAAATGTAGTCGGAAGCGATTGTGTCTCCATCGCTCATCTCACCCGGCATACCGAGGTTTTTCTCAACATAGTTATCTATCAGGTCGCTGATCTTTTTTCTCTGTTCCTTTTGAACATTTTCGTTCTGCTCCGATTCCGCAATATCGTTCGCGATGTGGTTTTTGAGAACTATTCCGTCTTTCATCTGCGGACCGTTTAGAACTTTTGCGTACAACTGCGGCAATTCGTAATTCTTGAACTGCATGTATATGTCATACAGATCCTTGTAGCTGTAGCCTGTTTTTGAAGATCTGAAATCCGGGTAGTCGTCTTTTTTTGCTTTCAGGAATTCGAGCATATCGTCAGTATCGTTTTCCAGAATCTTGATGCATTCATAATAATCATATCCGTTTTCGAGTAGGGCTGAGGACGGATTGATTGATAATTTCCGTTCCACATATTTTTCTGTATAGAATGTGCAATAGCTCTGTAAAATCGCGTCAAGCGCATTTCTTGCATACTGCTCGCCGTATTCTCCGTCCACCACAAGATTGATTTTGTATGTGTCGGGAATATATGTCACATCTTCGCCCTTTTCAATCAAGGCGTCGTTAATCGCTTTTTGATCGGTCGGCACTACCTCCTGCACGCCGCAGCGCGAACGGATAATATTCAGCGGCCCGGGTTCACCGAGAAAATCCATCGCCTGAGATATGACCGAGGAAGAATATACCTCGCTGACATCCAGCTTGGAGCCGTCGGGATTAAGCCCGTCTTCAATCTCGCTGTTTGTATATCTGATTGTCGCGGTGGCAGTGTATTTCTGATTGCTTTTGATGTATGTGTATGTCAATAAAAAACCGAGAAGGGCAACGACAAAAACCAAAATGCCGAACTTTTTGAAGTATCTGTAAAGCTCAAACTTTTTCATCCGACTTGCGCTCCTTTCTCAAAATATACAGATAAAATCCGCATGCAAGAAGCAACAGCAGAAACACAACCTCATATACGGTTTTTTTGATGCCTATTTGCTGCAAAAACGACGGTCTGGAATAATTTACGGTTATATAATTCTGCTGTTTGTATTCCAGATAGCTTTTATCAAATGAGAGCAAGTCCGCCGATATGTCATCAAGGTTTTTCTCCAGCTTGTTTATCATCCCGCGAGCCGAGGCAAGTTTCTCCTCGTTAGATTCATTTTTGCGCATTTTCTCCATGACATAGTTCGTGCTGACGATTTCCTTTTTGTATGATGTCGCCTCCGATAACTGAGAATCCGCATTTCTTGCCATCTTGTCCATCGCCGTCTTTGTTCTTGACATATAGTATTGATCCGTCTCGTCCAGAGTCGGTATCATGATAATCGAGCTCATGAGCTTTTCATACATTGCAATGCCATTGTTATCCGCCGAATAATATGCCATCTGCTTGTCGGCATACATGGTGTCCATCTTGTTCTTGTACTCCAGAATCTGCGTCAGCTCCCCGTTGTCCTTTGCGATGCCGCACTCCGTGATATATGCCGAAGCATTGGGGATATCGTAGTCAATAATATTTTGTAGTCTTTTTTCGTATGCGTCAAAAGTCTCTCCTGTTTTCTCATCGGTGAAAGCCTTGTTTTGAGACATTCTTGCGTCGATATACTTTTCAAGCTGGTTTGCACGCAGTTTGATTTCATTCAGCCTCAGGTAAGGTTCGCTTTGCTCCGAAGTGCCGAGCCTTATTTTCAGGATTTCCTGGTTGTCTCCGTTGTTTTCCAGAAAATACGCCTTATATGCATTGCACACATTCGCCAGCAAATCCATTGCGGTGCGGTTCTTTTTGTGCAGTCCCGATGCATCGAGAAAAACGGAGTAAGTGGTGCTTATATAATTATCATCCCCGCTCGAGTTGCCCGAGTCCACCGGAGAGAGCGTTATGTGTTTTGCAAGTTCTTTTGCGTCTATACTATCCTGAAGTCCGGCAAGCTCAACCGCACTTGTCATCACCGCGTCGGACAGAATTTCATATGAATTGAACCGTGTTTTGTTTGGATTCAATCCGTTGGATGCCTCCGAATAGTTGAACGAGACAGTTGCATACGCCATGTTTCCGTTGCCGAGATAGTGCACAAGCGACAGGACGAGGCATATTATCAGCACTGCCGCGGCAATGCCGTACTTGTATTCGAAAAAAAGCCTGAGAACGCTTTTGATTCTGTTTTTTATCTTATCCATTCTTACCTCCACACAGCCGTGTCAAAACCGTTATTGCACATCGATAACGGTGATCTCCGGGATATTGTTGATTCTCGGAACTGCCGAAGAATGTCCGAGACCGCGACTTACAATAAGCTTGGCTCCGTTTTTAAGAATATGCTCGCCACGGGCATATTTCGGCAGGAAACCCTCCTCACGCGAGTAGAGCGAACCGATTTTCGGTATGACAATCACTCCGCCGTGGTTGTGCCCGGCAAGACCGAGCTCAAATCCGTATGAATCCAGCTTCTCGGT
>ERZ808246.2130-NODE-2130-length-12880-cov-7.207329_pt1 | contig 12880 bp, 10 predicted proteins | sample MGYA00521083_ERZ808246 | MGnify/ENA primary metagenome ERZ808246 (study PRJEB31516, sample SAMN03275577) | gut metagenome | biome: mammalia-associated habitat; material: feces | host: Papio cynocephalus | place: Kenya | collected 2012-07-07 ...
ACGCGCGGCGACGGCGTGACCGGCGAGGACATCACGCTCAACGTGCGCACCATCGGCACCATCCCCGCCAATCTTGACGGCCCCGCCGAAGACATCCCCGACTTCGTGGAGATCCGCGGCGAGGTGTTCATGCGGTGGGACGACTTCCGCAAGCTCAACGACGAGCAGGAGGACGCCGGCCGCGAGCCGTTCGCCAATCCACGCAACGCCGCCGCAGGATCGCTGCGCCAGAAGGACCCGCGCATCACCGCCACCCGCCGTCTGAGCTTCTACGCGCACGGCATCGGCAGGCTCGAATGGGGTGCCGGGCACACCGGGCACGACGAGATCAACGACCAGTCCGAGGCCTACGCGCTGTACACCAAGTGGGGCGTGCCGGTCTCGCCGCACAACCGCACCGTCACCTCGTTTGGCGAAGTGCTCGACATGATCGACTACTACGGCGAGCATCGCGGCGACATCGAGCATGCGCTCGACGGCATCGTGGTCAAGGTGGACGATCTGGCCTTGCAGCGCTCCCTGGGCGCCACCTCGCGCGCGCCGCGCTGGGCCATCGCCTACAAGTACCCGCCCGAGGAAGTGAACACCGAGCTGCTCGACATCACCGTGCAGGTGGGGCGCACCGGCCGCGTGACGCCCGTGGCCGTGCTGAAGCCCGTGCACGTGGCCGGCTCCACCGTGGCCCGCACCACGCTGCACAACCCGTTCGAGGTGAAGCGCAAGGGCATCCTGATCGGCGACACCGTGGTGGTGCGCAAGGCGGGAGACGTGATCCCCGAACTCGTGGGGCCGGTGCTGGAGCGCCGCAAGGGGCGTGAGAGCGAGCTGCGCGAATTCGTGATGCCCGAGCATTGCCCGAGTTGCGGGGCGAAACTCGCCCCCGCCAAGGAGGGCGACAAGGATATCCGCTGCCCGAACGTGGAAAGCTGCCCCGCGCAGCTGACCGAGCGTGTGATCTCGCTGGGCATGCGCAAGGCCTTCGACATCGAGCATCTGGGCGATCAGTCGGCCATCGCCCTGACGAATCCGGAGGAGAACCGGCCCGATTCCGTGGCGACGTTCGCGCCGAACATCACGGAGATCCTGGTCGCGCCGGGCGAGGAGCCGGAGGAATACGAGCCTGTCGAAGGACTGGAGCTGCCGCCCGTGCAGACCCCGGTGCTGAGCTCCGAGGCGGGGATCTTCGACCTGACCGCCGCCGATTTGAAGGACGTGCGCGTATGGCGCGAGGCGCCGATCATCGAGGTGCGCGAGGTCGTGGGCGACAACGGCCGCAAACGCAAGGTGCGCAAGCGGATCGGCGGGTCCGGGCTGTGGCATCAGGTGCCGGCGTTCTGGACGACTGCGGCGCCCGCGCCCAAGGTGCGCAGGAAGGCCGGTGCAGAAGCGGTTGGCGCGTCTTCCGGAGCGTCCTCCGACGCACGCTATCCGGGCTTCAACGTGCCCGCCGACGCCGTGGTGGTGCGTGAAGAGACGAAGACCTCACGTTCCGGCGAGACCACGGTCACGCCGATCATCATCAAACCCGCCGAGAACACACGCAAAATGCTCGACGAGATCGACAAGGCCAAGCAAGCCGACCTGTGGCGCGTGCTCGTGGCGCTGTCGATCCGCCGCCTGGGGCCGCCCACCGCGCGCATGATCGCCTCCGCCATGGGATCGCTGGACGCGATCAGCAAGGCGAGTGTGGACGATCTGACGCAGATCGACGGCGTGGGGCCGGAAATCGCCGAATCGGTGGTGCATTGGTTCGCCGCCGCGCGCGAGCCGGGTGATTGGCGAGGTCAGACCCTGGCCGCATGGCGTGCCGCCGGCGTGGGCGTGGGCGAGGCGGCCACGAGTGAGCTGCCGCAGACCCTGGCCGGCAAGACCGTGGTGGTGACCGGCTCGCTGGAGGGCTTCTCGCGTGACTCCGCCAAGGAGGCGATCGTGGAGCGTGGCGGCAAGGCCGCCGGTTCGGTGAGCAAGAAGACCGACTATGTGGTGGTCGGCGAGAACGCCGGTTCCAAGGCCGCCAAGGCCGAGGCGCTCGGCATCCCCATGCTGGACGAGGCCCAGTTCGAGCTGCTGCTCGCCGGCGAATACGGTGCGGATGCGGCCGATGAAGCGGTCGAATCTGAGGATGCGGACGAAGACGCGGAAGAAGAGGAACTCGACTGATCCGGTCGAAACCGGGCGGATGATAGTCCATTCGGACGGAATCCGGCAAATGGTAGTCCATTCGGACGCTTTCAAGCCCGAAAACGACCGAATGGACTACCAAAACAGCGGAAACGACCGAATCGACACTCATCTGCTGCACGGTCGGTTGTTTCAGGCGAATGCAGGGGCGGGCTAATCAGTCGTCCAGGTCGCGTTTTGCAGCACCGGCGCTGCAAAACGCCTGTTGCGCAGCACCGGAAGCGTCTGACGAGCCTTATCCAACGTATCCCGGTCGAAATCGGCGAACACGATATCGTCATCGTCCCCGGCCTGCGCGACCACATGCGCCATCGGGCCGACGGCCATGCTGTGACCGATGTTGTGCGCGCTATGCTCGCTGCACGCCATCAGGTAGCACGTATTCTCCAATGCGCGGGCCTTGCACAGCGTCGTCCAATGATCTACCTTGTCCACGCCGCGCGCCCACGCCGCCGATACCGCCAACACATCCGCGCCGGCAATGGCATGCGCCCGCGCCAACTCGGGGAAACGCAGGTCATAACAGGTCATCACGCCGAACCGCCAGCCATCGATGGCGATGAGCGGCGGAACCTCATCACCCGGCTCGATCACGTCGGACTCGCGCTCGCCGAACGCGTCGTACAGGTGGATCTTGCGATAGGCAAGTCGGATCTCGCCGTCGTCGATGATCAGAAACACGTTGCCTGGCTTGGCGGATTCCGGGTCGGATGTGTGCACGGTTCCCATGATCGCAATGCCCGTCCGCGCACTGATGGCACGAAGCTCCGTGACGAATGGGCCGTCGATCGGCTGCGCATGATGCGCCGGATAATACGGGTCGGTCGCGTCGCGTGCGATGATGCCCTCGGGCAGTAGCAAAACGCGGGCGTTGCCGGCTGCGGCCTGCATGGCATAGGTGCGGATGGTCTCGATATTGCGGTCGGGCTCACGTGCGACCGCGAACTGTGCTATGGCGACTCTCATACCCCGCATTCTCGCACGGCCGCGTTACCGGCAGGCGCGCGGAGCGGCGGATGGTCGGTCGAGGCCGGACAAAACCGGACTGGTGGTAGGTGGCGGTCGGTTCGGTCGGAACCGGGAAATGGGTGTCCATTCGGTCGGTTCCGAGCCCGGAAACGACCAAATGAACCATCAAAGCACAGATAACGTCCGAATGAACCGCCATACGGGAATCGAACTGCATAAATGATTGGGTCTGACGGGATTGCAGGCATATAGCATATGTGCTATATATGTATCATGAGCATGATCGAAAAGCTGAAAGCCGAACGTGTCAAACATGGATTGAGCCAGCAGGATGTTGCACAGGCGATGGGTACTACGCAGTCCGCACTGTCGCGGGCCGAGCGTGATGGGAATCCCACGCAGGACTTTCTGCAACGATATGCGGATGCGTTGCGAATGCTTAGTGCAACCACAAGTCCATTGGAAATCGCGACGATACGGGTTATCGTAGGCAGGATCGCCAAGAAACACGGGCTTGCGGAAGTGTACCTGTATGGTTCGTTTGCTAGGGGAGAAGCCGATTCTGATTCCGATGTCGATCTGCTGTATGTCGTCGGCACGGATGTGCGTCTTGGGTTGATGGAAATGGCCGATATGAAAGACGAGCTTGAGCACGCTTTGGGACGTGCGGTGTCGCTGACGTCGCTGACCGCATTGCGGCGCAATGCCGAAAACAGCCGCGCAAGCCGTCGTTTCTATGAACACATTCAGCCGGATATGGTGCAGGTGGCATGATGGCAAGGAACCATGCGGACCAGAGATATCGGGACGAAACGAATCTTATCAGGCTCGTCGAGCATCTTGAGCGCGCACATCGCGATGCTTCGGCAGTCGCATCGGCCGAGGCGCTTGAAAGCGACTACATGCGCTTCAACTCGGTGGCCATGGATATGGTGCAGGTGCAGGAATCGGACAGAAGGCTTTCAGATGAGTTCCGGGAGGCCGCACCGGAACTGCCTTGGAAGGAACTGCGTGCTCTGCGTAATGTGATTGTTCATCAATATGATGAGATCGAGTCGGTCTCGTTGTATGAATCCGCCACCAGGGATGCCGCGGATTTGCTGAACAATCTACGGCAATATGTCGATTCCATCGAGGATTAGAGAAGTTGGATGAAACGGACGCGTGATGGTCGGTTCGGTCGGAACCGGTCAATTGGGTGTCCATTCGGTCGGTTCCGGGCCCGAAAACGACCGAATGAACACCCAAAGTACAGATAACGTCCGAATGAATCGTCGTCTGCCGCGCTCCATCCGGTTATGCCGGATGATATGCCGTATGTCCGGAGACACGGCATATGACACGGTGGATGGCGTGGTGTCTCAGTGCGATTCCATGAGCTGACGGGCCAGCGAAGTGAACTCGGCCGCCAGGGGAGTGGAGGCCAGCGCGCCCTCCGGCGTCAGCACTGCGGGACGCCCCGCCTCGCCGGTCTCACGCAGTTCGGGCATCAACGGCAGTTGCACCATCAGCGGCACGTCATGGCCCAGCGCTGCGGTCAGCTGTTCGGACACGCGCTGGCCGCCGCCCTCGCCAAAGATCCGCAGTTTCTCGCCCTTATGCTCGTAGTAGCTCATATTCTCCACCACGCCCCGCACCCTCATCGGCACCTGCAGCGCCACCAGGCCGGAACGCACCGCAATATCCGAAGCGGACGGCTGCGGCGTGGTCACCACCACCAGCTCGGCGTTCGGCAGCGCCTGCGCCACCGAAATCGCCATATCGCCGGTGCCCGGAGCGAGATCGAGCAGCAGCACATCCGGCTCGCCCCACCACACATCGGACAGGAACTGCTCCAACGAACGCTGCAATCTGGGCCCACGCCACAGAATCGCACGATCCGCGCCCGCGAACATGCCGATCGAAATCAGCTTCACGCCCCACGCGGTCACCGGCATGAGCATGCCGTTCAGATTCGTCGGCTGCGTATGCACGCCGAACAGGCGAGGCAGGGAAAAACCGTAGATATCCGCGTCGATGGCGGCGGTATCGTAACCGAGCGCAGCGAACGTGGCCGCAAGATTCGCGGTCACGGAGGACTTACCCACACCGCCCTTGCCGGACGCGATGGCGAAGATGCGGGTCTTGATGCCCGGCTTGCTGAACGGGTTCTGCCGGCGCTCGGCCTTGAGCGTCTGCACGAGATCGGTCAGCTTGCTCTGCGGCATGGAACTGACCTCGATATGGGGAACAAGCGTGATATCGGGGGAGTCGGGACTGGTATAGGAGCGGACCGCGCCGTTGATCTGATTGGTGATGGTCTCGCTCAACGGGCAATCCTTGACGGTGAGCTCCACCTGCACGGTCACATCGACGATTCCGTTGCCGTCCGCGTCGGCATCGCCGGACGGCACGGCCTCGATCGACGTGATCATGCCCAGATCGGTGACGGAACGGCCCAGCTCCGGGTCGATAACATGGCTCAATCGTTCGAAAATACTCGCTTCGATGGTGTGAATGTCGTTCATGATCCTCCTGTGTGCGCCTACCACCTTAGCGGGTGGCCCCGTGCCACGCCAGAAGCGTGTTCGGCCGCCCTCCCGCCATCGAGCCCGCCGATCCGCATGGCGGGGGCAGGCGGCAGGAGGACGGCCGAAGCGTCATGCCGATTGAGGCAAGGAACGGCAAGGAGCGAGACGTGGAGCAGAACCAGGTCCCGCGCCAATCACTCGTCCGCGGAGACGTGGTTCGCGCGCCAGATATCCGGCTCCACGTAGATCTCCCACTCATACCAGGGCAACGCGGCGCGGATGTTCTTCTCGATCTTGTCGACCGTCTCCACATCGTAGTCGCGATCCAGCTTGGACGTCTGCACCTTCAGGCACAGCAGCACGGCATCCTCGTCCATATGGATCGCCTGCATGTTGATGAGCCGTTCCACACCCGGCGTATCCGCCACCGCCTGCGAAAGCAGCTTGTGCGTGCGTGGGTCCACATCCTCGCCAAGCAGCAGCGAACCGGACTTGAACGCCAGCGCCGCGGAACCGACCACCAGCACCAGGCCGACCAGCAGACCGCCGATCGTATCGTACAGCTCGTCGCCGGTCAGCATCGAACAGCCGATGCCAAGGCCTGCGAACAGCAGGCCGATCAGCGCGAGCGTATCCTCCATCATCACCGACGCGAGCTCCGCCGACTTGGTTCGACGCCAGAAGCCGATCAGCGAATCCTCCTCGACCTTCACCCGCGCCATGCGCTCGTGTGCCTCCCTGATGGAGGTGTGCAGCCCGTAGCCTTCAAGGCATGCGGAGATCACGACCACGGCCAGCGCGGCGAGCAGTTCGAGCGAGTCGACGCTTCGGGGAATGGAACCGTCCGCCAGGCCGATGAGCTTCTTGGCCGCCTGGCTTACGGCGAACACGCCGCCGACGAAGAACAGCAGCGTGGCGACGATGAAGCTGGCCAGGTATTTCGCGCGGTGCATGCCGAAAGGGTGATCGCCCTTGGACTTGCGGTCGGAGGCGCGGTCTCCGAACATGAGCACGATCTCGTTCGCACAATCGGCCACGGAATGCACCGATTCGGAGAACATGGAGGACGAGCCGGTGAATGCAGCGGCGGCGAACTTCGCACAGGCCACGCCGACGTTCGCGGCAAGGGCGGCCTTGACCGCGGCGCCCGCGTTGGCGTTGGCGGGTTTGTCGTTCCGCTTTCCCGTTCCCTCCGTTTCCATCTTCCTCGACTGGTTGGAAACCGATATATCCGATGCGACGCTGGTATTCGTTTCGTCGGTCATAACATTCCTTTCGCTCTTCCTACGCCATCCTAGAGCATTTCCGGGGAATCGTACGGGCGCTGTCCCGTCGTTGGCATGCGTACGCCGCGTACGCATAATCGCATTGCGGGCGTTGCACGCATTGCGGATGCGCGTCCCGTCTTCGCATATGAGAAACGAACGCAGGAAATCGGGTGCCTTGCGTACTATCGGCACTGACACGGGGGCCTACCAGGCTGAGAGCAAGCGCAAGCTTCGACCGTATGAACGTTTACCGGGTAATGCCGGCGCACGGAGTCTCTCTTCCCGTGCCTTGAACGAGAGAAAGGCACAAGTAATGACTGAATCGACGATCAAGAACACGGAGAACGAATCCTCCGTGGTCCGCAAGCACAGCAACACATGGCGAGTGGTCGATATTGTGGTGGCCGCCATCATCGCCGTGGCATCCGGCGTGATCTTCTGGGGCTGGGACATCGTCTGCACGGCGCCGCTGGCCATTTTCGGCGCGGTGACGCCGGGCTTCGAAGGACTGCTCAACGCCTTCTGGCTGTTCGCCGGCCCGCTTGCCGCCATCATCGTGCGCAAGCCCGGTGCCGCATTGTTCGCCGAAACGCTCGCCGCCGCCCTGGAGCTCACCATGGGCAATCAGTGGGGTGTGGGTGGCTCGCTGATCGTCGGCATCATGCAGGGCATCGGCGCGGAGATCGGTTTCGCGCTGTTCGCCTACAAGGGCTGGAACATGCTGAGCATCGCGGTGTCCGGCGCGTTGGCCGGCGTGGGCTGCGGCCTCTACTACTGGGTCATGAACCCGGCGTGGGGCGTGCTCCGCTCCAGCATCTACCTGGGCACGTCCGTCGTTTCCGGCGCACTGCTGGCTGGCGTGGTGATGTGCCTGCTGCAGCGTGCCATCGCGAAGACCGGCGTGCTCGATCGCTTCGAATCCGGTCGCGCCCAGACCCTGGTCTGACCGAATCCTGGTCGGTAAGGTCCCTCGTCCTGTGATATGGCTCGGGGCCTTGCCGGCCTGTTGTTTGTCTGCCGGTTGCGAGGTATGCCGGGCTGCGTGATCCGTGTGATGCATGTGATCCGTGTGGCGCTATGTGTTGCTTGAGTGGGGGAAGAAAGATCGATGGCTGATACCGCCGAAAACGTTGCGGAAGGCTCAATGGGCGTGGGCGTGCAGGCGCATGACTGGGGGTGGCGGCACGCCTCGCGCAAGGACTTCGCGCTGCGCCACGTGAGCTTCGACATCAAGCCGGGGGGGCGCGTGCTGCTGCTCGGCGCTTCGGGAGCGGGCAAATCCACGCTGATGGCGGGACTGGCCGGCGTGCTCGGCGGCGATGATGACGGCGAGCAGGAGGGCAGTCTGCTGGTCGGCGGCGTGGAGGCGCGTACGGCGCGCGGAATCTCCGGACTGATGCTGCAGGATCCCGACGCGCAGACGATTCTGGAACGTGTGGGCGATGATGTCGCGTTCGGATGCGAGAACCTGGGACTGCCCAAAGACGAGATCTGGCGGCGCGCCCGCGAATCCCTGGACATGGTCGGACTCGACTACATGCGTTTCGACCATTCCACCCGCAGGCTTTCCGGCGGCCAGCGCCAACGTCTCGCCCTGGCCGGCGTGCTGGCCATGCATCCCGGTCTGCTGCTGCTCGACGAGCCGACCGCGAACCTCGACCCCGAAGGCGTGAAGGATGTCCATGATGCCGTGAAGCACGTGGTCGAGCGTACCGGGGAGACGCTGATCGTGGTCGAGCATCATATCGATGTGTGGCTTGATACGGTCGATCGTGTGATCGTGCTGGGCAAGCCCGACGGCGATTCGCTGGTCGGCGGCGTGATCGCGGACGGCACGCCGAGCGAGGTGTTCGGCGCTATGGGCGATGTGCTCGCCGCAGGCGGCGCATGGGTTCCGGGGCGTGCCATCACGCATTGCCCTCCGGCTGGGCAGGCCGGCGAAACGGTGCTGTACGCCGATGACCTGAGCTTCGGCCGCGGCTTTCCGCTCGGTGAGCATGTTGGCATCGAATTCCATGCCGGCGAGGTCACCGCGCTCACGGGGCGGAACGGCGTGGGCAAATCCACGCTCGCGCTCACCCTGGCGGGACTGCTCAAGCCGCTCGCCGGGCATGTGCGCATGGCGGAATCCCTGGTGCCGGCGCACAGGGCCAATGATGTCGGCACATGGAAAAGCCGTGATCTGCTGGGGCGCGTGGGCATGGTGTTCCAGGAGCCGGAACATCAGTTCGTCGCGTCCAGCGTGCGCGACGAGATCGCCGTGGGGCCCAGATCCATGGGGAAGCCGGATGAGGAGGCGTACCGGATCGCGGACGAGATGCTGGAACGCATGAATCTCAAACGCTTCGGTCCGGCCAATCCGTTCACGCTGTCGGGCGGCGAGAAAAGACGCCTGTCGGTCGCATCCATGCTGGCCGCCGCACCGAAGGTACTGGTGATGGACGAGCCGACCTTTGGCCAGGACTTCACCACATGGACGGAAATGGTGCGTCTGATCGCGGACGTGCGCGATGCCGGCTCCGCGGTGATCATGGTCACGCATGACGAGGCGTTGATCGAGGCATTGGGCGCACGCCGCATCATGGTCAGCGAGGAGGAAACAGCATGACCGAACGCATTGCAGTCGTACCGCATGCGGAACGTCTCGACGTATCCCGCCCTGCATCGCCGTCATGGTTCATTGCACGGATCAACCCGGTCAGCCGGTTCATCGGCGCATTGCTCCTATGCATCCCGATGTTCTTCACGCTCGACATCGTGTCGGCGTCGGTGGCATTCGGATTGGAGATGATCCTGCTGTGGATCGGCGGCATCGCGCCATGGACGGTGCTGCGCAAGACCTGGCCGGTGTGGATCGCCGCCACGGGAAGCTTCGTATCCGTGGCCCTGTACGGCAAGGCGTCGGGCGATGTGCTGGTGGATCTGGGCGGGTTCGTGGTGATCTCGCAGGGGTCGCTGTATCTGGCGGCGGCCACGTTCCTGCGCGTCGCCGCGATCGCGGTGCCCGGCGTGATGCTGGCGCTCGGCCTCGACCCGACCGACCTGGCCGACGGGCTCGTGCAGATCCTGCATCTGCCGTCGAAATTCGTATACGGCGGTTTGGCCGGCCTGCGCATGTTCACCCTGCTGCAGGACGACTGGCGCATGCTCGGGCAGGCCCGCCGCTCGCGTGGTCTCGGTGACGGCAACGCCATCAGACGCGTGCTCTCCCAGGCGTTCAATCTGCTGGTCGTGTCGATCAGGCGCGGCACGAAGCTGGCCACCGCCATGGAAGCGCGCGGGTTCGGTTCCGATACGCCCCGCAGTCACGCCCGCGATTCGCGACTGCATGCGGTTGACTGGGTGTTCTACCTGATCTGCATCGCGGTGCCGGTGATCGCACTCGGCGCGGCATGCTGCACCGGTTACTGGCATTGGGCGTTCGGCAGCGTCAGCAGCTGAACATGGGGTGGCATGATCGGCGTTCCACTTGCTGGTCGCACATCAGACCGAACGGCATCCGCCTGCCGTTCACTTCGCGCACATCGGTATCGTTGTACCGGAACAGTTCCGGAACGAACAGGTAGGCTTCGGTGCTTCTGGCGCTCATGGTGGTTCTGCTGCTCCTTCGTTGCGGGCATATCTTGAAGGATGATCGTGGCGGCTTACGGATGCCGTTCGGTTTTGGCCGCGTTCTTTGGCGTGGTGATTCCTGGATATCGTCCGAATTCGGCTGCGCTGAGGGGCTTTCGGCGGGGCGATGTGCGGGTTGCGTATCGCTTTGGTTATGCGGGGAGTTCTCCGGTGTGGCCATGTTCGTTGATCATCCGAACCTGGGCACGCTGAGGGCACCTGAGCGTGGCGGTTTGCGGATGCCATGCAGGGGCGACCGCGTGAAGGGGCTGCCGGTGTGCCGATTGCTGAATTGCATCCGGGGCCGGCTACGCGGGGTTGCTTGAGATGCGGCGATTTCCGAGTGATGCCCGAGTCTGGCTACATGGACAAACCATCAGCATGGCTGTTGCTGTGGTTCGTCCGGGGCAGGCCGTGCCGGCGATTCCCGAGTGCAGCGATTTCCACATATCGCTCAGGTCCAGCTATGCGGTGCGGTTGCGAATGGGGGCATCCAGGTGTCGTCCGTGGCACGCCGTGATTGCGCTTCGGGAATGAATCGATTCACGGATCGGATTTTAGGACACGACGGGTACCGCGATCCGCATGCTCCGGGCAAGAACAACATACATGGGCAGGGGTGAGACTGAACAGCAGCTCCCGCACATGCTCCACGACGGCAGATCCACCATCGCCAACACGTGTCCGCCGACGCGAGCTGGATAACTGGATCTCCTCCCTGCCCGAACGGCTGCGGTAGAAGACGAGCAGCTACAGGCCGTACACGCCTGAGACCAGACCGAACACGCACAGGAAGAACTCGCTCACCGCCGCCGTCGCCGCCGGCCACAGCCAATATGCGCCACGGTCATGTTCGATCACCCAACGGGCCCCGTCCAGCTCGCTTGGCACGAAGAGCGCGGCGAGCAGCATCACCATGCCGAACGAGGCCACAGCCTTCCCGAGCCCCGACAGGCCCCCGCAGGCGAGCAAGCCCAACAGCAGTATGACCGGGGAAAGCATCGCCAGACGACGCGCCAGACGGCTCTTCGACCTGTCGTCCTTGCGATCCTGCAGGACGCTCCAGAACACGGAGCCCGAGACCAACGCGATACAGACCACTGACATGATCAGACCTGGAACGGTATTCGGATACCTGTCGGGGGAATCGGCGCCATAGTCGACGTATTGCAGCACGTCTTCGGTGAAGAAGCCATCCACCGCCACGGGCATAAGCAACACTATCAGCAGGCAGAGCAGGCGGTACTTGTGTTTGGGTGTGGCAATGACCATGAGTATGCCCACGTTAACCATCGTAAGAAGACTGAAAACGAACACCGCGAGCGTGGTGAGTGGCCCACCCCACGACCCCAACCACGTACTGTGGAAACGCACCCCGAACCAAGACAACACGGCCAGATCCATATGGTCGTACTCGCCATGGCCGGTCAGGTAATACCACACGTTCACCAGATACACGCCGACATACCAAGCGAATAGCAGGACCGTCCGCCACACCATGCCACGGACCGTCGCCGGACGCTCGCCCTCCTTGCGTTCGGGAATCGTGACGACGAACGTCGAGAACATGGCGCCGGCAAACGGTAGATCCGGATCCCGTGTCCGGGTTTCAGCCTCATCCCGCGGTGCCGTTCGTTCTGATCGCTCGTCCGAATCCTCCGACTCCGGATCGGGTTCTTGCCCGATCTGCTCGACAGCGTACCCGCCATCTAGCCCGTTCCTGCGCATGTTGTCATACAACGCATCCCAATCGACACCATCGTCGTCCGCCGTCATACGTCGTTCCTTCCGTTCCGTCCTTTCCATCCCCGACGATCATGGTACCCAGTCCGCCACGGGCATCGCCCCTATGTGCTCGAAAAGTGGGTGGGAATACGACGAGACCCCCGCATGGCTCTTGCGAGTCGTGCGGGGGTCACGTCGTATCCGAGTACTGGACCTGAGCTATACCGGAGGGGTGAAACCGAACCGGTAGTAGGGCTCAGGAATGCCGGCTATCAGATGTGGAAGTACAGCTCGTACTCCAGCGGGGTCGGAGCCAGACGGGCTTCGTCAATCTCGCCGCGCTTGAGGTCCAGCCAGGTCTCGATCAGATCGTCGGTGAACACGTCGCCGGCGGTCAGGAAGTCGTGATCCTCTTCCAGGGCATCCATGGCTTCGGCCAGGGAGCTCGGCACCTGCTTGATGCCTGCGTGCTCTTCCGGCGGCAGCTCGTAGAGGTCCTTGTCGACCGGTGCCGGGGGCTCGATGTGGTTCAGCACGCCGTCCAGGCCTGCCATCAGCTGGGCGGAGAAGGCGAGGAACGGGTTGCAGGACGGATCCGGAGCGCGGAACTCGATG
>ERZ808246.2132-NODE-2132-length-12879-cov-17.887321_pt1 | contig 12879 bp, 9 predicted proteins | sample MGYA00521083_ERZ808246 | MGnify/ENA primary metagenome ERZ808246 (study PRJEB31516, sample SAMN03275577) | gut metagenome | biome: mammalia-associated habitat; material: feces | host: Papio cynocephalus | place: Kenya | collected 2012-07-07 ...
TGACCGCCATCTACGACACCATGCAGTACATCAAGCCGGATGTGCAGACCGTGTGTTTGGGCCAGGCGGCTTCCGCCGCCGCCATCCTTCTGGCTGCCGGGGCCAAAGGCAAGCGCCTGATGCTGCCCAATGCCCGTGTGCTTATCCACCAGCCGGCCATTGATCAAGGATTCGGCAAGGCCACGGAAATCGAGATCCAGGCCAAGGAGATGCTGCGCATGCGCGAATGGCTGGAGAACACTTTGGCCAAGCACACCGGACGAGACATCGAGAAGATCCGCAAGGACATCGAGGTCGACACTTTCCTGACGGCCCAGGAGGCCAAGGAGTACGGCATCGTCGATGAGGTGCTGGAGCACCGCGGGTGAGGTAAGGTCCGTTAAAGCATATCTTCACAAATGCATACCCCTGTCAGGTCATGGCAGGGGTATTGTTTTTCTTGGACGTCGATTATGCGAGACGAAGAGGTACGGGAATGGGACGCGTGGTCAGCTACAATGATGCGGTGCCAAGATGCACGTTCTGCGGCAAATCCGAAAATCAGGTGCGCAAACTGGTCACTGGCTCCGGCGCCGCCATTTGCGACGAATGCATCGAACTGTGCGTGGACATCATCTCCGAGGAGCGGATCAAGGATGCGCAGCTCAACACATTGCAACTGCCTAAGCCGGCGCAGATCAGCGCATACCTCGACAATTACGTCATTGGTCAGGAATCGGCCAAAAGGACGCTCTCCGTCGCCGTCTACAACCATTACAAGCGTGTCAATATGGAGATGCGCGAATCCGCTCGGGCCGGCAAGGGTTCTGCGTATAGGGGGAATGATCCATTCGCGGACGTGCGGGTGGCCAAATCGAACATTCTGCTGCTTGGGCCGACAGGCGTGGGCAAAACGTATCTCGCACAGACCTTGGCCAAGGTGATGAACGTACCGTTCGTCATCGCGGACGCCACCACGCTTACCGAGGCGGGATATGTCGGCGATGACGTCGAAACCGTGCTGCAACGCCTCATCCAGGCGGCGGACGGTGACGTTGCCCGTGCGCAACAAGGCATCGTATACATCGACGAGATCGACAAGATCGCGCGTAAAAGCGGAGAAAGCACATCCATCACCCGTGACGTCTCCGGCGAGGGCGTGCAGCAGGCGTTGCTCAAAATCCTGGAAGGCACCATAGCTTCGGTGCCGGTGGAAGGCACACGCAAGCACCGTGAGATGGAGACCGTGCAGATTGATACCCGCGACATTCTCTTCATTTGCGGTGGCGCATTCGTGGGACTCGCGGATATCGTTGCCAACAGGCTTGGCGCCAGGGAAAGTGGTTTCGGTGCGGCATGGCATGACCATGAAGTGTCGAAACATGAGCTGCTCGCGCAGACATCCGCTGATGATCTGGCCGATTTCGGTCTGCTTCCGGAGTTCATCGGGCGTTTGCCGGTGGTCAGCGTTCTTGAGGAGCTTACCGAGGATGACTTGGCGCGTATCCTCACTGAGCCGGAAAACGCGCTGATCAAGCAATACCAGAAGTTGTTTGCCATCGACTCGGTAGCCCTGACATTCACGGACGGCGCGGTGCGCCAGATCGCAGCCACATCGATTCGCCAGGGTACCGGCGCGCGTGGATTACGCTCGATCATCGAAAAGACGTTGGAGGACACCATGTTCCAGCTCCCAAGCATGGATGGCGTCGAGGAGGTGGTTGTGGACGAAGCGTCGGTGAACGGCACCGGTACCCCGAAATTACTGAAGGTCCCTACGCAAAGGATGCCTCGACTGAGGGAAGCCTGAGTTCTGATCCCGTCGCGACACGCCGGGATTTTGTCTGAAACTCATTTGGGTGTATCTTATTCGAGTTGCCGGAAACAAGGCAACGTTGCGCGAGTAGCCCAGCGGATTAGAGCAGCTGACTACGGATCAGCAGGTCGCAGGTTCGAATCCTGTCTCGCGCACCAGCCACTGGTCATCAGGTGGCTTTAGAAATAGTGATGACGTTGCGCGAGTAGCCCAGCGGATTAGAGCAGCTGACTACGGATCAGCAGGTCGCAGGTTCGAATCCTGTCTCGCGCACATGAACCTCCCTTGCGAATGCAAGGGAGGCTTTCTTTTTTTCGGGAACTGGGCATGCGCGACCGCTGGTGAGCTTTGCGACATGTTTCGAGTCATTCACATGATTGCGCGCAGAGATGAGCGCGCCGCACGAACGCAGAAACGCCAAGGCCTTTCGATACACTGGGTAGTGCGTTTTTGAGGATACTGCCGCCGTCGTGGGGCTGCAAGATAAGGAGTATGATGGCCACATCAAAGAGGGGAATCTGGGCGACCATTCGGCGTATAGCCGCATCCGACCGCATATCCGGCCTGATTATGCTCGGTTTCGCTCTTGCCGGCTTGCTGCTCGCCAATATGCCGTTCACCGCGCATGCGTTCGAGCAGGTGGAGAATTTCCGCATCGCCATTCCGCATACCAATATCGATATGGGTCTGGGACATTGGGTGCAGGACGGCCTGCTGACGGTGTTCTTCCTCACCGTGGGCTTGGAACTGAAGCAGGAACTCTCCACGGGATCGCTTTCCAACCCCAAGGCCGCCGCGGTGCCGATGCTATGTGCGGTGGGAGGAATGCTGGTGCCGCCGGTGCTGTTCATCGGCGTGATCTCGCTGTTCTCGTGGTGTGGAGGCGGACAGCTGGTCATCGCTTCTGGAACGGCGTTCTCCTTCAGCCAGATGTCCCACGGCTGGGCGGTACCCACCGCCACGGACATCGCCTTCTCATTGGCGGTGCTGGCATTATTCGCCAAGGCGTTGCCGGGATCCATCCGCGCGTTCCTGATGACCTTGGCCACCGTGGATGATTTGCTGGCCATCATCCTGATTGCGGTGTTCTTCTCGTCGGTGAATGCGTGGTATTGGTTCCTTGGCATCGCCATATGCGCCGTCGCCTGGTACTTCTTGGTGCGTATGCGCAAGGTGCCGTGGCTGGCTGTGGCCGTCGTCGGCGTACTTGCCTGGGTCATGATGTTCGAGGCCGGTGTGCATCCCACGCTGGCTGGCGTGCTGGTCGGTTTGCTGACTCCCGCCCATGAGCGGTTTGGTGAGAAGACCCCCCGTGCCGAGCGCTACGCCGACAAGCTCCAGCCGTTTTCCGCGTTGCTGGCACTGCCGATTTTCGCGTTGTTCGCCACAGGCGTGCATTTTGAATCACTGACCTTCGCGTTGTTCGTCTCCCCGGTGGTCGTCGCCGTGATGATGGCTTTGGTTGTTGGCAAGCCTCTGGGCATCATGGCGACGGCTTGGTTGTCCACGCATGTGGGCGGTCTCAAGATGGCCAAAGGATTGCGCGTGCGCGACATGTTTCCAGCGGCATGCGCCTGCGGCATCGGTTTCACGGTCTCGTTCCTCATCGCCTCGCTGGCGTATCAGGATGCTGAACTTTCGGCGGAAGCACGTTTTGGCGTGCTGATTGGTTCCATGATCGCGGCAGTCATCTCCGGAATACTGCTGAGTCGTCAATCCAAACGGTTTGAGCTGGCCGACCAGATGAATAGTCATAAGCATCACACCGGTGACGAGGACGCCGTTGATGAGGTGGAGACGGTGCTGGATGACGGTACCGTGGTGGTCAGTCAGATGATCGGCTCCCATTCGGAGCGCCGGTAGAAGATATCGATATGAACAATGGCCATGCATGGTGCTTCATGCATGGCCATTGTTTTTTTTTGGGGGGGGGGTATTGGACCCCGTTATCGCTTGACGGCCACCAATAAACCGGTGCCGGTCGGAGTGAGAGCGGTGACAAACCGTTCGTCGGCTTCCACCGTATCCAGCAGCTCGCGCATCGCAATGGATTTCGCATCGCGATTGGCGGGATTCAGCACCCCACCGGAGGACGTCGCCGAATCGAAGGCAAGCACATCGGTGAAGACGATCGCGCCATGGTTCTTCAACAGACGTGGTGCCTGTTCGAATGATGCGGCGTAATTCTCCGCATCGCCGGCGACGACGATTAAGTCGTAGTTGCCGGCGTTGAGACGAGGCAGAAACACCCCAGCCGATGCGTTGACGGCGCGCAATGTGGTCTCAATCTCATCGGATAGTCGATTGAACAGCTTGCGGATCAGCGCGATGCCTTGGGTGGAGGAGTCCACGGCGGTAAGCTGTCCGGCATTGTCGAGTCCACTCACCAACTGCATCGTCTCCACTACGGATCCGGTACCAATTGCGATCACCGATGAGGCATCCAGCATATGCACGAGCATGCGTAGCAGTTCGGCCTGTGCCGCCGAGCCTTGGGGGATGCCCGCTTCTTCGGCCACGGTACGTACGGCATTCAATTCATTCGATTGGCGGGAGAACGCATGATCCTCGATGTATTCCCACGATTTTGCGAGATTGGTATACGATGTCCTGTCCATATCAGCGCTCCTTGACCTGGGCGATCAGCTGCCAGATCTGTTCGCCGACGTCAATGCCTCGAGGACATTCGCGAGAACATGCGCGGACGGATTGACATGCTGCGATGCTGTCGGCGGAGTCGATGGCATCCATACGCGCGTCCGTCTGACCGTCTCGTGAATCGTTGATGAATCGAGACGCCGCGATGAGCGCCGCAGGGCCGATGAACGCCTCTCCACCCGCATATACAGGGCAGCTGCCCTCGCATGTTCCACAGGCGATGCAATTGCTCAGCATCTCGTATTTGGCGAGCTGCTGAGGATTCTGCAGATATTCGAACGCATCGATCTTGCCGTCCTCGGTGGTGGCGAGCTCTCCGTTGGCCTGCAGATACGGCTTGAGCTTCTTGATTTGCTCGAGCATCTGGTCGATGTCGGCAACCAGATCACGCTGCACGGGGAAGCCCGGCAATGCGGCGAGTTCAATGACACCCAGATCGCTGGAGTCCACGTTTGCCGCCGGTTGCGCGTCATCGCCGGTATGACGGAATCCCTCATCGTCGATTTGCGAGGCACCTGGACGCTTGGCCCAATCCTTCACCGTGGCGGTGCATAGCAAAGTCGGCGTGCCGTTAATGGACACCGCGTCGGAACCGCACATGCCATGGCCGCATGAATACCGGAACGCAAGCGTCGGATCGACCGTGCGTTTAATTCGTAGCAGACAGTCCAGCACGGTGTCCTCGGGCCTGGCCGGCAGCGTGTACTCCTGCACCCACTGCTTGCCACGGGGGCGCCTGCGCGCGGAGGCGCCGGAATCTCCGAACGGAGAGCTTTTCCTGGCGAACGGAGAGCCGCCTCGCGCACGGCCGCGTTCGGGACGCGGTGTGAACCTGTTCACCCGCAACGTCACCGTATTCATGCCGTTCTCCATGCCGCTCATGTACCCGCCTTTCCAATAAAAACCGTCAACTAGTTTGCCATACGCCGTGCCCAGGGCGTCAGTAGTCGCGGGCCTTTGGCGGTATATCCACAATATGCACCGGTTGCCAGGCGACTTGGCCCGAGACGTCCGTCATGGAATGGGCCAGGAAATGCTCGTCATCACGTTCCGGGAAATCAAGACGCTTCAACGAACCGCGGGACTCATGACGCGCGTTGGAGGCTGCAAGCACGGTCTTGCCGAGCTCAAGCAGATGACGCACCTCCCAGATGGCGGTGATCTCCTGGTTGAACGTGGGAGAGTCGGAATGCGCATGCAAAGCCTCGGCGCGTGGGACAAGCGTTTCGTCCAACGTGGACAGCGCCTGCGTGATGCTACGTTCGTCGCATCGCACCGCGACTGCCCGCTCCATGACGGAGCCCAAATCGGCCATCAGCTGATAGGGGTTGTCTTTGGAGGCTGTGTCCTCGTCCGGCAGGCACGTCAATAGTTCTTTGACTTGCGAGGCGCGTTCGTCGGCGGCTTGCCACACCGCGTCCTCTGCGTTGTCCTCGGATGGCCCGGCCATCGGATCGTTCACCGGGGATTCGACTACCCGTTGAGCCAGCGCCTTGCCCGAGCGCGTGCCGAACAAGCACGCGTCCAACAGGGAGTTGCCGCCAAGTCGGTTCGCTCCATGCACTGACACGCAGGAGCATTCGCCCGCTGCGAACAGGCCCTCCACGATGTGGCGTTCGTTGTCTTCCCAACGGTAGACCTCGCCGTCGATGGTGATTGGAATGCCGCCCATAGTGTAGTGAGCGGTGGGCTTGACGGGGACATACTCATGGGTCGGATCCAAATCGGCGTATTTTTCGATGGTCTCCACCACCTGCGGAAGCACCTGACGCATATGATCCGGGTCGATGCCGGTCATATCCAGCCAGACGCAATCCTTCGGTCCGTCCGGGTCCTTCGGGTCGGCCACTCCTCGGCCGGCGTCGATTTCGGCCATGACCGAGCGGCTGACCACGTCTCTCGCGGCCAGGTCGGCATGTCCCGGAGCGTACCGTTGCATGAACGCCTCGCCATCGGCATTGCGCAGCACGCCGCCTTCGGCACGTGCCGCCTCAGACAGGAGGATGCCGGTATGGGCGAGGCCAGTCGGATGGAATTGCACGAATTCGCTGTCCTCCAGCTGCAAACCGGCGCATAGGGCCAATGCCATGCCATCGCCCGTCAGGTCCCAGGAATTGGACGTGGTGTGGAACAGACGTCCGGCACCACCGGTCGCCATTAACACATTGCGCGCGCGAATGGCGTGCGTTTCGCCCTTGTGCGTGTCGAACGCCACCACTCCCTCAACCTTGTGATGATCTTCCGAGATGACCAGGTCGGTCACATACCATTCCTCGGCGAATGTGACGCCTTCGGCGACGCACTGCTGCCACAGCGAGAACAGGATCTGATGGCCTATGCGATCGGCGGCATAGGCGGCGCGACGCACTGGCTCCTTGCCGAAATCCCTGGTATGGCCACCGAAACGACGCTGTGCGATATGCCCATCCTCGGTACGGGAGAACGCCACTCCAGCGTGCTCCAAAGCGATCACCGTGCTAGGGGCCTCCTGCGCGAGCAATTTCGCGGCATCCTGATCGACCAGCCAATCGCCGCCCTTGACGGTGTCGAAATAGTGCCAATGCCAATCATCCTTCTCGACATTGCCAAGACTGGCCGCGATGCCGCCTTCGGCGGAGCCGGTGTGCGAACGCAGCGGTTGCAACTTGGAGATGACCAGAACGCGAGGCTCGACGCCGTTCTTCTTCATTTGCCGTATCTGGTCGCTGCGGAGCATTCCCAATGCCGCGGACAGGCCGGCGGCGCCTGCACCGACGATTACTGCATCATACATATCTTCAACATGCTTCGGACTCATACCACTGATTCTCGCACAAGGTGTGACCTCGTTTGCACTGTCGCGGTTCCGGAGCCGGAACCGCTGGTCACCGAGGCGTGATGGAGATCTGTCCGGAATCCGTGTTGATGCGTCCCTCAAGCTCCAGCGCGCCAAGGCTCCGCATGATTCTTGCCACCGAGTATTCGCCGGGATGGCGTTGCTCCAGGGTGGCGAGCAAATTTTCGACGCATACCGGGTCGGTGGACGCGCGGCATGCTTTGATGGCGGCGAGCACGGCATCATCGTCTTCATCGTTCGAGGATTGCGCTGAGGAATCGTTTTCGACGATGTCCTGTTTGTCGGCCTGTTTCGGCCGATGGGCTTCGTGGCATAGATCCGCGATTTCCGTCAACGAGCAGATGATGGAGGCGCGCCCCTCTTGAATGAGTCGGTTGCATCCGGTGTTATGAGGCATGGTGACGTCCCCGGGCACGGCGAAGAGACTACGATTGAGTTCGCTGGCCCATCCTGCGGTGTTGAGCGCGCCGGACCGCGCACGCGCCTGCGCCACGATGAGCGTGGACGATAGCGCTGCGATCAGGCGGTTGCGTAACAGGAACCTTCTCGCTTCGGGCACGGTTCCCGGACAAAGTTCAGAGATCAAAGCCCCCGAATGGCTTTCGATCTGTTCGAACAGACGTTGGTTGCGTTTGGGGCCGATATGGTTCAGACCGCCCGCGAATACGGCTATGGTACGTCCGGCAAGGTGAGCGCCCATCTCATCCATGGCTTTGACGGCTCCCCAATGGGCCGCAGCGTCGGCACCTAGGGCTCCGCCGGAAACCACCGCATGTCCGGCTCGCGCCACATGCAGGGCCAACTCATGCGCGCTTTGCCTGCCATAGTCGCTCACGCCTCGTGAGCCAACGACGCCCACTGGCTCGGAGCAGGACACCAGCGATTGGGGATTTCCTTTGCCCCACAGGCACAGTGGCGCCGCCCAATCGGTGCGCAATGACAGGTCGGCCAGTTGTTGCGGCCAGCATGGATGGTGAGGGGCGATGATCCATTGTGCGCCTTCCACGGTGAACCAGTCCCGCAGCGAGTCCGGATTCTTGCTGGGCAGCAGGGTCAGGCGGTGCTGCCAGGACACCAGCGAACCGTGGAACGAAGCCATCGCCCGCGCATTGACGGTGCGTCCCCATCGTGTAACACCGTTGATGAACGCCGCGTCCAGCGAGGAGCAGGCCGCCTTCACCACGCTCTCGTGGTTGCCGGGTCCGCTGTCGGAGATCAGCTGCAACGCGCTTGCCGCCGAACCCGTCCCCTTGATCAGCGCGTACATCATCGCGTCGGCACTGTCCAAACAGAAAGTGAGTATCGCGCGGGCCAGGGTCTCATCATCGATCGTCGTCATATCAGTCTCATCCTCATGTCAGTCTTGTCCTCATCGAAATCCCCTGCATCATTTCCTCTGGTCCCGGTGAGGTTTTCCCCGCCAGATCGGACAGCGTCCATGCGAGGCGCATGGCGCGGTCGGCGCCGCGAAGGCTCAGCCGCTCGCTTGACAACGCCCGGTTGACCAAGTCAATGGCCTTGGTGGAGGTATTCGCCCTCAGCCAGGTGCCGGTGGCTTGCGCGTTGCAGGTCCATCCATATTCATGGAACCGGTCCCGTGCCATTTCCCGTGCCGTCATGACGCGTAGCCGTATGGTGTGGCTCGAATCTCCGGAGGGTGATGTTCCGGAGCTGATGCGTTCTACCGGTGGCACCTCGATCTGGATGTCGATGCGATCGAGGATGGGACCGGAGAGCCGGCTGAAATACTTGATACGGTCCTTCTCCCGGCATGTGCAGCGTTCCCCGTTGCCATACGCGTAGCCGCATGGACAGGGATTCGCCGCCATAACCAGCTGGAACCGCGCTGGATAATAAGTGGTGCCTTTTGCTCTGGAAATCGCGACGTATCCGGATTCCAAAGGTTCGCGCAGCGTCTGCAGCGTCCGCGCGGAAAATTCCGGAGCCTCATCCATGAACAGGATTCCGCGGTGCGCGCGGGTGATCGCACCCGGCTGGGCCAATCCAGCTCCTCCACCCACCAAAGCGGCTGTCGAGGCGGTGTGATGGGGCGCTTCGAAAGGTGGGACATCGCTGATGCCATATCCGGGAAGTGTGCCGCACAACGAGCGGATCGACGCCACCTCAAGCTGCTCTGGTTCGCTTAACGGGCTCATGATGCCGGGAATACGCGAGGCGAGCATGGTCTTACCGGTGCCGGGCGGACCGGTCATCATCAGATGGTGGCCGCCGGCCGCGGCCACCTCCAACGCCCATTTGGCGGCATGCTGGCCCATTACTTCGCTCATGTCGCCTGGAGGGGGACAGCTGGTCATGGCATCGGTGTTGGCGTTTATGCCACGTATGGGGTCGGGGATGCTGTATGAGGTCTCGCCTCCCATCAGTTCGATGAGCTCGCCGACATGTCTTACGCCGATCGCCTCGACATCGGGAACGAGTCCCGCCTCATCCAGATTGGCGTGCGGTACGATGACCTTGGTTATCCCTTGTTCCCGGGCATGCAGCATGATCGGCAACAGGCCATTGATGGGCAGCACCGTGCCATCGAGATTCACCTCGCCCAGCACGATGGTGTCGGCGAGGCAGTCATGACCTATCGTTCCGGACGCGCTGAGCACGCTGGCCGCGATCGCCAGGTCGTGGGAGGACCCTTTCTTCGGCATGGATGCGGGGGAGAGGTTGACCGTGACGCGGGTCTCCGGCCACTTGAAGCCGCTGGCCTGACAGGCCGATTTCACGCGCTCGCGCGCTTCGGACAGCGAGGTGTCGGGCAGACCGATGATGGAGAAATATGGAAGACCGGGTGAAACGAACGCCTGGATTTGGATGATAAAGGCCTTCAATCCGACAAGTCCCACGGACAGCGCGCCTCCTATGGCCATCAGAACGCCCCCTCGATATGCTGCAGTATCGGACGGCCATCGCGAACGATGACGGTGATGACGTCGAAACGCACGCCATTGTGCGGCATGCGGTGTTCGGGCGCCGCCAGCCATTGCACGGCGGCATGCCGCAGATTGATCTGTTTGGAGGGTGTCACCGCCTCTTGAGGGGTGCCATAGCGAAGCGTGCGCCGGGTTTTCACTTCGACGAAGACGATTTGGCCCATGGGATTGCGTGAGACGACATCGAGTTCGCCGTACCGGCAACGCCAATTGCGGTCAAGCGTGCGCCAGCCTTGGCCTTCCAGCCATGTTGCCGCGTACTGTTCGCCGAGATCGCCGATTTGGCGGGAGCGTAACGTGTCGTCGCGAAGCCGTTGCGTGATGGAATCAAGAAGCTGCTCCGTCTGTGCGGCGGCCGGAGCAGTGGGGGAAGATAAACCGTTCATGCCTCAAGTCCAGCAGACGGCAGCTGCGTGAGGCAAGGTCCATCGGCGAATGTGGATAACTCATGGGAGTCCGGGCGTGTTGTGGATAATCGGTGGATGAATCAGCGTTATCCACATTCGCCGAAACGCGTCCGAATCCTTGGAACGTGTCACAGGGAAAACGTCAGTGGCGCACCAGTGCGGTCATCTCGTCAAGATTCAGTTCGAAACTCACGCCACGCTCAGCGTGGTTCGGTTGGAGCCGGGTGTTTTCCATGGCGTGTCTCACGAATTCGCCGGCGATACCAGCGGCTTCGGCCAATGGGCGGCCCGCCATCACCGCTCCGCATAGTGCCGAAGCGAATGCGTCACCGGTGCCGTGGGTCATGAAGGGCAGTTTGTCATGTGTCAGTTCCCGCTTGCCCGCCGCGCCGGTAGTGGCGGAAGCCACGTAGTTGCGGATCTTGCCGTCACCACGATCGATGCCCTTCAGCACCACATGCTTCGCGCCAGCGGCCAGCAAGGCATCGAGCATCTCATCCACCTGTGTGTCATCGATGTCCCGCCCTGGATACTCGCGTCCCGTCAGTATGGACGCCTCGGTCAGATTCGGCATCAGCACATCCGCTCCGTCCACCAGCGTACCCATCGCGCGGCAGAGCTCCGGAGTGTAGGTGGCGTAGATTTCGCCGCCATCGCCCATCACCGGGTCGACCAGCCGCAGGGCATGAGGATATTGCGTATACAGTCGTTTGATGATCGCGACCTGCTCCGCGGAGCCGAGGAAACCGGAATACACGCCATCCAAATCGACATGCTCCGCGCGCCATGCATCCAGATAACCGTCCAGAATCTCAGTCGTATCGTGGAATGTGAAGGTCTTGTATCGCGTGTGCGCGGAAAACAGCGCCGTCGGTACCGGGCACACGTCGCAGCCGGCCGCCGACAGGATCGGGATGGCCGCCGTCAGCGAGCATTTGCCGTAGCCGCACATGTCGTGCACCGCGGCCACGCGCGGAATGTACTGCGGATCTCGGTCATACAGAATCTCATCGCTCATATATCAACACCTCTTTCGCGATTGACTGCACCTGACTTTAGCCGGTGTCGTGACTTCGACGCGGTTTTGCCATATGACGCTGCCGTCGAACGGACCGACGGTCTGCTCGACATTGGCGTGTCGCGGTTTTCCGCATACGTGTTTTCGATGGTGGAGGAGCGTGGGAAATCAATGATTCCAACGGTTTATAAAGGGATATAGGCAAGTGCGATAACGTCTGGCTTGCATTGCACCCGCCGTCCGGTTTATTGTCGCTACCAACAGCCGGCCAACCACCTGCACGGCAGGACGGGCGGACGGCAAAGACGAGAACAAATGACCTCATACAAGGAGCGACACCATGGCAAACAAGAACTACCGTTTCGAGACGCTGCAGCTGCACGTCGGCCAGGAGCAGGCCGACCCGGCCACCGATTCCCGCGCGGTCCCGATCTACCAGACCACCAGCTACGTCTTCCACAACTTCGACCACGCCGAGGCACGCTTCGGACTGGCCGACCCGGGCAACATCTACGGCCGTCTGACCAACTCCACCCAGGCCGTGTTCGAGGACCGCATCGCCGCCCTCGAAGGCGGCACCGCCGGCCTTGCGGTCGCCTCCGGCGCGGCCGCCGTCGAATATGCGGTGCGTAACATCACCCAGTCCGGCGATCATATCGTCGCCGCCAAGAACGTGTACGGCGGCACCTTCAACCTGCTGCGCCACACCCTGCCGCGCGACGGCGTGAACACCACCTTCGTGTCCGCCGAGAACCCGCAGGAGTTCGAGGACGCCATCCAGGAGAACACCAAGCTCGTCTACTTCGAGACCTTCGGCAACCCGAACGCCGACCTGCCGGACTTCGAAGCCATCACTGCCATCGCGCACAAGCACCACCTGCCGGTGATCGTGGACAACACCTTCGCCTCCCCGTATCTGTTCCGCCCGCTGGAGCACGGCGCGGACATCGTGGTGGAGTCCGCCACCAAGTTCATCGGCGGCCACGGCACCACCCTGGGCGGTGTGATCGTGGAGGGCGGCAAGTTCAACTGGGCCGAGGTGCCGGGCAAGTTCCCGACCCTCACCGAGCCGGATCCGTCCTATCACGGCCTCAACTTCTATGAGGCCCTTGGCGGAAGCGCCTTCGTGACCCGTGTGCGCGCCATCCTGCTGCGTGACACCGGTGCCACCCTGTCCCCGTTCGCCGCGTTCCTGCTGCTGCAGGGCACCGAGACCCTGT
>ERZ808246.2137-NODE-2137-length-12853-cov-4.205188_pt1 | contig 12853 bp, 12 predicted proteins | sample MGYA00521083_ERZ808246 | MGnify/ENA primary metagenome ERZ808246 (study PRJEB31516, sample SAMN03275577) | gut metagenome | biome: mammalia-associated habitat; material: feces | host: Papio cynocephalus | place: Kenya | collected 2012-07-07 ...
GCTGTAAGGCGAGTTGTGCTCCGCGATGTGGGTCACGAAGTCCTCGAACGACAACTCCCTGTCGCTCACTGCGGTGGCGTACCACTTCTTCTTGCCTGCGTTTACACCCGCCTGTGGGGTACGCTGCACTTTACGATACTTCAATGTTCCTTTGCTGTTACTAGTCATAATCTTTTAGTTTTAAAATGGTTAATGTTAAAGTGATGTTTTTGTGAATTTAGGGTAGTGCGCATCTTTCTGAATCACAATGCAAAGATACAACAATTTTCCGAGACCACCAAAAAATGGGGTGCAGAGTTGTGTTAAACGGCATTAACACTTCGGCGAGATATAGTTAAAGAAGCTAACTCATAGTTTTGTGGGTGAAAAAGTCATAGAGTTGTGGGTGAGAAAGCATAGAGTTGTTTGGGAGATTTCGCAGAGATTGATAACGATAACAGATAACAGTCCGTTTTCCGCAGGTATGTCGAAAGTGTGAAAAAGTATTAATTATATGTTTATATTTATATATATATAAATATAAAATTTTCTCTTTACTCTTTTACCCTATCCGGAAAACGGACTGTTATCTGTTATCGTTATCAAAATGAGTCCTATCCAAAATAAATATTGCAGAATATTTGGCAGTTCAAAGATAATGTCGTACCTTTGCACTGACAGTTCCCACCACGCATTCTATTAGCACAGCGGATCAGGGTGGGGCTTTTTTAAAACAAAGAAAGGACATTCATGACAGAAAAGAAAGACTTCATAAGTTCACGCAAGAAAGTGACATTGGTAGATTTGTTCGCTGGCGCAGGTGGCATCAGCGAAGGATTCTTGCAAGCCTACACTGACGATAAGTATTTTGATTTCTTGCTGGCTTCCGATATCAACCCTAATTGCGAGCTAACCCACCGTGTACGTTACAACATGCAGTTGGGGCTCGACATGAAATTCATTTGTCAAGACATCATGGAGGATGATTTTGTGGACAACCTGTTGGCAAAGATTGGCGATAAGCAGGTCGATGTGGTAACGGGTGGCCCTAGTTGCCAGTCGTTTAGTCTTTCTGGAAGACGGAAGAAATTTGATAAGCGTGACGATCTGTTCTATCACTACCTGAAGGTTATCAAGGCTCTCCGCCCGAAATACTTTGTAATGGAGAACGTAAAAGGTCTGCTGACCAAGGAACAGGGCAAAATCAAGGAACAGATTTTGAAGCAAATTCGCTCGATTGTAGATGACGACAAGGTGTGCTTGCTCATAGATTTCGTAAAGAAAGTATATCAGCACCAAAGCCTCTTTGTATATAATACTTTGTTGACAAAGGTTAATATGGAAACAACGGACCGCAAGTTGAAAAATTCGCTTTCCAACGAGTTCTTCGCTATTCTAGAAAACCAGTTGAAGTTGATTACTCGTTCTGTAGAATACAAGGTGAGTAAATCGAATACCGATATCAATACGGTTCGCCACGGTCTTCGCATGCTCAAGGAACATACCCTGAGAGATTCCATCCGAAAGAAGACTATTGCCTTGAAAACTAAGGCAGATATAGACAACGACATCTATGGCGATGCGCTAAATGCTTTTATAGCAGAGATATCCGATACGTCTATTCTGGAGAAAATTTCTTCAGCTCTTGATAGCATGAAGGAGCTGACCAACCAAACGGAAAATATCGAACTGTTGAAGGATGCGCTCTCACTCTATGTTCTAAGCATGGATGAGGTGCTAGACAAAATAGCTCAAGATGTAAAGGGAACGAAGTATGAAAAAGAGTTCGAATATGTTTTGTCGGAAATTAGGCTCTATAATATTGATGGCCCACAGGTCTTGATGTCGGCAAATTATGGTGTCCCTCAGAATCGTGAGCGTGTCGTTTTTTTTGGTTGCCGGAAAGACCAACCTATCATCAACGAAGTGCCTGCCACGGTGAAACCAGAAGACCGTGTTACTGTCTATGAGGCTCTTTGGGACTTGGACATGATAGGTAATGGAGAGACTGTGACAAACTACAGAAAAGTTGAGCCACTGACTCAATATAAGGACTTATTGCGCAAACGTACTTCTGATGGTATCCCATCAGAGAAAGGAAAATTATACAACGAATGGCAGAAAGAAGGTCATTTGTGCCATAGATTCACATTCGGCAGTCAACCTCTATACGTAAAGTCTGAGGACGATTTACGTCATCCTAAGATGCAAGTGCATGTAGAGTTGAACAACCATCAAACAAGTGCACAGAACGAGAAGGTACGTAAGCGCTTGCAGATAATTGCAGAACATGGTGAGTATAACGATGAAACCAAAAAAGCTCTGAAAGCTGCTGGTGTGGATTCAGACAAGCGCAATTATACCGTCTTGAATCCAAAAGGGCAAAGTCCCACAGTTGTCACAATGCCAGATGATTTCATTCATTACTCAGCCTACAGGGCTATGACAGTGAGGGAAATGGCTCGTTTGCAGTCGTTCGATGACTCATTTGTCTTCCAAGGCAAGCGTCAGACTGGTGGCGAGAAGCGCAAGGAAGAGATACCACAGTTTACCCTTGTTGGCAATGCCGTCCCCCCATTGATGGCTCGGGCTATAGCTAATGTAATATTACAGAACATAAAATAGGAGGGTCGTCCATGATTCACATGAGAGCTTTCAACAAGTTTGAGTTGAATAATTTAGCTTATTTGACAAGTCAGAGTATTGAATACACATTGGTTCAAATTACGGCAACAGGATACAATAAGAGTATTCTGGATGCCACAGAGCCAATGCGTCAATATTTCAAAGATAGGGGTATGCACGATTACTCCACTCAACAGCAAGGAACCGAGAACAAAGTTTTCATTAGGACGACTATTTTGGACGAACTTAATGCTGTTTCAACTACATCTTCGCTCTATCGACCTGTAACCAAGAAGGGAGACCCTAGAATCTGGACATATAAGGTCAAGAAATATTGTGCCCCTAACGATATATTGATGATGGTATATCGTTCAGAGATGCTGTATGTGGTAAATGTTAGTAAGATTGACATCCGTAACGTATGTGTTTCACCTATAGTATCTCCCCTAAAAGACTTGATAGTTTTATCAAGAAGCGAAGAAACGAGCACTGCTATTGAACTTATAGGTCTGCTTAGGGACATGGCCTTGGAATGGCATCCAGTCGATGTCCTCGCTGATACGGGGGTTGGACGAGCAATTGAGAGCTTGTTGGGTATCGAGATGAATAGTTCTAAACTACCCGACTATAAAGGTATCGAGTTAAAGAGTGCGAGGGAGAAACGCCCTAATATTCGCACGACTCTCTTCTGTCAAGTCCCAGATTGGAGTAAAAGCAAATTGAAATCGGCAAGGGAAATTGTTGCAAAGTATGGTTATATTCGAGGTAATAATAAAAATAAAATGTATCAAAACACCTTGAAGACCACTTGTATCAATTCTCAAAATCTTGCTTTGTCTCTATATCAGATGGAAGAAATTCTTGCTATAGAAGAGAAACGTGAAAAACTAATAAAGAGTGGGAATATTTCCATATCCAAGGTGAATGATGTGGCATTGTGGGAACTACCTGTACTTCATAGAAGATTACTGGAAAAACATCATGAAACATTTTGGATTGATGTAGAAACCAAAAAGGAAAAAGGAATGGAGTTTTTTCGCCCTATTACCATCGACCATACCAAGAACCCTGTAGTTTCCCAGTTTGATAGTCTTTTGGGTGCAGGCTATATTTCTGTAGACCTATCGTTGGGTAGGCCTGGCGCTGGTGGTGATACTGTGGCTTTCAAAATGAGCAAAAAGTCAAGACCTTTATTGTTCCCAGGTAACGAACTGATAACGTTAACATAAGTAGTATTAATGTTGGCATAATGACTTATTTAAGTGTATGTGTTGCATCATTATGCCAACTTTTTCAAAAAGTGGCGTTACTTTTATAAATTTTCCTCTTTTTTTTCTTTTTTCTCAAAAATATTGTCTATCTTTGCGCCTACGAAATGAAACACCTGTTTCCACTTGAATTCATAATTCATAGAGAGGATGGATGCTCCACGATTCGCAGAACATATAACTACCATTAAAATTTAATAAAGTATGAAGGAACCTTTTGCGTGGTATCATAATTTATACTATGGTGAGAAAAGAAGTCTGAGAGATTTTGATACAAAAAATCCCAAGTCGCTCGATTGCTTGCTGAAGAAACTCTTCATGAAAGCCAAGCGAACAGGGAAGCTGAAAATGAAAAATTCGTTGCCGGCATTCAATGCAGCCTATTACGTGGCGGTATGCCTGGCCAATACGGAAGGAATCGACGAGGCAAATCTCGACGACGAGATAGACGCAGCTATCAACACTATCTGGATGGAAGACTATGTGAAGCACCAGCATAGGGCATCTATCGATCGTTGCCCCTATGTGGAAAGAATGCTTATCAAATGGATGATTTATGCCATATTGCGCCTGCAGCGGGACCATAACGAAGAAATCGACGAATTTCTGGAAACTTACAGAGAGAAATTGGATAGCATCACTGATGATGAGGATTTGGTAAATTCGGAAGAGTGGGACGATTATAGCTTCTTGCTCGAATTGCCCGCCATGATAGAGCAATGGGAGTATCGTTATTGCACCGACTTGCGGCCACATGCAGAGCACCCTTGCCATTATGATGCTGCCATATGGGACAATAATGTGAGGTTTTATAGCATGGATGACCTGGAATGCCAGCTTACTTTCTTCCGTTCAAAAGAAGAGCAAATTGCCTTTCTGGATTGGGCTAAGAAAGAGTCAGGCAGGCCGCAACCTTACAATTTTGGAGATGATTTTCCGTTTTAATTTTAAAACTTAAGAACAAACAAAACTATGCTCATAACAGACGATATATACAACGACCTCTCCAAGCGCATAGAGGCTGGAGAGTTTCTGAATAATTCAGCATACGAGCTTGCTGGAGATGTAACTCTTCCACAGCTAGAACGGAACGCAGACAGCGAGATGAAAGTTTTCCGCGAACAATGCCAACAGACATTGGACTTATATCAGGCAAAGATTAGAGCTCTTCAGGCACAGTTGGAAAGCGAACGCAAGAAGCAGGAGAGTAGCGAGGCTCTAAACGAGGCTAGTATGCAAACACAGAACTTCAATACTCTCTTGGAAGATAAATACGATAAATTGCTGAAAAAATCGGAAGAAGATTCACGCAGTAACAAGAAAGCCATCAAAACCTTGCAGGAACTCTCAGACAAAGTATTGGAAGAGAACAAGAGGCTGAAGGCAGAAAGCGATAAGTTGCAATCAGTTGGCGGCGAAGAAATGGATGACATATTTGCGTCGCTACATTCGGACGAGGAAATCGAAGAGATGCGAAAAGAAGAGGAAGATATGATGGAATGGCAAAACTCGATTTCCAAGAGCATAAAGGAAGTTGTGAAATTCTGTGTCAACTATACTAGCAATATTGATGACGTGGCAGACTCGCATGTTGAGGCAATAAAAGACATGCTGGAAGACTTACTTGAATCTTCACTTGCAGTAGAGTTGTTGGATTCCGACAAGCTGGAACTGACAAAGTCTTTACATTCTGTCAAGAAGAGTCGAAAACAACAAGTAAAAGCCCGCAATAAAGAAGCTAAAGAAAAGGAAGAAAACAGAGGCACAACTAACAATAATTATTTCGCTCCTATTGGACAACAAGTAAACTCTGCTCGAACGGTCAAAATGGAGAAAGAGACAACAAAACAAAATAACGAATGAATATGGAAAGTCAAAACAGAAACAACTACAACGAAAGACCTACCATACAGAATAATTTCTATGGCAACATTGGTCAGCAAATCAATCATGTAGACAAGATAGAGGCTCACTTCGACAAGGACATGGGCATCTCCGTAGACGGGAAGGATATCATGCCTCCACCTGCGGGCGGCAGTTCGCCGGATGAGGAATGGATAGAAGAAATCTTGTCTTGCTTCATGGGCATCAAGGAGGATGCTCTGCAATTCGTGAGTATGGCTCGCAAGATGAAACCTAAGCAGATAACCGACTTGGTGAATGCTTGGCTGGTGATGAAGAAAATCAGTAGTTTAAGTTGTAAGCGTGACCTTTGGCAGCCTCTCTATAAGCATGGAATCTACACTTGCAGTGAGTCAAACTGGAACGCACAGGTGCATCCTTAGACTTCTAAACTTGTACAATAATTTGCGCAGTGCTTGTAATTACTTGTAATCATTTGTACAACAAGTAATTATAAGCACTTTTTCGTTTCCATAATATTCTTTCTTTATAACTTTGCAAATGTCAAAGAGCTCTTGGCAACAAAATAATTAATTAAAAGAAAGAATAAAATATGCAGAATTTTAAAGTAGCAAAGCTCCTCCCTGCTCAGAGCGGGGTGAGCCAGAAGGATGGAAGACCTTGGAAAAGCAGAGAGGTGATATTGGAGGCGGTGCAGAACGCCATTCACCCCGACCGATTCGTGGCAAGACTCTTCGGAGATGCCGTAGACAAGTTTACGGCGCAAGAGGGCGACACCATTGCCGTCGGTCTCTACCACAAGGTGAGAGAGTACAACGGCCGATACTATGGCGAGACGAGCATCGTCGATTTTGCCCAGGGCCAAGCGCAGCCATTCTAAAGCATTCATTGGCATTTTAAGGAATTCATCATTTATTTTAAAAGTCATTCAAGTTTCGCAGGTAGATAATGATTCGGGCTGAAGGCCCAAAAGCACCTAGCCTAGGGCAACGCCCTAGGTAGTTTGATAGGAATAAAGTGCGCATGCAACCCAGGGCGTTGCCCTGGGCTAGGTGCTTTTGCCCTTTCAGGGCGCATTCTTGAGTACTTGCGAAAGTTCAGAAAGTCATAAGAAAGGAAAAATTATTATGGATATCAAGATTCAAATTTCAGACGAGTTGTACAAGACCCTGGTGGTAAGTGGTAAACGAATGAGAGGCTCCATCGCCTTGGTAAGCCCCAATGAGGGCAACTTCAATGCCTTCGCCTCGCACGATGACCGGCGCAAGGTGAAACAGTTTATCAAGCTGCCTCATGGCAGGGCGAGCATCGACGAGGAGCATGTGAGATTGCATCTCTGCGTAAGTAGACAAGAGTGTGACGTGAAGCCTGCCTATGTAATCTATGAGGAGGGTGAGCAGGCTGGTGATTTCGTTTTTAAGCAGATAGGCAAATGAGTTTCGGAATATCAGATAGCGTAAGGAGCAGGGCGGTGCAGGTTTGCACCCCCGAGCTCTTCCACCAAGCCACCAGGAGCGGCAAGGTGAAGGATGTCTGCGCCCAGATAGAGGACGCACTGGAGCGCAAGCGTCGTGGAGAGATGTGCCAGGAGGATTACAACACGCTGAAGACCCAGCTCAAGTCGCAGCTGCCCATCCTCACGCCCCACGCCACCTTCAAGAACGGCCGACGCATCAACGCCGACGCCATACCCAGCGGTCTCTCCATCTACGACAAAGACCACATCCCAAATCCTCGGGGATACTGGGAGGAGAAACGCCAAGTGCTAGCCGACAAGCCGATGCCAGGATGCCACGACGGCGACCGCATGACGGTGCTCGACTGCATCATGCTCGTCCACATAACGCCATCTACCGAGGGCCTTCGCTTCGTCTTCGTCATCCCCGACGGCGTGGACCTGGCTGGGGCGCAGAAATGGATGTCGGAGCAACTGGAGGACGAGGACTACGACTCTTGCGTGAAAGACTTGGCAAGGCCCTCCTTCCTCGTGCCCGAGGAATACATCCTCTACATCAACGAGACGGGGCTCTTCAAGGATAGGACTCCTTCGTTGAACACGAATCTCTCGAACAACACGAATTCTTCGGATGAGATGAAATCTGCTGAATCCAAGGAACCCGTAAAATCTTCCGAACTCGTGAGCGAAACTTTCCCTGAGGAATACGACGGCATTCCCTACGAGCTCATCGTGAGCAAGCTGGTGGAGCTGCTGGGAGGTGAGCCCCAGCATGGTTCTCGCAACTCGTTCATCTTCACCCTGAGCTGCTATCTGCGCTACCTCTGCGACGACAACGCCGCATGGATCAAGCAAGTGGTCCCGACCTTTGGCGAGGAGCAGAAGCGAGCCTTCACCACCGTAGAGAGTGCCTGTAGCCGCAAGCAGTCTCATCGCATGCCGAGCATCGTGAGCAAGGCCATCGCCCTGTGCCGGAACGAGCAGGAGAGGGGGAACGCACAAAACTATGATGCCGACGATTTCGGTGACATCAACAACCCTGAATCCTTTTTCTACCACATCCACGAGATGCCCGAAAAACTGCCTAAGCTCATCAAGCTGCTCGTCTCCAAGACACCAGACATCTATAAGCCTGCCGTATCGCAAGCCGTGTTCCCAAGCCTTGCAGCCCATCTTTGTGACACAAGATTCCGCTACGTCGACAATGTGGAGCACGAGGCCACGCTGATGAGCATCCTCTGCGCCCCGACAGGCAGCGGCAAGGAGAGCATCACCGAGCCTATCAACCACATCATGGCCGACATCCGATCTCGTGACGCCGAACAAAGACAACGTGAGCGTGCCTGGAAGGACGAATGCAACCGCAAGGGCTCTAACAAAGACAAGCGCGAGCGCCCTGAGGGCTTGGTTATCCAAGAGGTGAACATCGACATGACCAACCCTGCGTTCGTATTGCGAATGAAAGAGGCGGAGAAGCACTTTCTCTACGCCAAAGTGAACGAGCTCAACCTCTTCGACGCCCTCAAGGGCAAGACCAACCAGCACTTTCGCATCATGGAGCTGGCCTTCGACCTGGGCAACTACGGACAAGACCGTGTGGGCGTGCAATCGGTGACCGAGACCGTAAAGGTGCGGTTCAACTGGAACGCCTGCTGCACGCCGAAGAAGTGCCGTGATTACTTCCGTAGAGTAGTGACCGACGGTCCTATCAGCCGAATCTCCTTTGCCACCATCGAGCGAAGACCCTGTGGCTCTGCGATGCCTATCTACGGAACGTATGATGCCGCCTTCGACGAAAAGTTGAGACCCTACATCGACAACCTCGTGAAGGCCCGTGGTCTCGTGAATTGCCCTCAGGCGATGCAACTGGCCAAGAAACTGGTGGAGGAGAACGCCGAGTTTGCGCGACTCTCTCAAAACTATGTCTTTGAGAATCTTTCGTTCAGAGCCAACGTCATCGCCTATCTCAAGGCTTGTGTCTTGTACGTTGCCAACGGCATGAAATGGGAAAAATCTATAGAGGATTTCATTCGTTGGAGCGAGCGTTACGACCTATGGTGCAAGCTGAAGCTTTTCGGACAGATGATTTATGATGCCGACAACGAGCAGGAAAATAGGTCGGGTTCTGCAACTGGAGGACCACAGAATCTCTTGAAGTTGTTGCCGGATGAATTCAGAATGGAGGATTATCTGAAAGTGAGACGTGAACAGGGCTTCAACGACAACATGCGCAACGTGAAATGCGCTATTAATCAGTGGGTATATCGAAATTACATCGTTCGGCTCTCTGATAACGATAACAATAACAGTTCCATTTTCCGCAAGTTGAAATTCAGAAAAGATGGAAAAGACATTACAAACTGAAAATGAAAATCATCATGGAAATAGTATTAAGACGCATAGCGAAGAAGAACACCTACACCATCGGCAGGCTCTATCTGCTGAAAGACGAGCTGGTGCATCAAAGGGTGCTCAACTACGTAAACGAGCACCAGAAGCGCAGGTTCGTGGCCTACGTGAACCCGCAGCTCCTTACCCCCGACACCTACTTCTGCGACACCCTGGAGCCCGCATGGCGCAACCTGCTGGGCATCCAGCTGCCCCTGACGGCGGAGAACGTGCGCCTGGGCAGGGTGTCGGGCAAGAAGGCGCAGAAGATGAAGGGCAAGACGGCGATACCCGAGGGCACCTATCCGGTGCTCATCACCAAGTCGCCGAGGTTCAAGGGGCAGTGGCTGCCACTGCTGCAGGGCGTGCCGCAATTCGAGGGCATCCGCATCCATGCGGGCAACTATCCCGACGACACCGAGGGCTGCATCCTCGTGGGCGAGAACAAGTTGCAGGGCATGGTGGTGAACTCCCGAGTCTGGCTGGGCAAACTCATCAACGCCATTACGGCGGCTCGTGACAGAGGGGAGGGTATCTGGATTACCATCCTATAACTGAACATTCGCAAGTAATCAAGAATGCGCCCTGTAAGGGCAAAAGCATTATATCTACAAGTTTAAGAATAAAGCTTTTGCCCTTACAGGGCGCATTAATTCCATCCATTTTACCTAGGGCGTTGCCCTAGGCTAGGTGCTTCTGGGCTTTCAGCCCGTGTCAACCATACAGGTGGAACATATTTTTTATAGCATGTCGAGAATCTTGTCGATAATCTTTTCTATCTTCGAAGAGTCGGCTGTTGCCTCGTCGAGCTTCTGGTTGATTTTCTCCTCCACCTTCTTGCTCACCTTGTCGGCAGCCTTGTCCATCGCCTCGTTGGCCTTGTCTTGCAGCTTCTGCTGGATGTTGGAGTTGTCGGCATCGGTGTTCTCATCATCTGAGCTTTCGTCTACGTTGGCATTGTCGTCGGTAGATGATGAGCTGGAGGTCTCTATCTGCAGATGGTCGTCGCCTTCAAGAGCCTTCACCATGTCGTCGGCGTTCATGGTGTATACCTTGCCGAGGATACCGAAGCTCACGGTGTGCTCTTTGCCGTCAAATGACACCGTACCCTTGGAGCACACGATGTAGTTGTGGTATTCGAAGAGCTGGTCCATCGCCTGGTCCATCATGCTGCCCGCCATCATCTTGGCGATGGAGCGGATGCCCTGGGTGAAGAAGTTGTTGTCGCTCGTGCTGGTGGCTTGGTCTACGGCCTTGCCCACCTCGGTGCGCACCTTGTCCTTGTGGGCGTCGGCTCCCGGATTGGTGAAGGCGAAGATCAAGAAGATGATGACGATGAGGCCGAGAATCATCTTCCACAGGTTCTTGTTGGATTTCTTCTTCTCGGGCTGCTGGTTGCTGGCTGCGCCATGCTTGAATCCCTGTTCGTAGGCTGCTTGCTGCGCCTGCTGGAAATCCTGCTGCTGTTGCTGAGGAGTGACAGGGGGGACAGCCTGCTCTTGCTGCTGGAAGTTTTGCTGCTGGGCTTGGTTGGCACGGATGGCCTCGGCTGCCTCCAGGGTGGTTTTCAGTTCGTCCACTTTCCAGGCTGGGGTCCAGTCTTGCATGCCTTGTTTCCAAACCAAGGTCTCCGGGGTGATGGCTTGCTGGGCTAGCTGGTCGAGGCTGAATGGACCCGCCTGCTTGCCGTTGTTGTCTATGATAAAATATTCCATTTTCTTACTAGATAATTTGTTTTCGTTCATTTAATGTGTGGCTTTCCACCATCCAGTCTTCTCCCTGCCCTTGATGGCTACGCTGTGCAGGCTTGGGGTGGAGGTGGTGAGGCCGCAGTAGCTCTTCACCTTGAATGTCTTTCCGTTCTGCCCTCCCTGCAGTGCCGTGAGCGCCTCGTCGGTATGTGCGGCTGCCGTCACGGTGAGCTTCATCTGCGAGTTGAACTGGTCGAGGAGATAGCCGCTAGGGTGGAGGCTGTCTACATACACCGAGAGGTCGTAGAAGAGATTGGGCGAGAAACCGTCCAATGGCTGGATGCTGTCGAGCGGAACGGTGGAGTCGAGGGTGTACTTGCTGTTGATGTCTTTCATCACGCTGGCGAGCTTGTCGAGCTGTCGGCAATCGATGGCTGCCAGGTTGATGTAAGGGATTGTGGTGTTGTTGTAGAAACTGATGGCGCCGGACACGATGCCTGAATAATTAGGTGTCGCGGAGTTTAGATAGGTCCATAGTGAGCGATACGGCAAGCCATAGCTTAGTATCTCGCTACTGCTGCTTATCATGAAGTTGGTTACGTCTTTCAGTTCGTAGGCGGTCTCTACATTGCCCATGTAGCAAGCGTCGAAGAGGATATACTGCATCTTGATGCCGCTCGCCTTGATGGCTTCTACGAGTGTGCTCACATCGGTGGCTGCCTCGTCGTAGCTCACGCTTCCGAAGAATCGGGTGAGCGGACGGGCGCGATAAGGATAGTGCACCCAGTCGCTGGCATAGGTCCAGCCGCAGCCATGGGCACCGATGATGAGCGCATAGTTGAGGGCTGGGGCTTCTTGCTTCACATCGTTGATAATCTCTGCGATGCCCTCTGCGGTGCTGTAGACTGTGCCGTCGTAGGTCTTCACGGGCACTGTGGTTACGCTCTTGCTAGTCTCGTCGTATTGCAAATCATAAAGGGTGCTCTTGTCGTAGCTGTCGCTGAAAAACACCATCACGCGGGTGTTGTTGAGCCCCTTTCGGTCGCAGATGCCCTGGCAGATGCTGTCTACGTTGTTAGCGAGGTCTGCCTTGAGCCCAGAGGTGTTGATGCCGCCCGTCCAGGGATAAAACGCCAGGATGGTCTGCTTGTTGACGCTTTCCACGTCGAGAGCCTCGTCGCTGCAACTTCCAAGGCTGCAAATCGCAAGTATGCCTATTATTAATAAGGTGAAAAGTTTCTTCATCATGAATATCAATTAGTGATATGGTGAGGGGTGAAAACAAGAATTAGAGAATGGAGGGTCATCCCTCCGGGGAGCATTCGTCTCTCGGAAAGAAAATTCTCTAATTCTCTAATTCTTGAAAATATATAACTGTTCTTGATTACTTCTTGCGAAGTTCCTCGATGGTAGCCTTGAGGGCGGCGATCTTCTCCACTGAGTCGCTTTCCTTCTTGCGCTCGAGGGCCACTACCTTCTCTGGGGCGTGAGCCACGAAGTTCTCGTTGCCGAGCTTCTTGCGTACGCCTGCGAGGAAGCCTTCGAGGTGCTTGAGCTGTGCCTCTGCCTTCTCGATCTCGGCT
>ERZ808246.2139-NODE-2139-length-12849-cov-12.596295_pt1 | contig 12849 bp, 9 predicted proteins | sample MGYA00521083_ERZ808246 | MGnify/ENA primary metagenome ERZ808246 (study PRJEB31516, sample SAMN03275577) | gut metagenome | biome: mammalia-associated habitat; material: feces | host: Papio cynocephalus | place: Kenya | collected 2012-07-07 ...
TACCATCGGTCCAGCCACCGAGTCCCTGGAAGGCATCACCAGCCTTGTCGAGGCGGGTATGGACGTCGCTCGTCTGAACCGCTCCCACGGCACCCCGGAAGATCATCTCAAGGTCTATAACAATCTTCGCGCCGCCGCCAAGGCCACCGGCCGCAACGTTGCCGCCCTCGTCGATCTGCAGGGTCCGAAGATCCGCTGTGGTTGGTTCAAGAAGAACGCCGACGGCGAGGACAAGGTCCAGCTGACCGAAGGCCAGGAATTCATCATCACCACCGATGACATCGAAGGCGACGAGCACATCACCTCCACCACCTTTAAGGGTCTGCCGGGCGACTGCCATGCAGGCGATCCGATTCTGATCGACGACGGCAAGGTCCGTCTGGAGGTCACCAAGGTCGAGGGCAACAACGTGTACACCAAGGTCGTCGTGGCCGGCCCGGTGTCCAGCCACAAGGGCATCAACCTGCCGGGCGTCGCCGTGTCCCTGCCGGCACTGACCGAGAAGGACGAAGAGGATCTGCGTTGGGCCATCCGCACCGGCGCCGACATCATCGCCATGTCCTTCGTGCGTTTCGCCACCGACATCGACCGCGCCCACGAGATCATGGACGAGGAAGGCCGCCGCATCCCGGTCGTCGCCAAGATCGAGAAGCCGCAGGCTCTGGAGAACCTCGAAGAGATCGTGAAGGCCTTCGACGGCATCATGGTCGCCCGTGGCGATATGGCCGTCGAGTGCCCGCTGGAAGAGGTCCCGCTGGCCACCAAGCGCTGCATCGAGCTGGCTCGCCACTACGCCAAGCCGGTCATCGTGGCCACCGAGGTTCTGGGCTCCATGGTCAACTCCCCGGTCCCGACCCGTGCAGAGGCCTCCGACTGCGCCAACGCCGTGCTTGACGGCGCCGACGCCACCATGACCTCCAACGAGACCGCCGTCGGCAAGTACCCGGCAGTCACCGTGAACACCATGAGCCGCATCTCCACCTTCGCCACCGAGCACGGTTTCGACCGTATCCCGGAGCTGAAGAACCTGGATATGTCCTCCACCGGTGCCGTGTCCTCCGCCGCCGTCGATCTGGCCGACAAGCTCAACGCCAAGGCCATCGTCGCCTACACGCAGACCGGTTCCACCGTGCATCGCGTGTCCCGCGAACGTCCGGCCACTCCGATCTACGGCATCACCAACAACGAGCACACCTACCATTGGCTTGCCCTGTCTTGGGGTACCGAATCCTTCCTGGTCGAAGAGGATTATCATGACAAGTCCCGTAAGGACCTCATGATCTTCACCGACAAGGTGCTGAAGGATGCCGGCAAGGTCTCCGATGGCGACAAGATCGTCGTGTTGAGCTCCGCCCAGGGCGAGCATCAGCCGGGTCGCACCGACTCCATCTACGTCCATACCGTTGGCGCCTGCGACTGAGACTGACTCGGTCATTTAACGTATATAGAAATCCCTCGGAACATTCCGGGGGATTTCTATATACGGCAGGTTCCCGCGATTCATGCGTAGCGATTCCTGGGGCCGCTCGCTGGGGCGTCCGGTTGGAATCGGATGCCGTTCGAGCTCATTCACGATGCCGGATAAACTGAAAGCCGCATGATTTACCTTGGAATAGTGGCTGGAAACGATTGCCTTGTTCCAAGCTCTCTTGCTGGATGCAATACACGCCGTGACCACGCCGGTTCTTGCGGCAATCACATTCATGTGTTATAGTGCCAGAGTTGCGTGCAAGCCCTCGTATCCCAATTGGTAGAGGAAGCAGCCTCAAAATCTGCGCAGTGTGGGTTCGAGTCCCACCGAGGGCACGTAGAAATCAAATCAGTCCAGGCCCAGTTGGGGCAAGTTAGGCCGGCTCTGGGTGTGACAGTGGAAAGAGACCGACATGGCTGCAGAGAAGACCGCGGAACCGGATGAAGTGTTGACTGATGAGGAGCTCCAAGCCGCCGCTGGGCCCGAGCAGGTTGCCGCCGATGACAATGCTCAGCACAAGCGTACCGTGGTTGTTGCGGAAGACGAATCCGTGAATCGTATGGATTTGGTTGCCATGCTGGAGGACAATGGCTACGAGGTCGTAGGCGAGGCCGCCAACGGTGAGGAAGCTGTTGAACTAACACGGAAATTCCGTCCGAGCGTGGTGTGCATGGATGTCAAGATGCCTCGTATGGATGGCATTGAGGCTGCCGGCATCATCTGTGATGAGAACATAGCCCCCGTCGTGATGCTTACCGCGTTCTCCCAGTCTGATTTGGTCAAAAAAGCCACTGGTGCCGGCGCCATGGCGTATGTCACCAAGCCGTATGAGGAATCTAAGCTGTTGCCCGCCTTGGAAGTGGCCATGGGGCGCTTTGCTGAGATTAATGATCTGCTTGATAACGTCGAGCGCAGTGAATCCAAGCTCCAGGAGACTGAGGAGCAACTGAAGAAAACCGAGGAGCAGCTGAAGAAGGCCGAGGAAACGCTTGAGGAGCGTAAGCTTGTCGATCGTGCCAAGGGCTTGTTGATGGATAAGGCGGACTTCTCCGAACAAGGTGCGTTCCGTTGGATTCAGAAGACCTCCATGGATCAGCGTATCCCCAAGAAGCGTCTGGCCATGGCCATCATCGCCAAGTACGGCGAACAGAAGTCGGAAGCAGAGGATGAGCGCTAACACGGCAACTGTGGAAGGTACTTCACGCGGAACGCTATTGGTCGTTGACGGCCATTCTTTGGCGTTCCGCGCTTTTTTTGCCTTACCTGTAGAGAATTTCAGTACTTCGGACGGTCAGGCCACCAATGCGGTCTGGGGATTCGCCACCATGCTTTCGCAGGTGATTGACGCTGAACACCCGGATCATCTTGCGGTCGCGTTCGATGTGAAAGGCGGCACGTTCCGCAACCGGATGCTGCCCCAGTACAAGGGCACTCGTGATGCTGCGCCCGAAGAGCTGCTTACCCAACTGCCATTGATTCAGCAGATGCTGACGGCGTTGGGGGTCACATTCATTGAGAAGCCCGGATATGAGGGCGATGATGTGATCGGAACGCTGGCCAGCATGGGAGACCAGGCTGGATACCGCACGTTGGTGCTGTCTGGCGACCGTGACGCGTTCCAATTGATCAATGACAACATCACCGTGCTCTATCCGGGCCATCATTTTAAAGACCTGAAGCATATGACTCCGGAAGCGGTGCAGGAAAAATACCATGTCACCCCCCAACAGTATCCGGACCTTGCCGCGCTCCGTGGCGAGACCGCTGATAACATTCCCGGAGTCCCCGGCGTTGGCGACGGGTTCGCCGCCAAGTGGATCAACCAGTATGGAGGCCTCGAACGGATTGTCGAACACGCCGATGAAATCGGCGGCAAGAAGGGCGAAGCCCTACGGGCAAACCTCGAACAGGTCAAATTGAACCGCTCGGTGAATGCATTGGTGCGCGATCTTGATTTAGGCGTGTCGGTACAGGATCTGACTTTCGGACAGGTGGATGCGGCGCAGCTCAATAAGCTCTTTGCACGGCTTGAATTCGGCATCCGAACAAAGAACCGTGTGTTGAAGACATTCAATGCCGGCGAAGTGGCTAAGACAGTTGAAACAGTCGAAGCCTCAAACCAGCTCGAACTCCCGCATGTCGAGGTGCTCAATGGTTCGCCGGCGCTTGAGGCATGGGCCGAAGCGCATCTTCCCGCCGTGGAGGAACATCTCCATGAGCCGTGTGAGCATCCTAACGCATCGACGTTCGGCTTTGCGGTGAATACCGCAAGCCGTTGCAAGGACAAAGTCGGTCATTCTTGGATTTTGCATGCCGAGGGAACGGACAAGCCGGGTGAAGCCTCACTCTCGGCACTGATGATTGCCTCCCAGAACGAGGCGGTCCGCATCGATGGACCGGATGAGGCCATGGCACGATGCATACAGCGGATTCTCGACCGTTATCACCGTTCCATGGTGCTGCATGGGTACAAAGAGCAGTCGCACTTGTTGGGCGCTATAGGGGTGGAACTTCCTGAACCGCTCTTTGACACCAAGCTTGCCGGATATCTGGTCCATCCGGATTTCCATGCGGATTCCCTGGAACAGGCGGCGGCGCATTTTCTGGATTTGCACGTCGATGGGCAGGTCGAAAGCGCTACGCAGGGTACGTTGGATTTCGACGAGCCTGATGCTGCTTCCAAGAACGATGATCGATTGCCCGCCAGTGTCGCGATTATCGGATTGCTGGCCGAATATCTTGCCGACATGTTGGATAAGCGCGAACAATTCGGTCTTTTGGAGTCCATCGAGATTCCGGTTTCTCGCGTACTGCATGGCATGGAACAGGTCGGTGCCCAAGTCGATATGTCCAGACTGGTGCACATGCGCGACCAACTTGCCGCCGACGCCAATCAGGCTCAGGAGACGGCTTGGCGGTATGCGGGGGAGCGGGTGAACCTGCAGAGCCCCAAGCAATTGCAGAAGATCCTGTTCGAGGATATGGGCCTGAAACCGACGAAAAAGACCAAAACAGGCTCTTATACCACTAATGCTGCCGCTTTGCAGACATTGCGGGACAGATCATATGACAATGATCGTGCATGCCAGTTCCTTGATGCCTTGCTCATGCATCGTGAAAAAAACAAGCTTAAGCAGATTGTACAGACGCTGATTGAGGCGACGAACCGCAAGGATGGTCGTATCCATACCACTTTCGAACAGACTGTGGCGGCCACCGGACGGTTGAGCTCCGTCGATCCGAATCTGCAGAATATTCCGAACCGTGATCCGGCGGGACGCGAGATTCGTTCCGCATTCGTGCCAGGGGACGGTTTCGAATCACTGCTGAGCTCCGACTACTCACAGGTCGAGTTGCGTATCATGGCTGACCTTTCCGGGGATGAGGCGCTTATCGAGGCATTCCGCTCAGGCAAGGATTTCCATAAATACGTGGCCAGTTTGGTATATGGCATTCCCGTTGACGACATTACCGCCGACCAGCGCAGTCACGTTAAAGCGATGAGTTATGGACTTGCTTACGGATTAAGCACATATGGACTCGCGCAACAGCTCAAAATCAAGCCCAAAGAGGCGGAATCGTTGAGAAACCAATATTTCGCGACATTCGGCAAGGTCCATGAGTATCTTGAATCCTTGGTTGCCACAGCCCGAGAGAGAGGATATACCGAAACCATTTACGGCAGACGGCGGTATTTCCCCGGCCTGAAATCGTCGAATCGCGCGGTCCGAGACGCGGCCGAACGCGCCGCATTGAACGCGCCGATTCAGGGTTCGGCCGCGGATATCATGAAAATCGCCATGATTCGCGCATATGACGCATTGCAGGAGGAACGGCTCAAGAGCCGTATCATTCTGCAAATCCATGATGAACTTGTGGTGGAAATCGCGCCGGGCGAAGCCGAACAGGTCACGTCGCTGGTGAAGAATGCCATGGAACATGCCGTCACCATGGCGGTACCGTTGGATGTATCGACGGGTGTCGGACCCGATTGGCAGTTGGCTGCCCACTGATTGCATCCGGCGGCAGAACTCGATATGAAAGAAGGATGATTGTGGCAACACTGAAACAGGTCGTGGACGTGCTTGAAACGCTGTATCCGTTGCGTTACGCAGAGCAGTGGGATGAACCTGGTCTCGTCGTCGGAGATCTCCGCCACGATGTGCGCAGCATCGCATTCGCCGCTGACCCTTCCATGGCGGTGGTCGATCAGGCAATCGCCGATGGCGCGGATTTGCTGATTTGCCATCATCCGTTGTTCTTTCGTTCCGTGCATGAGGTATCCGGTCTGGGATTCCGTGGTGAAATCGTGCGTAAGCTCAATCTCGCAGGATGCGCTTTATGGGTGGGACACACCAATGCCGATGCCGCCTACCGTGGGGTCGGCATGGCCGCGGCCGATGCGATAGGTTTGGTGGACCAGCGTCCTCTAGTGCCCATCGATGATTCGAAAGCCGACCATCCGGTGGGATTGGGACGTATCGGTCGGTTGCCGGAACCCGTATCGCTCAGGGATTTCACGCTTCGTGTCGCTGATGCCTTGCCGTATACCGAACTTGGCGTGCAGGTGTGCGGCGAATTGGATGCACCGGTGAATACGGTAGCCGTGCTTCCGGGATCCGGCGATTCGTTGTTCGATGAGGTTCGCGCGGCAGGCGTCGATGTGTATGTGACCAGCGACTTACGCCATCACCCGGTAACCGACGCCATTGAACAGGCTCGATATGAGGCTTCCATGCGTGCCAGTGGCGTCGGGCTCGGACAGGGGGACGCGCAGGTTCGTCCGGCCTTTATCAACACGCCGCACAGCGCCATCGAATCCATCTGGTTTCAATACGCCATGGGTGATGTGCCCCGTGCCGTATCTGAGGCGACCGGGGATATCCCGACCGTACGCTGGATTTCCATGAATACCGATCCTTGGAGTTTGGTATTGCCTTCCAGCGGACAGGAACGCTGAGCGATGATGTTCGACGAGACCGATGTGGATGTGTCGTTGGCTGTTTCCAGCGATGGAGTGGATATGTCCAAGCCCGCCACGGTGCTCAGCAGTGACCATGTGTACCAAGGGGCGATTTTTGGCGTCGAAGACATGAAGATCGCATTACCGATGCATGACGGCGGACGAACCGTCATCCGCAGGCAGGTGATGAGGCATGCGCCCTGCGTAGTCATGCTGGTACATGATTGCGTCAAAGACCTGTACCTGCTCGAACGGGAATATCGTGTCGGTTGCAATGCATTCACTTATGGACTGCCTGCCGGTCTCATCGATGAAGGAGAGGATGTTGATAAGGCCGCTCTGCGCGAGTTGCGTGAAGAGACGGGCGTCGAGCCGACGGACGTGGACGGCTGCGGTATTGATCATGTGGGGCAGTTCTATTCATCCGAGGGAATGAGCGACGAATTGGCGAACATCATGGTGGTGCATCTTCGTCAATGGCGTGCCTCCGAGCGTCACTTCGACGCCGACGAGCATGTCGAATCGGCGTGGGTCTCGTGGGGGCAGCTGCGGGATACGCGTATTACAGCTTCAAATTCCATGATCGCCATTCTGCATGAGCAGCTTCGCAGACTGCGGCAAAAATAGCGGCAGATCGATTCCGAATTGTAAAAACAATCACTCAAAAAAACGAAATACCGGATTCGTAGGTCGAAACGTGCGATACTTGAACTATGCAAATCAGACCTGGATCCATGTATCCACTCGGTGCCAGCTATGATGGCGCCGGCGTGAATTTCGCTCTCTTCTCTCAAGTGGCACAAAAGGTCGAGCTTTGTCTTTTCGATGAGGAAGACCGTGAAACCCGAGTGGAAATGACGGAGCAGAATTCCTATGTGTGGCACAACTATCTACCGGGGATTCAGCCTGGACAACGATATGGATACCGCGTGTACGGTCCATATGATCCGGCAAAGGGGTTGAGGTGCAATCCCAACAAGCTGTTGCTCGATCCGTATGCCAAAGCTATCGAAGGCAACATCGACGGAGACGAAAGCCTATACTCGTATTGGTTCGAAAGTCCAGATGACATCACCAGTATGAACACGTTGGATTCCGCCGCGCACACCATGAAATCAGCGGTAGTCAATCCGTATTTCGATTGGGGCAACGACCAGCATCCGAACATCTCGTACCACGATTCGGTGATTTACGAAGCCCACGTGCGCGGCATGACCAACCTCAATCTGGACGTGCCGCCGGATATTCGCGGAACCTATGCGGGACTCGCATACCCCTCGGTCATCGAATATCTGAAGAAACTGGGCATCACCGCCATCGAGCTCATGCCGATTCATCAGTTCGTCAATGACAGCTTCCTTCAGGAAAAAGGCCTGAGCAACTATTGGGGGTACAACACCATCGGATTCTTCGCCCCCCACAACGCCTACTCAAGCTCGGGCCAACGTGGCGAACAAGTCAACGAGTTCAAATCCATGGTCAAGGCGTACCACCGTGCCGGCATGGAGGTGATTCTCGATGTGGTGTACAACCATACCGCTGAAGGCAACCATCTTGGGCCGACCCTGAGTTTCAAAGGCATCGACAACGGCGCTTACTATCGTCTGGTCGACAATGATCCACGACACTATTTCGATACCACAGGAACGGGCAACTCGCTATTGATGCGTTCCCCGCATGCCCTGCAGTTGATCACCGACAGCTTGAGATACTGGGTCACTGAAATGCATGTCGATGGCTTCAGATTCGATCTCGCGGCCACATTGGCACGCCAGTTCCAAGAAGTCGACAAACTCTCCGCGTTTTTCGACATCGTCGAACAGGATCCGGTCATTTCCCGAGTTAAACTCATCGCGGAACCATGGGATTTGGGATCCGGCGGCTACCAAGTGGGCGGCTTTCCATCCAGCTGGTCCGAATGGAATGGCCGCTACCGTGATTGCGTACGCGATTTCTGGCGTTCGCAACCATCCACGTTGCCGGAATTCGCCAGCAGATTGATGGGCAGCTCGGACCTATACCAGATGAACGGCCGGCGGCCCGTGGCTTCCGTGAACTTCATCACCGCGCACGACGGCTTCACCATGAACGATTTGGTGAGCTACAACGAAAAACACAACGATGCCAATGGCGAGGGCAACAGGGACGGTGAAAGCAACAATCGTTCCTGGAACTGTGGCGTAGAAGGCCCGACCACCATCAAGGACGTCAATGACCTGCGGCATCAGCAGATGCGCAACATGTTTGCCACATTGTTGTTCAGCCAAGGCATTCCGATGATTTGCGGTGGTGACGAAGTGGCGCGTACCCAACAGGGCAACAACAACGCCTACTGTCAGGACAATGCGATTTCGTGGACAAATTGGGATCTTGACGATGATCAGAAGGATCTGCTCGAATTCGTATCGAAACTGATTCATCTGAGGCTCGACCATCCGGTGCTGCACCGTCGACGGTTCTTCACAGGACGGGAACCAGGTGACGACAGCAATACGATCCCCCAAGTCGAATGGATGGATCATACCGGTTCCATTATGGACATGGAGGATTGGTCAAATACCCACGCCTTCTCGGTGATGATTTATCTGAATGGTTCCGATATTCCGGAAGTCGACTGGTATGGCAACCAGATGGTGGACAATGACTTCATTCTGATTTTCAACGCACATTATGAGCCAATCATGTTCACTTTGCCGGATGAACGTTATGGCAAGAAATGGCGTCTCGTGGTCGACACGCATAATCCGAAAGGACCGGAGCTCAACTATGAGGCAGGTTTCGCGATCACCGCGCAGTCAAGAAGCTTCCTGCTGCTGATGAGCGACAAGAAACCTGTCACGAAGAATTACGATTTCTGACGACTTGCATAGTCCGGGCAACGAGGGGCGCACTCGCAGGAGCGTGTCCCTCGCTTGCATGGTGGGGCGAGATCGATTCAGACTTCCGAAGCGAGCCGAGACGCGGTATCCGGCATGGTTTCACTGACTTGAGCGAGATCTTCGACGGATTGCGGCGTGCCGGTCTGGGCCAGTAGCAGCTGCGTCTGCACGCGGTCGGCTTCAATCGCTGCGATCTGCCGGGAGAAGATGATGAACCAGCCAAGGAACATCATGCCGGCAAGCGCTTCGACATTGGTCAACGTGTCATGTCCGGTAAGCCATTTAAAACCAGCGAAAGCGCCGAGGACAATGGCCAAATCGGAAACCACGTACACGACTTTGGACAATTGCGGGGCCAACCAAGGCAAGGCGATCATCAGTACGCCCATCAGACAAGGCAAACCACGCGCGAACACATTATGCAGAATCGGATGCGGAGTGTATCTGAACATGCCGATGCCGACGAAAGCGATGCCGGCAAGCGTCAGCATGATCGACAACAGCAGTATACGTGCTTTGAAGTGCTTCGGCGCCTCTTTGGTATCTTGCTTCGACAAATACCGCATTTGTAGCCGATGCGTTGTGATGAGTTCGGAAATCGCGAAGTAGCTGATGATGACGATGCATACTCCGGCGAGCATTAATGTTGAATTGAACATACGTGCCGCGAAAGTGGTACGGTCGCCTAGCTGCGAGAAATTGTTGTTGTACCAGTAAGGGTCATCGGAGGTCAATCCCGCGATACTGACTCCTGATATCACGAAAAATGGCAATAGGGAAGCGATGGTCTTGGCGTTCATCAGCTCCGCCTGAACGAACGTGACATAACCGACGACTCCGGAAATCGCGGCGCAAAGCACGGTCAGATATCCCTTGAGCGTGCGCAGGCCCATCATGCCGCTGACGATGGAAAGCAGCATGAATGATGTGACGAAGATAGTCGAAGCATACACAATGGATAAGGCGAGAATCTCGAACACTCGACGAATCGGCATGGTCCAGCCATGCTTCAGCGTCATTGAACGCGAATGACGGGCATATCCCAAACTGAACGAGATGACGCCGCATCCGGCCGCGATTCCCGAACATACGGTGAACAGGCGCTGGGTGACACGCCAGATGGCGGGAGCAAACTGCAGATACAGATCCATGGCGATCCAAGCGAGCGCCGCACATGCCATGAAGGAAATGATGCCTGACGATTCAGCCTGCTGATGACGACCCATGCTCTCCCTCCCGATACTTTTGCCATTCTAGCCTGTCGTTGTCCAACCATACGCTACAATAGAAACTCGTGTTCGTTTTTTGTATGTAGGCGGGCATGAGCGGGCTGTAGCGCAGTTTGGTAGCGCGTCTGCTTTGGGAGCAGAATGTTCCCAAAGCATTGCGCTTGCGACACCCGATAAGCCCTACTCCCGCTTGGGTTTTAGGACTTCACTGAAAATTGAAAAATGACCGCCAGTAACACTCAGTAACAATGACCGCAGATCTCCGATTTTCTCGGCCTATCTGAACGTCAAAAATGAGGTATCTGGAGGCATATACCGTCTTGAGGTATGTGTAGACAACAAAAGTTGTGCCAAGTGGCATAATTACCGGGCCGTAGCGCAGTTTGGTAGCGCGCTTGCTTTGGGAGCAAGATGTCGCGGGTTCAAATCCCGCCGGCCCGACCACGAAAGCCCTACTCCCGCTTGGGAAGTAGGGCTCTTTTCTTTTGCTCGAAAGGCCGTTTCGGGGGCCGAAATCGTGTTAACGGATGTTAACGCCTGCCCTATGCCAAGTACGAGCCGTCTTCGGAGCGTCAAGGTAAAATTGGGGCATGTCAACCTCCATCGATGTCTATCCGACAACCGGGTTCTTCCCCCTCGTGGAAGATACACGACGACGCACGCAGGAACTGTACCAGCAATTGCTGGATCGCCACAGCGTTGACAGCACCATAGAGGTGAAGGCCTTCTATCCGAAGAAAGACGGCGAGCAGCTGCGGCGCGTCGATCCCGACGTCAGATGGAAAAAGGAGATGGCCCTCGTCTTCGCATACTGGGTCAACGGCGAATGGAGCGCCAGTTCATGGCCATACGTCGTAACACGCGAGCGAATCGACGAGTACTGGGTGAGGGACTTTGAAGAGCTCGGACCGGAATACGGATACCCCGCCTCCATGCTCGGCGAACTGATTCCCCTTGAGAAAGACGACTTCGGCGTGCCAATAAGCGACGAAGAACTCAAGCTGCTGAATTCACAGGACCACTCTTGGTATGACGATAGAAACATGGGTGGGCCGGCGGTTTCCTCCATAGGATACGGTTTGGCCGCCGCAGCTATTGCGGAAGCGACACGGGGACGCATCGCGTCGGATGACGGCGCATTCTCCATGGAACACAGCGGCGAGACCGCCGAACAGTTCCTGCAATGGTGGGGAGACGAACAGTTGTCTTTCTATGGAACAGGACGATTTTACCGATAAGAATCAGCGGCCACCGCCATAGTCGTTGCGCCTCTTCAACAGTGGTACCAGTTCGCTCAGTGAGAGTTTGCCGTCGGGGTCGTAGCGCATCAGTCCCCGCTTCACCCAGCTGCGGATGGTGCTGGCGGGTAGGCGGATGCCTGCCTTGGCGCATTCGGCGCTCAGCTGCTTGGCGGTGCCCTTGACCTCGCTGACGACCAGCTTGGCGAGCAGACGGTCGGCGACGGCACGGCGATTCACCTTGCCACCGCATCCGGCGCATTCGCCGTATTCGTCGTCGGGATCACCCCACACCACGCTCCCACAATCGGGGCATGCGCCGAACGCGACACGTGGTTTGGCCGGGTTGACCGCCGTGTGGATCCGCTGGGCGATGTTGGTGATGTCCTGATACCAGGCGAGCACGTCACCGCTCGACAGCAACGGTATCGGATCCATGATGGCCGCGTCCGCCAGCGCCTTCACCGTGGCCCGTGGATCCACGGCCTTCGCATAGTCGAAACGTAAACCCAGTTGGCGCAGCAGCCGCTCTGCCTCGCAGTACAGTTCCCACATGCCGTCGCGCAACGGCGACGGTGCCTGCGCCGGAGCCGTATGCCCGCCGCCTTGTTGCATGCTGACGCTGGCCCGTTTGGTGGCGACCAACAGCAGCGGCATGGCATCCTCCCCTATCAGGGCGAGGGCGTCCATGAGCCGCCGCTCGCAGTCCTTGCACAGCAGCCTTCCAGCAACAGTGTTGGTTCCGTCATCGTTCACGCATGGCCCTGTCATCGTCTTCCTTCCTTTCCAGATGCCGTTTGATCGATTGCAGGTTGTTGGTGTCGTATCCGCACGAGCACCACCAGCGAAGGCGGTGCCCGTCGTATTCGGTGACCACCAGATGCGGTTCACTCGTGGTTGTCATCGTCGTGTCTTTCGTTCATGGCGCGGATGTGTTCCTGCATGGCGGTGAGCGACGGGTAGTCACGCCCGCACGAGCAGACGAAGATCCGCCCGTACTTCGCGGTGTCCACGAGCCTGTGCCTGATCGTGGGCGTGGGGTCGTCAAGGAATGCCAGCGGGTTGCTCA
>ERZ808246.2140-NODE-2140-length-12836-cov-3.078789_pt1 | contig 12836 bp, 16 predicted proteins | sample MGYA00521083_ERZ808246 | MGnify/ENA primary metagenome ERZ808246 (study PRJEB31516, sample SAMN03275577) | gut metagenome | biome: mammalia-associated habitat; material: feces | host: Papio cynocephalus | place: Kenya | collected 2012-07-07 ...
TTGCAGCAAACGATTTATTCTTTCAGCGCTAACGGCTCAAACGGCGTGCCCTGACCATCGAAGTAGTGGCCGAACATTTCGTAAAATTCAAGCCGCAGCACCTGAATGCCGACGATGAAGCCTTCCAGCCCCATTACGAACGCGTTGCCGATGACCATCGCCACCACGCTGCCCGCGCCGTGCAGCTCGACGGCCTTCAATTCTTCTTTCAGTCTCCAATAGAGAATATCCGCGCACAGCTTCATGGGAGCTTCCTCCAATCGTTTTCTTGATTTTTATTATATTCCGACAGAAAGCGGCTGTCAACGAAGCACCCGTACAATTTGTACGGGTGCTTGATGGTTTGCCACCTGAATGGCGGTTTTACACAAAATTAGCACATACAAATTGTATGATTTGCCGCCATACAAACTGTATGGCACAAAGCGGCAAAAATCGCGCAATTTGCAGCATTTCCGCAGAAAGCCTCATTTTCTATAATAGAAGCAACGCAGAAAAAGAAACAGGAGGAATACCATGCTAAAGGAAAAACTGGAGCAGCGGAAATGCTTCCCGACCGCGTGGGGCAAGCTCATCACGGAGGAAGAGGCCTACCGGCAGCTCAACCGTCAGATCGCGGCGATGACCGCGAATCTGTTTCAGGTCATGCGCATCTTTGAGCCGAGCTGGGAAAAGCGAACGGAAGCCATCTGCGACATCGCCAACATGATGAACATGGCGGTCGCGGGCACGCCGGAGGAGCAGAAGGACTACGTCAACGCTTCGCTCTACGAGGCGTTCAACATCCCGGAGCTGTGCGAAAAATCGAGCTGGCTCGGCGGCATCACCGGCGACTCCGGCGACGAGTGGGAGAACATGGCGGGCCGTGTCGTGCAGTTCACGCGCAACCGCGTGGAAAAAGAGCTCGACACCTGTCCGTGGGACATCGTCGGCAGCGAGCTGTGCAACATGACGACCAGTATGTTCACCGCGAACTTTGACCTTGCCTCCTCCAAGGGTACGGAAAATGAAGTCGCGCTCAACATGTGTCAGGCGCGCGGCTGCGGCAACAAGCACTGCCGCGTCGTGGCGGAGCGCCGCGACGTTTATAACCTTCCCAAGCAGGGCTGGCTCGACCACATGCAGCAGCCCGTCGATCCCATCCATGACACCCCGCGCGAGCGCATGGTCAAGGAAGGCCAGTGCCTGCGCAACGGCCAGTACACCCAGAATTTCGGCGAGGAAACGTCGCTGGAAAAGGCGTACCACTGGGTCGCGCAGATGGGCTGGGTCTGGTCGATCCAGTTCCCCATGATGGCCATCAAGGACATGGCTCCCGACGAGGACGAGTTCCTGCGGGTATTCCGCATCGTCTTTGCTACGGCGGGCAAGAACCAGTTCATCGACCCCTTTGCCAAGGAGGGGCTGCGCAGCTTCCTGGGCGTGCCCCACGAGATGGACGAGAATGACGGACGCATTCTGGGCGGCTACATCCGCTATATGCTGGATGTGCAGCAGGTTCCTTATGAAATGGTGCGCTGGACGAAGGACGAGACCTGGATCAGGGTCAAGAGCGAAGATTTCACCGCCCGCTATGAAATGGCACCGCTGGACGAGCTGGTGGACGCCTACGAGGCGCAGTGGAACGGCGCGGCTAAGACGCTGGTCAGCCCGGAGTGGTCCTGCGTGATCGAGGACCGGGACGAAGAAGATATGTACATCAAGGTCATCCGCAAGGAAGACCTGCGGATGCTGTAAGGAGGTGCCGGAATATGTTGTTTAAGGAAGATACCGTTGCCCGCGCCGACGCCATGGCCATCCGTAAAGGCGTAGGCTTCTACCGCTGGACCCACGATCTGGTAGAGGTCACAGGCAAAGACGCGCTGGACGTCCTGCAAAAAATCTATATCAGCGACATTTCCAAGGTCGCCGTCGGGCGCTCAAAGTACACCGCTTCTCTGGACGAAAACGGTGAGATCATCGACGACGTGATCGTCATGCACATGGCGGAGGGCTTATATTGGGTCTCCGACCTGTATGGCCCCCGTCTGCTGCCCTGGATTGAAAAGCACAAGGGGGATGCGGACATTCAGGCGAAAATCATCACCTACGACTGGGACATGTACGCCGTACAGGGTCCCGACAGCGTCAAGGCCATGAACGCCATGCTGGATGCGCCCGTGGACGATCTCAAGCGGTTCGGCATCTGCGAGCGTAAGCTGGGAGACATTCCCGTCTACATTCACCGTTCCGGCTTCACCGGGGAAAACGGCTATGAAATCTACTCTGCCTTCGACAAGAGCGGAGAAATCCACGATCTGGCGCTGAAAGCGGTGGAATCCGTTGGCGGCCGGGAGCTTCAGACGTTGGAAGTCTACGTCCGTTCCGTCCCCATGGAGAAGGGCTTCCCCCTCAAGCAGGATTTCAAGCACCTGAGCCCCTACGAGTGCGGCCTTGGCTGGGCAGTCGCCGCCGACAAGGACTTTATCGGCAAGGAAGCGGCGCTGGCGCGGAAGGAGCATCCCAAGTACCGGATGGTCGGTCTGGAATTCTCCCGGGAATCCACCGAGGATATTTCCATCTGGGAGCGGGTGTACTGGTACGGCGTGGAGGTCGGTCGCTGCGCCCAGACCATTTACGGCTATACGGTGGATAAAAATATCGGTTTTGCCACCGTCCGTGCGGACGTGCCCGATGGTGCAGAGCTGACCGTCGGCTGCAACGATTCCCCGGCGGTCGTGGTAAGCAAGGTTTTCTGCTGAGGAGGATAGTATGGGAAGACTTGAAGGAAAAGTTTGTATCGTGACCGGCGCGTCCGCCGGTATCGGCCGCGCCACGGCGGAGCTGTTCTGCCGGGAGGGCGCGAAAGTCGTGGCAGTCGCCCGCCGTGAGGGACGTCTGAAAGAACTGGCTGAGGAATGCAAGGACGCTCCTGGCGAGCTTGTCTGGTATGCAGGAGACGTCGGCGACCCGGCGGCAGCCGTGGGCATGGTAAAAAAGGCAGTGGAAGCTTTCGGGCGGCTGGATGTTGCCGTCAATTGCGCGGGTGTGATGGATGACAACACGGCCATCGCGGATATGTCGGACGAAATGCTGGAAAAGACGTTCCGCATCAACACCTTTGGCCTGATGTACGGACTGCGTGAGGAATGCAGGCAGTATCTGAGCCAGGGCGACGGCGGCGTGATCGTCAATGTCTGCTCCGTCGGCGCGACACACCAGACCGCCGGCGCGGCCTACTGTGCCAGCAAGGGCGCTGTCCTGGCGGCGACAAAGAACACGGCGTTCATGTACATGGAGGAAGGCATCCGCTGCAACGCGCTCTCTCCCGGCGGCGTTGTAACCGACATTCCCCTGGTCATGCCTGCGGCCGACGAGTTCGGCTTTGGCCGCACAAGCAAGCTGCTGGACTTTTCCGGTGAGCTGGCCATGTCGGAGGATCTGGCCGACGCGATTCTGTTCCTGGCCAGCGACCAGTCCCGCTACGTCAACGGCGAAGAGATCAAATGCGACGGCGGCTGGACATGCTTCTGATGATATAACCGCCACAGGCGGCGCCAGATGGCGCCGCCTGTATAATATCAAAAGAAGGAAGCGGCTTCCAGATTCGGGAGCCGCTTCCGCATATTATGGGATTATTCGATTGCCTGAAGCGCCTTGTCCAGTTCCTCCAGATGGGGCTGCAGGTATGCGGACTGGGGGAAGGAAGCCAGCTTCCGCAGCGTCAGGCCGCCAACCAGCTTCATCTGCGGGTTCTTGGACGCACCCGGGCAGAACTGATCCAGGACCGCCGCTGCCGCCGGATTTTTCAGAATGTCCTTTACTTTGCTGTCAAGGGAAAATGCCATGATAGTTACCTCCTGTTTCTTGATTTATAGTAATATTATACAAAACTTCACACAGGAATGGTAGCCTGCAAAGTGCAGGATTTACAATCGCCCCACCCCGTCAATATGCCGGGTGTACTGCGTGCCGAGCAGCGCCCACTTCGGCAGCGCCGCCGCACCTCCTGTGGCCTTCCCCCCAGCATTTCCGTTATGTAACAGCCACAGTACCGGCACAGCGCTCTCTGACTGTGTGACCGCGATACAGACCGGGCAGAGGATTCGCTTGGTGCAGCCGGAGCATTTTGCCGGCAGAAGCAGGGAATCCATCACATGGTCAAGCCCTGCCCATATGTCTGAAAAACTTTCCCTGTCGTCAATCCGTGCGAAACTCTCTGCGGCGCTGTCCAAGCCGATATAGTACAGCCGTACCGGCTTGTGCACCGCCCTGACAGGGCGGTTTCCTGAGCAAATGAGGCAGCACGGAGGGACGGCAAACAAAATATGTGGAGGTATTCACCATGAGTATGCCCCTGCCAAAAATGGGAATCCTCAGTATCTGCTGAGAATTCCCATTCCTTTTGCATTCGTTTGATTTCCCGGGGTTATTCCCGGTTTTTGAAGGACTCTGTGATCCATTCGTCCAGAAACTGCATCTGCTCGTCCGTGTGGAACCAATGCTCGCCGCCGGGCATGACGGTCAGCACCGCGCCGGTTCTCCCCGCAAAAGCCGATATGGTTTCCTGCGAGGTCAGATTGTCATGCTCCCCGTACAAAATGCGGGTGGGAACGCGCCACGAAATCGGGTGCTCCCGCACATAGCACAGGTACTTCCATGACAGCGTTTCCCCAAAATTCGTGGGAATTTCCAGCTTTTCCGCAAGCTCACGTTCGGTCACATTTGCCCACATCATCATGTTGCCGATCAATTTCTCCATATCCACAACGGGAGAAATCAGGCAGGCACTGTCAACCAGCGCTCCATCCAGCGAGGACAGCGAGAAAAACGCGCCGATACTGTTCGCTACCAGTGTGAGACTACCGCAGTGCTTCCGCTGCTGAGCGAAAAACGCCGGAAATTCCTCCTTGGCTTCCCATGGGTTCTGCGCCCGGTAATCGAATCCAATCACTTCACTGTCCGGGAACAGCGGCTTATAATGCTCGGCTTCCGCCGCTGAACCGCCCTTTCCGTGGACATAAATTACAATATTTTTCATAAAAACTCCTTAATCAGGCATTTCCGTTGACAATTTTTGCATATGTTTCCTCCGGGATCATGGGTGACCCGATCTCCGCCAGCAGCGGTGCGTCAATGGCGCCGGTCTGCGCATACTGCCGCCCGGCCTGCTTCACCAGCTCCAGCCGGGGAACGGTCACGACCGTGGCCTCCGGCGCGCTGAACATGGGGCTTTCCGGCACGGTCAGAATGGTGCGGTTATTGGGAAACAGCAGCTCAAACTGCCGGACGGCGGGTTCAAAATTGCGCTTACTGTTGGGAAAACCGCAGCCGCAGATCATCAGATAGCGCAGATGGGAATAGTCCCGCTGCCCCACGTGGACATAGCGCCCGTCCACCTCCGCCATCGCCATGGAGCTGAGAGGCAGCGTCCGGTCGATGAGGTTTTTGAGCATGGCCGGCATTCCGTAGCAGTAAAACGGATAGCTGAACAGCAGAAGGTCGCTGGCAAGCATATGTTCCAGAATCTCCCGCATATCATCGTCAATGACACACCGCCCGCCGTTATACTTGCAGGCAAAGCAGCCCGGCAAAATTCGATATGGCAGTCGATCACATCAATGGTGTGTATTTCCTGGGGCGACGCTTCCTTCATGCCGTCCAGAAACGCGCGGGTGATGTGCATGGTATCGCTTTTCCCTTTCTTCGGGCTGCCGTTGAAAACGAGAATTTTCATGCTTCCTCTCCCCGGTCTTTCCCGGCCTTCTTTCTGCCGATCAGCTCCTTCGCCCAGACAAACCCTACCGCCAGCAGTGCAAAGCCGCCGGAAAGCAGGGACAACACGGTGTCGCAGGTGTCCTCCAATTCAGGATGCTTCTTTGTAAATTCTCTCATGATGCTCATTTCCCTTCTATAATCTGGACTGCTCATAACGTTCTTTTCCCCACCAGTCCGGCATCAGCTCCCTGAGGGTGACGGTCTGCCTGGTTTCGTAATCGACCATGATCTCCATATTTTCATTTTCTTCGTTCAACTGATACAGAAACTCGCGGCACGCGCCGCAGGGCATCCCGCTCCCGCCGCCGGACGGTGCTTTATCCCGAAAGGCGATCAGCCTTCTGATCTTCGTCTGACCGCTGTTTACGTACATATTCAGGGCAGCCACCCGCTCCGCGCACAGGTTCATTACACCGCTGCACGCTTCAATGCAGAAGCCCGTGTAGATTCTGCCGTCCTCGCTTTCCAGCGCGCACACCACGTGATGCGCGTACACAAAGGGCGTCACGTCCTCCGGGTGATATTCTTTTTCCGATCGCCGGTAAAGTTCTTCCCAGATATCCATAATGGCCCCCTTATAAAATTCCCAGCAGCGTCATGCCCGCGATTTCTTCGGCCTGACGGAGCTTTTTCAGATTTTCCAGTGCAGACGGATTGTTTGCGGCAATGCGTCCCAGCGTCGGGCAGCCGTCCATCCGGGCGCAGTCGGCGCAGGTTTCCAGCCCTTTTTCCCGGACGCAGTTATGGATGGGGCAAAGGCTGTCGCAGAACGGCGTTTTTGCGCCCTCCACGCGGCAGCCGGTGCAGTTCATCATTTCCGGCGTGATGGTCACGCCGTTGAGCTTCGACCACAGGGCAGCTGTCTTCTCCCGCAGGGCATCATCGTTTGTGACCGTTGCGATCCTGGCATCGCATTTTCCGCAGTCCAGCCCGCAGCAGGCGATCAGTTCATTCATACAGTTCCTCCTAATTTTTATCGTGGATGGGTCTGCTTGTCCGTTCTTTCCCGGTCAATTCTCCTGAAAAAGAGGAAATAGACCAGCACCCCATCAATTATCAAATCATTGATCCGCACACGGTCAAACAGCACAATGCTGGACAGGAGCGAAACAGCTGTGATCCCGGCACCGATGATTTTGGGAAATACACCGCGCTGTTTCGCCATCCACGCGAAGTATGCCATGAGCGGCGAAAGAAGGGCAAACACTGTCCATCCAATGATATATGGCCATCCATAGACCCCGCGGGTGAGCATGGCCGTCGCATAGTAGGTAAGCAGCATTCCCATGCAAAATGGAAAAATATTTCCCATAGCAGCCTTTTTTGTGGGACTGTAAATGGCGATCAGCGTTCCCAGCAAAATCCACACCGACATCTGCGAGAAAATCTCTCCCAGCGTCTGAAAATAAATGTCAAACAATCTTGCCGCCGTGCCGAGAAGAAGTCCGGCGGCAAGCATAAATACCGGGTTCAGCAGCTTACTTGTCTTCATCGTTCCGTACCAGGAAGCCTCCTTTGTCCGAAAGCGTTAAAATATAGCTGTGGGTGTAATTCTCCTTGAAATAAAAATCCGCGCAGCGCCCCTCCGGGCAGTAGACGATGCTCCACATGGTCTTTTCATAGCCGTCCTCTGACTCTGGGTAATTCTTCTGGGACACGCTTTCCAGCAGGCCGCGGACTTCCGGCGCACCGGCCGGGGCATTGTAGGCGGCGAGGGTGTCATAACGCTGGTGGGACTGATTGGAACCCACGCCCTGTTTTTCGCAGTCGGAAAGATAGTGGTTGGTGACAATCTTCGTCTCCGTCACCAGCATTTCCCCATTCACATACTCCACGACCACACTTTTTCCATCTGCATCCGCAATGGACAGGTGGTGGGAAATGCCGATGGAGGAATTCATGTCGTACTGTTTTAAGAGCGCAATCGCTTCGTCCACGCTGGCCGCCCTGTCCAGCAGCAGGCGGATGGCTGTCGTGGTGGTCAGGTCGGGCTTTCCGGTCTGCTGGTGCGTCTCCTCCTCGTCTCCCACCGTCAGGTCGGCCACCACAAGCCCCCGGGAATTCATGCCGTCCAGCGGGACATAGATCGCCGCGATGCTCTCCATCCGCTCCATCATGGAGCCGTCCGGGACATAGTCGTCCCCAAAGCCCAGAAAATCCAGGCAGCAGGTGGACACCGACTCGTAGCCATTTTCCGGCTTCGTATGTACGATCATCGCCCGGCATTCCGACCAATCGTAGTTGCGGCCAAAATAATATACGCCGTCCGCATCCTGCGTGTAGATGGTGGAGCAGCCAAAGCCGCCGGTCTGCACGCTGCTGTCAGGTCTGTAGAAGCCGTGGGACAGAAACGAAACCAGATAGTCCGCCACGCCGCTGTCGCTTGCCGCGCCGCCCTGGACGAGAAAATCGTCAAAGCCATAGTCGCCGACAAATTCCATGGCGTACAGTCCGTCCTCCAACTTTTCGACGCTGTTCGCTGCTGTGATAAATGTGCCGAACATGACGGAAACCGCCACCACAGCAGCAGCCATCAGCACAGCCAGCGTGATGCCGCTCCAAATCAGAATGTGTTTCGTTCTGCGCTTTTTCATCTTAATCAACCATTCGGCCGCTATGCGTCCGCCCAGCCAGGAACGAAAGAGTGCAGACAAACGACCGCCTTTCTTGTAAAATGGGCTCAGGGAGAATGCACACCGCAAAGCACGGCAGGATACGCCGCAGATTGCATCCATAACGCAAAACAGCATTCATGTGTTCGTAGTTTCCTTTTCTATTTGTGTTCTCCGCTTATATTTCATAGTTGCTTCCGCAGATCTGAGATCAAAGCAATTCTTTTGTATAATAGTGTCTTTTCCCTGTGTATGGATATTCTTCGAGAGTAAAAACCTCCTGATATCCATGATTTCTGTAAAATGCGGGAGCTTGAAACGAAAAAGTGTCCACAAAAGCATATTTGCAGCCACGACGCCTGGCTTCGCTTTCCGCAGCCTGCAATAACTCGCTTCCAATCCCCTTGCCCCTGAGCTGTTCACTGACAAAAAGAAATTGGATGCAAAGCCAATTACCAAATGTTTCTCCCGTCAATCCGGCTAACTTTCGGTTGCTCTCGTCTTCAAGGAATATCCCTATTGGAACATTTGTTGATGTTTCGCGATGGAAAAGATTATATTTCTTTAACATCTCATGTATCTCATTGATATCGCGCGCATTTCCATCATCCGTTACTCTAAAGTTCATTTGCTTATTCCCCTTCCTCACAAAGTGAAAAACGCAGTACAAGCCGGTTTTCCCGGTTTGCACTGCGTCTAAGCGTCTGGCATTTTGGTTTCTTCCAGTATTCCGTTGTGAAAGCGAACCACACAGGTGTATTTGCACTTCGGACAGAACAGCGGGAAGTCCTCAAGCACCGTATGCGGCCGTATCTGTGTTCGCGTCTTGCCGCCGCATCTGGGACAGCAGAGCCAGTCTGTTTTCACGTTTGGTGTTTCCGACATGTTCATCACCTCTGCTTACCCGCTGATAAGTGTACGAAAGACCGCGTCGCGGTCAAAGCTGCCCGCCGCAAAGCCGGGGATCTCCTTGATGGACTTGCAAATGCTGATGCTGACGCCCGTCAATATCTGCCCGATCTCCCGGTCGGAGTAGGTGCAGTCGCCGGTCACGATCAGGGTGGACAGGCTGTGCACCACGAACCACAGATCCCGGAAATAAACGTCGGCCTCTTCGGCGGTAATGTGGTAGATATTCACCAGCGTCGGACGGACAAGCTCGCGCAGATGCTCCATGGACTTCATGGCGCTGTATTCCTGCGTCCGCGTCAGAAACAGCAGTCGGTAAAGCTCCGGCTCTTCCCGGGCAAACCGAATATACTGCATTCCAACGCCGAAAAACGGGACTTTTTCTTTCAGTCCCGCGTTTGCGTAGCCGTCATACACCCGAACCGCGGCGGCGTAGGCTTCCCGCTTGACCGTGTCCATGGAACCAAAGGCGGTGAAAACCGGCTGGGTGGAGGTGCCAAGCTCGTCTGCCAGGGTTTTCGCGGTCAGGCCGTCGATCCCCTTCGCCCGCACGACCCGCAGCGCCGCTTCCACCATTTCTTCCCTTGTGAATTTGTTCTTCGGTGCCATAGTCCGCGTCCTTTCTTTCAGATGCAGAATCTTTGATGCATATTGTTTGATGTATATTGTGTATTATACTCGCAAAAGGTACGGATGTCAATAGCTGTTCAGGCGCTTTTACGGTTACGACAAACAGTCTGCCGCAAATTTTGCGGCAGACTGTTTGATGATTCCCTATTGTGCGGTTTTCGTCCGACCCGCGCCCGGCTCAGCGTCCGATTTTGATGCCGGTCAAGCGCTCATAATACTTGGCGATGGCGCTGTGGTCGTTGCCGCCGCAGTCATTGTTGTGCAGCCACTGCAGAATTTCCTGAACGGAAGCGGTCATGGGAACGGGCGCACCCACGGCATGGGCGCAATCCAGAGCGTTATTCAGGTCTTTGATGTGCAGGTCGATCTTGAAGCCGGGCTTGTCGTTGCCCGCGATCATCATGGGGCCCTTGGCATCCATAACGGTGGAACCGGCGAGACCGCCGCGGATGGCGCGGTAGACCACCTCAGGGTCCACACCGGCCTTCTGCGCAAGGGTGAACGCCTCGGCCACCGCCTGAATGTTGCAGGCGACGATGATCTGGTTGGCGAGCTTCGTGGTATTGCCCGCGCCCACACCGCCGCAGAGGGTCACGGAAGCGCCCATCGCAGCGAGGATGTCCTTGCAGGTGTCGAAGACCTCCTGCTTGCCGCCCACCATGAAGCTCAGTGTGCCGTCAATGGCCTTTGGCTCACCGCCGGAAACGGGGGCGTCCAGCATCTCGATGCCCTTCTCCGCCAGAACCGCGGCGATCTCCTTGGAGACCACGGGGCTGATGGAGCTGCAGTCGATGAATATCTGACCGGCGTGCATGTAGTTGACCACATCGCCCAGCACGACCTCCTTAACCTGGGGGCCGTTGGGCAGCATGGTGATGACAACTTCAGCATTTTCCGCCAGCTCCTGACGGGAAACGGCGTGGGCGCCGTCCTTCGCCAGCTCCTCCATGGGTGCCTTGCTGCGGTTGTTTACCCAGACCTCATGGCCCGCTTTCAGCAGATTTCTGACCATGGGCTTGCCCATGATACCAAGACCAATAAACCCGATTTTCATATTCGTTACCTCCTGGAAGAATACACAGTTACTGAGTGGCCGCCGTTTCCGGTCAGGCTTTTTTCCGCCTACATTGTAGCCGATAAAATGGATTCTGTCTATTCGTGGAATGTCCAAATCTGACGTACAAAAATCAGGTAAACCGTGAATTCTGGAAAAGCACCGGCTGCCCGAACGTCCCTGCAAGACAATCATTGCCCGGAAAAGAGCACTTGAAAAAATGTTTTGTTGTGCTATAATAGTATTTGTAAATACCATTATAGGAGCAGAATCATGCAAATCAATGAAAATCACATGTGGGAAGTCTGGGGTCGTACGAACGCGCTGTACACCGCCTGGTGCGCGTCCGCAGGGCAGAATCCCTACCGGCTTTTTGTCCTGTACGCCCTCTATGCCCATGAACCCGTTACGCAAAAGGAAATTGCCGACAGCACGGGGCTTTCAAAGCAGACGGTCAGCACCGTCATGCGGGCGCTGAAAGCGGAAGGTCTTGTCGTTCTCCGCACCGGTGATACGGATCGCCGGGAGAAAAATGTCTGCCTGACCCAGGATGGCAGGCGCTATGCGGCGGAGCTTCTCGCCCCGCTGCAGCGGCTGGAACAGCGGGTGTTCGACACCATGGGCGCGGAGCGCGTGAAGCAGATGTCTGACACGATCGCGCTATACAATCTCGTCTTTGAAAAGGAAATGGAGCAGCTAACCAATGAATAACGCAAATGCCAAAACCTTCTTTTCATACGTCATTCCCTCCGTCCTCGCGTTCGCGCTGTCAGGAGTCTACACCATTGTGGACGGCTTCTTCATCGGACAGAGCCTGGGCGACATGGGCCTGGCAGCCATTACGCTTGGCTACCCCGTCTCGGCTCTGGTCGGCGCCATCGGGACGGGCATTGGTCTTTCCGGCGCTATCCGCTTTACCATCCTGAACGCTCAGGGCGAAACGAAAAAGCGGCAGGAATGCTTTACCGGCACGACCCTGCTGATGCTGCTGGTCAGCGTTCTTCTCACCGCGTTTCTTTTCGGCCTGACCCGGCCCATTATGCGCTTCCTCGGCGCGCGGGAAGAGATGCTTACCCTCTCCGTGGAGTATGCCCGCATCATCGCCCTCGGCGCTGTCTTCCAGCTGCTGGCCACAGGCTTCGTGCCGTTCATCCGCAACATGGGCGGTGCGTCCTTCGCGATGATGGCCATGATTCTGGGCTTTGCGTCCAACATCATCCTGGACTACACGTTCGTATGGATCGCCGGCTGGGGCATGGCCGGCGCCGCTCTGGCGACGATCATCGGTCAGGCTGTGACGATGGTTGCTTCCCTTATTTTCTTCGCGGCCAAAAAGTGCCGCCTGACTTTTCCCGCCTTGGGGGCACTCGGCACGCTTTGGAAAGATGTTCTGAAAGTTGCCCTCTCCCCTTTCGGTCTGACCTTTTCCCCCACGATCACCATGCTGTTTATGAACCGCTTTCTTCTGCTCTACGGCAATGAGCAGTCCGTCGCGGTATATGGCTGCATCGGTTATATCACGTCCATCATCTATTTGCTGCTGCAGGGCGTGGGCGACGGCAGTCAGCCGCTGATCAGCCAGTATTACGGTGCAGATGACCCGGCCTCGGTCAGGCACACTCGTGCCCTCGCGTATGTGACCGCCGCTGTCATTACGGTGATCTGCATGGTCGGCGTGTATCTTGCACGGGCAAAGGTGGGGATTCTGTTCGGCGCTTCGCCGGAGGCAAACGCGGGGGTCATTCGGTATCTCCCCTTTTTCCTTGCGACGCTGCTGTTTCTGGCGTTCGTCCGTATTACGACGTCTTATTTTTACGCCACGGAAAAGACTACGCTTTCCTATATTCTCGTGTATGCGGAGCCGGTCTGCTCAC
>ERZ808246.2141-NODE-2141-length-12832-cov-13.894733_pt1 | contig 12832 bp, 6 predicted proteins | sample MGYA00521083_ERZ808246 | MGnify/ENA primary metagenome ERZ808246 (study PRJEB31516, sample SAMN03275577) | gut metagenome | biome: mammalia-associated habitat; material: feces | host: Papio cynocephalus | place: Kenya | collected 2012-07-07 ...
TCTTGGATTCGCCACTCAGCAGTGTTTTCAAGTCATATGGCATTATGAGTCCTCCTCCAAATCGAATTGCAGTCAATATTTCAAGACTTTTACATAAGCTCATTCTTCAACCAGGAATTATCATGTTCGAAAAAACATAAAAATTCCGAATAATAAGGCAATTGCAAACTGTTCTTTCGTATTTTCATTTTCTCCATCGTGAGAGCTTGACCTGCAAGTTGTTTATCGAGCTTTTTCTCTGCGGCAAGAACTTGTATAGGATAAGCTCCCGAAAAATAACCTAAGACTTTTGACAGGTATCGGGAAATTGAATACAGGACCAACGCACCTTCAATTTGCACATGACGGTCTTCCCACTTCGCTTGCAAATATTCTGAAGGACGCTCTATATTGTCCCCATTTGCATCCGAAAACAGCATATCAACATACACGGTTCCTCTTTCCCCATACATGTCCGCTTTCCGCATCTCTTCCCTTTGCTCCTCTGTCAACTTAGGCATCGGATGATGACTCAGTATAATCCGCTTCCATCTTTTAATTGGATCAGCTCCACTATCCTTGGTAAGAGACTCCAAATTGTAATATCTATCCTTCTTGGCAAAATCTGTAAGGAAATTCAAAATGTCTTTTAGCTCATTCGCAGAAATTTCAACTTCCCCCAAGGTAGATCCATCCTGAAAAGAATCCTCGACTTCTTGAACCCTTGTATACAAATCTTTAAGAGAATGCCCAAGCTTAGAAAGCTTACGTCCTTCTAGAAATTCACCTTCCGTATAAAATTTTTGAGAATCTAATATTAATTTGCATACTCTTTCCATAGCGATAGTGACATTAAAGAATCCTGCATAATACAATTCCTGTCGACTGAGATCAGCATGTCCTAGAGTTCTAATGCCTACTTCAAGCATGCCGGCAGCTGTACCAGACTCACGGCAAAGAGCAAGCCGACGCTTATTTACAGTTTCTTTATGTTCGGCAAACACTGGGTTCCTTCCTCGCCTACAGCCACTAACAATCTTTATTCAACGGATGAACGGGCCAGGTCCAGGTGGAGACTTCTTTGCGCTTTCGCTCGATGGCGGGGATGGAGCGCAGTGCCTTGCCCATGCGCAGGTAGTTCACCAACACACCATCGTCCAGATCCATTTCCAGATTGCGGGTAGCCAATGGGTACAGGGTCTGGTCCTCATAGTCCTTGCACTCGAGAACGGCCTTGCGCAATTTTGCTGCCTGTTTCTTGTCCGCGGTACGGTCGGAACGTTCCAAACTATCGGCGATGTCGGCGATTTTGCCGGTGTAGTCACGCAGATAGTTGAGCACCACGTTCGTGGTCTTCGGCGTATAACGATGCAGATACACGAGCGCCTTGAACGAACCCTTGTTGTTGGTTTGGCTGGAGTACTGCCAGTAGATCGGACGATTCGAATACATCTTCACATGATCGTTGTAGAAGTCGTTCACGAAATACTTGCGGATGCTCTTGCCCAGCACCTGTTCGATGTAGGCGATGTTCGCGGCCAGGTTCTCCTTGCCAAACGCCACGGCGAGGAACCTACGGAATCGCGTCACGATATCGTCCTCGAAGCAATCCGTCTCCGTGACCGGAATGACATTATCCGTATCCGGTTCAAATGACGGATTCGGAATCTGTGCATGGTAGTCGTCAAGTGTCTCACCCTGCGACGCAAGAATCAGCCCCGGCTTGTCGAGCGAATACCTGCCGAACATGCAGCCCACCGCATACGAGATGAGTTCCTTGACCACATCCTGCGCAAACTTCTCATCACGCACCTCCGGAGTGTCCTTCGGATATGCGAACGCGACGTTGCGCTTCAACGACACGCGTTCCAGCGGCACATCGCATGGCACATCATCGCACACGCCATACGCGTCCGCCACCAGCTCGTTATTGCGAATCTCACGCTGGCGCTGCTCCTTGGCCGCACGGTCCCAGTACTCGCGAAGATGCGATACCGCATCTTCAAGCGAATCTCCCGCTTGTGCACCCTGATCAGAATCAAACAACGCAAACTGCTGGAAATCCCATGACATCTCATACGAATCCCAGTCAGATTTTGATTCAACAATCAGCCCAGAAACATTCTGAGCGACCTCTTTAGAACCACTATTTATATATGGCAGTGCAGCAATCTGTCCGACTACGAAATTCATAGTTGGCGCTATAGCATTCAGTTGTGAATAAGCAAGCGAGGAATTTAAAAAAGAAATAAGTCCGTCAATTTTCCCTTTGGCGCAAAATATAGACGGTCCAGCGACATCATAGATGAATCCCTGAGGAAAGTATCGAAATGCAGGTGCACTACTACTAATCATCGACCACGAAATAGAAGGACGAAAATAAGTATCTGGATTACGAATGACAGAGCGTGGCCTAAATTCACTGAGCGCATAGCCATCCTTTTCCCAGTTCACAACATATTCTTGGTTGCCGTACCACTTGCGATACTCACCACCCTTATTATGCATGAACCATTTTTTCCCATTCTTTAAAGCTTCATCATGTCCAGAGCACTCAAACGCGACTTTCGATTTGTCAATCTCCCACCATTCTCTCAAAAAAAGGCTTTTATTTGCAGTCGAAAGACCCTCCCTAGGTTTAGCAACCGCGCCGAGTCGCTTCCCTTTGATAAAAGTATCAAGTATGGATTTACTCAGCCAATAAACAATCGGGAAACTGGGAATCTGTGTAAATTCACACTGGTCTATCTCAAAACGATAATCTACATCATCTTGAGACGCTTTAATACAGGCCTTCGCCTGATTTTCATCACCGGAAACATCCACCAGCCGAATATAAACGCCCTTCCCGTTACTAGGGCTATTCTTGAGCGTAAACGCAGTCGTGGAGACCACTTCGCCGCCAATGCTGTCAAACGCTCCAGCACCAAGGTGCGCCATTGTCTCAATTGCCGAGTAAGCAAGCAGCTTACGCCGCAAGTTCTCGAATGAGGACAGGAACATCCACGACTGCATCGTAATCATGCCCAGCAACGCATTATGCTGAACGAATTGCCGGTTACGCATAATGAACACCGCAAAGAGATCGGCCTTGCCGTCCTCATAACGATCCTGCACGAACTGCTTGAGTTCGCCGCTCATATTCTTCGCACCCATGTATGGCGGGTTCGCCACCACTGCCGCGTATTTGCAGGCGAGATATCTTGTCTGGGCGAAAACCTCCTCCGCGCGTTTACGCAGAAGCGGATCGAACAATGTGACCTCGTCTTCAGCGTCTTCCGCCGATGCGGCAAGATCAACGAGTTCCCGTGGCGGCTGGATGAGTGAACCGTATATGTCCGCCTTCGCATAGGTGTTCCATATCGTAGAGTCCAGATCCACTTGGTACAGGTCATTCAGCTCAGCGGCCTCACCCTCGGTGAACGCAATCGGCATGATGCGCCGGATGTTCGGTTCCACCTGCTTCCTGAAGAACCTGCGGGAACGGGAGCGAGCCTTCATGGTCAGAGCGAACGAGGCGAGGTTCGCGGCTCGTTCGTCAATCTCCATGCCATACAGGTTGTGTTCGAGAATCAATCCAGGAATATCGCTTGGCGCATATCCCTCTTCCTCGTAAATCTCATACAGCACATCGAATGCGTAGGTGAGCATGTGGCCGGATCCACATGCGGGATCGCATATGGTCAGGTCTTCCGGAGTCCGGATTTTGAGTATATCTCCGTCTTCAGTGGAATCATCTTCCGAAGGCTGAATGTAATAGTCCCAGTTTTTATACAGCTGACTATCAGGGTGGGCCTGCATCCACAGCCTGCCCACGGTGTTCTGCACGAGGTAGCGCACAATCCAATCCGGCGTAAACAGCTGGGTGGCCGCGGGAATCTCGTCGGCACCGGCCTTGCGGTTCTTCTTGAACCCGTCCATCACCTCGTCTTTGCGTTCCGAAATATAGTACTGGTACAGCCAGCCGATGATCTCCACATTGCCGGACGGATCGTCAACGCCGCAATCCTCCGGAGTCATGACCTCCACCGCATTCCTCAATACGGAACCCTCGGCAAGCAGGTCGGCGGGCATAAGCAATTCGTCCACCCTGCCGGACTCGGGGCCGACGCCTTCGAAGATGAACGGCAGACTATGGTTCCAATACCGGCATTCGGACTGCAGCAGCAGACCATAGGCCATGCCCTGCGGGTCATCCGCCATGACGGAACCGTCGATCAATCCCTCGATGCGCTCCTTGGCCCTGTCGTTCACCCGCAGCGAGAACACCGTGCTCTCGTCGTATTCGCCTCTTTTCGCCGCAGCAAGCACTTCGGGCAGGCCATTCGTGCTGGTCAGACCCGCGGGAGAGACCACCGGCGTACCGGTGAACCCATGCACGTCCATGTAGCGGAACGCGATGATGCGGTTGAACCAACGGTACGCATAGCGTTCCACCACATGTCTGCGGCCCTGTTCACCGCCTCCGGCCTGCTCAATTTCTTCCATCAGAAAACCGAACGCACGCGAATCATCGATTTGGGCGTCGGAATTCGGGGCCAATGCGGCATCAAGCCGCGCCTCCACTGCGTTCATGAGCTGGCGGCGCGCATCCGTTGCGAATGCCTGAAGTTTCGACGTGTTCATAGCAGGATCTTCTTTCCGTTCTCAATGGCGGCGATAAGCTCACGACGGTAGGCGTCGAGGAAGTCGTCCACATCATCTGTGGTTTCCAAGGCGTCCTTGGTATGAGGCCTGTCGATAGCCGTGAACGACACGGCCACGCGCGGGTTTTCCCTTTGCCGGGTCTCGGGAGCATTCGCAGCCGTCGATGCGGCGGCGGGAGTCTGTTCCACGTTTGCGAGCGCCGGCTTCGGTTTCAGAACAGCGGCGGATAGTCGGTTGATGAGCCGCGGATAGGTGTTTTCGCCCAGCTCATGCACGCTTTCGCGCATCTTGTAAATGAACGACATGTTCCGTACGCGTTCCGCCACTTGGTCAAGCTCCGTATCGGCGTCGGCCTGCGCTGGCTGCGAAGTCTGCTGGTATTCGGCGGAATCATGGATCTTCGTGCGAATCTCGTCCACGCCCTTGAGCGCGTCGGCACGTTCGGATTGGACGATGGCTTCCGTCTCCCCGCGCAGGTCGTCGATGGCCGTCTTGAATTTGTTGGCTTTGCGGAAGATGTTCGGATCGTTCGCCAACTGCTCCGCGGATCGGTACAGATCGGCGGCGACGCCGGACGCATAGTCGATGTTCGGCTTGTTGTTCTTCAGCCATTCCAATCCGTCCGCGAGAATCTTGGACTGGGAACCGTTCAGGAAGGCGACTATCGGATCGATCACGTCTTCCTTGAGGTCGAGCAGTTCGTCGGAACCATTCTCGGTTCCCGGTGCGGTGAAATCGCCGAGCAGCAAATTATCACCCATTCCGGAGGCGTACGTGATCTTCTCAATGGACTCGTCAAGCTGCTGCATGAAACCGAATCCGGCGTTGCGCGCGCGTAATTGGGTCAGGTCAGCGGCCTTCTGCTTAAGCCGTGCGGCAACGGACTGCGCCAGATCAATCGCATTCGATGGCAGGTCGGCGGTGGTGAGATCGAAGAAATCCCTGGCAAAGTCACGCAGCTGCGTGACCTTCCTTGTGTCGAACACGCGTGGCAAGTCCACACGAATGGAATCCTGCTTCTTCGTTTCCCTGAGTATGCGGGCGGCCTCGCTGCGCTGTACCGGTTTGCCATCCAGCGTCAGGGTGATCCTATCGGAACCGTACAGATGGCCGATGCATGCGAGTGTGGAGGCATACGGCCAGCCGTAGGGAACGTTGCCGTAGGCGTCAAGAAGACTCTTGACGGTAGTGACCATGCTTTTACCCTTGTCGCGGCTGACTGTGGCGAACACGTCATCGGCGGGAGTGTCAAGCTTGTCGTGCACTGCATTCAGCCCGTCAAGCATGCCCGGCTGATGTTGTACGGCGTTCATGATGATGCGGGCAAGATCCGTTTCCTCGTACCGCTGACCGCCAAGCAAGGAGAAATTCGTGTAATACCGGCCGATCAGCGCCCCAAGGCCCTCCGCCATACGTGCCTGGACCTCGGTGGACTTCACCTCCACTTTTTCGCCGTTGTACTCGAATTCGCCATTGGCCGCGGCCTTGGCGATGCGGGTGCGCAACTCCGTGTAAAGCCTCTCGTTGGCGACGCTCTTGCGGGAAATGATCTGCTGTCGTATCTCCGACTGGCTGTTCTTGTCGGTGCGCATAAGATACGTGTACGTTTTCACGTACATGCGCAAGTCATCGAACAATGTCTTGTCGGACATGTCCAGCAGCAGGGTGATGGCGTCGCGCGTGCCCATACCCATGCGGACGGCGTCCGCGCGATCCTGCGCGTTGGCCGAGGTGACCACGTTCAGCCAGATGGACTGTTGCGTGGATTGCTGCACGCCATCGATGCGCAAGCCATAGCGGAACTGGGCGCGCTGCTCGCCGTACGACACGGTCATCTTGCCAAGCACGTCATTGACCAGAATCTTCTTCAGCTCTTCGGTTTCCTTGGTGGAATCGATGTCCGTGCTTTTGATTTCCTGCTCGATGTCCTGTTCCTCATTGGTCAGGTAATTGTAAGTGTCGCCCACGCGCTGCACATACGTTTGCCTTTCCAGCTCCTCCAGAACATGCTTGATGTTCCGTTCCAGTTCCATCACATCGGTATCGAACCGGTCGGTCAGCAGAATGCGCAGGTTGTGCGGTGTGGCAGGGAATCCGTCGACGTGTTTGACCAGCAAAAGCACCTTCAGCAGGCGAACGCCCAGCTCCCTCACACTGGAATCAAGTCTCTTTTCGGCTTGGTTGATGCGGAAGTTCGACGTCGACTGGATGCCATCGGCAATGCCGTCATACAATTTATCGAACGGTATCAGAGCTCCGACCGTCTCATGCTGGCTGGATCGCAACGCACTGCTGATGGTGGAGAGCATGGATCGTTCGCCCACGGAAGCATGGCGTCCGGAGAACATATTGTACCGGCTCATCTCCCGCAGCACGTTCTGGAACAGTTCGAACTCATAGTTCACGAACGGATACGACGCGATGAAATCGTCCTTGCTGTACGCCTTGTTGTTGCTGAATTTCGACGTCTCGCGGGTGAATTCGAACATGGTGCGCAGATTCGCGTTCTGCTCGTTCCACAACCCATCCATCACCGAATCATATTCCGGCTTCTTGGCCAGCAAACGCTTCTGGATGACTTCCACCACATCGGCGCTGTTGAGCTTCAGCTTGATGGAGAACCTGCCTTGAATCTTCGAGAAATCGTAGCCCTGCTGCTTGGTCCGGTCACCAACGATGGTGTCCATGTCTTCCTGGGAGGTAACCACCACCCACGCGCGGCCGTTGGTCTTGACAGCGAGATCCTCGGCAATGGACTGCAGAGACAGCATGAGCGCGCTGTTCTCGCCGATGAACTGGCCAACCTCGTCCACAAGGAACAGGACGCGATGATTCGGCTCCTTGTGGGACAGCCATGTGTCCACATCATCGGCGAAATCACCGACCGTCATCGTGTACGTGTCCTCGTAGCGTTGGATGATGCTGTCCTGTTCCGGCTTGCCGGTCACCGCGGCATAGGCTTCGCAGATCTCATCATCCCATAGCACGGCCTCGTCGCGGCCTTCGCTCCATGGTTTGCCGGCCGCCTGTTCGAACTCCCGCTTGAAATCCTCGAAGTAACCATTGCCCGCCAGGTCGCGTTCGAATTTCGCGACGTATGGATTCTTGCCGTAGAAGCCACGCGCCTCGTCGAACACACGGACGAAAGCGTACAGCAGCTCATCGGAAGCGTTGGATTTATCCGCCTTCTGATCGATGTTGAACAGAATCGACGTGGCCGGTATCGTCAGCGTCTTCTCAAGCTGGCCGGCAAGCATCTGATCGTCCTGGGCTTCGGCCTTGCCCATAAAAGTGCGAACGATCTGCTCGCGGCCCATGGACGGCCCAATGCCCTTGTCGACGAGTTCCGCCGGAACCTCGCCCAGAATGTGCGACAGCATCTTCAGCAGGTGCGATTTACCGGAACCGAAGAAGCCGGAGATCCATGCACCGTTCTGTTCATGATTCGACGGGTCGTTGTATGCGTCAAGGAATTTGGCCAGATTACGGCAAATCTCCTCCGTGAGCACATACTCGTTGACTTCGTCATCGAGGTTCTTCTCATCGTTGGCTTTGATCACGCCGTTGATGTTGCGATCGATGTCCTTGCTGAACAGCTCCTTGAGACCGATGCCGTTCTCTCCGCTCATCTGTGTTCCCTTCTTCTTCGAACGAATACTCAAATCCCGCTCATGTTCCGTTTCCCATGGCGGAATGCTCCTTGAGACGCTATGCCTCCAGCTGCACGCTCATCTCACGCAGGTTCTGCGCCCGATAATAGTTGTCTCCTGGCAAGCAGTTGAACAACGACATGACCGACCCTGAAACAGCGCTTCTCGTAAACGTGCCCGGATAGAACAACACCAACGGACGATCATCGATGCGTCCCTGCAATGCGTTGAGCAACGTGTGCGCGCGAACATATGGATAGACTTTGCCGATTCCTGTGATGAACACGATATCGGCACCGCCTTCGGCTCTGGCCTGTTCGTAATGGTCACGGATGGCGTCGGGCAGATGATTCGCATCGGCACCCAGTACATTGTCAAGCAATCTCAGGAACTTATCCGTGCGGACATCCGATGAAACGACTTTGTGACGCTGCTCTTCCCTTTTCAATATGCGATCCAGAATGCCGCGTTTCTCAAGAATCTCCAAGGAGATGTCGTACAGATCCAACGTAAGTACCTGCGGAGCGTAATCCCCGTCGTATTTCGGAGTCATCGTCTGCAGACGATTCGCTAATTGCCTGATATGTTCAGCGACCTCAATCTCCTGCATGGGCGGGTAATCGTAAATGTAGTAGGGCTGTTCGCCAGCCAACCCGCTGTTGGTCCTGAATGAACGGGACTCCATGATTTCGCGCAAATGAACGAAATCGGCATCGATATCACGACGCTCATCGATGGCTTCGATGCCTGCAATGAAATCGGTCATGCTCTCCTCCGGTCATGTTCACAAGGACGATTCGCGCATCGGAAGATACCCGAACGAATCCGGCCTCTTCATAAGAATATCCGTTAAAGAGGGACTGGGCAGGAAAGGAAGCACCGTGTCGTTGACTTTATCGAGCAGATGCGCCTCCGCCAAAGCCTTGAACAGATTGGACCGCAGTTTCTTCGCCGTTCCCTCGCTTATGGTCTCCAATTCAGGATGCCATGTGGCCTTGTCCGCAATGAATCGGCCATAATCTTCGAAGTCGAGATGCACATTGCCTATGAGATAATGCTTCTTCAGAACTTCGCCTGCGAATTCTCCGACGATTGCGTAATACCGGCACATCGCGATCCACATAAGCGCCTCGCGATCCGCCGTGGAAGAATTCTGACTACCCAGATACGCGAGCTCGCCAACCGTGAGCGCGCTGAGCCGTCTGGCAGTTTCCGCCACGACGCGCTTGTTCGCGGAATCCGTGCGAATCGCAAGGACGTTCTCACTGATGGCTTGTTGACGAATCACGGCAATGGATTCGCCGACTTCTTCGCTGGCATTCTCGTAGCCCTTTTCGTTGACTTTTTCAGCGCCCTTTTCGGCAACCTTAGCTTGGGAAGAACGCTCGGCGCTGTCGCCCTCTATACGATTCAGGTACATTTCGGCAAGGGCACGGCCCTGCGAGGCGAGAAGTCCGCCGACGGTAAAGGAAAGCCTGTACCGCTCCCCCTGCATCGTCTCCGCGCCGTATGAGCCAGCCATGCGATTTCCTCTCTGCTAAAGACATCTAAGGCATCAGTATTAAGACACAAGAATATTTCAGAATATTCCATGGTGTGGAATATCAGAAGAACAGAAACACGATTGCAGAATGCGATACGGCGACATTTTGCTAAGCGTGCCGTCAATCCCACCATCGATATCGACGGTTATTAGCATGAAAGAACATCATGGACGAGTTACGTTTGCATCCTGTTCCAAGGGCAGTGGCTTTGGAACTACTGGTTATTTGCCATTTCTCCAGAGTCCTCGATTGTGTCGAGATATTTAAGTTCTTTATCCATATTGTTAATGTCCTTAGTCAACAACTCACGTCTACTTGACATAAATAACCAATCACAATGCCCAAAAAATAAGAAAAGGATCCACCCAGTATGAACAACAAAAAGGAGGGCAAAATACAAATATGTCCAACGACAAACAGAAAGCATGCTTAAGGAGGAAACTAATAGCGCGCTAAAGAAAATTGATACAACAATTACTATAATATAGAAATGAAAGATTCTTTTCTTCTCTTCTCTAAGTTCTTTATTCAATGCACATAAAACATCATTTTCTGCGGCTGAAGATGAGAGAAGGAAAGCAAAAAGAAACGAGACTATAGCCAAGACTACAACTAAAAAAATAGTGCTATAATCAGCCACGAGATATGTTCTAACCGCAGGATAAAATACCGCAATAAACCAGAGAAATTCTGCAATTGTAATAATACAATTAAGGAAGTGTTTATGAATAAAAAAATTCTTTTCATAGTTACCTATTCGATAAACTGCAACAACAAAGAAAGAGAAGCGACCCACATTAAAGGAATGCTCTTTCACACTGATCCGACGTTTTACGGAAGGAATATTATCGATAATTTGTTGATATATTTTATGATAGTAATTTAATTTCTCTTTCCACTCATAAAGCTCTTTACCATACTCATAATTTATTACATTACTTGTATACATCAACCAACATGATATTAAAATAAGTGCAATATCAACAATAATTCCCCACATTTTATACCCGTTGAAAATACACAAGATTGTTGCGCCACCGAAGCAGGCGACAAACCAGCAAATAGAGAGGGAAAGGTTGGCTATTCTTCGTACTATTGTTTTACTGTCTGACTCCTTGATAAACGCAATTGCAACGACGAGAGTAGCTAGTAGGGCCACTAATGCTAATAAAATATTAATCGGATCGTTGTCTCCAATAATTGTTGCCATTGATACGCACGTTCCCAAGGTCTTTGCCTTATCGAGTGAAAACAGTCCCTGCAATGAGCTCAATACTGATTGAATCTGTGGAATAGTACATAATGGCAGTCCATCTGGCTTCGATATATCTTTATTATTATTCACATACTTTTGAATTTCTGTGATTGATTGGCTATCAAGGCCAAGTAGCGGATAAATATAAATAATCACAACAGAGAGGGAGAAGCTAAGGACAAAAAGAAAAAAAGCTATTAGTACGTGGGTTAGGATATTAGTTGTAAAGTATGTTTTATATGGTCGGTATATATTGTCGATTTGCGAAAAGAAGTAGAAGTATTCGTTTGGGGCGTTTTGCTGCTGCAATCTACGTTCCTCTGCTGTAGCAACGCTGCTCTCTACACTTGAAGTCACCATACAAGTTCCCTTCTTACGTCTCTTCGAAAGCGGAATAATTATACATCCTCAATAGAAAACACTGCAGATACTCAGGCTCAAAATAGAAGTGCAACACCCTGTCCAGAGATTTACGTTCTAGCTTAAGACGGTGTTGCACTCATGGGTCAATATTATTTGATATGAACTTTTTTTGTTCCGCATTTCCACTAACTCGATGGGAGATGATGGAACCATGACAAAGGCATAAAATACACACCGAAGTTCAAGACGAAGGCCGTCAGGCTGCTTACAAAAAATCTAGGACGGCACATTTCGAAGACGAACGTAATTGCCGTGGTGTCGAAAGCTCCATGAATCGCTGTATTCCGATGCCCCATACATTGGAGAGTGCTTGGGTGTGTTGTTTCGGAATGAATCCATTGGATAGCCCATTGTTCGAGTTCGGGCAAGTCTCGTTTGCCTCGTTCGGATTTCGCTGATGCAGCTGGACGGCACGCATAGCGTCTCACCAACCTGCTGTTGGGCGATGCCGTAACCCACGCGCAGTCCGCGCAGTCTAGCGCCATGTTGTATGTGATCAAATAAAGGTGTCCGGCGTCGGCACTTGTTCCTGTACACCCTGAGCGTTCAATTTGGACATTGCCGGCGGTGGTGGTGCCGGTGGGACGAGAACACCGGCATCGCCTGGTTCCTTGATGGATTCCCGAGTGCCTGTCAACCAAACTGATGGTTCCCGGGAGGAAAGGAAATGACGACACCGGTGTGTGTCCGACAGCGTATCAGGCAGCTCGACCGCCAAGGTCTGAGCCACAAGGAGATATCACGAAGGCTCGGCGTATCGCGCACGACCGTGGCCAGGTACGCCAACCACGGGGATTATTCGCCCAGGCCATCGAATACCGCCCGACGGGGCAGGTCGCTGGTCGATGACGGGTACGCCGCCGTCGTGGACGGATGGCCGGCCGCCGGTTCGCGCATGCCCGTCAAGCAGCGCCATACAGCGGCCCGCGTGTACGAGCGGCTCGTGGCGGAATGCGGGTTCACGGGTTCGTATTCGTCGGCGCGGCGTTGGATCAGGCGTTGGAGGCAGGAGCATCGAGCTCAGTCGGACGGCTTCGCCGAGCTGGAATGGGCGCCGGGAAGCGCCCAGGTCGATTTCGGCCAGGCCAGGGCCGTGGTCGCGGGCGTGGAGCGGGTCGTGCATTTCCTGGCGGTGTCGTTCCCGTATTCGAACATGCGCTGGGTGGTGGCGTTGCCGGGCGAGACCGCGGAATGCGTGTGCCAGGGTCTGCTGGAGGTGTTCGAGAGGACGGGCATGACGCCCAGGGTGGTGGTGTTCGACAACGCCACCGGCGTGGGCCACCGCAACGCCGACGGCACGGCCGCCCAGACCCGCCTGTTCTCCCTGTTCTGCG
>ERZ808246.2144-NODE-2144-length-12813-cov-22.502743_pt1 | contig 12813 bp, 12 predicted proteins | sample MGYA00521083_ERZ808246 | MGnify/ENA primary metagenome ERZ808246 (study PRJEB31516, sample SAMN03275577) | gut metagenome | biome: mammalia-associated habitat; material: feces | host: Papio cynocephalus | place: Kenya | collected 2012-07-07 ...
ACGGTGCGCACAGCAGACGTATGCGGAGCGGTTGGTTGAACGGTATACAAGGCTTATTGGGAAACGGTGAATGGGATGAATGTGAAAGAACTTGCGAAACGTGCGGTACGAGCTGTCCCGTGCAAGTATCAGATGTACAAAATCGCTCGACTTGCCGTGCGCCATTCCAAGCCATTGCATATCGACGATGCACGTGAACTGTTGATGCGCATCCACCCCAAGCCGGCATATCGCTATACTCGTCCGGAATTCGCATATGAGCAAACGGACAGGGACCTCTCCATTATTATTCCTGCATATAATGTGGAACGATTTGTCGGTCCGTGCTTGGAATCCGTGCTTGGCCAGAAAACCCAGGTTGATTTTGAGGTTATCGTCGTTAATGATGGGTCGACGGATGGCACTGCTGATGTCATAGCAAAATATGCTGGGAAAGACAGTCGTATTCGTGTGATCAGTCAACGGAACAAGGGGCTTTCTGGAGCGCGCAATACGGGTATCGATCAGGCCAGGGGCAGGGCTCTGATGTTTGTTGATTCTGATGATTTGATTGCGCCCACGCATGTCGATGCCTTGATGAAGGCTTTGCAGTCAGGCGATTGTGACTATGTCACGTCAGGATACATTGATATCGATGAGACAGGAGAAAAGATAGGTTCCGGGAAGCCCCGTGAATTCATGGGAACGGCGTGGGGCCGCGCGTATTGGCGCTATGTGTGGGAAGATGTTCGCTTTCCAGAGGGCTATTTATATGAAGATACAATGCTGTCTTTCCTCATCAATACGCGGTTTAAAAATAAAAAAGTAGAGGATAAGGGATACTGGTATCGGCATACGAAATCATCGATTTCCAGAAAAAAAGGCTGCGATGCGCGATGTTTGGATACGTATTGGGTAATTGAAGAATTGCTTGATGAAGCAAAATTATTGAATATTCCAGTAAAAGATATTTATGAATTAGTGATTCGTCAATACTGTATATCTGTATTTGAACGCAGAGGACGTTTGTCGAAGGAATGGATGCCGCTAATTTTTTCTGCCTGTAGAGACTCTCTGACGGCGCTTAAAGAAAGAGCTAATATTTCCGGCTTCGATTTTGAGCTATCGAAGGACATTGAAGAGGCATTTAAAACAGAAAATTATAGGCTTTGGAATCTTATCGGCTGCTACGGAGTGTTAAGCACACTGTGACAGACAATATGAAGGAAATAAAAATGCGACGGTTTTCTGTAGTCATTCCTGTATACAATGTTGAGAAGTATCTTGGATATTGTCTTGACTCGATATTGGGCCAGACGTATCAGGATTTTGAAATCATTCTCGTGAATGATGGATCTACGGATTCAAGTGCTGACATTTGCCGTCAGTACCAAGAGGAGAATCCTGAAAAGATTGTTTTGATTAATCAGGATAATCGGGGATTGCTCATGGCGCGAAGGGTGGGTTTTGCCCGAACGCAAGGTGAGATTATCGTTTCAGTGGATAGCGATGACGCGTTGCGTGTCGATACCTTGGAAATCCTGGACAAGACCTTTCGTAAGACTCAGGCTCAGATGGTGTGTTATGAGGCTACTCGCGATATTACTTTCAAGAAGCCCGACAAAGATCGAGGATTGTTTACTGGTCCGGGGATTTTTGAGGGAAATAATAAAAAAAAGTTGTATGAATTAATTTGTGGAACTTTTTTCTTCAATAATATATGGTCTAAAGCTATATCACGCGATGTGATAGGTGTTCATGATGATTATTCGGCGTATGAAGGTCTAAGTTTTGGTGAGGATGTTTGCCAAGTGTTACCGGTACTTGACAGGGCTTCACGGATTGCCTATGTTCCTGAGGCTCTATATTTTTATCGGCTGAATACGTCAAGCTTGGTGCATGTATATCGTCAAAAACAGTTCGATGATCTTGTGGCGGTTCGTGATCGTGTAATGAGCTATGCGGAGCAATGGGGACGGGAAACCGGAGACAACGGGCTTGTGTCAGCTGCACGAGCGATGACGTTGCAGTTGGTCGCGTTGCAAATGCAGGATGCGGTGGTGTCGTTGTCATATGCTGATGCGAAACGAACCTTAGTAAAGGCGGAGAAATCCGAGATGTTTCGTGATTCATATACGTTATCAAGACGTAGAACACGTATTGATATCAGATTTATTTCTAGACTGATTAGATACCATAATGTATGGGGTATCAGATTGATAAGTTATGCAAAAAATATTCTTCTTGGGAAGAATCGCTATTAACAGCTATGAAATGAAGTTGTTTAATTCGTGAAGTATGAGGTGGGTAAAATGTGGGCATTGAACCGGAGGAGAATATCAGATTGTGATGTACTTAATGGGCTCACTGTTGTCTTTTTTTGCTTGACTTATATTTTTCTTGGATTAACCGATGGACTACTTGTTGCACGAGGAGTAGATGCAGGCAATATTTTAGTACGGCTGAAATATTTTTTGATGATATTTACGACGGCTTGTTCTTTGCTGCATGTTATCGTTTACAAGCGGTCTAATATTTTTTGGAAAGAAACCAAACAACTATCAATAGTCGTTATTGTCTTTGCACTTATATCGGGTTTTGAGATTATTGCGACAGGTTCGTACGCCTCTGATGTTTTGGATTCCCTAATCAAACTAGCTCTGCCAGTGCTGCTTGCGTATGGCGTGCTCAACACTCTCACATATAGACAATTGCAGATATCGATGGTGATAGTGATGGGCTTTTCCATTGCCGGGTATGTTTGTGAATTGCTTTTTGGTGGTTTTTCATCTGCCAGTCTTTCTGAGATGGATTACAGTACATCAACATCGCCTACAGAATCCAGTATTTTTGCTGGAATATCCATTATTCTTTGCGCTTTTTATTGTTATTACCGTAATAATATGGTTTTGACGTGTTTAAGTACGATATATGCAATCGCGACATTCAAACGCTTGGCCATAGTTTTTGCGATTGCTTTTTTTGTCATCCCAATCTTTTTTAACCCAAATAAAAAGGTTCCTTCCTATGTGCGACAGGTAATGAAATTGGTATTTTTGTGCGGAACGGGAATCTATTATCTGCTACTTTTACCTCAGTCTAACAGGATGTTTGAGGAGCTTTTTCATCAATCTCAAGATCAATATACTATGGGACGTAGTTCTTTTTTGCGCACTCTATTGTCTGCAAATTACCAGCCATATGGATATGGATCCAGCGCTATAGTGATAGGTAGAAGCTTGGAAATGGACTATCTTCAGATTGCTATAGAACTAACACCTATAGCGCTGTTTATTTTTATAAATGTATATTGGAATATACTAGGTAATAATTTATACTTAATTGTATTCATGTTATTTCAATCTCTTAATTTTCTGACATCACACTCTTTGAACTCTAATTATGCTTGGGGTATTGCCTTCATATTTATAGGTATGGTTATATATATGCCCCATCATCAGGTGAATCATGGATACAAAAAAATAGCTCAATTAGGAAAGTAGACATGGATAGACACGCTTATTTGATTATTGCCCATGATCGTTTTGACCAATTGGCTTTATTGCTGAAGATGATTGATGATTCCAGAAATGACATTTATCTTCATGTAGATGCTCGGGCTAATTTTAATCCTCAGTTGTTGAATAATTCGGTAAAGCAATCGAACCTTATCTATGTTAGCAGGAGAAAGGTGCGATGGGGGTCATCTGATCAGGTGAAAACGGAGCTTGATTTGTTGCGTACATCTGTCAAGGCAGGTGGATATGAATATTATCATTTGCTTTCAGGACGTGATTTGCCTATACAAACGCAGGATACAATTCATGCATTTTTTGAAGGACATAAAGGATTAAATTTCGTATCCTTCGCTCCTGAAATTTCTAGGAACGATATGGAAAGAGTCTCCTTGTATCATCTATGCACTGGCAGGAGGGGACGGCAGAGTCCTTTTTGGGAAAATGTGAAGTCTTTTCTTGATGCCTTGATTTGCGCTGTTGAACGAAAATCAAGCGTTAATCGTATAGACAAGACAACAACAATCTGTAAAGGTGCGAATTGGTTCAGCATAACAGGGGATTTGGCTTGTGATCTTGTCAAGCATGAATCTAAGATTCTGGATTTTTGCAAATATAGTTTTTGTTGTGATGAAATCTTTCTGCAGACCTACATTTGGAATTCAAAATGGCGGAGTTCCGTGTTCCATATCGCGGAGTTAGAAACAAGCTCTCATGAGGATATTTCGAATTCGATGCGTCTTATCGATTGGAATCGTGGAAAACCGTATACGTGGAGGATTCAGGATAAAGCAGAATTACATGATTCGGATATGTTGTTCGCCCGCAAATTTGATATCGATATCGATAGGGAAATCGTCCATCAGATTGTTGAATGGTATTCATGCTCTTGATTAAGGAGGAGAAGTAGCTTTGATTAGCAGTAAGTTAGAGCTTAAACAAGCTCTTAGCTATGAATATCGCTTGTATTTTGGTTCTGATAATATTTCCAGGTATTGGAAGCTTTGCCTTTTAAAAGATCAAGATTATCTGATTTGGACTTTTATCAAAGCTTTGCGGTACCAAGAATACCATGCAAATGCCAAACACTATTTGAGATACGTTCTTTGGCAAAGAAGGAAAAATATTATTGGTTCAAGACTGGGAATAACAATTTTCCATAATACTGTTGATGTTGGTTTACGTATTTGGCATTATGGAAATATTGTTATTAACGGAAATGCTCGGATTGGGAAAAATTGCCAGCTGCATGGAGATATCGTAATTGGCGATAAGGGCGATTTTGATAATAGGGCTCCTATTATCGGGGATAATGTTGATATAGGAGTTGGTGCTAAAATTATTGGTCCTGTCCATGTCGCCGATAATGTCAAAATAGGCGCCAACGCTGTAGTGACCAAATCATGTGAAACTCCTTCTGCTGTACTTGTGGGCGTACCGGCAAAAACTTTAAGATAATGATTAATTTTAAATCATGTGGTGAAATGAGTTTTAGGGTATATTTAGATGAAATCACACTCGGTTAAATTTAATGCGGTTATGAATACTCTGCTGACAGCATCAAATATGCTCGTTAGTGTTATCACATTACCGTATGTCACTCGAATATTATCTGTAGAGGGTTATGGGGATGTGACCTTTGCTCAGAGTATGTCCACATGGCTTTCTGCTCTCTGTTTGGTAGGTGTGCCCACTTATGGTATACGAGAATGCGCGCGAGTTAGAGATGATTCGCGCGCATTGGCTAAAATCACTAAGGAGCTTCTCAGCATCGTCACTATTTTCACTATGACGGTATTGAGTGTATTTGCTATCTGTATTTTGATTGTGCCGCGTCTGCGGAGTCTTTCTTATTTAATGTGGATTTTCCTAGTCAGTACTCTTTTACTTTCTTATGGCGTAGAATGGTTTTTTCAAGCAACTGAGCAATATGAATATATTACCATACGTAGTGTTATTTTTAAAGTCATTTCTCTTATTGCTATACTTTTATTTGTTCGTCATAAAGATGACTGGCTTATTTATGGTGCAATCATTGCATTAGTTGCGTGTGCAAACAATTTATTTAATATTACAAGGCTTTTGTGCTCGCTTTCTTTTAAAAATCTAGGACGATCTAACTTGCGTAAACATGGTAAATCGTTAATTTCTTTTGCGGCTTTGTCTATTGCTACTGCAATCTATCAGTCTTTCGACTCCGTGTTGCTTGGTTTACTTTCGCCTAATAACGCGCAAGTTGCTTTTTATCAGCTTGCGTCAAAATTACGTAATATATGCTGGCAGGTTGTGAATGCTATAGTTGGCGTGCTTATACCTCGTCTTTCTTATTATGCCAAGAACAATCCCGCTCAATATGCATGCTTGTTGCAACGGGGTTTTGGAATCACGGTTAATCTTAGTTTAGGTATAGCTAACTATCTCTTGGCATTTGCATATCCTCTCATTGTGTTGCTTTCTTCGGAAAAATATGCGGCTGCCGTGATATCAGTGCAGATCATCGGCTTCGTAAACCTTTTTTCCTGTCTGAGCACATTCATAGGCCTGTGTGTGCTCACTCCGCTTGATCTTGAGCGCAAGCTTGCAATGGCTAATATGGCTGGTGTGCCTGTTAGCCTCGTTGCTAACGTTGTGCTTGACGGTACTTGGGGGGCTACGGGAGCGGCTATCGCAGTTCTTATTGCAGAATTTGTCATTTTCATTATTCAAGTACATGCCTCTTGGAGAATACTTCGTAACGCAATACAGTTCAGCGACATGCTTAAGACTCTTGCGGTCAATGCCATTGCATTGTTGGCTGGGCTTGTTGCGGCCGCGCTTCCCCTTTCTGCGATTCCACTGCTCGCTGTTGGATTTGTTGTTTACGGAGCTACGTGGCTCGTCGTCGGACTTGTTGCCAAAGAAAATAGCACGATCTGGGCGGCTAATACGGCATTATCTTTACTGGGAAGGCAACAGATACGGCCCAAAACGCCAAAGCACAAAAAGAGAATATGAGGGGTGTGGACGTTTTTTTAGAAATTGGACATACGAAAATCCTGTTATCCGGTTTCCAAGAAAACGTCACCAGCCCCTTTTCCCCGTTTCGCTAATGGGCACATCGATTCGTGATCTTGCAACGCAGATGCCATTTTTAACGGCATAGCATTCAACGAAATGTGGTCCTCGAAAATCTGCATGCTCCCGCAGTGGCACATCCAATGTGCCTTTTGTGATTTGTCCACGAATGCAATTTCTTTTAAATGCTTCTTCTCCGCAGTTCCTTACTTTCCAGTAAATTTCATAAGGAGATTTTACGTCACATTTGACGATATGAAAATCAAGCTGTTTTCTCGGAAGGAGGGGAAGATGCTTAAAGAGCATGTCTCGTAGACTTTTAGTGCGCCATCCATTTTGAGTGACTTTGCAATCAATTTCAAGATAGTTGCTAATGTCGATGGTGAAAAGGTCTTCGATAAATTCCTCGTTGTTAGTAATAGAATATTTCTTTAAAAGTTTGCGTTCATTCTCTTGGTGAATAGAATCAACCATACATTTGGCTATTGTTTTTCCGAAAAGTTTGATGAGAGCTTCTTCTCGGTCTGATTCGGATGACGCAGCTCTTAATATGTTGAGAGCTTTTTGTGACTTAGGGACAAATGCTCCTTCGTCATCGTTGGTTACTTGTTGGTTGCTACCGATTGCATGCCAATAGGATTGATTTCTATTGACAAGAGAAAGATTCTCAAAAACGTCAATAAACAAATCATAAGAATTAAGTGGAATAGAGTTTTTCTGGTCGAAATATTTCCCGATTAGCGTGTCAATGAGGAGTCCTTTGAAGTGAAAACCTACATTGTTCTTCCAAACGCGAAGAGCGTTACAAATATGAAGTGCAACATTATCGGTTTGTGCAAATAAGGTTGTGCATGCTTCTTGTTCCGGTATAGGATTAGTTGTTTTCCATGAACCACCATTATGACTATCGGGATATTTGAAGGATCCATCAGTTTGTCTGAATGCAGGCACAAGATCAACTGTAAAATTTTTGGATTCGAAGCTGATGACAACCGCTTGCCCGTCGCCCCTAACATCAGTTTTAGGGTATTGCTCCTTGACCGCTTCCTTTACTTTCTGAAGAAGAGCAGATTGCCCGTTCGATTTATACGAGTCAAATGTATGGAATACATCCTTAGGTAAGTCGAAGAGGACATCAAGGTCGCTTGTTCCCGGCACAGCAGTGCCTCTTCCTATTGACCCAACTATGATAAGATGCTCATTTTTTGAATCAATATGGTAGAAGGAGTCATTGAGTTTCTTTCCGATACAATCTAATACACTTTGATATTCATTAAGAGAATCAAGTTTAATTGATTCAAAGAATGCATCAAAAGTAGCTGTTTCATTCATTCGTGTTCCTCTCCTTTTTTATATGAGGAAGTGAGCTCTGACGATGATTCTAGGAATTCTTTCTCGGCTAAGTATTTGGCAAAGAAATTTGTTGAAGGAGCCTTAATGCATGCGGAAGTATAAGCGTCTGAAAGTTGAAATACTTCGGTGAGTGTTTCATCGACAGAAATGCTGTCAGTATTGATTTTGACTTGTAAATTTTTGATACGTTCGCGAATCGATAGGAATTCTCTAGCAGCATGGCGTTGCTCTGTTGCGCGTACGGAGAAACGGAAGCTCTTGGTGAGAAGAGTTGAGAACAGTGAGATTGCAGCTAGAATCGCTGCTGCGATTCTGAGGGATTGGTTATTGGAAAATACTGCCGCCAAAATCCCAGATCCAGAAAAAGCAGTCGTTAGGACAGAAATAAACGTTAAAAGACGATCGGTAATTTCGAATGTATCTGCTACTTTCTCATGTATTTTGTGAGTCCATTCGGTGCCATATAGAATTTGGCCTAGGCGCTTGTTTATAATCTGCGTTTTTTCTGTCATACGTTTCGCTTCCTTAGAGCAGAGGTTGAATAACACGTGGATATGTGATTTTCCTATACCAATTATTTAATCTTGGGATAGGGTCATGTTTTTCCTTTCAGATTTGTTCAGTTATTAGATTTCAGCGTCTCAATCATTTTTGGCATATCTGTCCAAGGAGCGTATTCCTGCTCATGATTCGGTGCGAGCCTGTTGCGTCCCTGACTGTTTTCCGCTGTATTGTGCCGAGCTGCGTTGTGTATGGCGGCATCGAGATGTTCTCTGTCAATGAGTTCGGTATTGATGTATTTGTTGCGATTTCCCCCGACGATGCCGGCTTTTGCCGCAGCTGATTCGACATCGGGTGTCAGTGTATAACTTGACGGACAAGTCTTCATATGGTCGAGCAGCCAGACCTCGAAGCAGGGATTGGAAATGATGAGTTCGATTCCATTGTCCTTGCAGATTTTGGAGGCCTTGCCATGGTCATGGAAATCATCGGCATCGACTACCAGCCAGATCTGCTCATAGCAATCCGTGGAGGTATCGTGCTTATCCTCCTCCTTCAAACTGACTGCGAATTCTGCTAGTTGCTCAGGACTCCTGTTCTTCTGTTGGTAGTCGATGACAATGTCATATATGGACTCGAGCCGCTTGAAATACTGTCTTTCGGTGACCGCTCCGCCGGCTACGACAAGAAAGCGCTTCTTGCGCGGTCTGTGGGACCGTGCGGCTTGGCGGCCATGTGCTGGTGTATTCCGTTTCTTTGACATCAGGCATCAGCCCCATTCATAATCTGGGAAAACACGGTATGGAAATCAGGCCTTGGTATGGCGCCGTACACGCCATTGAGGTAGTTCTTGCCGATGTTCTCGCCTTTCCTGATGCTCAGGTCGGTTACCGGGAACAATTCTGAGGCGCCGTCTTTGTTTTTCTCCACGAGCCAGATCTGGTCAGGGTCCAGCAGTCGGTTCGCGGAACCTGATTGGTTGATCAGTGACACGTTATGAGTCGTGAAAATAAGTTGGGAACCATGGGGGTTCGTCTCCGGATCAGCATACAGCGCCACCAGCTCCTTCGCCAGAGCCGGGTGGAGGCTGGTGTCGATCTCGTCGATAAGCGTCACTGACTGTTTCGACAGCTGGCGAAGAGCAAGAGAGAAGAATGACAGCGCAGCGACGGTGCCTCTGGACTCGTCATCGAGGCCGAATCCCGCGGAAGATGATTCGCCGGTATGGGTGAACATCAGCTGAGAAGCGTTCTTGACGTTGAATGTCTCATCCACCTTGCCTTTGTCCATGCCGAACTGCTTATGCATCTCTTCCTTGAAGTGAGCCCATAAATCCGGTGGAACGTCCACGGGAACGCTTTTCACGTCGCTGATGCCGAAGTCCGCGTATTTAATCAATGCAGCTAGATGTTTCGAAAGCGGTGTTTCTTTTTTGAACTCCTCCAACAGCATAGGTTGTTCTTGCTCAAAAGCGCTCGCTTCATAATAGGCTATGCCGTTTTGAAAGAATGAGAATACCGGTTGAATGGATGCAATGCCGGCGGCCGCGGCTGCGGAAAGCAGCAGCGAGTTCGGCCTGAGCTGTATGGTTTTACGCACCTGCGCGCGAGGCCCCTTGAATGAGGGCCCGAACTTCACTTCATTGGTCGAGGAGCGGGAGAACAACAGTGAGGAATGTGTGGAAAAACGTCCTTCCAGATTCTTGAAGAAGATGAGATTTTCCTCAATGATTCGCCTGTTGTCGTAACGGAACCAATACTGATATTTCAGTCTATCGTTCGCAATGAATTCAAGGAAGAACGAGGATGGTTGAGAGAGGGGATCCTTCCGCAGCAAGAATGGGCTGCGAGGAATGGCGCTGTTCGCGTCTCCTTGGCTGTAACTGTTTGACACCATGCTGCTCATGGCGCGTAATGCTTTTAGGAAATTAGACTTTCCCGATGCGTTGGCGCCGTATACGGCCGTAATCGGAGAATGATGTGAATCGCCAAGCTCCATGAACCTCTCGTCACGGTCCATGGAGAAGGACTGTTCGTCGCGAAAACTCCTGAAATTCGAAAAGCTAAAGTCAATCAGCATTGGGTTGCCTCGTAAATGTGTTTTGCTCTTTTGATACTGAGATTATAACTAGAAATATGCTATTTCTGCAATTTTTTGCTAAAAAGGTTGATTTTACAATTTAACTCAGAGGCTTTGTGGGTTTCAGCTCTGTCATAAGAAGACATGGCTCGTGTTTTGTGTATGCCCTGTTTGCTGGATACTGCTAATTAGGATGCAGGGTCAGGCCATGAGTGGACTGATGCTGGAAATTGAGACATGCTGGATTGGTGTTAAGGGACTGCGGGTGTTTTCTTGGAAATGGTTTCGCGAATATTTGCGGCTCTTGTGTTGTTTTCGTGGGTGTCGTCTCGTCGTTGAGCCGTTGATTATGAGGGTGCGAGGGGCGTTTCCTGTAGGTTTGTTTTTCGATCAAGAAAAAGAACCACAGAAAACGCCTTATGAAGAACATATTCAAACGTTTGTTCAACGTCAAGGGCATGGTCGTCGAGGACGTGTCCATCGACGACTCCCCGTTGCGCGACGCGCCGGTGTGTTTTGTCAAATTGAAGCAGTCCAAAATGGCGCGTCGATTCAGTCCGAAAAAGCGGCGGGTTTCAGTCCAATTGAGCGAAAAGCCCGCCGCCATTGTCTCTTCTTCTATCCCATCAGGGCGTGGGTTCGTCTGTACGACTCTCCCTCGAACCTGATCATCCTGCCGTGGTGCACGGTCCTGTCCACGATCGCGGTGGCCATGTCCGGATCGCCGAACACGCGTCCCCAGCCACCGGACTCGATGTTCGTGGTGTAGATCACGCTCTGCCGCTCGTACGCGTTGGTCACGACCTGGAACAGGAGCCTGGAGCCCTCCTCGTCGACCGGCACGTAGCCGAGCTCGTCGATCACGAGGAGCCGCGCCTTGGATATCGCCGTGAGCTCCCTGTCGAGCCTGCCCTCGGCCGACGCGCGCAGCAGCCGCATGACCAGTCCGGCAGCGGTGAAGAACCTCGTCGGCTGGCCCTCGACGCATGCCTTGCGGGCCAGCGCGACCGCGAGATGCGTCTTGCCGGTCCCGGGCGGACCGAACAGGACCACGTCCTCGCTGTTGGTGACGAAGTCCAACGATTCCAACGCCTCGCGCCCGTAATCGACCGGGAAGCGGACCGGCGTCCAGTCGTAGCCGTCGAGTTCCTTGACGGCCGGCAGACCGGCCTGCTTGAGCAGCCGCGCGCGTTTCGACCGTTCCCTCGACGCCAGTTCCTCGTTCATCCACGAGAGCATGAACTCCATCTGGACCGGGGTCGCGGCCTCCAGACTGTCCGCGAGCACCTGCCTGGTCAGCGGCAGGCTTCTGGCGAGTTCCATGATCTCGTCCATCCTCCTGCCCGTGGACGCGCGCCTGCGTCTGGTGTCGGCCACGGCGTGCGACGGCCTCGTCACGATTCCTCTCCTTTCCCTCCGGGGTTGTTGAACTTGTCATAGGCGGCGAGTCTGCCGGTCCCGTCGTCCACGTCGGGCGGGTCGCCCTGCGCGATCCTTCTGGCCAGGGCGAGCAGGCTGGCCTCGTCGGGCGCCCTGCCGCCCTCCACGATCGCGGCCATGGCGAGGACCGCGTTCCCGAAGCCGCTCGCGGCGCTGGCTTTGTGCAGCATCGTCAGCCCACGCCGTCTCGATCCGGGATCCAACGCGTCTAGATGCCGCACGAGCCCGTCCGGAAGCTCGCCGCGCAGCGGCGACTCGCCCCACGCGTTGGGTTTCCTGGCCAGCGCGGGCAGCAGCGTGGCGGGGTTCCTGACCGTCGCCCCGCCGTCGCCGTAGGAGCGGGGAAGGGTGTTCACATGCCTGCCGTCGGTGGTGCGGATCTCCACCTCGAACGCGCGCAGGCCCGCGAGCATCGTCCATCCACGCCATGACGGGCCCGCGAGGTAACGGACCGAGCCGATCTGGATGTTGCCTTCCTTGTCGGCCTTGCGTTCGACCCATTCGACCGCGTCGAAACGCGCGCGCGGCAGCGGCTGCATCTCCCCGCGGTCCTCGTCGAACAGCTCGCGTATCGGCCTGCCGGAACGGTAGTGGTCCGCGTCCGCGATCGCGTCGCACCTCGACAGCAGATGCCTCGTCAGCTGCCTGTGGCTCTCCGCGTTTGGTTTGGGGACCATGAGGTTGCGGCGCAGGAAGCCGACCGCGTTCTCGACCGATCCCTTCTCGTTGCCGGAATACGGGTTGCAGAACCTCGTCTCGAGCCGGTAGTGGTCGCAGAACATGGCGAACACGCGCACCACGGCGGCCTTGTTCCACGCGACGCGGTGGCCCGCGCCCGTGGCGTTGTCGAGCACCAGCACGCGGGGAGCCATGCCGATGTGGTCGAAGATCT
>ERZ808246.2147-NODE-2147-length-12802-cov-4.717738_pt1 | contig 12802 bp, 11 predicted proteins | sample MGYA00521083_ERZ808246 | MGnify/ENA primary metagenome ERZ808246 (study PRJEB31516, sample SAMN03275577) | gut metagenome | biome: mammalia-associated habitat; material: feces | host: Papio cynocephalus | place: Kenya | collected 2012-07-07 ...
ATCGTTTTTGAAACTTTTTCAAAGTTTCAAAAACTTAGGCAGCGGGGCGAAAAGACTTTTTCGACACGCTTACATAAATTGAAATTGACATAAGCAGTAGAATAAGCTATGATATAGAATGTATCTGCGATTAAAAAATAATCGCAATTATTTCAACTGACGCAAAAACGGGAGCTTAGGCATCCACGCCGGCTACCGGCGGTGTTCCGGGAAGCTTGATTTTTCGAAGAAGAAACAGCATGGCATCCTCGTACCGTTTTGTTTCTATATCGGGTGTCACGCCATTCTTGTTTTCGCACAATTCCTGCAGGAAATACTGATGGGTATAGATTGCCAAATTGCATACCTGGCGGACATCCTCTTCCGTGGCAAAGCCCTGCTGGAATATAGGAGAAGTGATATATCTTTCCCGCTCAAATGCATCGCCGCAGTTCAGCATGTTTGAGATATCCTGGTCATAGGACCCCATTTCCTCGGGAAACAGGGCGTAATATTTCTGCAGGATCTCACCCAGATTTTTCCCGTGCTTCCCATAAAACATATTGTAATAAATATCCGGGTAGGCAAAGGTATGTTTACAGAAGATGCGAAAAACACGGATATACCGCTCCATCGCATTCAAAGGCTCATTAAGACTGGCGGCCAGGTCGCGGTTGTAGGTTTTGAGAAACTTAACAGAGGAGTACAGCAAAAGCTCGTTGAGATCCTTGAAATAATTGTATATGGTCGCGGTATTATAGCCGGTCTCATCGCCGATTTTTCGCAGAGTTACAGCATTGAAGCCATCGTCTTGAATCAATTCCTCAGTTGTCTCGATAAGATATTTTCGCATGCGGGCAATCTTCTTCTCCCGTCGGATAGCACTTTGATCAGTCACAATTTATCTCCCCAGTCTTTTTCTATAAAATATTTTCAACAATATATGACCAATCATGATTATATCGCATTTTTGATAGGGAGTCAAATTTTATCAGAATTTAAAATGGAGGCAGTCGTATGGAGTATCAGTATTACATGCCCACAAGAGTGGTATTTGGGCCCGGAACCTTTAGAGAACTGAATAAAATCGCCCTGCCCGGGAGAAAGGCTCTGATCGTCATCTCATCGGGAGGATCTATGGAGCGCTTGGGCTATCTTGGTGTGCTGAGGGATCAGCTGACCGGCCGCGGAATTGAATACGCTATATTTGATGGCGTCAAGCCAAACCCTACCCGGAAAAGTGTGATGGAAGGCGCGGCTCTGGCAAAGGCTGCGCGGTGCGATTTTATTATAGGACTCGGCGGCGGATCTACCATAGACGCATCCAAGGCCATTTCCGTGATGGCGACAAATCCGGGCGACTATTGGGATTATGTGCGCGCCGGCAGTGGAAAAGGACTGCCCATCACTGTGCGGCCGCTTCCGGTGGTGGCAATATCCACCACATCCGGAACAGGGAGCGAAACGGATCCGTGGGCTGTGATCACCAATGAAGAACGAAATGAAAAGGTGGGGTATGGCGGAGATTTAATGTTTCCGGTTTTGTCGATATTTGACCCGGAGCTGACCGCCAGCTTGCCGGCAAGGGCAACGGCTTATCAAGGATTCGACGCACTGTTCCACTGCGCCGAGGGCTGCCTGAATCATACGCCGGTTGATTTATCCGACATGTTTGCGCTGGAAGCGCTGCGCCTGATTGGCGAAAATCTGCCGAAGGCTGTAGGAAATGGCGCAGATATACAGGCGAGAGCCGGCATGGCAAAGGCAAATATGTATGCGGGTTTTGTGCAGTGCATGGCCAACTCCACTGCTGCTCATGCGATAGAACATACTTTCAGTGCGTATAATCCGGAGCTTGCGCATGGCGCGGGGCTGATCATGATCGCAGAGGCATACTACACGCTGCTGGCCCAAAAGAGCGGAAGGGATGAATGCATGATCCGCATGGCAATGGCCCTGGGCTGTACAAGCGCCCGGAGTTCCATGGACTTTGCTGCGCAGCTGCACCGGTTGATGGTTGACTGCGGGGTGGCGGATCTGAAAATGTCTGACTATGGCATCACAAAGGAGATGCTGCCGGAGCTTTTGGCAAAGGCCCGCCGGGAAATGCCGCATATGTTTGCTGCCGAACCGGTGCAGCTGGCGGATGCGGACTATTTGCAGGTACTGGTCAGCTCCTGGCGCTGAATACTGAAATTTCAATATGTGGCAGCGAAAACCAGCCCGGATAGCTTGTTCATTTGCACAAATAAATCACGATTATTTTATAACAATAATTAATTGACATATCGCGATTACAATGATAATGTTTTATCATAGACTAAGTCCTGCGCGCCCCGCAAGGCACAGGGTTGGTTAACACTAATAAAATGGAGGAGAAAGACATGACACAGATCCAAATTATTGCCTTGGTCAGTGTAGTTGTATACATTGCGATCATTCTGATCCTGGCACATGTTCTGGCGAAAAAATCCAGAGCTGTGGGAGCCTCCGGAGGGCGGCTGCCCTGGTTTATCATTGCGGCTACCACCATGGCGACCATTATGAATGCAGCACAGCTGCTGGGAAATGCCGGCTCGGCCTATTCCCTGGGCGTTTCGCAGATGTTCTGGACCAACGCATTTGCGGCTTTGGGAACGATGATCCTTGTTCCGCTGGTCGGCGAACGGCTGCGCTCGGTTAACTGCGCAACACTGTCGGATGTTACAACAAAGCGCTTTCCAAAGGTGAGATCCGTTTCGATCCTGCTGAACGCATGGTTCTTCATTTGGGGAATTTTTGCCTGCTCTATGAGTATTTTCGGCGGTGCGGTGGTGCTGCAGATGCTGCTGGGTGTTAACTTCTGGGTGGCAGCCGGCGCAACTGTGGTCGTTGCCTTGATCTATAACGCACTGGGCGGCTTGGAAGCCATGTCCGTTATGGATACCGTACAGTACATCTTTGTGGGCTTGCTGGTGGCTATCCTGACCCCGATCCTGTTTATAAAGTTCGGGACCTTCAGCTCCTTCTGCGCCGCGCTTGTGGGCACGACCGGCTACGACCTGACGGCAGCCGGCGAAGCGCTGGGGATCACGGGCGGCTTCTTTGACATGTTCCATCTTCCCGGCTGGGGTGCTGCCGGCTTTATCGCATATGTTTGTGCATGCTCTATGTGGCAGTGCTGCGATATGGGCGTTATCCAGCGCTTCCTGGCCGAACGCAAGCCGGGCGATGGCGTAAAGGGCGTTCGCACCTACTGCCTTATTTTCTTCCCGACCCTGTCGCTGATCGTGTTCTTTGGCCTGTGGGGCCGCGGCCTGTTCCCGTCTCTGGACTATGTGGACAGCGTTACTCTGCGGGTGGGAGAGGCTGCCCTGGGCAACGTGGGCATCGTGCTGTTTATGCTGGCCACGGTTGCGGCGATCCTGTCCACGGTTGGCGCATATCTGAATGCACTTGGCCTGACGGTTTCCGGCTTCTGGGCCAAGAGAAAGCCCGATTCTTCCCCCAAGACTCTGAAAATCGTTGAAAATGCCGCTATCCTCGTCCTGGGTATCGTGTCTCTGATCGCTTCGAAGGTGTTTGGCACCGCAGGTATTACGCTTACGGCCATTGCGCTGCAGATGTGCATGGTGGCGACCATTTCGCCCATGATGGCGCTTATGGTCTCCTGGAAGAAGTTCAACGGTAAGGCTGCTTTCTGGGGCTGCCTGGCCGGCCTGGTGGTATCGATCGCATCTACGATCTATTCCGGCGGCGCGTATGCCGCAATTTTGGGCGATGGTTTCTTTGGGATCCCGACGCTGTTCCTGGGCTGGATCGTATGTATTCCCATTTACATTATTGGCAGCCTCCTGACCAAGACGAAGGAAGATGACATGTCTCCCGAATTCCGCGCGGTATTTGAGGACAAGCGTCCCTATGTGGGCAAGAAGGATCTGGTGATCTCCGTGATTCTGATCGTTGTCCTTGCGGTGTTCCTGGCATTTGCCTTCAGCGGAAAGTTCGGCGCATTCCCCACATTTACAAGCACCTGGGGCGCTATCGATGTGATTTTGATGATCTTCTCTGCCATCGCCCTGTTTGGCTGCCTGTTCCTGAGCTATAAGCTGATCCGTTTTATCTATATTGATAAGGATTTCTTTGAGGAAAATTCCGATACATCCGCTCAGATCGAAAAAGAGTAAAGCCCGCTCAGATACAATGCTGCATATGCTGTCTCAATGCAGGCAGCATATGCAGAATCGGATCGGCTGAAAAAGCCGAATAAGCACTACAAAAAGTAATACGGAGCTGCTCCGTAAAATAAGATCGGTCGGTATACGGACTTGATCTGCACGACCTTCCCACCGACGAGTGAACTTGCCGGTGGGAAGGAGTGCTCATCAGCATAAGACGAGGACGGGATCATAGCGATGATTCCCGGGTGAAAAGGAAACAATGTTTGATCTGACAAATAAAGTTGCTTTTATTACCGGTGCCGGACAGGGCATGGGAGCTGGGATCGCCGAGGCGATGGCGCATGCCGGAGCCAAGGTAATTGCCACGGGCCGCAGCCAAAATGTTTTTGAAACGGCAGAGAGGATCGGCCATGGTGTTGAGGCGCGGCTGCTGGACGTCAGCGATGAAAAAATGGTCGCCGAGACTGCCGGAGATATACTAAAAAAATATGGACATGTAGACATTTTGGTGAATAATGCAGGGATCATGCTGCCGGTGGATGCACGCACAATGGAAAGCGAGATCCGTGAAAAGCAATACCGCATCAATGTGTGCGGCTGCTGGAACTGTACGCGGGCGTTTTTGCCGCAGATGATGGAGCAGAGCTATGGCAGAATAATTAACCTGTCATCCGTTACCGGCCCAATGGTTGCCGACAGCGGCATGATGGCATATGCCCCCACAAAAGGCGCTATTTTGGCGTTTACAAAGGCCCTGGCCCTGGAGGGGGCGCCCTATAATGTGACGGCTAACTCCATCTTGCCGGGCATGATCCGCTCGCATATGACGGCTATTACGGCCAATAACAACAGCAGGGAAGATCCGGAAGCGTTTTTCCAAAGGGTGGCGAAGGGTATCCCCATGGGACGCTATGGAACCGCACAGGAGGTGGGCTTCCTGGCTGCATTTTTAGCTTCCGATGAAGCCGGATATATTACCGGGGCGGAAATCGTGATTGACGGAGGACACTGCCTCCCGGAAACCATTGCGCTGACAGGCCCCTATCCGCTGCATAGCGAGCCGCGATATTGCTACGAGGACGATTGAACGCATGGAGGGAATCAGAAAGTGAATAACGAATTGCTGAAATTAACAGCGCACCAGGTCAAGGAACGAGAGTTCAAAAAGGCGATTCTTGCCATTGGCTCTTGTGAAGCGCATGGGTACCATTTGGCGGAGGGGACAGACACGCTGGTGTCATACATGCTGTCCTGCAAAATTGCGGAGCACTTCGATGACATGGTGGTTTTGCCGCCTGTTACCGTGGGCTACAGCGCGCACTACGATGATTTTCCCCTGTCTTTGACATTGCAGTATGACACGGTCACACAGGTGATATATGACATTCTTGACTCGTGCCTGCGCAATGGGCTCGAGCGGATCTTTATTATGAACGGACATGATGGAAATATCGCGCCCATAGAAATTGCCTGCCGGAAGATCAAGGAAAAATACCGGAATGCAAAAATGGCAGCCCTGCCCCAGTGGTGGGTCACAGCTGGCGAGGTGCTTCCTTCAGATACATTTGAGGTGTGGAACGGACTGGGACATGCCGGCGAAGGGGAAAGCTCCATTGCATACTACCTGTTTCCGCAGTGGAACCAACCGGAATATGCCAAGGGCTTTGTGCCGGACCGGCTGCCGGAGCATGTGGATGTTAAGTGGGATTTTTCGGAGCTGACCAGCACGGGCGCGACCGGCGATCCGACAAAGGCAACTCCGGAAAAAGGAAAAATGATGGCGGATGCCATTGAGACGGTTTGCGTAAAAGCAATTGCTCAATTGGATCAGATGGATTGGAATTATAACACAAGCAATATATGAGGAATATACAATGAAGCTGGAAAATAAGGTGGCCCTCGTTACCGGCGGCAGCCGGGGGATCGGACGGGCAATTGCCCTGGCCTATGCAAGGGAAGGCGCCGATTTGGTGGTGAACTACAATCACAACCGCGCAGCTGCCGAAAAAACCGCAGAGGAAATACGGGCCTTGGGCAGACGCTGCGCGGTAATACAAGCGGATGTAAGCGAGGAGATCCCTGCCCGGAATTTGGTGGAGCAGGCAATAGCCATTTTTGGAAAAATAGATATTCTAGTAAACAACGCGGGTATTGACGAGCAGTTCCTGATTTGGGAGATGCCTGTGGAGCGCTTTGACAACATGATCAAGATGAATCTGCGCAGCCAATTCCTGGTGACGCGATTTGCAGTGCCCTATATGATGAAGCAAAACAGTGGGAGGATCATATGTATCTCCTCCCAGTGCGCACAGAAGGGAGACAAGGAGCTGAGCCATTATTGCGCAGCCAAGGGTGGCGTGATCAGCTTTATGAAGTGCATTGCCCGGGAGCTGGCGCCGCATAACATTTTGGTAAACTGCGTGAATCCGGGGCCTGTTGCCACGGAAATGCTCGCGGGCCTGTCGGACGAATGGGTCAAAACCAAATCGGAAAGTCTGCCCATTGGCAGAGTCGGCCTGGCGGAGGAAATTGCACCCACCTGTGTGATGCTGGCTGCCGAGCCGGATGGGAATCTGTACTGCGGGCAGGTTTTGGGTCCTAATTGCGGTGATGTGATTTAAGGACAGCTTTTGGCGGGATACCATGAAAAAAATTTTGATGATTGGAACGGGCGGGACGATCGCCAGCGAGGAATCGCCGGACGGACTGGCCCCGAAGCTGGAGCCCCAACAGCTCCTTGCATTCGTTCCCGGTATTGAAAGACTTTGCCGCGTAGAATGCGCACAGCCGTTTCATCTCGACAGCAGCAATATACGCCCGGTACAGTGGCTGGAGCTGAAGCGGTGTCTGCAGGAAAACTATGAAAAATATGACGGCTTTGTGATATGCCATGGCACAGATACAATGGCCTACACGGCAGCGGCGCTGACTTATTTGGCGCAGGGGGCGAATAAGCCCATTGTGCTGACGGGAGCGCAGAGACCGATCTGGGTTGACTCGACGGACTCCAAGCAAAATCTTCAGGATGCCTTTGTTTATGCCTGTGAGGGCGGAGGCGGCGTGCAAATCGTGTTCAATGGGAAGGTGATCGCCGGGGCCAGAGCCAGGAAGACGTTTTCAAAGAGCTTTCACGCCTTTTCCAGTGTAAATTACCCGGATCTGGCCGCCGTGCGGGATGGTCGTGTGTCGCAGTATATCCGCATTCCCGATAGGGGCTCCTGTAAGTTTGCGGACACGATAAACGCAAATGTCGGCCTGCTGAAGCTGGTCCCCGGCGTGGACGCGGAATTGATCCGCTTCATGCTCAATAAATATGCCGGCCTGGTCATTGAGGGCTTCGGTGTGGGCGGCCTGCCGGAGTACAACGATCTGTATGACGCGGTGCGATGGGGGATAGACCGGGGAAAAATCGTAGTGATGTCCACCCAGGTGCCCAATGAAGGGTGCGATCTGGCCGTATACCAGGTAGGTGGGCGGCTGAAAAACACCCTGCAGCTGCTGGAGGCATATGATATGACCACCGAAGCCGCCGTTACCAAATTGATGTGGATCCTGGGCCGGACCCGTGAGTTTGAAGAAGTGACCAGACTGTTCTATACGCCGATCGCATTTGATATACTCCGCCTTCCCGTATAGTGAACGCAGGAGAGCGGCTGGACCGAGCAGATATCAGACGCGAGTAATAACTTCACCACCCCAGAGGTAAAGGAGAGACCGAATATGAGTGTATGTGTTGCGTGCGTACAATTTGAACCAAAACTGAATCAGTACAAAGAGAATATCCGCAGAATGTGCGAAATGATCGACCGGGCTATGACCGATCACCCTAAAACCCAGCTGATCGTGTTCCCGGAGCTGAGTACCACCGGCTATGAATGCGGAGAGCGTTTCCGGGAATTTGCGGAGGCGCTGGATGATCCGCATGCACCCGGACTGTCGGAGATCGGCGCAGCGGCAAAAAAGAACGGCGTTTATGTTGCTTATGGCATGGCAGAGCGCGCCGCTTCCGAGGAAGGGGTGCTGTATAATTCCGGCGTGCTGCTGAATTCTGACGGAAAGGTCGCAGGCGTTTATCGGAAGGCACAGCTTTTCGACACGGAGAAAAAATGGTTCAAGCCGGGCACGGAGTATCCGGTATTTGATACCCCCTTTGGGAAAATAGGCATGTTCATCTGCTTTGATGCCTTTTTCCCTGAAATTGCCCGCATAGAGGCGCTGCGCGGCGCCGACCTGTTTGTCGTGTCTACTAACTGGGAAAAGCCCTATGAATATGACTTTGATATGGCTATGTCGGCACGGGCTATGGATAATGTGACATATTTGGCTGCGGCAAACCGGGTGGGCACCGAAAGCACACTGGGCTTCTTTGATCACAGCCGCATCCTGGATCCTCTTGGGCGTCCGTTGGCAGCTGCTGAGGGAGAGCGTGAGCAAATTGTGTATGCGGAGCTGGATTATAAAATACCCAGGGAATTAAAGCAAAGCTATTATACGTTCTTCCAGGACAGACAACCGAAAACATACGACGAAATTTGCAAATATGATACTTAAATCAAGGAGAATGAACATGGACATTACTTATCAGGAAGCGCTGCAGAAGTCCCGCGAGACCTACATGGCCCGCACCCCCAAGTCCAAGGCTGCTTTTGAGGAGGCGCGGCAGTATATGGCCGGCGGTGAGTGCCGCTCCATCGCCTGCTTCGATCCCTATCCCTTCACCATGGAGTATGGCGAGGGCTGCCGCATCCATGACCTGGACGGCAATGTGTACATTGACTTTTTGAATAACTATACCTCCCTCATCCATGGCCATGCCCACCCTGCTCTGACCAAGGCCATTGCCGAGGCTGTCGCCAAGGGCACTGCCTGCCCCGCCGGCATCCCGGAGCAGGTGGAGCTGGCCAAAATCATCACCGGCCGCATGGAGCATGTGGATCTGGTCCGCTTCTGCAACTCCGGCACCGAGGCCACCATGTTCGCCGTCCGGGCTGCTCGGGCATTTATGAAGAGGGACGGCGTTATCAAGATGCTGGGCGGTTACCACGGCACCCACGATGTTGTGGAATTCAATGTCAGCCCCAAAATCGTTCCGGGCGTTGATCTGATGAAGCCTATCGCCAATGAGCCGGGCGTCCCCAGTGCCTCCGGTGAGACCGTGTATATTGCCCGCTACAACAACCTGGAGGATGTGGAGGATATCCTTCGGGAGAACGCCGAAAAAATAGCCTGCATTCTGGTGGAGCCGTTCCTGGGCACCACCGGCATGATCCCGGCCAGGCCCGGTTATCTGCAGGGCCTTCGAAAGCTTGCCGACCAATATGGCGTGCTGCTGATCATTGACGAGGCACAGGGCTTCCGCCTGAGCAGCGGCGGCGCTCAGAAAAAATTCGGCGTCCGCGCGGATCTGTGCTCCTTCGGCAAGATCATCGGCGGAGGGCTGGCCGTAGGCGCCTTCGGCGGCCGTGCCGATATCATGAAGCTGTATGACCATTATAATAATGAATTCCCGCTGCAGCAGAGCGGCACCTTCAACGGCAACCGTCCCACCATGGCCGGCGGTATCGCGGCGATGAAGCTGCTGGACGAGGCGGCCTTTGAAAAGCTGGATGCCCTGGGCAAGCGCCTGCAGGACGGCATGGAGAAGGCCATTGCCGAGCGCGATGTGGCTATGTCCGTCACCCGTGAGGGCTCACTGCTGAATATTCACTTCTCCAAGGAAGCGCCTTATGACTACGAGACGGCCTATGTCGACAAAAAGACACCTGTGGCAGCCCTGTGGTACCTGGAAATGCTGAACGGCGGCATTTTCCCGGCGCACCGCGGCCTGTTCGTGATCTCTACGGTTATGACCGAGGCGGAGATCGACAAGGCTATCGAGGTCTTTGCACACGCTCTGGATACGATCAAGCCCTATCTACAATAAAATAATTCCCGTATGTTATCCTAAAAGCGGACTTCCGGCCTGCGGCTTGTTCGCAGGCCGGAAAATGCGTGGATAACAGCTACAGCGGGCAGTGTGATTTACTCTGCCCGCAAATTTTTTAAAAAAGCCGGATCTGCGGCGAAGATAACGGAGATGCACTATGAGTAAAATTCTAAAAAGTCCTGCGAAATATGTACAGGGCAGGGGCGTTCTGGCACAGCTGGATCGGTATCTGCAGGGAATGGGAAAGCGGCTGATGATCATCATCAGCCAATCCGGCACCAAACGCATTTGCCCTACGCTGGATAAATGCTTTAACGGGAAGGACTATCAGCTGAGCTATCATATTTTTTGCGGCGAATGCTCCCAAAAGCAGGTGGACGAGATATCTGCAGAGGCTGAGGCGCAGGATTGCACCGCCATTATCGGCATCGGCGGCGGAAAGATATTGGATACGGCAAAGGCTGTTTCCTGCCAGACGGGCCTGCCGGACGTGATCATCCCCACGGTGGCATCCTCTGACTCCCCGTGCAGCTCCTTGAGCATCCTGTACCATGAAAAGGGTGAGTTTGACCGCTACCTTCATTTGGACCGCTGCCCGGATATGGTGCTGGTGGATACGGCGGTCATTGCGGCGGCTCCTACCCGCCTGCTGGTGGCGGGCATGGGAGATGCAATGGCCACCTGGTTTGAGGCGCGGGCCTGCCGCGCCTCCGGCAAGAATAACCAGATCCAGGCCAAGCCTGCCCGCGCGGCTACCGGGCTTGCGAAAATGTGCTGGGAGAACCTGAAGCGCGATGGCTTTGCCGCAAAAATGGCGCTGGATGCCAAGGTATGCACGGAGGCGGTGGAGACGATCGTGGAGACCAATACCTATCTCTCCAGTGTGGGCTTTGAAAGCGGCGGACTGGCTGCCGCCCACGGCATTCAGAAGGGCTTCACCTTCATTCCCGCCCTGCGGGAGCAGCTCCATGGGTTCAATGTGGCTTTTTGCGTACTGGCACAGCTGGTGATGGAGGATTCGCTGGAGGAACTGGAGGAGGTCATGACCTTCAGCCATTTGGTGGGGCTGCCCATCTGCTTTGCCGACCTTGGTTATGAAAAGGTGGACCTGCAGGAGGTTCGCAACGCGGCGGAAAAGGCCTGTGTCCCTACCAGTACCATCCACAATATGCCCTTTGAGGTGGATAGCGACATGGTCTATCACGCGCTGATAGCAGCCGATGCTTATGGCAGGGAGTTTTACGCCAGATCGAGGACAAATCAAGCGCCGGTCTGAGAGAAAAGGAAAAATATAGCTTATAAGCTGTGAACGGAAAGACAGATTTTTCGGAGGAATGAATACCATGAACACAGATTATGTGCGGCGCTTAGCCGAACAAAACCGGGAGTATACGGTTATGATCCGCAGACGGATCCATCAGAATCCTGAACTGGGCATGCGGGAATATAAAACAGCGGCACTGATTCGGGAAGAGCTGGACAATATGGGTATCGCCTGGAAACCGGTTGGGGAAACCGGAACTTACGGCATACTCCCGGCTACCGAACCGGGCGGCGCAACGGTTGCACTGCGCGCAGATATCGATGCGCTGCCTGTATGTGAAGAAACTGGGTTGCCGTTTTCATCGCAGAATGCGGGCGTTATGCACGCCTGCGGGCATGACTGTCATGCGGCCATGCTGCTGGGGAGCGCAAGGGTGTTGTCTGCCATGGAGCATCGTCCCAATACGGTGGCTTTTGTTTTTCAGCCGGCCGAAGAATTGGCGGCGGGCGCACACCAAATGATCGAACACGGCGCACTTGAAAACGTGGATGTGATCTACGGCTCCCATGTCTGGCCGGATATTCCCGCCGGGAAGGTCGGCTTGCGAGATGGCGGCTTTATGGCCGGCGCAGATAAGTTTACCATTCGCATCACGGGAAGAGGCGGGCATGGCTCCCAGCCGGAAAATTGCTGTGACCCGATCCCGGCGCTCACCTCTATCGTAGATGCGATCCATCAGATCAAAGGGCTGTCCCTGCGGGGAGATGCCCCGCTGGCGTTGACCGTGGGATATATTCACTGCGGGAGCGCCATGAATATCATTCCGGACGGCGGCGAAGTCGGCGGAACCATTCGGTGGTTTGACCGCGCCTCCCAGAATGTGGTACATAAGCGGCTGAAGGAGCTTGCCGATGGGAGCTGCGCTATGTATGGCTGCCAGGCAGAGGTGGAGATTACAGAGCTTTGCCCCTGCACCAGCAATGATCCGATTTGTGCCGCGCAGGCCCGCGGGGCGCTGTCGGCTATGTATGGAGAGAACGCTGTATCGACGGATTTTCAGCTCGCCCTGGGCGGGGAGGATTTCAGCTTTTACGGCCGGGTCATTCCCTCGGTCTTCGGCATGATAGGGTGCGGCATGGGCGAAAAGACTGTCAGCCTGCATAACCCGCATTTTACGTTGGATGAAAAAATTCTTGAAATGGGCGTTGCTCTTTATGCGAAATTTGCGTGTGACTATCACAAATAAATGCTCTCTATGTGCAGAAGAGATTGCTTTGTAAACCGATCCCACACGGTGAAATATGAATCAGGAGGCAGCTATTATGTTTCAGACAATAAAATATGAAAAGCAAGATCAAATCGCCCTCGTGACCACCGACCGGCCCGAGGCCCTGAACGCCCTGAACAGCACCGTCATCGCGGAGCTGGAGCAGGTGGTGGCGGACCTGGAGACGGACCGCGACATTCGCTGCA
>ERZ808246.2148-NODE-2148-length-12800-cov-2.431385_pt1 | contig 12800 bp, 10 predicted proteins | sample MGYA00521083_ERZ808246 | MGnify/ENA primary metagenome ERZ808246 (study PRJEB31516, sample SAMN03275577) | gut metagenome | biome: mammalia-associated habitat; material: feces | host: Papio cynocephalus | place: Kenya | collected 2012-07-07 ...
ATGTCCGGCTTCAAATACGCCACCCGTTCTGCGTGATACAACCTCCGTACCAAGTGTAAATGGGCAGACATCCGTTAAGATAATTTCTTTGACTGCTTCGTTTCGCTCTTTCATGGCAGCCTGTGTTGCTGCACCGACAGCAACCACCTCATCCGGATTGATGCTTGTATTCGGCAGGCGGCCAAACAGACGGCTTACAAAACGGCGCACGATGGAAAGTTTCGTCGAACCACCGACCAGAATTACTTCCTCGATATCTTTTAACTTGATATTTGCATCTTTCAGGCTTCGCTCAATCGGTTTTCGGATTCGACCAAGAAGTACCTGACAGGATTTCTCGTAGTCATCAATATCAATTTCACTCTCTATGACTTCCCCGTTGATATTACATTTCATAACCGAGGTCTTAGCATCTGCAAATCCAAGCTTGCAAAGTTCAGCCTGTTTGTGAATATGGGCGCGGGTTTTCTGATCAAGGGTATCCTCGTCAATTTCATGCTCCCGGAGAAACATCTGTTCCAGTACAGTCGTAAAATCTTCTCCACCAAGGAAATTATCTCCCGCAACTGCGCGTACTTCCATGATATTCTGATAAAGCTCTAAGATTGATACATCAAATGTACCGCCACCTAAGTCAAATACAAGGAATTTCGTATCTGCATTTTTCTTGTCCAGACCATAGGCAATCGCTGCGGCTGTTGGCTCACTGACGATGCGTTCTACCACAAATCCAGCAAGCTCTCCTGCTTTCTTTGTCGCCTTTCTTTGTGCATCATTGAAATACGCAGGTACACTGATGACTGCCTCCTCGATCGTGCAGCCAAGATAATGCTCTGCATCTTCCTTCAGGGATTTCAATACAAGGCTGGAAAGCTCTTCCGCAGAAAATTTTCGGGTTCCAAGCGTAAATACCTTGGAGCTTCCCATGTTCCGCTTGAACACATCCGCTGTCTGGTTTGGATACAGCATCTTGCGTTCCTTGGCTGTCTTGCCGACATAGACAATCCCCTCCTCATCCACGCTTACAACTGAAGGAGTCAGATTCTCTCCCAGACGGTTCGGGATGACCTTTGCATGGTCGCCATCAAAATATGCAATTAAACTATTTGTCGTTCCTAAATCAATTCCTACTATCATTTCTTAACCTAATTTCTTATTTTTTATCTTCAATCCGTTTCAGACATGCCTCATAGAAAGCATTCTGTCCGCAGACACGGATTGCTTCCTCATACATACTGCGCGCCATCGCATAATTGTGTTGTTGCTCATACAGTAACGCTTTCTCGTATAAGATCCGGTGGCAGACACCATAGAAGCAGCCGTGACAACGACGGGCATGCAGTCCCTGCTCTAACCAGTCTTTACATTCTTTGTAGTTTTTGGAAAGCCGTGCAAAACGTGCCATCTTGATATACTGCGGCGGCGTCTGGATCTGATCCTTTGGATAAGCGGCAGCCGCGCTGGATATCGCATTATTCTTCTTAAAACTTCGCAATTCCTTTAGCTGAATCATACATTCCAGCCATTCACTATAATAATTGGCTTCTTTGTTTGTGTCAAGCGCAATTGCCCGCTCATATAACGGCTTCGCGTCTGCATACATGGCGTGTTCACGGAAGATGTCCCCCATGGCTCCATATATCCGATGATCCTCCGGGTCTTTGTTTATGATATATTCAAATGTCTCATGTGCCAGGTCAATAAAACCTGCATCTCCATAGATGCCAAGTAATTTTCTTGCGCAGGCAGAATCATCCACAAAAGGAAGCAGCTCGGCAATTGCATCCTTCGATGCATCCATCCGCACAAGCAGCACCGCATAATCGTAGGCAATGTCTGCATTCCATTCATATTGTTTTTTATAATCAATATAGAGCTGCTGGCTTTCAGAAAACCAATTCATGCACTGGTAGACACGTGCTAAGCTCTGCATGCTTTCTCTGTGCTGTTCGGTGTCAGTTTCAGAAACCTCATATGCCTTCCGGTATGCATCGGAAGCAGCTTTATAGCTTTTGTGGAGCTCCTGTATCATGCCAATCCGCAGATATGCAAAATAATTGTCTGGTTCTAGCTGTAATGCAGCCTGATAGTCCCGAATGGCTTTTTTATATTCACCCATCAGACTGTACACGATTGCCCGTTCGTTGTAAACCTGTGCCGTTTCCTGTATAGCAAGCTGTGTGCCAAGCGCCGCTAATGCCTGTTCAATTTTTCCAAGCTTGGCATAGGAAGAACCAATATACATGTCAATCAGTGGATACTTCTCATTTTGCTTTTTTACCTGTTCGAACTGTTCGAGTGCCTGAGTATACATTCCCTTATAGCGGTAACAAAGCGCTAAAAGCATATTGACATCCTCAAAATGTTCCATATCGGTTGTCTTACTATCCGAACGACTGACAATCGCTGTGAGCTGCCGGATAGCCGGATCAATCTTGTTATCTAACATAGACAGCCGTGCCCGGTAATAATCAATGCTGTCACTCTCATTTTCAAATGCGTCAAAGCGTTTAATCGTATCCTGTGCCTGTTCGTATTGATGCGAACGGATAAATAAGCTTGCCTCTAGCGCATACGGCTGTGCCAGATACGGATACAGATTGATTGCCTGTTCGCAGGCGTTATAAGCTTCCTGTATATAATTCATCGCTTTGCAGGCTTTTGCTTTGAACAGATATGCCACATAGTCATGCGGATCCCGCTCTAACAGGTGCTCACAGGCGCGCAGACACTCCGTATATTGTCCGGTCAGGAACTTCAGTTCACAATCCGCCTCATAAGAAAGGATGATTTCTTCGTGATCTTTGGATAATGCGGTATCTAAATGACGTCTGGCATTCTCGTAATCCTCCGTCTTCATATAACAATCGGCAATCAAAAAATTCACATACGGATAACGGACACGTTTTTTCTCGGTTTCTGCATTTGTATCTTCCGCCGGGAGCTGTTCAATCAGATTCTTCCAGACAAGAAAGCATTGTTTGGCATGCTCATAATCACGGATGCCAAGATAACAGCGCCCAAGAACATTGTAATATTCAAATTTGCGATCGGCTTCCGGTTGGAATTTGGTCAGAAATGCGATTGCTTCCTGAAACTGATAGCTTTGGTAATAGCTCCAGCCAACATCCATCTTTGCTTGTATATCGTCTGGATCTTCCTTTAATTTTTCCAGATTTTCCTGAATCATCATCTGATTAGCGCGCACCATACCGATACGGACAGAATCATCATAATGATTTTCTTTGAGCAGATCCATATAACCATCCCTGGCAGCTTTATAATCCCCCTTGCGGAAAGCAAGTTCTGCCTGCTTTGCACGCATAAGATAATTCTGTGGATCCAATGCCTTGGAACGATTGAAATACTGTTCTGCCTGTTCCAGATCATTGTTCAGAATACAGATATCCCCACAAAAATGAAGCAGCGTGATATCTTCTGGATACTTTGCTGAAATTTCTTCTGCTTCTATGCGAATCGCTGCTAATGCAGAAGCATACCGCTCGGCGTATAATGCATCTAAATCCTGCGTTTTCCGCTCTTCTTCCGTCATGGATGTCTGAATATATTCCGAAAACTCCAGCCGGCAGGTCTGCAGGCGGATACGCATTTCTTCCAGCTTCATATATACATTGGAAATATAATATTTTTCCTTCATCTGTCGGATCTTTTCTCTGGCATTTTTCAGATCCTGACTGCGAACCATGCGATCTAATTCGATGTAATCACGGATATAAGCATCAATCGTTGCTGAGGTTGTGGTCTCTGCATGCTCAAACGCCTCATAATTGATGATATCCTCATAGGTTGCATTGTTCGTAATGTAGTCCAGATAATTTTCCGGGAACTGTTCTGCAAGCTCGCTTCTGCGCCCTTCAAGATCAAAATATCCGACAATGCATTTCCATACCTTTTTCGGAACCAATACATGATTCATCAGGAATCGCAACAATCCATACAATGCCTCCTCGCTTGTGTCAAGCGATACGAAGTAATCAGAATTAAAGAGCGCAAGCCATTCGTCCGGATTAATACGTCGGGTATAATCATCATAGAGAGCCTCTAACGAAGTACGACAGCGTCAGATTCCTCTTCCTTCTGATCGGCAAGGCGCACTGCCTCCTCATAGGCTTTCCGAAGCTCCATAAACCCTTCTGGATTATCTTCTGGATTGACAGAAGAAAGACGCATTCGATAGGCTTTCTTCAATGCGTCTTTATCCTTCGTCTGTTCAATTTTCAGAACATCCCATATATTCATTAAGCTAACATTCCCTCAAGTGTTTCACGGATTGCTTTGATGAAGTTCTCACTGTTTAATACCGTGACATCCTTCATCGTTGTAATAAGTGCAAGATCCTTTGTCATCTTGCCATCTTCGATCGTCTTGATCGTTGCCTGCTCCAGCTTGTCTGCAAATTCCATCAGCTCTGGAATATTGTCAAGCTCACCACGCTTTCTCAAAGCACCGGTCCATGCGAAGATCGTTGCAACAGAGTTTGTCGATGTCTCCTCGCCTTTTAAGTGCTTGTAGTAATGTCTCTGAACGGTTCCGTGTGCTGCCTCGTACTCATATTTTCCATCTGGAGAAACAAGTACGGATGTCATCATGGCAAGAGAACCAAATGCAGAGGAGATCATATCACTCATAACATCGCCATCGTAGTTCTTACAAGCCCAGATGAATCCACCCTCAGACTTCATAACACGGGCAACTGCATCATCGATCAGTGTATAGAAATACTCGATGCCGGCAGCGTCAAACTTCTCTTTGTATTCTTTATCAAAGATTTCCTGGAAGATATCCTTGAATGTGTGATCGTATTTCTTGGAAATCGTATCCTTTGTTGCAAACCACAGTGTCTGCTTTGTGTCAAGCGCGTAGTTAAAACAGCTTCTTGCAAAGCTCTCGATGGATTTGTCGATGTTATGCTGTCCCTGAATCACACCCGGACCATCAAACTTATGGATTGTCTCCTTGATCACCTGTCCGTTCTCGCCTGTAAATACAAGCTCTGCTGTACCAGGACCAGGCACATCAATTTCCACACTCTTATACACATCGCCATATGCATGTCTTGCGATTGTGATTGGCTTCTTCCAGTTCTTTACACATGGCTCAATTCCCTTGACAACGATCGGTGCACGGAATACGGTTCCGTCTAAGATCGCACGGATGGTTCCGTTTGGACTCTTCCACATTTCCTTCAGGTTGTACTCTGTCATACGGGCAGCGTTTGGTGTGATCGTTGCACACTTGACTGCGACACCATACTTCTGTGTTGCGTATGCAGAATCAAAAGTAACCTTATCGTTTGTCTCGTTTCTGTACTCCAGACCAAGGTCGTAATACTCGGACTTTAAGTCGATAAATGGGTAGATCAGTTCGTCCTTGATAATCTTCCAAAGGATTCGTGTCATCTCGTCTCCGTCCATCTCTACCAGTGGAGTCTTCATCTGAATTTTTGCCATTGTAATTATCCTCCTGATTTTAATTGTTGTATAACGCTGATTGTGACAATATGCATAATCTGGCATTGATCCTGTTGCATAATTCTATGCAGACGCGCTCTCGCTCACTTCCACACGCAGTGGTACTAAATTCGCAAGATATAATAATTCATTATTGAAAATATAAAACTTGCTCATTAAGTACCAGCGTGTTCCAATGGTCTGCATATGAATTAGCAAACAGAATCAATACCATTTCATTTATTGAGTCACAATCAGCTATTTACAATATTCTTTCAATATACACGAATGTTATTGTAACATATTGGCAGTTATTTGAAAATATCACATTTTATAATAATCGTTGGATTGATTTATTTTATTGTTAATTTGTATACGAAAATTTAAATATCTGTGATAATCACCTCAAAAATTTGCCCTTACGGTTATTGCTTGAAGGTGGTTTCGTAGTCGAGGAAGTCGACGAGGAAGTGCTTTTCCTTCAGGGCTTCTTCGATTTCGTCGAGGATATCTTCGTTCTCGGCTTCAATCGTATGGAAATGGTAGCCGGAGGTTGTGTTTGATAACAGGGAAGATTTGCTTTCCTTCAAATCTTCAATGAATTTACGGACATCGCGGCGGCTCTTGATATTAAGCGGCGCCGTGACCTTGCCGTAGGTGCGGTGATTGACCATCACATCTAAGACGATTCCACCCAAGTCGACGATTGTGCTTAATTCCTCTTCTGCCTGCTCGTCGGTGTGACAGACCTTTACGATCCGCTGGCAATTCTGACTGCCCGCATCCTTTTCGTACACATAACCACGCGGTGTCGATAGGATCGAATGTCCTTTTGAACGGAGTAATGCGATATCCTGTACGACAACCTGCCGGCTGACATGGTAGATGTCTCCGATTTTTCCACCCGATAACGGTTCATCGGAACGCAGTAACAATGCAAGCAGCTTTTCTCTACGCTCATTTCCAGATAAAATTGTCTGCTCCATCTGCTTTTCCTCCTTATTGAATTAGTCAATTGGATGCAGGTGCTTCAGACTGATATCTAAGATAGGTGCGGAATGTGTCAGTGCACCACTGGATACATAATCAACACCGAGCTTGGTGATTGTCTCGATATTTTCTTTTGTGATATTTCCAGAGCATTCTGTCTTGGCACGTCCGTCAATGATCTTGATTGCCTCTGCCATCAGTTCTGGAGACATATTATCTAACATGATGATATCGGCACCGGCTTCCACCGCTTCTCTTACCATATCCAGATTCTCAGTTTCCACCTCGATCTTGCAGACAAACGATGCATAATCTCTTGCCATTTTGACTGCCTTTGCCACGCCGCCTGCGGCATCAATGTGATTATCCTTCAGCATAACGGCATCTGACAAATTGTATCTGTGATTATTTCCGCCGCCTGCACGAACTGCGTATTTCTCGAAGATACGCATGCAAGGCGTTGTCTTTCTTGTGTCAAGCAGCTTGGTATTTGTTCCCTTTAGGAGTGCTGCGACATGATTCGTATAAGTTGCGATACCACTCATACGCTGCAGATAATTTAATGCCGTACGCTCGCCAGACAGCAGTACGCGGATATCTCCAACAACCGTTGCAAGCACCTGTCCGTTTGTTACGGCATCGCCATCCTTGATCTGTTTTCCATCTTTCTCGGCGAAGATCACTTCCGTATTCGGATCTAATATCGTGAACACACGCTTAAACACCTGCAATCCGGCGATGATTCCGTCCTGCTTCGCAAGCAATGTAACTTCGCCCTTCTTGTACTCCGGCATCACGGCATTCGTACTGATATCCTCGCTGTTGATATCCTCTTCAAGCGCCATCTTGATATATTTGTCTGCAACTAACTGCATCGTAATCTCATTCATTCTTCTGTCTCCTTTATATTCAAATGTACTTGATCATTGTACATGATTATTTCATTTTTGTAGATACATATATTTTATTTTTGAATATGTTCCCATATACAATATGTTTGGGACTTAGAAATTCTTGATGTTCTGTACTATATCAGCAATGATTGAACACGATGTTCAATCAAGCCGCCACTGAGCCACGGATGGCGAATTGGCGGCGGTTGCGTACGAGTTCATAATCTATATCAGAACATCTTAGAATTTCTTAGTTTCAATACATCGTATATGGAACAATTCAAAATAAAATATATGTACTACCAATACCCAAAATCATGTACAATGATCTATAAACTTTATACAAGTTCGCCAGTCATGTGCTTTGCGGCACGCTTTGCGAATACTAAACTTTCGAGTAAACTGTTGCTGGCTAAACGGTTCTTTCCGTGTACTCCGTTGCAGCTTGTCTCGCCGACCGCATACAGGTGTGGCATCGTCGTAAGCGAATACTTGTCTACGTGGATACCGCCCATGAAGTAATGCTGTGCCGGAACGATTGGAATCGGCATCATCAGAATGTCAAAGCCGTACTTCATGCAATGCTCATAGATATGCGGGAAGTGATTCAGGATAGTCTCTCGTGGAACATTCTCGAACGATAAGAACTCGTACTTCACACCCTCTTTTTCCATCTCTGCCTGAATTGCCTTTGTCACGACATCACGCGGCTGCAATTCATCGACGAAACGTTCTTTCTTGTGATTCAAGATGATGGCACCCTCGCCTCTGGCGGACTCTGAGATCAGGAAGCTTCTGCCAGGAGCTTCTGTATAAAAGCATGTAGGATGGATCTGTACATAGTCCATATGCTCTAATTCTACGCCGTGCTTTCGCGCAATCTCACAGCCGTCGCCGGTCAGGATTGGGAAGTTCGTCGAATGCTTGTACTGTCCACCGATGCCTCCGGTTGCAAAGACCGTGTTTTCTGCATAAATTTCCAGTTCTTCACCATCGGCACGCTTGGCAAGGATACCGACACATACATGGTTGATATCCTCGATCAGATCGGTCATCGTTGTGTGTTCAAAGATTGTAACGTTTTTTAACTGCTTTACTGCGGATAACAGATGAGTTGTGATCTCCTCGCCTGTGATATCCTCATGGAAGCAGATACGTGGTTTGGAATGTGCGCCCTCCTTTGTATAAGCAAGACTTCCATCCTCATTTCTTGCAAACTGGACACCATATCCGATCAGATCGTTAATGACGTCACGGCTGCCCCGAATCATAATATCGACACTTTCCTTACGGTTTTCATAGTGGCCGGCGCGCATTGTATCTTCAAAATATGAATCATAGTCGTCCGCATCGCGAAGCACGCAGATACCGCCCTGTGCTAACATGGAATCACAGGTTTCAAGCTCTGCCTTCGAAAGCAATAACACCTGTTTGTCCTTTGGTAAATTCAATGCTGTATATAAGCCGCCGACGCCACAGCCGACGATCACAACATCGTAATGTAATTCTCGCATCTTCCTGTCTCCTTTGAACTTATACCTGTACATAACGCGAAAACGCAGACCTTCGTCTGCGTTTTCGCTCCGAATGTACATGCAGTATAGCACATGTTTTGACAGGTGACAAGACACCTACACTGGGAAGATTAATTTTATTTCTGTACCAACACCTAAGGTACTTTTGATTTTAATTTCTGCATTGTGCAGCTTTGCGCCATGCTTTACGATGGAAAGCCCGAGTCCTGTGCCACCGATCTCCTTGGAATGGCTCTTATCCACACGGTAGAACCGTTCAAAGATCCGATCTAGCTGATCTTCAGGGATTCCGATTCCACTATCCTTTACCGAGAACTCGCAACGGTGCTTCTCTTTCTTAATTGCGATATCGATTGTTCCGCCCTCTTTGTTGTATTTGATTGCATTTTCAATCAGGTTATAGATCATTTCCTCTAAGACAGAATGGATGCCGGAAACCATCACATGCTCGCCCTGCATGGAGATTGCAACATGCTTTTCCTCTGCAACCGGCTCCAAATGGCGAAGCTCGATTTTCGTCAGATCATACAGGTCAATCTGCGTCATCTCAACTGCCTGTTCGCCCTCATCTAACTGTGAAAGCTTGATGATATCCTCAACAAGGTGGATCAGTCTGCGCGCTTCGTCATAGATCTTTCCAGCGAAAGGCTTGACATCTTTCTTATCTACAATGCCATTTTTGATAATCTCTGCGATACCGGAGATTGAAGTAAGCGGCGTCTTTAACTCGTGGGATACATTCGCCGAAAACTCACGGCGCAGATCCTCACGCTCTTCCTTCTCGGTTACATCTGTAATAATCACGACCGCTCCGGCAACCTCATTGTTCTGGAATACCGGGTTTGCATAAATGTTATAGTACCGTCCCTTGACCGGACAGATATACTCACTGTGGATTCCCTGAATTGCTTTCCTGATGCACTCGGTAAATTCTTCAGAACGGTTAACCTCTAAAACATGCTTTCCATCCACAGATGAATCGACATCAAAGATCTTGGATATACTGCGGTTATGTGACAGGACAATTGCCTGCTTGTCAACCACAAGAAATCCTTCCTGCATATTCTCAGTAATCATCGCAAACTCGTTTTTCTGTGCCTGCAGCTGATTCATTGCTTTCTGGATTTCTTCATTCTGAATACGGATTTTACGGATAAATGGTGACAATTCATCATAGACGGTTGATTCATCCGGATGATCTAAGTCAATTGCCTCAAGCGGGGTTGTAATCTGCCTTGACAGACGATAGGCAAGAATTGCAGAAAATTCAACGCCAAGCAATAATACAAGCAGAATCGGAAGCAGCACTTTCATCAAAAGTGCTGGAATTGACTTTCGGACAACAGACACACGGACAACACTTCCATCAGTGATCCGGATTGCATGATAGATTGTCTCCTCGGAAAGTGTTTTGGAATACCGGACACTTGTTCCTGCCGAAGATGTCATTGCCTGCTTGATTTCTGTACGGTTTTTGTGATTTTCCATTGTGTGGATATCGGCTTTGTTATCGTAAAGCACCGTTCCATCTGCGGCCACCCACGTAATACGTTTTTCTTTTTCATCCAGTTGGGAGAGAAAATCCATCCCGGATAGATCAACGCCTTTTGCGATATAACCAGCAGCCTGATCCAGAGAAGTAATGTATTGTTTATTAAAATAGTTGTATAAGACACCGATAATTGATGCACCACACAAAACAACTAAAAGCAGGATAATCAAAATTGTATTTTTGAAAATCTTTTTTTTCATCTTAATCTCCTATCTTATAGCCGACACCACGCACGGTTTCAATCTGATTGCCTGCATCCTTTAATTTCATACGCAGGCTTCGGATATGCACATCTACGGTACGGCTTTCACCATCGAATTCATATCCCCAGATGCGGTTCAACAGCTGATCACGGGTAAATACCTGCCCCTGATTCTCCATAAAAAGATGCAGTAATTCAAATTCTTTCAACGTAAGGGAAATACGTTCTCCATCGACCAAGACGATATGCCGTTTCGTATCCAGAGAGATTGCACCCGCTGTAAGTTTCTCACCGTCATCGGAAGTGTCTGCGCGGTTTTCTGTCCGGCGAAGCAGTGCTTTGATCCGTGCAACTAATTCCATAATGCCAAATGGTTTTGGAACATAGTCATCGGCGCCGCTGTCGAGTCCTAATACCTTATCATATTCGCTGTCTTTGGCGGTCAGCATGATAACTGGAAGCTCTTTGGTTGCATCTTTTGCCCGAAGCTTCTTCAATACAGAAAGTCCATCTTCCTCTGGCAGCATGATATCAAGCAAAATCAGGGATGGTAGTTCCTGCTCCATCCCGTTCCAGAATTCCGATGGACGTTCAAAGCCACGCGCTTCCAAGTCCATATGACATAACGTATATACTACAAATTCCCGTATGCTATTGTCGTCCTCTAATACATAAATCATTTAAATATGCTCTCCTGTGATTGAATAATATACCCATTCTGCAACATTCGTTGCGTGGTCTCCTATTCTTTCATAATACTTGGCGATCATGATAATGTCTATAAAAAATTCGCCTTCATTTGCATTTTTTTCGATTTCCCTGATCAGACGCTTCTTTACGGAGTCAAACAGGGAATCCACTACGTCATCACTCTGCATGACGGAGATTGCAAGATCCTTATCCTTCTTCACATAGGATTCGATTGCATTTGTCAGCATTTCCTTCGCCGCACCGGACATCTTCTCCAGATCCTTGAAATCCTTCAGATCATGCGGTGCTGTAAAACGAATCATGTCTGCAATATCTGCACACTGATCACCAATACGCTCCAGATCAGAGATCATTTTCAGTGCTGCAGAGATAAAACGGAAATCTGAAGCGACTGGCTGTTGCTTTAAGAGCAGGCTCATACAGATATGTTCAATCTGATGCTCGCTTTTGTCAATTTCCTCCTCGACGGCATGCGATTTGGCGGTATATTTAACATCACCGTTAAACAAAGCCTTTGTTGTCCCAGCAATTACCTTCTCACAGAGTGCACCCATGCGGATCAGCTCCACATTCAGGTTCTCCAACTGCTTTTCCAATTCATTTCTCATAACCCATCAACCAAACCTTCCTGAAATATAGTCCTCTGTCCGCTTATCGCTTGGATTTGCAAACAATTTTTCTGTATTATCAAACTCCACGACTTCACCCAGTAAGAAGAATGCAGTATTGTCAGAGATTCGGGCTGCCTGCTGCATATTGTGCGTTACCATGATGATCGTATATTTATCTTTCAGCTCCACTGCCAGATCCTCGATCTTCGATAAGGAGATTGGACCCAGTGCAGACGTTGGCTCATCCATCAGAAGCACATCTGGTTCCACCGCCAGTGCACGTGCAATACAGAGGCGCTGCTGCTGTCCACCGGACATACCGAGTGCGCTCTTTTTGAGACGATCCTTCACCTCATCCCAGATTGCTGCCTGCCTTAAGGAACGCTCAACAATCTCGTCTAACTCCGCTTTCTTCTTGATTCCGTGTGTACGTGGGCCATATGCGATGTTATCATAGATGCTCATCGGAAATGGATTTGGCTTCTGGAATACCATACCAACACGTTTTCTAAGTGTATTGACATCCATTCCCTTATAGATATTTTCTCCATCCAACGTGATTTCGCCTGTAATCTTACAGCCCTCAACCAGATCATTCATCCGGTTTAAGCTCTTTAAGAGTGTGGATTTACCACAACCGGAAGGACCGATAAATGCCGTAATCTCTGTGGATGGAATATTCAGGTTTATATCTTTTAATGCATGGAAATCACCGTAATAAAGATCCATGTTCTTAATTTTAAAATTACCCAATGTGAATCCTCCAATTTCTGTAGGTTTATTTTGCCTGTAATTTCTTTGCCAGTCTGCTTGATGCTGCATTGATCAGTACAAC
>ERZ808246.2149-NODE-2149-length-12796-cov-40.637862_pt1 | contig 12796 bp, 11 predicted proteins | sample MGYA00521083_ERZ808246 | MGnify/ENA primary metagenome ERZ808246 (study PRJEB31516, sample SAMN03275577) | gut metagenome | biome: mammalia-associated habitat; material: feces | host: Papio cynocephalus | place: Kenya | collected 2012-07-07 ...
AGCGCACTTCCTTCACACGGAAGGGGTCATAGGTTCGATTCCTATATCACCCACAGGTGTTTTGTCCCGGTCCTGCCGGGTTTTTGTTTATCACTGGTCATTCTTCTTATTCTTCGTTCTTCTCTGCATGATTGCGTCGTCCATAGCGATGGTCTCAATAGCCTTTCAATCATGATTCCCATAATCGACAATCGCAATGTAAGAAAACCCGATGAAAATACAAAGAAACAGATGAGCGAGACACAATTTTTGATAAGTACATTCATAAAATAGGTATTGCAAATAGAAAAAAGAACAGGACGCAAGGCGCGTCACAACATACCAGCAGAAAAGGAATCTCCATGAATAAGAACAAGCTCTTCTCCGCAATCGTCCGTGGCTTCGAAATTAACGGCATCAACGCTCTCTCTTCGGTAGCCGGATCCGTTTCTGTCAACGAAGCACTGCAGGAAATCATCGAGACGCGTCGCTGAATCATAAGATTCCGATGGATAACTCTTGACAATCGTCTGGAACGCCCACAAAATCGACGTTCCAGACGATTTCCTTTTTATATCGCCTCCCAGATGGACTACAATGACGTAACGTGAATAACGAAGCATTGAATCTGAACCAGCCGGTCAAGGACATGGGCCCTAACGAACTGCGGGCATACGCCGAACTGGGGCAGAAACAGCATGACGAGGCGAACCGTGAGCTCGAACGCCGATGGCGCAGCTATGACGACATGCTGCCGAAAGACAATTTCACATCCTTCCTCGACAAGAAGTGACGGCACATACCGTTCACCGTGTATGATTCGTGACCATGCCGGTCTCAATACCGGTCATTTGCAAAGGCTAAGAGTAGAATGGCGACTATGACTGATCCGATTCCAAGCGCAGGCGAAACGACCATCATCGGTCTTCCTGCAATCACTGTACCGGTTACCTCCACCGGAGACCGTCCTCTGACCAAAGAGGATCTCGACACCATCATGCGCCTTGACGATGGTACGGCGCTGCTTATCTCCACAAGGGGAGCGGTGTCCGGTTCGCGCTATCTCCTCGACGAAGACGAGATCACCGTGGGCCGTGATCCAAGTTCCGACATCCTGCTGGACGACTCCACCGTCTCCCGCACACATGCGGTGTTCCGCCGCGTCAACGGCAACTATTCCGTCATCGACGCGGGCAGTCTGAACGGCACATACGTGAACAGGCAGCGTGTGAACAGCCAAGAGCTGAAGAACGGTGACGAGATCATTCTGGGTAAGTTCCGTCTTGTCTACTTCACCAACAAGGCCATCATCGCCTGACGAAGTCATGCATATACCCGTCGAACCGTGATGGAGATATGCAATCGTTTCAGAGTCGCCCGTACCCTCGGCAAGAGCAGAAGTACGGGCGATTATCATATCCGACACGGGATTGGTGGCACTTCGGCGGTCGCTTGCCGTCAACGAATCACGTGTGATTGATACGATGTTACCCGAAATTGTATCGGTGATACGCAGGGGAGTGGCACATGCTTGATATTCTGCCGGCGTTGCTGTGGATAATAGCCGCCGTCATCGCAGTGAACATATGTTCGATCACCGCGATTCGAGGAAAAATTTTCACAAAAGATCATCACGACGTGTATCCGGTACGTTGGTCGATCGTCGCGTTGCATTTCACATCCTTGGTTCTCGGCGCGTTGCCATACCCGATATACGCGATGTTCAGAACCGGTTTCTCTGGTAGATTCCAACGTTTTTATGAGCATGCCGGCTGGCCGTCGGCAGTGCTGATGATCATGCTGATCGCAGCCGAACTGGTGTTTATGTATCTGCAGGCGCGCAATGGGATGCATGGCGAAATGGAACGCAAACTCAACCAAGCCACGGGAGAATAAGGTCATCGGAAAACGGCCCACAGAGCAATGATTCATATCATTCAGTAAGTACTATATATGAAAAGAAGATGGCGGGACGATTCTTCTAATATTCTTTTCTGACATAACGTACATTATCGGCGTTTTGGGAATGGCGGAATTCCAAGGAAAACGAAGCCCTGATCATACGTTTCTGACATAACAGCCTTCCGGTATAATCAGGACTTCACAATGTTCGATGCATCATCTCTATACGGACTTCATCAGAATGTATTCATACAGACCTAAGCAAAATATTCCTCGATGGCCTGTGCAAGTCCATCCACGGAATCCAGAACACGATACGCTCCATGGGCCTTGAGTTCACCAGGCTCCGCATAGCCCCAGCCACAGCCCAGACAATCTAGACCACACGCTTTGGCGCCATCCGCGTCGGTCCATCGATCACCGACCATCAGAGCCTTGTCTCCGGCGTCCTCGTCGAAACCGATGTGCTGGAACGCCCAGCGAATCACCTGGTCCTTGTCGAGGCGTGAATTGTCCTTGCTGGCACCGTAGATGCCATCGACCATGGTGTCCAGATGGAAATGCTCGCAAATTGGAATGCACTGGTATTGCGGCTTGCAGCTGGCGACTGCCAGATAGTATCCTTCGGCGCGTAACTTGGCGAGCTGTTCGGGAATGCCGGGATAGATCGTGTTGTTCAGACGGCCCGGCACCTTCGATCCAGGATTGTTCGGGTCATCGAATACGGCCTCATCGGAATAATATTTGCGGTAGATTCGCACGCCTTCATCGAGCTTGTCATCCGGAACGCCGTTGCGCTGCAAAGATTCGCTGATGGCCGGACCGATGAAGCGATGCAGTTCGGCATCATCCGGAACCGGGTATCCCATTTCCATGAACGTCTTGACGACGCAGCCGATGATGCCTGGATCGGATTTCGTGAGCGTGCCATCAAGGTCAAGCAGAACGACTTTTTTCGGATGTTCGGACATGGGTTTGACCTTCTTCCCTGATTAGTTCTCTTATCTGAACGGTATTAATAATGATTATGCCCGGTCGCAATGACCGGGCACTCGTTCAGGTGTTGTTCAGATGCAAGTCGCCGGAAAGATCACTCGTAATCCGGGAACCATCCATCACGATGCATCTGGAGACGCTTCTCCAACAGCGCTTTCAGCTCGTCTTCGGTACGACGCTCCATGAGCATGTCCCAATGGGTACGCGTTGGTTTGGTAATCTCATCGGCTTCGCTGTCATCATCGCCTTCACGGTGGGCGACGGCGCCGCAACGGCACTCCCACTCGTCAGGGAACTCTGCGCCCTCGGCGAATGGCAGAATCGTACGATGTCCCTTCGGGCATATGTATGCGACGTCGGTTCGTGCCGCGAAATCCACATTGTCATCGGATTCCAGCGACTTTGCGCCAATGCTCATGCCTCGTAGGCTGCGCTCTGCCATATTGCCTTTGCCTCCTTGGATTATCTACTCATTCTAAGCTACAGAACAGTTCGGACGTGTCGTTTATTCCTTGGTTTCCCTGGAAAAATGTCCATGCAATCAATCGACGCCGGAATAGGCTACGATGCCACGGTTGACGCTCTCGTAGGCCTGTTTGGCGATTGGGACAAGCGTTTCGGCCCGCTCACCCAGATACGGACCTGCCACGGCGATCTGCTGCAAAACGTCGGCGAGGCGTTTGCAACTGCGCACGAAATCGCCGCCGGTCAGATCGGTACCGCATAGCACGCGTGACAGGCTCTCCCCCTGTGCCCATTCATAAACGACGTCGGTGATTCCGAAATCAAGCTGGCGCATCTCGCCAAGCGCATGATCCTCGCACAGCATGGCAATCGACGCGTGCACACCCTTGAGCTGTGCCGCGCAGACAGCCACATTGCCTTGGATTCCGCCTGGATAATGGCGGGGCTCTCCCCCGCCGCCCCTGCGCGGCTCATATATCAAGGACATGACGACGCTGGCCAATTCAGCCGCGTCAAGACCATCGAACGCGCCATCGTCAATCGCCTGGGCGAGCACCAAATCGAGTTCACTGTACAGATGACGCAATAACTGGCCTTGTTCGGTAAGTCGATAATCGACTTGGCCGTCAACACTTCCTTCGGCTCTCCGGAGATATCCAAGCTCTTCGAGCACGTTGCAGATGCGATCGAACTGACGTGCAACCGAGCCTGTCCGCGAATCATAACGGTTTCGTACCCGTTCCAATTCACGCACCTCACGGGCCCACCGATGCCCCCATTTAAGATGCTGCTGGATATCGGGACATTTTCGACAGGGGTGTTCGCGCTCCTCCTCACGTAGCTTCGCGATACGTCTGTCGAGAGTCTTGAACGCTTCTCCACGCTCCTTTTGCGTACGGAAAACCTCATGTTTGAGCCTGCGACGCTCGTTCTTCTCCAAATCACTCAAACGCATGCGCAGGCGCATGAATTCCTTAAAATCGCCGAATTCGCAATCGAAGGCCTGTTCGTATCCATCCAAAGCCTTGCGAAGCGTGTCCATCTGCGCCTCAAGCTGCCAGGCAGACTCGTTGGCCTCCCACTGTGCGAACGAATGGTCGAGCGTGATGCGAGCCGTTTCGTAATCGCTGGAATTGAGGAGGTTCACCGCCATGTTGAAGGTCGGTTTGAAACTGGAATGCAACGGATAGACGCGCTTGCTGGACAACGCGGCAGCAGTTGCCGGTATAAAGCCATGATGATCCACAACCACCGCGTGTCCTATGGTATCGATGCCCCGGCGGCCCGCCCGACCGGTCAACTGGGTGAACTCCCCCGGCGTCAATCCGACATGACCCGTGCCATCGAATTTCTCAAGCTTCTCCACCACCACGCATCGTGCCGGCATGTTGATGCCCAAGGCAAGCGTTTCCGTGGCGAAAACGACCTTCACCAAGCCTTCTTCAAACAATCGCTCGACGATTTGGCGGAAAAGCGCGACCATGCCGGCATGATGCGGCGCGAACCCCTCCTCAAGCGCGAAGCGGAACTGCGAGAAGTGCAGGGCCTTCAGGTCCTCCTGGCTGAGCTGTCCCTCGACCATCTCATCGACGATGCGACGGATACGGCGGACCTCATCATCGGTGGTAAGTTCAAGACCCGCATTGATGCATTGCTCCACTGCTTGGTCGCAGCCGTTGCGGGAGAAGATGAAATAAATACCAGGCAGGATGCCGAGGAAATTCAGCTCATCGACCACCGCCCACCTGCGTGGGGTGTGCCGCTCCGGTTTGCGGGAATGGTCATTCCATTTGCTGCCCTTGCCGCCTTTACGTTTGTCCGGACGTTGCTCTCCTCTGCGTCTGGCCGCCTTGCGATCCAGCTGATCAAGCCTGTTCACCAGCTGCGCGTTGAGTTTGTCCGTCTGGTTGTCGTTCGCATCCCGCCTGTATAGGTCAATCAATTCAGGCTCGGTATTGTCGTCTGCTTGGACAAGCACATGCTGTTCCAACGGAACGGGACGCTTTTCGGATACCACCAGCGTGGTGTCACCACGGACGGATTCGATCCATTTGGAAAAATCCTCGACGTTCGACACCGTCGCGGACAGGCCGATGATTCTCACGTTCTGCGGCAGGTGGATGATCACTTCCTCCCATACCGGGCCGCGGAACCGATCGGCGAGATAGTGGACCTCATCGAGGATCACGTAGCGCAATGCCTCCAACGTCATGGAATGCTCGTACAGCATGTTGCGCAGGACCTCGGTGGTCATGACCACGATATCCGCTTCGGAGTTGATGGACGTGTCGCCGGTAAGCAGACCCACCTTGTCCGGTCCGTATGTCTCCACCAGATCATGGTATTTCTGATTGCTCAACGCCTTGATCGGCGTCGTATAGAAAGCCTTGACATTACGCTCCTGCGCCAAGTAAATGGCGAAATCGGCAACGACGGTCTTACCTGCTCCGGTGGGCGCCGCGACAAGCACATTGTCGCCGGCCTCCAATGCGTCATTGGCTTTGATCTGGAAATCATCCAATTCGAATGGCATGGATTCCGCGAATCTGGAGGCAATCGACTTGCTTTTGGATTGCGCCTGTCTGAATGCCGCGTACCGTTGCGCCGGGGATGGCTCGGCGTCCATCTTGTTGGTCCGCATGTCGATACCCTTGTTGCCGCGACGGCGATGATGAGTCATGGTTCCTTTTCGAATCAGTCGTTGAAATGTTTCCACTCGGTCCATTGCCGGGCATGACGGGTGCGCTTCTCCCCTTGGCGCCGAATGACTTCGGCGTGGGCGTCGGCATAACGATCCGTCGCATCCTTGAGTGGACGCGTAAAGAACGGCGCAGTGTCCTCTTCCACCTGTGGCAGCGGTTTGGACATGGCTTCAAAACGTTTGGACGCGCGCCCTCCGACTTTGGCTACGCCTTTGAGGGCTTGATAGCCACGGGCGCACGCATATGCACCACCCGCGATCAAGACCGCCAACATGAGCAGGACAAGCACCAGCCAAATCCACCAAGGCATAGGGTCTCCCGTCAGGCTTCGCTCTCATGGTCGCCGATGCTTAGCTCATGCTTCGCACGGGCGACAATCATGGTACGCAGCGTCTCCGGCGCGACAGCCGTGATGTGGCGCGCATGCGAGATGCAAAACGCGACGTACCAGGAATCGGAGGAGACGATCAGATGTACCTTCTCTCCATCGCCGCATTTTTCGACGGTGGCGCCGGACAAACTGTCGATGAACGACAGGTCGTCCTGGTTGGTGATGAAAACGGCTGGAGTGCCGTTGTCAAAGCTCCATTTGCGCAGTTCTGATGCAGGAACGTCCGGAATGTCGATCTTTTCGGTCGGCTTGACCAACTCGGCATGTTCGATGCGGGATATGCGCAGCACTTGCCAGATACGTGGTTTGCCCGTGGCTTTGTTGATGGTCGTGTCTTTCTTGACGAACTTCGCCTTGTCGGAGGGAGCCGCGTTGGCCACATCCGTCCAAACCGCCACGTAATAAACACCCTCATCGACAAAAATTTTGTCAGGCGCCACCAGCTTGCGTTGAATGCACCCTGCGCCATCCGTATACTCCATGTCGAGCAGCATGTTCTTGGAGATGGCGCTTTTGACGATGGAGAAATTTCTCGGCTCCATTTCGTAGCCGGTAAGGCTCAGCCACGGCATGTCTCCCGGCTTCACATGCTGGCGCAGCCGGCTGTACAACGATTCCGCCTGCTCACGCAGCTTGTCCGGCAACAGGGAGGAATGGGCAAGATAGCTCACCGATGCGGTCAGCATGCTCAGATACTGTTGGGAGATACCTGCGAGGCGTTCGAGTCCAAGCGAATTCGTGGCGGATACGATGCCTTCGGCGTCGAGCAGCGACCAATCGATGTCGAAGAATTGGCTTCCGGCCATTTCTCCGTCGTCGGACACCGTGGTCAACGTATTGATGTCCTTATGGATGATGTTGACGAACTTCTTCAATTCGTCTTCGGACTTCGGCTTGCCGATGAAACGCTCGGCCAGCTCTTCCAGCGAGTATTCCTCCCCCATATGCGCGGACAGGAACAACATCAGACGCAGACGGCGGTCGACTTCGCTGCCGGTCTGGAACGCCGAATTCTTCTTCGGGCGTCCCTTCCCCTCTTCGGCGTCGTCATCGGGACTATTGCGATTGATTTCCGGGGAAACCACGGTAGAGCTGGCGGCGCCGGTGGATTCATCGGCCGACAGGAACTGAGTGGCCGCATGCAGACGACGGTTGAACGCATCCACCGCCTCCGGAGGACTCACAATGGAGGCTCCCGGATGGGACAGCACGAACATGGCCAAATCGTCGGAATCGGTGTAGGCGACGTTCAAATGCTCGCCGTCGACATCCACCGTCGCGGCGAAACGCCGCTGATCCACTACTTTGACGAGTTCGTCGGGAATGGATTGCGTGCCAAGTCCCGGCGCGATGGAATCAAGTCCAAGACCTGGAATCGGAGTCTGCGGCACGCGCGGCGCCGTACGGGAAGTGTGCTGGGACTCATGCGCGGGAGCGGAGGAAATCGACATGGACCGCGCAAGATAATTCGCCGCGGCGAGAATCGGCAGATCGTCGTCCCCGAACAGCAAACGAACTCGAGGCTCATCGCCCAATTGCAGACGGTACGAGGCGAAGTCCTGCCCCTCCGACTTGGAGGAATATTCAGGCTGTCTCGATTCGATGGCGATACCCATGGCCGCCAGTTTGGCACGGTCACGCTGGAATTGCTTTGCGAAAGCCGCTTTCGCCGCTTGATCGGCAAGCTCTCCATAGGAATCCGCATAGGCCTTCACACGTTGCGCTATTTGACGAGAGGTAAGCCATTGGGGGAAGGCTGAGGAGAGCACCGCCAACACGTCAAGTTCGTGCTTGCCCCATTTGTCGGAAAAACGACGCCTACCGTTACTTCCCTCAGCCATTAGTCCTCACGTATCGTTAACGTTTCGTCTTAAGTGATTGGCCTTGTAAGCCGCACACACCATCCTATGATAGAGGTTTTTCAACCTGTTTGTGCCTATTTCACGAAAAAATATCAATTTTCGTGTTGCGTTGCCCCTTCATATCAGACCCAGTCATCCGGTTCCACACCTTGTGGACCGACATATTCTCCGTTCGGTACGTAACTCGGCTTCCCTTGGTCTTTCAGGCGTGCGTCGCTAAACAACATCACATCCCTGCCGAAAGTCCAATCACCGTCGATCTCAACGGATTTCGCAGCAGCCAGAGATGGCACTCCGTAAGGAAAACGGGCATCGAAATCGTGGATGTTCTTGTAATAACGCGAATCCAAATGAACATTCGGGAAGATGTAATTGCCATCTTCCATCTCGTATTGGTCCGTCAAATGGAATCGATCAGACCGCATGATGAACAAATCATCAGTGGTCTTGACCGGAAGGAACCGCATGCGGTCCACGCACACGCACGTAGCCCCGTCGAACAGAGACACCGCGGCCCCCATGGCGGTTTCCAGCTGGATGACTGGCTCACTGGACGGATCGGTTGGATCGACCGTCTTCTTGTTTCGGATCACCGGCAGTGGAAGCACACCGTCGTATGCCGCGAGTTTCGCCTTCAGCGCATCGATACGAACCCAGATGCTGTTCGTATTGAAATACGGATGCTTATCGATATTCTGCGCATCATCCCTGTCGTCCGGATGGACCTGGCTCATCTCACGAAGCATCAGACGCCCCGTGGCCTTGTCCCGCACGATGTGACCGCCCTTGCGGTCGGCCGGGGTGCGCTTGGCGACTTCGATCATGAACGGAGCGCCGGTGTTCTCGAAATGCTGGGCAAGCGTGCGCGAAGGACGTGCGCCCAGATTGTCGGAATTCGAAATGAACAGATATTCAAAACCACGTGCCTCAAGTGAGTCAAGCAGACCGGATTCCCAGATGGTGGAGAACAGGTCTCCATGACCCGGCGGGCACCATTCGAGTTCGGGATTCGACGGGAAGCTGACCGGCCGACCGGTTTCGGCACTAATCTTCGGCTCCTGATGCTGGATGATTTCCATCGGCACGCCATCCTGATGGAATTTCTTGGTGGCGTGCAGGACCTTCATGGTGTCTTTGGAAGTACGGAAAGAGTCCATCAGGGTAAGCGGCAACTCGACGCCGAGTCGAGCACGGGCGGTAAGCACCTGTCCGATAATGATGTCGATGAAACGCATCTGACGCGCCTTATGACGGCGTACCGGCAGCAGCGACTTGGCGCAGTCAAGCCCCATCGAAGTGCCCAAACCGCCGTTGAGCTTCAGGAACGCCGTTTTGGCGAATGCGTCGATGGCCTTCTCATGATTGATGGTCTCATATACATCATGGAAGCTGGGAACACTGGTCAATGGCTCAACATCGCTTTCGCGAATCCAGCTGCTAGCTTCCTCATTGCGCCAAACCTCGTACAGACGCTTGAACTGGGCGATGGCCATATCGGTCATCCCGTGTTCTCTCATCTTCGCCGCCGAGAGATCGAATACGTCCTCTTCAGTCAATGTCATTCCCTTCCATGCGGACGTGACTACGTGTTACATGATACGACATATTGGCTTGGACAACGGGACATGACCCCGAATTCGTCGATTATTTTATGGCGGATTGCACACGCATGCAATTGGAAAGGTCTTAATTCCAAAGGTCTTTCGATTGTGCGACACGATACGTTTTGGAAAAAAGCGCCAAGTGTGCTATCTTTCTTTCTCGGTGCTTTTCACACCGTTCGGACCATAGCGCAGTTTGGTAGCGCACTTGACTGGGGGTCAAGGGGTCGCGGGTTCAAATCCCGCTGGTCCGACCAAGAAAGCCCGTCGTTCCGCAGTCTTCACAGCTTTGGAACGACGGGTTTTTCGCATCCTGGGAGCAACTGGGGGAAATGTACTACAGATCCCCTCCTCAAGACACCATCCGTCACCCGCGCCCTACGATGTACGTCCCAAGCCGCATGGCAACGCCGTTGAATGGATCGGTCTGAAAGAACACCAATGCTTGGCAGTCCCGAACGCACATCCGTACATGCGAAGCAGGAGACATCTCGCTTCACGGAACAAGTTTCCAAACGTCCGAAGTGAAATGGTTATTCCAGCCACAGGCCGCACCACAGAATAGGTCACAAGCTCTTTTGGCAAAGGCTCTGCTGTGCGGCTTTCTTCAAGGTGCCATCCGATTTGGCGACCGTGACATCCATCAATGAAGCGGTATAAGTGGGATGAGATTTTTGGAAGGCGAATCAAATAAAAAAACAGTCCTCGCTTTTCCGCGGGGACTGTTTCAGGCTCCCCCACCTGGACTCGAACCAAGACAAAGGGTTCCAAAGACCCGTGTGCTGCCATTACACCATGGGGGATCGGCGTCAAAACGCAAAGTCTATCCGCCAAGTGACTATTATGCCATAAGCCTTCAACATCGCGTGTCGGATGGATCATTTCGGATTGCAAGACCAAGGAATATGTTGCGGAAAAGTATGAAATGACAGTCGAGGAGCCGTTTTCACGATTGAAAAACACCGGAAGAAAGCGGACGGCAAGGCCCCGGGACCAGGCCGACATTAACAGCGTGAGCTGACCCCAAAGACAGCGGGCACGACCATGGATGATTCGTTGAAGAAAGCCAAGGCCGCGCTGAAGGTCGCGAACGGCCGGTGCGGGACCAACTTCAAGCAGCACCATCCCCAACCGCCAGTCGCTGAAGGCCCACGGACTCGACTGGTCGGAACTTGACAGCCAGGAAGTCTGGCGCAACCCGTACGCAACGCCACCGACCGCAATACGGTAATCTGGAACGTCGCCGACGCGAACGTCATGGCCATGTAGAACGCGGCGACCTCATCGCCTGCTACGTGTCAAGACCATCATGCGCATCCGGCGGCACAATCTAGACGACTGACTGGAGTCCCTGCCGAGGATTCAGTCTGAGGAACTCACAAGGCCTCCACTCGGACCATGACGGTTCATTGTGGAGGCCTTGCATACGGAGTCGCCGCATAAATGCTTTATAAGTGACCTGAGTTATGCTGGCAGGGTGAAGACCCAGTCGGTAGTATAACTCAGGGACTATGGCTATCAGATGTGGAAGTACAGCTCGTACTCCAGCGGGGTCGGTGCCAGACGAGCCTGGTCGATTTCACCGCGCTTGATGCCCAGCCAAGTCTCGATCAGGTCGTCGGTGAAGACGTCGCCTGCGGTGAGGAAGTCGTGATCTTCCTCAAGGGCATCCATGGCTTCAGCCAAGGAGCTCGGAACCTGCTTGATGCCGGCATGCTCTTCCGGCGGCAGCTCGTACAGATCCTTGTCAACCGGTGCCGGAGGCTCGATGTGGTTCAGGATGCCGTCCAGGCCTGCCATCAGCTGTGCGGAGAAGGCGAGGAACGGGTTGCAGGACGGATCCGGAGCGCGGAACTCGATACGCTTCGCAGCCGGGGAGGTGCCAGCCAGCGGGATACGGATGGCAGCAGAACGGTTACGGGCGGAGTAGACCAGGTTGACCGGCGCTTCAAAGCCCGGAACCAGACGGTGGTAGGAGTTCAAGGACGGGTTGGTGAAGGCCAGCACGGAGGAAGAGTGCTTAATCAGGCCGCCGATGTACCAGCGGGCGATGTCGGACAGGCCACCGTAGTTTTTCTCATCGTAGAACAGCGGCTTGCCATCCTTCCACAGGGACTGGTGGCAGTGCATGCCGGTGCCGTTGTCGCCTGCGATCGGCTTCGGCATGAAGGTCGCGGCCTTGCCGGCGAGGGCAGCGGTCTCGTGGACGACGTACTTGTACTTCATCAGGTCATCGCCTGCGTGCTGCAGGGAGTTGAAGCGGTAGTTGATCTCCTGCTGGCCGGCGCCGGCAACTTCATGGTGGGAGCGTTCGAGAATCAGACCGACCTTCTGCAGGTTGGCGACCATGTCGTCACGCAGATCCTGGGTGTGGTCAATCGGAGGAACCGGGAAGTAGCCCTTCTTGACACGGTTCTTGAACGCGATGTTTGGGGTGCCGTCGTCTTCGGTGTCAACGCCGGAGTTCCACGGAGCCTCAATGGAGTCCACTTCGTAGAAGGAACGCTGCATGGAGTTCTCGAAACGCACCTTGTCGAAGATGAAGAATTCGGCTTCCGGAGCGAAAGAAGCGGTATCGGCGATACCGGTGGACTTCAGGTAGGCCTCGGCCTTGCCTGCGACCTGACGCGGATCACGGGAGTACGGCTCGTCGGTCAGCGGATCGACGATGGAGAAGGCCACGTCAAGGGTCTTGTGCTTGCGGAACGGGTCGATGAATGCGGTGGAGACATCCGGCACCAGCTTCATGTCGGACTCGTTGATGGCCTGGAAGCCTTCCACGGAAGAACCATCGAACGGCATGCCGTCGGTGAAGGCATCCTTCAGGAATTCGCTTGCCGGCACGGTGAAGTGCTGCTGAACACCGATCAGATCAGTGAAGCGAACGGAGACATATTC
>ERZ808246.2152-NODE-2152-length-12781-cov-5.298680_pt1 | contig 12781 bp, 14 predicted proteins | sample MGYA00521083_ERZ808246 | MGnify/ENA primary metagenome ERZ808246 (study PRJEB31516, sample SAMN03275577) | gut metagenome | biome: mammalia-associated habitat; material: feces | host: Papio cynocephalus | place: Kenya | collected 2012-07-07 ...
CCAGCCAGGAGATCTGGGACTTCCTGCCCAAGACCGAAGGCATGAACAAGTACGTTATCTTCGAGGATATGCCCAAGGCTGGCCAGTACGCTGCCGACGATGCCTTCAAGGCAAAGTGGGCTCAGCTGATCGCTGTGCGTGACGAGGTCAAGAAGGTTCTGGAGCAGGCCCGTGCAGAAAAGGCCATCGGCGCTTCTCTGGAAGCTTCCGTCACCCTGTACTGCAGCGGTGCCGTGTATGACCTGCTGAACAGCATCCCCATGGATGAGCTGGCAGACCTGATGATCGTCTCCCATGTGGAGCTGGTCAAGGGCGAGGGCGGCGCTGCAAGCGCTGTTGAGGGCCTGGGCGTTGCCGCTGCACATGCTACCGGCGAAAAGTGCGAGCGCTGCTGGAAGTACTCTGCTTCCATCGGCACCCATGCCGCACATCCCACCCTGTGCGCACGCTGCGCCAGCGTTGTGGAAGCATAAGGCTTTTTATCAGAAACACGATCGTTTTTGAGGGCGGCGCTCCCTTAACCGGGGAGCGCCGTTTTTTATACTGACAAAACAGGGAGAGACCTATGGCGTTTGTTGTTTTTAATCTGCTTGTGGCTGCGGCGCTTATCGGCATTGATCAGGCCATCAAGCTGTGGGCGGTCAATGTACTGCAGCCGGTGGGTTCCATGCCGCTGATCCCGCATGTGGTGGAACTGCGATTTGTGCTCAATCAGGGCATGGCGTTCAGCCTGCTCAGCGGCAAGCAGCTGTTTCTCATCGTTGCCACCAGTGCAGCGCTGATCCTTGTGGCATACGCGCTGTTCTTCCGCAGCCGCGGCAAATACCTGCAGCAGGCGGCCCTGCTTCTGGTGCTGAGCGGCGGCATTGGCAACCTGATCGACCGTGTGCTCAACGGCGAGGTGGTGGATTACATCAACCTGCTGTTCATGCGGTTCGCAGTGTTCAATTTTGCAGATATCTGCGTGTGCGTGGGCGTGGCTCTCTGGGTGCTGGAAATCTTTCTGGACGAGCTCCGCAATGGAGACGCAAAGGAGCAGTGACCCATGGAACAGCGTGAATTTATTGTGGAGCCGGAAACGGCAGGCCAGCGCATTGATCGTTTTCTCAGCGGTGAGGATACCGGCCTTTCCCGCTCTGCACTGCAGGCTCTTGTGGCGGATGGTCATGTGCTTTGCAACGGCAAGCTTGTGGCCAAGAGCCTCAAGCTCAAGGCAGGAGACACCATCCTGCTGGAGATTCCGGACGCAAAGCCCATTGAGGCTGTGCCGCAGGACATCCCGCTGGATATCGTCTATGAGGATGAGCACCTTCTCGTGGTCAACAAGCCCAAGGGCATGGTGGTGCATCCGGCTCCGGGTAACCCGGACGGCACGCTGGTCAATGCACTGTTGTGGCACTGCAAGGGCAGCCTTTCCGGCATCGGCGGCGAGATTCGCCCCGGCATCGTCCACCGCATTGATAAGGACACCAGCGGCCTGCTGGTGGTAGCAAAGGATGATGCAACGCACATCGGCCTTTCGCAGCAAATGGCGGTGCACAGCGTGGAGCGCGCCTATAACACGGTCGTTTATGGCGGCTTTGCGCAGGACGAAGGCTTTGTGGAAAGCAATCTGGGCCGCAGCAAGACCGACCGCAAAAAGATGGCGGTCTATCCGTCCAGTGAGCCCCACACCAAGTATGCTTATACCGGCTACAAGGTGCTGGAACGGCTGAATAATTTTACCATGCTGGAATGCCGCCTAAAGACCGGTCGTACCCATCAGATCCGCGTGCACATGGCGTCCATTCAGCACCCGGTGGCGGGAGACCCGGTTTATGGCCCGCACAACTGCATCACCAGCCTGCACGGTCAATGCCTGCACGCCAAGACACTGGGCTTCGTCCACCCCATCACCGGGGAGCACCTGCGGTTCGATTCAGAGCTGCCGGAGTACTTTACCCATTTTCTAGCAACGCTCAGGAGGGGAACTGTATGAATCATTCTCTGGAATCAACTTTGGTGCTCTGCGACCTGGATAACCTTCTGCTGGGTGCAGACGGCAACCTGACGCAGGTAGTGCGGGACGTTTTACAATTGTTTGCCAGCCGCGGCGGCCGCTTTACGGTGTTTTCTCAGCGCACGCCCCGGGCGGTGCGCTCCATTCTGGGCAGTGTGCGTCTGAGTGCGCCTGCTCTGGTCTGCGGCGGTACCATGGCGTATCAGTATGCCGACGGCACCCGTCAGGCTTTATGCAGCTTTGCAGGCCAGAGCACAGACCTCTTTACCCGCCTGCCGACAGCCGCAGGTATTGGTGTTGCTTTGCAAATGACCGACGGCACTACCCGCGTGCTGCGCATGAGCAATGCGCTGGAACGCCACCTGCAGCAGGAGTGGACGCCCTATCTGCTGACCAATGCAGCAGATATCAAAGGCGAGGATGTTCTGCGTGTGCTGCTGTATCAGGACAGCAAAGCTGTGCCTATGGTTCCATTGCTGGAAAAGGCACTGGGCGATCATACGGCAATTCTGCTGGGAGAGCGCGCTGCACCGGATATGCTGCTGCTGACCCCGAAAACAGTCTCCGGCAGTGATATGCTGAACGCTGTGTGCGGCCCTGCAGGCCTGACACCGGAAAATATTCTGGTACTGGCAGGCGGTATGCCGATGCTGGGTCTGGTACAGTCTGCAAGCCAGAGTGCTGCTGCAGCGGATGCCCCGGCAGAGCTGCGCCTTGCCGCGCAGAACGTCACTTTGACCGATGCATCCGCGGGTGCTGCAGTGGAAGTACTGTACCGCATGGTGCGAGATGCCGAAAAATCTGTGTAAAATTCGTGCAAGTCTTCTGCAAATTCTTTTGCGGAAGACTTTCTTTTTGGAGGAAAGTCGGGTACAATGAAGAAGATACCTCGGACTGAAACCGCTCGGCGGGAGCACATGTTCATTCTGCTTTCGCTGGCCGCAGCCACCTGCTGTGCGGCGCTGGCGTTTTATTTTGCAGCTCCGCTGAAAGCGCAGGAACCGCAGAGAATGCCAGATACGACAAATCTGGAGCAGGATGTGCTGGTAGATCTGAACACGGCAGACCTTGAAGCGCTGTGCACCCTGCCGGGTGTAGGCGAGAGCCGTGCCCGGGCGATCTTGGAATACCGGGAGCAGTACGGGCCGTTTGAGCAGCTTTCGGATGTTACGGTGATCCCGGGCCTGACGGAATCTGTTGCAAACTCCTGGGATGGCCAGGCATATGTGAGCTGAACCGCTGCCGAAAGGCATGGAAAAGGGGAACGACTATGAGCAATGATACCATCTTTATCAACCGGGAACTGAGCTGGCTGGACTTCAACCGGCGCGTTCTTGCACTGGGCAAGGATAAAAATGTGCCCCTTGCAGAGCGGGTCAAGTTTCTGGCGATTTACGGCTCCAATCTGGACGAGTTCTTTATGGTGCGCGTCGGCTCTCTGCAGGAGCGTGCAAACCTTGAGCAGGATCGGGGCAAAAAGGAAAAGCGCGAGAATAAGACCAATATGACCGCCGCAGAGCAGCTTGCGGCCATCATGCCCAAAACGGCCCAGCTACAGGAAGACTGCGATAAATACTATGCAAAGGCTCTGGAGGCTCTGGCGGAAAACGGCTACCGCAAGGTGGATTTTGATAAGCTGAGCAAAGAGGACGAGCATTTCTGGAAGAAGTATTTTCAGACAGAGCTGTTTCCCATCCTCAGTCCGCAGATCGTGGATAACCGCCACCCGTTCCCGTTTTTGCGCAACAAAGAGATCTACCTCGGCGTTCTGCTCAAGGAAAAGCACCCCGCAGGGCAGAGCCTTGGCATCATTCCCATTTCCAGCCAGATGGAGCGGATGCACTTTATAAAAAAGGACGGCGAAACGCAGTTTGCCCTTACCGAAGAACTGGTGCTGCATTATGCGGCCAGCATCTTTGGCAAGGAAACGATTCTGGAAAAATGCCTGTTCCGCGTTACCCGCAATGCGGATATCGATGTGAAGGAAGGCATGATGGATCACGATATCGACTATCGTGAGATCATGACCGAACTGCTCAAGCGCCGCCGTAAGCTGGCAGCTGTCCGCCTGCAGGTTACGCCTGCCCCGGCACCGGAAGTGGAACGTATCCTCTGCAACCGTCTTGTGCTGATCCATAAACGTGTCTTTGAGCAGAAGAGCCCGCTGGATCTCAGCTTTTTCTATAAGCTTACTGGCCGCGTCGAAGCCGAAAACCACCCGGAGCTGTTCTACCCGGCCGCACGGCCCATGCTGCCGCCACCGGAGTATGATCTCGCCGAAGAGGTACAGAAGCACGATGTTCTGCTGAGCTATCCGTACCAATCCATCCGGCCGTTTATCACCATGCTGAAAAAGGCCGCTCATGATCCGGATGTTATCTCCATTAAGATGACGCTCTACCGCATGGCGCGAGAGTCTCAGATCGTGCAGGCGTTGGTAGAAGCAGCTGAAAACGGCAAAGAGGTCGTAGCGCTGGTGGAACTGCGCGCCCGCTTTGACGAGCAGAATAATATCGACTGGTCCAAGCAGCTGGAAAGCGCCGGCTGTACCGTTATCTATGGTTTTGAGGACTATAAGGTTCACTCCAAACTGACCCTCATCACAAAAAAGGGGAAAGAGGGCTACTCTTACATCACCCAGATCGGTACTGGCAACTACAATGAGAAGACCAGTGAGCTGTACACTGATTACTCATTCATTACGGCTGACCACAGCATCGGCGAGGAAGCATCCAATGTATTCCAGAACCTTGCGGTGCAAAAGCTCACAGAGACCAGCAATAAAATGCTGGTGGCTCCGCTGCGTTTCAAGAGCGTTTTGCTCGAAGAAATGGATCATGTGATCTCTGCGGCCCGCATGGGCCGCCCGGCGTCCATGATCCTGAAAAACAACTCCATCAGCGACCGCGATATCATTCTCAAACTTCAGGAAGCCAGCTGCGCCGGTGTGCGCATCGACATGATCGTGCGCGGTATCTGCTGCGTGCGTGCAGAAGTGCCCGGTAAAACCGAAAATCTGCATATTCGCAGTCTGGTGGGCCGTTATCTGGAGCATGGCCGCATCTACAGCTTCTTTGATGGTGTGCATACCCGCATCTATATCGCATCCGGCGATTTCCTCACCCGCAACACCGAGTGCCGTGTGGAAGTGGGCGTCCGGGTGGAAGACCCGGTTCTTGTGCAGAAGCTCAGCGAGATTCTGCAATTGCAGCTGAAGGATAACGTCAACGCCCGGGAAATGCGTGCTGACGGCAGCTACCAGAAGGTCAAGCCTGCCGAGGGCGATGAGATCGTCAACGGCCAAATGGGTATGTACGACCTGCTGAAGGATGATTGGACAGAAAAGCCTGCTGCTTCTGCCCCCAAGACCGAGGCCTCGGTAGAGGAACCAAAACCGGAAACTCCGGCTCAGCCTGCTGTACTGGAAGTTCCTGTCCAATCGGAAGCTGCTGGAAAACCGGAAGCAAAGGCTGATGTGATCCCTGCCCAGAAACCGGAAACGTCTTCCAAACCGGACAGCGCCGACCACTATGACCAGTTGGAACAAATGGTGAACAGCAAAAAGCGCCCGGAGCCGCAGTCCGATGCAGAACCGAAAGTGGTAAAGCCGGTGGTCGTGGAGGCGCCTGCACCTAAGAGCAGGCTTGAGAAGATTCTGAATTTCTTCAAATTCCGCAGATAAACAGTTTTGCAAGGCCTGACAGAGCAAGCTCTCTGCCGGGTCTTTTTACGTGCCCGGCCGCATACAGTAAACCACGGCAGAGGGCAGCGTAATGCAGAAAAAACGGCAGAAACAAACGGGATATTTTAAGAATAGAAGCAGAGTACGGCTCTTTATTCCGGCAGTGGTTCTGGCGGGGCTTCTGGCCTGTGCTGTACTCCCGGCCCGGGCACAGGCAGAGCGGCTTTGCTTCCCGCTGCAAACAATGCAGTACCGTATTTCAGATTCGTATGGCTGGCGGGAAGATCCCTTTACCGGGGAAAAAACAATGCATAAAGGCATCGACCTTGCCTGTGCAGAGGGCACAGCTGTGCTTGCGGCAGAGGATGGCGTTGTGGTGCAGGCAAAGCGAAGTGACAGCTATGGTAACTGCGTGCGCATTCTGCACCTTGACGAGAGCGAAACGCTGTATGCGCATTTACAGTACATTTATATCCGGGCTGGAGAGGTGGTCTGTGCCGGGCAGACCATCGGCACAGCAGGACAGAGCGGCCGCGCCACCGGGGCGCATCTTCACTTTGAGCTATGGGAGCGGGGAGAGATTTGCGACCCATCCGCAGCCCTCAAGCTGCCGAATAATGCATCGTGATGCCTGGCGGCTGGGGCCGCTTACTTTCCTTGACCCGGTGCTTTTGTGCGGAGTGCTGTACCTGCTGCTGTATTTCGATGCAGGCGGTTTTCTTCGTCTGGGATTGCTGTCTGCATTTCTGCACGAGTGCGGGCACATCGCTGTCTATTGCATCTACATGCATAAGCTTCCGGCCATTGATGTAACGATGACGGGCTTCTGCATGCGCCTGCAAAACGGAGAACGCCTGCTCAGCCCGCAAAAACTGCTGTTGCTGGCGGCGGCAGGCCCGGCAGTCAACTTTTTGCTGGCTGGTATCTGGACAGTTCGACTGGACCGGAGCATGACCATCCGGGGCAGTGCGTTCTGGGCAGCAAATCTACTGACCGGGGCGTTCAACTGTCTGCCCATCCCGCCGCTGGATGGCGCACAGATTGCAGCCTGTCTGCATGAAATATGGATCGGACGCAAAAATTTAGCAGGAAATGATTGAAAAAAACGGCAGTTTCGGGTAAAATAAAAAAACGTGTAAATCAGGATTGTTTATTTGGAGGACTCAATGTTTGATCCCAAACTGAAAGAAGCACTGGGACGGGTGCAAAAGCCCGGCCGCTATACCGGTGGCGAACCCGGCAGTGTATATAAAGACAAGGAAAAGATGGACGTGCGCTTTGCGTTCTGTTTTCCAGACACCTATGAAGTGGGCATGTCTTTCCTTGGTGAGAAGATTCTCTATGAACTGCTCAACAGCCACGAGAACTGGTGGTGCGAGCGTGCTTTTATGCCGTGGCTGGATATGAAAGCCGAGATGGAGCGCCTGAACCTGCCGCTTTATACCATGGAGAGCAAAGATCCGCTGACTGCTTTTGATGCAGTGGGCTTTACCCTGCAGTATGAGCTTTCCTACACCAACATTCTGGCTATGCTGGACTTGGCAGGCATCCCGTTCTATTCCAAAGACCGCGACGAAAGCTGGCCTCTGATCGTGGCGGGCGGCCCCTGCGCCTGCAACTCGGAGCCCATTGCAGATTTCTTTGATGTTGTCCAGCTGGGCGAGGGCGAAAATCAGCTGCCCGGTATCTGCGCCGAGATCGAAAAGGCCAAAAAGGAAGGCGGCGTCTCCAAAAAAGAACTGTTGCTGCGCATTGCAAAGATCCCCGGTATTTATATCCCGGCATTCTATGATGTAGAGTATTATGAGGATGGCAAGGTCAAGTCCATCACGCCCAACGAGCCCGGCATCCCGGCCCGCATCACCAAGGCTATCATCAAAGACCTGAACGAGTTTGCTCCGCCCACGAACTTCGTTGTGCCCATGGTGGGTGCCATTCAGGATCGTGCCAGCATTGAGGTGCTGCGCGGCTGTGTGCGCGGCTGCCGTTTCTGTCAGGCGGGCTTCTTGTACCGGCCCATGCGCCAGCGCGATGCAAGCCTTTTGAACAAGGCGGCGCAGGATCTGTGTGCCAACACCGGCTATGAGGAACTGAGCCTGTCCAGCCTGTCTACCTCTGACCACGGCCAGCTGGAAGAACTGCTGGATGATTTGAACGAGTGGGCACCCAAGGAGCACGTCAGCCTTTCGCTGCCCAGTCTGCGTGTGGACAACTTCTCCCAGAGCCTGATCGAAAAAACTACTAAGGTGCGCAAGAGCGGCCTGACCTTTGCCGCCGAAGCCGGCACCCAGCGCCTGCGCGACGTGATCAATAAAAACGTCACATGGGATGAGATCGAAAAGACCTGCACCATTGCGTTCAATGCAGGCTATACTTCGGTCAAGCTCTATTTCATGATGGGTCTGCCCACCGAAACTATGGAAGACATCGAGGGTATTGCCGAGACAGCTCAGAAAGTGGTAGACCTCTATTACTCGCTGCCCAAGCGCGGCAAGGGCAGGGGCGTGCAGGTGACCATCAGCTGTGCCTGCTTTGTACCCAAGCCCCATACACCGTTTGAGTTTGTTCCCATGGACACCGAAGAGATGCTGCGTGCCAAGCAGAAGCATCTGCTGGAAAGCGTGCACAGCCGCAAGATCAAGGTGAACTATCATGACAGCACCACCAGCTTCCTGGAGGGCGTGTTCGCCAAGGGCGATCGGCGCCTTGCTCCGGTCATCGTGGAAGCCTACAAGCGCGGCTGCTACTTCGACGGCTGGGAAGAGTGCTTCAAGTACGACACATGGCTGCAGACATTTGCCGATATGGGCATCGACCCGGCATTCTACTGCCAGCGCCCCATCGGTCTGGACGAGGTGACGCCTTGGTCTCATATGGACTACGGCGTCACCCATGAGTATCTGGTGCGGGAGTATAAGAAGGCCCTTGCGGCCCAGACCACCCAGCCCTGCAACCGCGCCTGCCACGGCTGCGGTGCAAATCATTTGTTAGGAGGTCCGTGCTTTGATTACAGTAAGAATCTCGTTTGAGAAAAAGAATGAAGCCTCCTACATCTCGCTGCTGGATCTGCAGCGCGTGATGCAGCGGGTGCTCAAGCGCAGCGGCCTGCCGGTGTGGCATACGCTGGGCTTCAACCCCCATATCTATATGACCTTTGCCTGCCCGCTTTCGCTGGGGCAGGAGAGCGAGTGCGAGTGCGTGGACGTGAAGACTGAGGCCGAGAACCCGGATTTTGACCAGTGGAAGGATGCTCTGAATGCCATCATGCCTGCTGGCATCGTCATCACCCATGTAGGCCCGGTGCAGATGAAGGCTGACCTGATCGCCTATGCCTGCTACTGCATCACTTACCCAGCGGCGGCCGCTGCAGTTCTGGATCAGTACAATGCGCTGGAAAGCGCTCAGGTGGAAAAGCACGGCAAAAAAGGTAACAAGATCATTGAACTGAAAGACCACATCCCGCAGGTGGAGTACACCGTGGAAGGGGATAACCTGCACATTGAATTGTGTATGCCTGCGGCGCAGGAGCTCAATCTGAACCCTTCGCTGCTCACAGGCTTTCTGGAAGATAAGTTCGGCCTGCCTGCCGTCAGCGCAAATATTCTGCGCAAAAAGTTTTTGACGGCGGACAAGCAGCTTTTTGTCTGAGAAATGGCCAAAAGACGGACGATTGGACAAAACAGAAAATTTTTGCATTTATTTTGGTCAAAACGCTTGCATTCACGCAGGTTTTGTGATATCCTATTTAGGCGTTAGTGTCCGCTGAGACCACAGCGGGGTTAATGACAATATCATTAAACGGGCGGTCCTCTGACGGCAAAGTGCCGTGTATGAACGTCTAAAAACAAATGGAGGATTCAAAAATGGACGCACTGAAGATTATTTCTGAAGGCAGCATCAAGGCTGAGAAGCCCCAGTTCAACGTTGGCGATACCGTCCGCGTTGATGTTCGTATCAAGGACGGCGACCGTGAGCGTATTCAGGCCTTTGAGGGCACTGTCATCGCAAAGAAGCACGGCGGCGTTGCAGAGACCTTCACCGTTCGCCGTGTGGCTTACGGTGTTGGCATCGAGCGTGTCTTCCCCATCAACAGCCCCTTCGTTGAGAAGGTCACCGTTGTCCGCAAGGGCAAGGTTCGCCGCGCAAAGCTGTTCTACCTGCGTGGCCGTACGGGCAAGGCTGCCAAGGTCAAGAGCGATATTTGATCATCCCCGATTTGAAACGGGAGAAAAGGGACAACCTTGTTGTCCCTTTTTTCTTTATCAAAAATTCGGCAGATATGGTCGGAACAGGCCGTTATGGCTTGCGAAAGACGGGCGGATTGTTATATAATCAGGTCAGCGGTGTAAAACCGGAAGGTGAGGTGTGCCAGTTATGGAACAGCAGCAAAATCAGCAGGAAAAGCCCGTGCGCGGGCAGAATCTGCTGGAATGGTATGAGGCTCTGATCTCGGCAGCACTGGTGCTGGTGCTGATTTTTTCTTTCTTTTTCCGTATCATTCAGGTAGACGGCAGCTCCATGGTGCCTACACTGGTCAATGGTGACAAGCTTATTGTCTGGGGTGCAGGCTATACGCCCCAGAGCGGCGATGTGGTGATCGTGGACAGCTATACCTCTTATGGCAAACCGCTGGTCAAGCGCGTCATCGCCAAAGGCGGCGACACCATCAGCATTGATTATGAAGAGGGTACTGTCACGGTCAACGGAGAAGTGCTGCAGGAAGATTACATTGCAGCGCCTACCCATCTTGGCTACGACGTCACCTTTCCGTATACTGTCCCGGAGGGTACAGTGTTTGTGATGGGCGATAACCGCAATGAGTCGCTGGACAGCCGCTCGTCCTACGTGGGCTGCATTGATGAACGGGATATTCTGGGCAAAGTGCTGCTGTGCTTTATGCCCTTTACAGATTTTGGAGTGGTAAAATGAACGAAATGGATACCCGGTTTGCAAACCAGTACAATATTCAGTGGTTCCCGGGCCACATGACCAAGACCCTGCGCATGATGGAGCAGGAGATCCAGCATGTGGACGCAAGCCTTGTGCTGCTGGATGCGCGTATTCCGCTTTCCAGCCTGAACCCGGAGATCGAGCGCATCACAGCCCGCAAGCCGAAGCTCTATGCGCTGAACAAGGCCGATCTGGCTGACCCGGCTGTGACCGAAGAATGGATCAAATATTTCCGCGCGGCAGATGCCGGATGTGTGGCCATCAGTGCCAAGCAGAAGGGCGGTGCCAATGCAGTCAAGGCTGCGATTGAAAAAGAGCTTTCCGGCCTGCTGGAGCGCCGTCAGAATCGAGGCATGGGCGGCGCCAAGACGCAGGTGATGCTCTGCGGCATCCCCAATGTAGGCAAGTCTACCTTTATCAACACCTTTGCAGGTTCTGCCCGCGCCAAGGCGGCAGACCGCCCGGGCGTGACCAAGGGCAAGCAGTGGGTCAGCACGGATAAATTTGACCTGCTGGATATGCCCGGTGTGTTGTGGAAAAAGTTTGATTCCAAGACCATTGCATCCAATCTGGCCTTCATCGGCTCCATCAAGGATGACATTCTGGACGTGGAAGAGCTGGCCATGAACCTGCTGGACGAAGTGCGCCGCAACTATCCGGATCTGGTGGCTCAGCGCTACAAACTGGACGCCGAGACCATGGCCCTGCCGCCTTATGAGCTGATGGAAGCTATCGGTCGCAAGCGCGGCCTGCTGGTGCGCGGCGGCGAAGTGAATACTGAGCGCTGCGCTATCATGCTGGTGGACGAGTTCCGCGCCTGTAAGTGGGGCCGCATCTCTCTGGAGCGCCCGCCGCAGCGGGATGATCTGGCAGATTTTGCCGAGGAGAATGACGAATGAAGCACCGTTCCGACGAGGAGATCTCAGCCCCTCTGTATGAATACGACACCGCTGTGCGTGCCGAGTACGGCTGCTTTGCGGGTGTAGACGAAGCCGGGCGCGGCCCTCTGTGCGGCCCGGTGTGCGTGGCGGCCTGCATCCTTGACCCTGAAAACCCAGTCTACGGCATCAATGACTCTAAAAAACTGACCGAGAAAAAACGGGAAGCTCTTTTTGATGAGATCAAAGAAAAGGCTCTTGCTTATCAGATCGTTTTCGTGGGGCCGGATATCATCGACCGGGATAATATCCTCAATGCAACCATGGGCGGCATGAAGCAGGCTGTGAACGGTCTGGACATTGTGCCGAATCTGGTTCTGGTGGACGGCAACCGCACCCCGGCAGGCCTTAAGATCCCGGCACAGCCAGTGGTCAAGGGCGATGCCACCAGCGCCAATATCGGTGCGGCATCCATCCTCGCCAAGGTCAGCCGTGACCGCTATATGCTGGAACTGGACAAACAGTATCCGCAGTACCAGTTGGCAAAGCACAAAGGCTATCCGACCAAACTTCACTATGAGCTTATTGCGCAGTACGGCATTCAGCCGTTCTACCGCCGCAGTTTCCTCAAAAAGCAGGGATACTGGCCGGAGAGCAGCAAGTGAACCGCGCCGAGACGGGGCACAGGGGAGAAGCTGCGGCTGCACGCTGGTATCAGAAACAGGGCTGCAGACTGCTGACTCATAACTTCCGCACCCGGATGGGTGAACTGGATGTCGTGGTGCAGGAGCCGGACGGCACCATCGTGATCTGCGAGGTAAAAACGCGCAGCCCGGATATGGTGGAACGCCCGGCTGCTGCTGTCAATGCGGCCAAGCAGAAACGGCTGATCCGCGCGGCACAGTATTATCTGCAGGTAACGGGGCAGAGCGATGCACCCGTGCGATTTGATGTTGCTGAAGTGATTCCTCTTGACAGCGGGCGCTGGATGGTACATATTATAAGGGGCGCTTTTCTCGCGTAAAGCGAGGGCCCCGGTGGGAAAATGTACGGGCAGAGGGCTTCTCTGCCGCAGCAGCAGGGGCGTGTTTTGCACGCTCTGTAGCGAAAAGGAGCGACAACAATGCAGTTTTTCAGTACCAGAGATCAAAACCGCAAGGTGACTTCTTCCGAGGCAATCGCACAGGGCCTATCTAATGAGGGCGGTCTGTTTGTTCCCGAAAGCTTTCCGCAGGTGGATGTAAAGGCGCTGTGTGAGCTGGATTATCCGGC
>ERZ808246.2155-NODE-2155-length-12768-cov-2.790215_pt1 | contig 12768 bp, 6 predicted proteins | sample MGYA00521083_ERZ808246 | MGnify/ENA primary metagenome ERZ808246 (study PRJEB31516, sample SAMN03275577) | gut metagenome | biome: mammalia-associated habitat; material: feces | host: Papio cynocephalus | place: Kenya | collected 2012-07-07 ...
CGAGGAATCCTATGCGGAGGCATCTTCCACGGCTATGTGCGCTGCAGCGTTTGCCCGCGGTATAAGGCTCGGAGTTCTTACGGATGACAAATATGCTCACGCAGCAATAAGAGCCGCAGATTCGCTTTGCAGATATTGCATCGATTGTGAAGGAAATATTTACGGAGTATGTGTGGGTTCGGGTTATTCTTTCAGAAGAGAATACTATAAGAATGAACTTGCGTGGAATATCAACGATACACATGGTACGGGAATTGTATTAATTGCTCTTGAAGAGGTCGAAAACTTGAAAAAGAGGTAGGCTGTATGAAGGTGAAAAAGGGGATATTTTCAAATACAGGAATTATTACGGTTTGGATCAGATCCTTTATTGTTCTGATGATATTTACCGTGGTTTGTATATTTTTGGATACAAGAATGTGGAAATACAGTTGAATAAACAGATAAAAGAAATGAGCAAAATATCCATGGAGGAAAGAATCAATTATCTGGATAATTATATCAACGGTATTTTTGGCGGACTTATCAGCATAACCAAATTAAATGATATAAAGTCAGTAATTCCTTCCGGCAGCATAAGTGAATCCGAAAGAAGGTATTCTCTCGGCGAGCTGAAAAAAAGCATGGAGACTGTTGAAATACCGGATACGAATTTGAATGACAGATTCATATACTTGTCCGATAGTGATGAGATTTTTGTAAGCGGGACGCTCAGAAGTGCCGAAGAATATTTCAGAATAACGGAACTTAAAGGTTCTTATGAATATTGGCACAAAAAAGTGATTGACGAAGCGGGAAACAGCATTATATGCTATGATGAGAATAATGAAAAGGTGTATTTCAGAACAAAATACACAAATGCAACGGGAAATGAACTTATTGTTTTCATTGTGACAGACAGAGACAGACTTTTGAGCGGATACGGTGATTCGGAAAATATAGACATTGCATTGGTCGATGTCAATAACAAACAACTGTTTTCGGGAACCGGACGGGATTACAGCGACATATTGAATAATATCGACTTCAAGCCTGAAATTTCGGTAGAAATTTTGAATGACAGCGTCATAAGTTACAAAAGATGCATCGGAACGGACTGGAATTATTTTTGTATTTGGGATTCGAGCGAATATTCAAAAGCATACAGATTATCGAGGTACGCCATGATACTTTGTATTATTATGGTCATGTGTCTGGGAATATTGATGAGCTATTATTATTCCAAAAAGAATAACCGCGCAATATTTAAGCTGATCGGTCTTCTGAACATGAAAAAGAATGACGGCTACGACGATGTATACCGTTCGGTAAGTGAAATTTTGGTTTCGGCAAGGCAAAAAGAAAGAATGATTACCCTAAGCAAGAGGGAAAGTCAGGAAAAGCTTCTTAAGATTTTGCTAAGCGCAAAAAAATTGCCCGAAAATATTGAAAAAGATTTGACCGACAGCGGAATTGTGTTTGATGAAAAATACTTTTGTGTGGCTGAGATTGTGCCGGAACAGTATTCGAATATCTTCTTTGAGCAAACACCGGATATTAATGAGGCATTGCAACTTGCGGTATATATAATTTCAAATGTTTATCAAGATTTATTCAGAAAAATACGGATGTACTCGGTGGAGATGGAGTCAGACCGTGTTGTAATTATAATTAACTGCAAAGCTGGCGAAAAAGTTATGGTAAAGCACATACTCGAGGAAGGGATAGATGTTATAAAAGAAAAGTTCAATATTGAAAATTCCGTAACCATATCGTCAATGACAGATAATGTCAAGAATATAAGCAAGTGTTATGACGAAATCTCATGGGTGAAGGAATACAGGTTGATTGACTTTGATGCTATTCTTGATTATGATGAGTATGTTGCGGATAAATCCGGAGACAGATACTATTATTACTCATCAAATGATGAGTCGGTATTGATAGCGAATATAAAGCGGGGCGATTCGCAAAAGGTTATTTCCACAATCAACAATATATTCGAAACAAATGAAAAGCAAAAAACTTCATTGGAGTTTATGAAAATTGTTTCTGTGAATATTTTGGATATATTGATAAGGGCAATCAAGCCTTCGGAAATAAAAGACCAAAATATATTGGATTCAGTAAACGATGCATATGTGTCAATATACGAAATGCAGTCACTGTCGTTAATCAGGGAAAAGCTGTGTGCTTTGACAGAATATATATGTGACTGTGTAAACAATAATGAAAAAAACAGTATAGTGGATGAAATTAAAAAATATGTCGGTGATAATTATGCCAATAAGGAATTGAGCGTCAATTATATTGCAAATAAATTTAATTTGGGCGCATCGTTTTTGTCAACATATTTTAAGAAAAATGAAGGTGTCGGTCTATTGGAGTATATAACCAGGATTCGCATAGACGCAGCCAAAGATATGCTTAAAAATACCGATGACATTATGATAAACATTGCAGAAAAATCCGGATTTCAAAGCGAGAGAACATTCTTTAGGCTGTTTGAAAAATATGTTGGAATATCGCCCGGAAAATACAGAAAAGAGAATTAAAATGCTTAATAAACCGCGTGGTTGCGCGGTTTATTATTTTTTTGGCATAAAAAAAATAAACTGTCAGTTTACTCTTTCGGGCGGTTTTGTTACAATTATGATAAGAAAAATGTGAAGCATAAATACGATTCAATAATTTTCGAAGGAGGATTTAATTATGCAAAGAAAAAAACAAGTAAAAGTTTTGTCTGCGGTTTTGGCAGCGACACTTTCGCTCACGGCTCTCTCGGGTTGCGGCAAGAAAGAGACGGTATCAACAGAAGGGCACCTTACATACTGGATGGACCTTTCGGCGGCAGCGTCGTCAAGTGTATCCAATTATGGTGATACACCGTTTGCGAAAGAACTTCAAAAGAGACTGGGAGTTGCTATTGACTATCAGCATCCGGCACAGGGACAGGCAACAGAGAAATTTAACATCATGATGGCGTCGAGCAACCTGCCAGATATCATTGAATATAACTGGGCAAACTACCCGGGCGGTCCGGCAAAGGCAATAAAGGACGGAAAGATCATAAGGCTGAACGAATACATAGAGAAACAGTGTCCGCAGCTGAAAGCATATCTGGATGAGCACGAAGATGTCGCAAAGCTCTGCATGACGGATGAAGGAGATATTTTTGGATTCCCGTTTGTGAGAGGCTCGCAAAATCTTTGCGTGTCGCAGGGTATGATAGTTCGTCAGGATTGGCTTGATGACCTGGGTATGCAGCAGCCGGAAACAATTGATGAGTGGGAGACGATGCTTACCGCATTCAAAGAGAAAAAGAATGCTCAGTTTCCTCTCGATATGAACACATGGCCTTTCACCGTCGGTGCTTTTTCGGGCGCATACGGTACACCGGTTGCATACTTTGTTGAAGACGGCGTTGTGAAATACGGCCCCAATGAAGCAGCATTTAAGGATTTCCTGGCAAAGATGAACGACTGGTACAACAAAGGACTGCTGACACCCGATGTAGCGTCGTTGGACAGCAAAGTTGTCGATTCCGACATTATGACCGGAAAGACGGGCGCCGTGTTCGCTTCTTTGGGCGGAGGTCTTGGTAAATACCTCGCAGCAAAACCCGATGATAAGTTTAACCTGTCGGGTGTAAAATATCCGGTGCACAACAAGGGTGACAAGCCGAAGTTCAATGCGGCTCAAAAAATTGTCCCCGGAGATTTCTGTGCTATTTCCACAAGCTGCAAAAACCCCGAAGAGGCTGTTAAAGTTTTGTCATACGGATACACGGAAGAAGGCAGCATGCTCTTTAACTTCGGTATCGAGGGTGAGAGCTACAACATGGTTGACGGATATCCGAAGTACACCGATATGATAACCAAAAACAGCGAAGGTAAGTCTATGGCAAATATGCTGGCGCTTTATGTTCAGTCATATATGCAAGGCCCATTTATTCAGGATGAGCGTTATATGGAGCAGTATGCAAGCCTTCCGCAGCAGCAGTCTGCATGGAGCAACTGGTCAGTATATGACGGAGTTTCAAGAGCGGAGCCGTACCTCTATTATAATGACAGTGAGCTTTCCGATATAGTTAAGCAGGAATCGGCAATCGACACTTATGTAAATGAAACAGTGTGCAAATTTATAATGGGTGTTGAGCCTTTGGATAACTATAGCAATTTTGTAAACGAATTAAAAAATCGTGGTATGGACAATGTGTTGAAAGCAAAACAGGATGCATATGACAGATACACCAAGAGATAAAGTTCACACCATTGATGTGTTTTGGGAGGTTTGAAAGTTGGAAACGGGAACTGCAATGAAAAACAGAAATTCATTTTTCCAAAGAGCGGGAAGAGACATAAAGAAGAACCATTCGGTATATATAATGGCTATACCGGTAATAGCATTTTATGTGCTGTTTTGTTATAAACCGATGGTTGGTCTTTTGATGGCATTTCAAAATTATTCACCGGCGACCGGCTTGTGGGGCAGTGAATGGGTAGGTATGAAAAACTTTACGGATTTTATAACGGGTCCTGATTTTTTCAGACTGATAAAAAACACTTTGGCGGTAAGTCTGTGTGGTTTGGTTTTTGGTTTTCCGGCGCCGATTATCTTTGCGTTGCTTGTTAATGAAGTTCGCCAAAAGAATTTCAAAAGAGTGATACAGACATTCTCATGCTTGCCGCATTTTATATCGATGGTGGTCGTTTGCGGAATTGTGAAGCTTTTTGTGTCAAGGACGGGTGTTGTCACCGTGTTGCTGCACAATCTGTTCGGAATTCCGCAGGCTGATATGCTTGCCAATACTTCGTTTTATTTGCCAATTTACACTTTGTCATCAATCTGGCAGGGCATGGGCTGGGATTGCATAATATATCTTGCAGTCCTCTCGTCCATAGATCCGTCTCTTTATGAGGCTGCAAGCATAGACGGCGCAAAGAAATTCAAACAAGTGCTTCATGTGACCATCCCCTCCATTTTGCCTACAGTTATCATAATGTTGATACTGAGGGTCGGACAGCTTATGAGCGTCGGTCACGAAAAAACACTTTTGCTGTACAACCCGCTTATTTATGAGAGAGCGGATATTATCTCCACATATATATACAGGCTGGCGTTTGAAAAACAGCAGTGGGGATACACGACGGCAGTCGGTCTGTTCAATGCGGTAATAAACTTTGCGTTGGTTATTTCGGTCAACGCAATAAGCAAAAAAGTGTCCGACACATCGCTTTGGTGATTTTTTGCGGACATCAAAATCTCAGAAGGAGTTTTGCAGCTATGAAAATAAAACGAAGTATAGGAGAAAGAATATTCGGGATATTCAACACGCTGTTTATGCTGTGCATAATACTCGTGATGGTATATCCGCTGCTGTATACGATTTTTGCTTCACTCAGTGAAGCAAATCGTTTTATGGCACATGAAGGAGCTTTGATAGCGCCGTTGGGATTTTCCTTTAAGGCATATGAAGCCATGGCAAAAAATCCGATGATATTCCGCGGATTTATGAACACGATTTTCATTGTGGTTGCCGGCACGGCACTTAACATCGTGCTCACGGCACTGGGCGCATATGTGCTCTCAACCAAGGGACTCATGTTCAAAAAAATGATAACTCTTTTCATCGTGACCACAATGTATTTCTCGGGCGGAATTATCCCGATGTACTTCAATGTGGTAAATATGGGAATGGAAAATACCTACTGGGCGATAATTCTGCCCACTGCCATTAACACATTCAATCTTATAGTCATGAAAAGCGGTTTTGACAGCGTGCCTGTTTCGATGAGAGAGAGCGCCTATATAGACGGTGCGGGAGACTGGCGCATACTGTTTCAAATCATGATTCCGCTTGCAAGGGCGACCGTAGCGGTAATGGTTTTGTATTACTGTGTGGATCACTGGAATTCATGGTTTAATGAAGCATTGTTCTTGAATGACAGAAATTTGTATCCGCTGCAGCTGATACTCAGAGAAATACTTGTGCAAAACGATACCAGTGCAATGTCACAGGGTGCAATGATGGAAGACCAGGTTGCGATAAGCGAAACAATCAAGTACGCAGTCACGGTTACATCTATTCTCCCGATATTGTGTGTATATCCGTTCCTGCAAAAGTACTTTGAAAAAGGCGTTATGGTTGGAGCAATAAAGGAGTGATTGGGTAAATGAATAAAAAGAGAGTTATCTCACTGTTGCTGGTTATATCAGTCATCATGTCATTCGTAACTCTGCCCGTGTATGCTGCGGACAGTGAGATTAAATGCAATGTGACCGACGGTGTTTACACGATATCGGGAACATCTGACAAGGCAAATATAACAGCGGTTGTTATGCCGGCGGACGAAAATCCGGCTGACCTGACTGCCGAAAAACTCGCAACCGACGAATATATACCGATTACGATTCCCAACAAATCGGGAAGTTTCAGCAAGTCGATTAAATTTTCCGCTTCTTTTCCGAACGGAGAATACAAGACTGCTTTGAACGACGGTGACGGGGAACTCGAACTTTACTTTATGTATGGTTCCGAAGAATACAAAAACGAACTTCTAAGTCAAAAAATAAAGTCGGGCTTGCTTGACGAAACCGTGGAACGCTACGGTGAAACTTACGGAATCGATGTCTCTCTCTATGACAGACAGAAAGACAGCGTAAAATCCGCAACGGCTGCCGCACTCGACGGTAAGGCGATAACCGATTTCGGCAAGCAATTTAATGAGGCGCTTCTAAATGCGGCTTTTGGGCAGCTGAAAACCACGGAAGAATTGACTGATGTTTTGCAACTGCTGGGTTATGATTTTGCTGCTTACAATAAGCTGAGCGACACCCAAAGGGAGAATGTACTCATAAACACGCTCAAGAATCTGCCGTCTCAGGCTGCCGATTTACCAAAAACAGTCGATGCATACTGCAAGGCTGCACAAAGCTCCGATGCCGGCGGCATAAGCAGCGGTTCCGGCGGCGGTTCCGGTGGCGGCTCATCGTCAAAATCCACGGGAACATATACTTACAACCCAAACAACAGCACACCATCGCAAGGAAATTCAGGTAACGCCACATCACTTACCGATATATCGGGTCACTGGGCGTATGAAAGCATAGCGGATCTTTTTGCAAGAGGCATTGTGTCCGGAGATGAGAACAAGATGTTCTTCCCGGACAACAATATAACCAGAGCGGAATTCTGCAAGATGGTTACAGCCGTTGCCGGAAAGACAGCTGCGGCAGACTCGGCGGTATCCTTTGCCGATGTTGCCGGCGAAGCATGGTATTACAACTATGTCATCGCGGCGGCGCAGTCCGGATTGATAAACGGATACGAAGACGGCACTTTCCGTCCCGATAGCAATATCAGCCGTCAGGAAATGGCTGTTATTATCGATCGTATGATTAAAGCGGAGAATATATCGACCGGAGACGGAGCTTCCGCATCCTTTACCGATATTTCATCCGTTGCCGATTATGCTCGCGACGCAGTTATGGAATTGAGCGGCATGGGAATTATCGCCGGAGACGGAGGCAGTTTCAGACCGAATGACGGTCTGACAAAGGCAGAGGCAAGCACTGTTCTGTACAAAACAAGGAAATATGCCGAATGAAAGGCTCAACCGCCGCAAACGGCGGTTCGGCGGCTTCGTCGGAAAATAAAGTCGTCGAAAATAAGATAAACGAGCGCGAGGCTATGGCAGCCGAAGGCTCGCAGCTTGCCGAAAAACTGCTGAAAAGATCGCTCCGCGGAGTGACGAGAGCAGGTTTTATATCGGATGTTTACGCATTGACCGGAATGGACGGGTTGAAGAAAACCAAAAGTTCATTTACCGATTTGCAGATGTCGAGAACAGAGGCACCGGATATTGAAGGTGCCGCCGAAATGGGAATTATAACAAGCGGCGGACAGTTCCGTCCGGATGATATAATCACCGGTGAGGAAGCCATGAATGCGGCTTTGCGTGCACTGGGATACGGCAAATATATCGATGCGTTGAGTTTATATGAAGTGGCAAGAAAAACAGATATGCTCTCCGGACTTTCGGAAATTTCCAAAGACGGTATAGATGGGCAGACGGCGCACATTATTTTGCTTAATATGCTCAATGCAAAAACAATCAAGGTAATCAGCATAGAAAACGACGATGTTGTCTTGGGAGATGACGGCAAAATTTTGCTTGAAGACAGCTACAATATCTCAAAGGACACCGGAGTTGTGACTCAGACAACACTCAACAGCTTGGCAAAAGCGGGCATTGACAAACAAAATTATGTAGTGGTCGGCGGAGTAAAATACCGTGTAACCGATGATGACGAAAATGATTATTTGTCGTTTCTGGGTAGCGAGGTAAATGTATATTACAATGACGACAACGAACTTGTCATGCTTGCAAAAACGGATAGAAACAAAACAGTGACTTTTCCGGCGGATAACAGCGAGATGGATGGCAATTACACCGTGGCATTTTACAACGATGACTCCACCAAGGCGCAAAAGTATAAGCTGAGCAATGATTATTCTTTCATATATAACGAGGCGCAGAGCACAAAGTCACCGCAGTCGGTGCTCGGAGAGATAACTGACGGCAGTGTGGAACTTTTGGACAATGACAACGATGGTTATTATGAAATCTTAAAGATATATAAACCCGAATATCTTTTTGTGAAAAGCGCAAGCAGAATGAACAGACAGATATTTGACAAAAATTCATCCGAAAACATTTTGGATGTGTACGATGACGACATCGATGTTCATATTGAGGGAAGAAACGGACAGCAGATGAGATTTCTGGATATATCCGGCGGCGAGGTATATGAGGTATATTCCACCGAGGACAAAAAGTTGATTTCTCTTAAGCTTGCCGGCAGCACAGTCTCGGGCAAACTTGCCGAAAAGGGAGAAGACACTTACACCATCGGCGGCAAAGAATACAAGCCGACCGCGTATTTTGACAAATACTACGCTGACCTCGCGCAAGTGGGCAAGAGCTACTCATTCTCCGTTTCGACCGACGGAAAGCTCATAGCATTTTCCGACGCAGAGAAAACCATGAAACTCGGATATATTTCCGCCGTGGCATGGGATGGCGGCTTCAACGACAAAATACGGGTAAAGATGTTCACTCAGGACAACAAATTCGAGATATTTAACATTGAAGATGACATCAAGGCTGACGGCGAGAAAATGTCAGTGTCCGAGACTTATGCCAAACTTGTGACAGACGGCAATACGAATATCCAGCTTGTCGGCTATGAGGCAGACGAAAATAACAACCTCAGACGACTTGATTTTGCGGAAGTGGTCAAAAACACGGATCCCGGCATCGAGAAAACAGAAGGCAACTCTCTGAGAGAATACAAATTTGATGTCACTTCGTTCTATTACAAAGACAATGTCAACTTGATGTATCCGAGCTTTAATGTGACGGGAACAAAAGTTTTTGTGATTCCGAACAACATAGACGACACCGACACATACAAGGTGACCGACTATTCATATTTCGGCGACGCTCAGACCTACAGCAATCTCAAAGTATACAACCTGTCCGAAGGCGGAAGTGCCGAGGCAGTTGTGGTTCGATCGGACACTTCGACTCCGGCGCTTTCCAAATACACAAGCTCTATGGTTGTCGAAAAAGTTACGGCGGCAATCAACTCAGATGGCGACAGAATGCAGAGAGTTACCGGATGGATGGATAAAAAATACTGTACCTATTTTATAGACGAAAATGTAGCAATCATCAAAGCGTCCGGCGAGAAACTCGGGTTTGGAGATATCGTCAGATTCTATGCGGACGGCGACACAATAAAGAAAATGGTCATAGACTTTGATGCAAACGAAAATGTGTTTGCAAGAAACAATATCTCCGACGCCGCAGATTTCAATGCCGGCAACAGAGATTTCGTTTATCAGACCGGCAGGGTGCATTCTGTCGGAGGTGGATATATATACATCGGTGGCGGTGACGACGGCGAGGATATGTCGGCTTCTGCTATCCGCAATTTCGCGGCAAACACCAATAATGTGGCGGTTGTGAACATGACAAATAAGACCGTTCGGACGGGCGAGCTCTCCGACATAAGAACTTATAAAGACAGCGGAACCGGTGATTATGTTCTGATAAGACAAAGGAACTTGTTCACTGTGTCAATATTTGTATATGTGAGGTGATATCAGTGAAAAGTTTACCTGCAAAGATTGTATCGTTGGTACTGGCAGCATCAATGCTTATAAGTGCATGCCCCGCTTTTGCCGCTGCAAAAAGCAATGAAGTGTATCTGTATGAGGATTTTAACGGCTATGCGACCAACGAAAGTAATACAAAAATCACTACAAGTAATATAATCGGATATGTCAAAGCCACTTCAGCAAACGACAAGATGTTTGAGGTGAAGGCGGGAATACAGAAAGGGTATATTTTGGCAAAATGGACCGGACAGTCCGACAGTGTGGCAATGGGGTTTGACATCAGACAGACCGGTTCAAAAGCACTGATAAGTTTTGAGGTGGTCAATGATAAGGGCAACAACACGACTCTTTTCGAAACGGACAGCACCGGAATAATCAAAACTTATGACAACAGACGCTTAGGCGGACTGGCACTGGATAAGACCGAGTCAGTTGTCGTTGTTGCAGATAACATAAATGAGGAATACAGTGTCTATCTCAACGGGCGCTGCCTCATAAGCGGCTGGTATCTGCCGGCGTCGGTAAATCCGCAGGAAATGCGAATTTATGTGAGCGGAGGAGACAAATTCGATCTTCCCGTGTACTTCGACAAAATCCGCGCTTACCCGGGCAAGGATGCCGGCAGAAAATTCAAAGCGACTGCGTTTAACTCCGATGTTATCGAGCTTGTGAACGCTCCGGCGAGCGCGGGCGCGGCGATTATTACCGATAATGAATTCAACTTGACCGAGGGAGACGCACCGAGCAGCATCAATGAATCAATATTGTATTCTAAATCAAATTTGGCGCAGATAGTGTCTTCGGACGGAAACAACTATCTGAGGATTGAGAAGACGACAGCAAACGACTTCCACCTGGACACCCAGTTTACAAATGAGCTGAACTATATGGTAGTGCAGGCGGACTTCAAGTTTGACAGATTCGGACAGACGATATATCCGTTTAATGTAAGAGACAATGTTTCAAATGTCACCGTGGCAGATGAAATGTTTGCGACAATAGACAGTAACGGAGCGTTCAGACTGAGCAACAACAAAACCGCTTATACTTTTTCAAAAAACAAATGGTATAATATAGCGGCAGCGTTCAACTTCATAAACAGAACCATAGATGTATATGTGGACGGTGAAGTTGTAGAGAAAAATCTGCCGTTCAAGACTGCGGCGTTCTACAAACCGAGATTGGTGAGAACCTGGTACTACGGTACGGATAATCCGATCATCTCGCTTGACAATTATCGCATATATGAGGCTGTAAGCCCCGTTGACGATATGACAGAGCTTGAAGAAAGCGAAAAGTCTATTATGAGTGATTTTTCAAGAGAAAACACATTGCTTGACGGACGAACCGCAATGTGCATCTCAAACGGCCTTATATACAAAGACGGCAAGAAGGAGTATACGCAGATCCCGACAGAACAGAACGATGATTACTATGTGTCACGGGAAACTGCCGAGAAACTTCTCGGAACTGTGGATGCAACATACGGTGACAGTGTGCCGCTGAAACAGGCGGCAGAGAAAAAAGGTATGTATGTATATGAAAACAAAGACAAATATCTGCTGATTTTCTCGAATAACAAGTTTGCGGCAGACGACGCACTTATCAAGGATACGGCTACATTTATGAAAATGCAGCTCCCGAGTGCGGACGACATTGCAAAAGATTTTAAAGCCAACAACGGCGTGCATCCTCGCATACTCGCTACAAGCGACGACTGGGCGCAGATAAAGAGCAACATAGAAATATACCCCGATTTCAAGTCTTGGAACGAAAAAATCCTTGCACAGGCGGACTCGAGGCTTGCGACAAAAACCGAATATTATCACTATGAAATACAGGAAAATATTCTTCACCCGGCACGAAGATTTAAGGAAAAAATGCTTTACTGGGGATATGCCTGGAAAATCACAGGTGATAAAAAGTATGTGAATGCGGCTGTTAAAGAAATGAAAGCCGTAAGTGAATTCAAGGATTGGGATCCGGCACATGCCATAGATACCGGAGAGTTGCTTTTCGGCTCGGCGGTAGGTTATGACTGGATGTATGAGGCACTCAGCGACGAGCAGAGAAAGACCATCGAAGAAGGCACCAAGAAGCTCGGCTTGGATGTGATAAGGAGTGCGTACTACGGAAAGCTGCACACAGATCAGAGATTCGGCATTTTGTCCGGCGGCAACTTTGTAATGAGCAACACAAACTTCAATGTGGTTGTAAACGGCGGTGTAACCGCTGCCGCGCTGGCCTACGCGGATGTATATCCCGATGAGTGCTTTGATATAATTTCAAAAGCGATACAGAGCTTGGGATATATGTTGCCGCAGTTTGAACCGTCGGGTGGCTGGGAAGAAGGACCTAACTACTGGGACTATACCACAAGCTACCTTGCAAACATGGTAAGCTCACTCTACAGTGCTTGCGGTACGGACTACGGCATTATGAAGCACCCCGGTGTAAGCCTCACTCCTTACTATGCAATCTATCTCGATTCATATCAGGGCTTGAACAACTTCAGCGATACATCGAGAGGACTCAGCTGGGATTCGGCGCAGTTCAGCCTGTTCGGAAAAGTAATGGACCAGCCGGCATTCACCAAAGAA
>ERZ808246.2157-NODE-2157-length-12757-cov-3.887970_pt1 | contig 12757 bp, 13 predicted proteins | sample MGYA00521083_ERZ808246 | MGnify/ENA primary metagenome ERZ808246 (study PRJEB31516, sample SAMN03275577) | gut metagenome | biome: mammalia-associated habitat; material: feces | host: Papio cynocephalus | place: Kenya | collected 2012-07-07 ...
ATATTTTTATTCTATACCATTTCGGAGGTTTACACAAGATTTTAAAAAGTCTCAATAAAACAGATATGCGGTGCTTTTTTGCGGCTCAAAGCTTAATTTTGTGCCTTTTACGGGCATTTCGCCGAAGAATTTTTGTCCGTTTTCGTCAAGGGTAAAGATTTTTGCTTTTTTATAGCTGTTTTCACCTATAAAAAAGTCGCTTTTTGAGCCGTTTTCGGAAAAGAGAAAATAACAGTCTTTAATATGAACATACGGCAAAAACAGCGTGTGGGCGCTTTTTAAAACATTGCCGCTTTTAACAATCTTTTCGCCTTTTGCAAAAGAGACCGTGCCGTCGCTGTATTTGCACCGAAGATTTAAAACGCCGCCTTTTATCGCAACTCTCTTTTTTGTGTTAAGAAAGTGAAACGGCACCTGATATGTTGCAAATCTGAAAAGAAAGCGTTTTGCCCAATCGGGGCTGTTTTTTACAATAATGTCTTCGCCGTGCATGTTGCCGTAAAAAAGTCTGTTATAGCGTTTTTCGCGAAATTCGCCGCCGCAGTAGGTTTCGGGCGGTATTTCGATAAGCTCTTTTCTGTGAGCCTGTTAAGCAAAAAAAGAAAAGCAGAGCACGGCGCTCTGCTTTCTTAATTATTGTTGGCTATTTATTTCATAAGACCGTTTGCAACGCACCAATCATGGAACGAGCGAAGAGAACGAAGTCTTGCTTCGCTTAAACGGTGGCTTTCTCTTGTGTACCAATTAAAGCCTTCAACGCCCTGAAGTCTTATAAGCTCTTTTGCCGAAGCAGAAAAATCGCTGTCAATGGCGTTGTCAAGAAGTATGATTTCATTATAGCGTCTTTCGGCAAGCTCTTCGTCGCCCGAAACAAATGCTTCGTGGAAGCGTGCAAAGAAAGCGCCGCCGCACGATGTGGGCGTTGCCATAACGCCGCGCGCACCCGCTTTATAAGAGTCCAAAAGCAGGGGCATATTAGCCTGAATAACCGTTGAGCCATGTTTGTTGTCAATTTTATCTTTAATGCCCGCCATGGTGCAGGTGGTGTCTTTAATGCCCCAAACAAGCCCGTCTTTTGTAAGCTCGCCGTATGCCTTGCCGCTTATGTGGCAGGGCTGTATGCCGGGGAACTCATAAAGATAAACGGGGAGTGTAGTGGCTTTTGCAAGGCTTCTTATGTACTCTACAAAAACATCTTCGCTGTCGCCGAGGCCCTTTGTTACGAAAACAACGCCGTCAACGCCCGTTTCTTCCATTCTTTTAACTTCGTCAAGCTGGTGCTCCCAGCTGCCGCCCTCAAGGTTGGCGGTTGCAACAACGGCTGTGTCGCCTTTGTGTTTAACCGTGAGCGAAGCGAGCTTAAGTCTTTCTTCAAGCGAAAGATTTTTCATTTCGGAGCTTCCGCAGATTGCGAAAAGATGACCGACGCCCTGTGAAGCCTGCCATTCAACATATTTTTCGTATGTTGCGTAGTCAATGCTTCTGTCCTCGTTAAAGGGTGTCAGCATAAGTGAATAAATACCGTCTTTTGTGTCTCTTGTAAGCTTTGACATAATAAAACTTCCTTTAAAATTCGGAAAAATCCGAATTATTTTATATATTTTGAAACGAAACGCTCAACCTCGGGCCAATATATTTCGGGGTGAACGCGGCAGCTTTCGGCGTGTTCCGCGTCGGGAATCGAAAGCTTTTCTTTTTCGCATGCGGCGGCGTTATAGTTAAGGTCGAGCATTCTGTAAGGAACAAATGCGTCCTTTTCGCCGTGAATGAAAAGGGTGGGCGTTTTTGATTTTTTAAGCTGTTCTATCGAAGAAGCCTCTTTAAATCCAAAACCGCCGATAATTTTTGTCGCGGCGTCGGCGGCATAAAGCACGGGAAAAGCGGGGAGCTTGTATGTGGCCGAAAGCTCGTTTTTAAATTCATCCCAAACACTTGAATAACCGCAGTCGGCAACACAGCACTTAACGTTTTCGGGGAGCGCTTCGCCTGTGGTCATCATAACGGTTGCCGCGCCCATAGAAACGCCGTGAAGAACTATTTCGGCGTCGGGGTCAAGCTTTAAAATATAATCTATCCAATAAAGCATATCGAGCCTGTCAAGCCAGCCCATTGTGATGTTGCGGTATTCGCTTATATCGTGCCCTCTGAGTATCGGCAAAAGAATGTTGAAGCCCATTTTGCTGTAGCCCAAAGCGTAATCAGACATTCCGAGCGCATTTGAAGTGTAGCCGTGAACAACAAGCGCCCACTTATGCGTTTTTTCGGGTGCTTCAAGAACAAATCCGTGCAGGTGCTTGCCGCTTTTGTTCGACAGAACAACGTGTGACTTTTCCTGCGCTTCGTACCACGCTTCGCTTTGCTGTCTTAAAAGGTCTTTTTCAGGCACGGGCGCGCCGGCGTTCTTTTTAGCCTCGCGTTTTTCGCCCATTTCGCTTATTTTCTTTGAGGCGCGCGTCAAAACGAGCCTGTTCATGATAATTCCCGCACAGCCTGTAATGCCTATTGCGGCTGCGCCGAGCTTTAATGCTTTATGTTTTTTTGCGGACAATTCACTCATCCTTTCGGAATTTTAGTTAAGTAGCCTTATTATACTATATCGTTTCTGAAAAATAAACATAATTTTGTAAAATTGTGTTGTTTTATCCGATAAAATTTGATATACTGTTTTGCAGAACAAATGCACGGCATACTCTTTATATTTTCATTTCAGGAGCATTTCGCAATGATGAACGACATAGTTTTTAAAACAAAGGCATTCGGCGGCTTTAAAAAGGACGAGGTAATGAGCTTTATTAACGGGCTTCTTGCAGAAAAAAGCAATGTTGAAAGGCAGCTTGCAAATATGAATTCCGCCGCCGCTTCTTTAAATCAAAGGGTGCGCGAGCTTGAATATGAGCTTGCCGCACAAAAAGAGCTTAGTGCAAAAAACGATGAATTGTGTCTTGAAAACGATTCGCTTAAAGCGGAGCTTTCGGCTATGGAGGATATTAAAGCCGAAAACGAATCTTTGAAAGCTCGTATTTCCGAAGAAAAGGCGTTAAGCGAAACGCTTAAAGCAGAGCTTTCCGTTGCCGAGCTTGACGGCAAAACCGCAGAGGAATTAAAAAGCCAAATAAGCGCTCTTAAAGCCGAAAACGAGCGTATGAAAAATATGGAACAGCAGGTCGGCGCGGCAATGCTTGACGCAAGGCTTCATTCCGACGAGCTTGTTAAAGAAGCGCGCGAAAAAGCCAACAAGGTTACAAAAGAAATTTATTCCGCAATAGGCGATACCGCGCTTAAAATCGACAGTCTCTCTTCAGATATAGGCGAAATTGCCCGCAACTTTACAAAAGCGGCTGAAGAAGTTGAATTAAGAATTAACGTTTTAACGGGTAATATGAGCAAAACCGCTCAGGCGCTTATTTCAGAAAGCGTTCTTTCGGACGGCGGGGCGCTTCCTTCGCCCGAAAACGGCGAAAGCGACGCGGCGAAAACGGTATGAACGAATATTTAATAAACACCGAAAATATATATAAATGTACCGATTTTTTAAGGGCGGGCGACAGGGTGCTTCTTTCTGGCACGGTTTATACCGCACGCGACGCCGCGCACAAACGGCTTTTTGCGCTTTTGCAAAACGGCGAAAAGCTTCCGTTTGAACTTGAAAACGCGGTGATATATTATTGCGGTCCCACGCCCCCGAAGAACGGGCTTTCAATCGGCAGTGCAGGGCCTACAACATCTTCGCGAATGGACGGATTTACGCCGCTTTTGCTTAAGCACGGCTTAAAGGGTATGATTGGCAAGGGCGACAGAAGTGACAGCGTAATAGAAGCGCAAAAAAGCTTCGGCGCAGTGTATTTTGCCGCAATCGGCGGCGCGGGCGCGCTTTATTCAAGGTGCATTGCTTCGTGCGAGGTTGTCGCTTTTGACGATTTGGGGTGTGAATCGGTTAAAAAGCTTACGGTAAAGAATTTTCCGCTTACCGTGGCGATAGACGCTTTCGGTAACGATATTTACAGGCAGGGCTGAGTTTGACTTTTGCTTCTTTTTTGGGAAGTTTAAAATGTGATTTACAGCTTTTAATAACGGTTGTTCTGACCTTGGGCGTTATTACGGTCAACGGTTGGACCGACGCGCCCAACGCCATAGCTTCGGCTGTGGTAACGCGCGCTTTAAAACCCAAAACCGCTGTCTTAACGGCGGCGGTTATGAATTTTTTCGGCGTTTTTTTGACCTCCTCTGTGAACTATGAGGTCGCAAAAACCGTCTATTCAATTGCCGACTTCGGCTCGTCTTTGCAAAGCGCAAGAACGGCGCTTGCCGCGGCCATGACGGCGGTGGTGCTTTGGGCTGTCGCGGCGTGGTGCTTCGGAATCCCCACAAGCGAAAGCCACGCGCTTATTGCGGGCATAACCGGCGCTTCCGTTTCGCTGCACGGCAGCTTTTCGGGCGTTAGCGCTTACGAATGGGGCAAAGTCCTTTCGGGGCTTTTTTTGTCGAGTGCGCTCGGCTTTTTTTGCGGCTTTGTAATAAGCCGCGCCGTTGTGCGCGCGTTTTCGGGAGTACGAAGAAAAAAGGCGAACAGCTTTTTTGACAGGTGCGAAATTGTTGTTGCCGCGGCAACGGCTTTTTTTCACGGCGCACAGGACGGTCAGAAGTTTATCGGTATGATGCTTTTGTGCATCTCTTTTTCAAACGGCGGTATTTTAGAAAAGCCTGCGGGCGTGCCGTTTTTTCTTATTGTGATTTGCTCTGCTTTTATGGCTTCGGGCACGGCGATGGGCGGCAAAAAAATAATAAAATCCGTCGGAATGGATATGGCTTCTTTAGAGAAATATCAGGGTTTTTCGTCAGACGCCGCCTCGGTTTTAAGCCTGCTTTTTTCAACCGTTTTCGGCTTTCCCGTCAGCACAACCCATGTTAAGGCAACCGCCGTTATGGGCGTTGCCGCCGCAAGAGGAATTAAAAATGTCAATTGGAAGGTCGCACAGAATATGCTTGTAGCATGGACGGTGACTTTTCCCGCGTGCTTTTTACTCTCTTTTGTGGTTACGAAGTTTTATTTTATCATTTTTTTATAAGGAGCGGCCTTGAAGAAAAACAACGATTATTTCGGAATGTTGACATCGGCGGCGCGTTTAAATGAAGAGATTTTTAAAAATATAACCGAAAACAGGCAAAGCGGCGACAAAAAGCTTCTTTTCAGGGCGCTTCAGGGCGAAATTTTCGATTCGCTTTTAGATGAATTTATAGCCCCGTTTGAGCGCGGCGACATTTTAAGTCTTGCAAGGCTTTTGGAACGCATCTTTTCTTGCGTTTGCGCGCTTGAAGCTTTCGGGCGGCATAAAGAGAGCGATGTGCTTTTAAAAAAGCTTGAACCGATTTTAAGGCTTATGACGTCTTTTTCCGAAATGATTTCGCTTTTAAAAAGCTTTAAAACGCCTAAAAAGCTTATAAATTCGCTTAAAGAGCACAAAAGAGCCGTTGAAAACACGCTTATCGGCTTAAAGCGCGAAATGATAACACAAAAAGAGCCGACAGTTTTTTTACACGAATTTTATTCATGCGAAGAGGCGCTTTTGGAGGCGCTGTTTTTTGCGGATGTTGAAACCGAAAGAATTATAATTAACAATAACTGAGAGGTATTATGGAGTTTACTGAATTAAGACGAATGCTCATTGAAAAAGAGTTTTCGCGAATGAACGATATGCAAAAGAAAGCCGTTTTCGGCGTTGAGGGCGCTGTGCTGATTCTTGCGGGCGCGGGGAGCGGCAAAACCACCGTTCTCGTTAACAGAATTGCATATTTAATAAAATACGGCAACGCTTATAATTCAAGCTATACATACCGCGTGCCGACAGAAAGCGATGCGAACGAGCTTGAAGAGCTTATTAAAAACGGCGGCGAGCCTTCGTTTGAATTAAAACAGCTTCTTTCGTGCGACGCGCCCGAGCCGTGGCAAATTCTTGCAATAACCTTTACAAACAAGGCGGCAAACGAGCTTAAAGAGCGCCTTGTAAATATGCTCGGCTCTCAGGGCGAAGAGGTTTGGGCAAGCACGTTCCACTCGTGCTGTGTCCGCATTTTAAGGCGCTTTTGCGACAGAGTGGGCTTTTCAAAGCATTTTACAATTTACGATACGGACGACTCAAAGCGCGTTATGAAAGAGGTTATGCGCTTTCTTAATATTGATGAAAAAAGGCTTCCGGTTAAGCTTATTCTTTCTGAAATAAGCAAGGCGAAGGACTCTCTTAAAACGCCCGAAGACTATATCGCCGAAGCTAATTACGACGCAAACAAAAAGCTTATAGGACAGGCTTTTGAAAAATACGAAGAAAATCTCAAAAACGCCGACGCTATGGATTTTGACGATATTATTGTCAATGCTGTAAAGCTTTTAAGAGAGAATGCAGATGTTCTTGATTATTACAGACGCCGTTTCAAATATGTTATGGTTGACGAATATCAGGACACAAACCACGCGCAGTATGTTCTGACATCGCTTCTTGCGGGCGGTTACAAAAACATCTGCGTTGTAGGCGACGACGACCAGAGTATTTATAAATTCAGGGGCGCAACGATTGAAAACATACTTTCGTTTGAAGAGCAGTATGAAAACGCAAAGGTTATTCGCCTTGAGCAAAACTACCGTTCAACGTCTGTTATTCTTGACGCCGCAAACGCGGTTATAAAAAATAACCGCGGCAGAAAGGGCAAAACGCTTTGGACCGATAACGGCGAGGGCGAAAAAATAACGGTCAAGCTTTTAAACGATGACCGCGACGAAGGCCGTTTTGTTGCCGACACAATTCTTGAGCAGGTCGCAAAAGGCCGCAAGTTTTCGGATTTTGCCGTGCTTTACAGAACGAATGCGCAGTCAAACAGCATAGAGCGCGCGCTCGTTTACAGCGCGGTGCCGTATAAGGTTATAGGCGGCCACAGGTTCTATGACCGAAAAGAAATTAAAGATGTTCTTGCCTATTTGCAGGTTATAGCAAACCCCGCTGACGCTGTAAGGCTCAGGCGAATTATAAACGAGCCGAAGCGCGGAATAGGCGATACCACCGTAAATAACGCCGCCTCAATTGCCGAGGGACTCGGGCTTTCGATGTTTGAAGTGATAAGCAACGCCGCCGATTATCCCTTGATAGCACGCTCTCAAAATAAGCTTTCCGATTTTTCAAAGCTTATTTTGAGCCTCAGAAAATCGCTTGAAGAAAAAGAAATGTCGGAATTTTTTGACGACGTAATAACAAAAACGGGATATATGGCGTCTTTGGAGCTTGACAAAGAAACCTGCGACGAGCGAAAAGCAAACGTTATGGAGCTTCTTGCAAACCTTTTGCATTATATGGAGGATAACGACGACGCAACGCTTACGGGCTTTCTTGAAGAAGTCGCCCTTATGACCGATATTGATAACTACAATTCCGAAAGCGATTCGGCAGTTATGATGACGCTCCATTCGGCAAAGGGACTTGAATTTCCCGTCGTTTTCATTGTCGGTATGGATGAGGGGCTTTTCCCGGGAAATCAGGTTATGTATGACGAAAGCGAAGTTGAAGAGGAACGAAGGCTTTGCTATGTCGGAATAACGCGCGCAAAAGAAAAGCTTTATATAACAAACGCGCGTTCGCGAATGATTTTCGGCAATACGTCTTTTACCCGCCCGTCAAGATTTATCGGCGAAATACCGCCGGAGCTTACGGACTCAGACCTTGAAAAACGCTCGGGCTATAACAGCTTTTGGGGCGCCGACCTCAATGATTATGCACCCGCCGCGCCGTATTCGCAAAGAAAAAAGGCGGCTGACAGCACAGCGTTTGTACAAAAGAAATCGTCATATTCACCGCCGGAGCGAAACAAAGGCTTTTCGCGCGGCTTCAGCGGCAAGGGCGCAGGAAGCACCGCGGCAACGGGTACTGTTGACCTTAAAGCGGGCGACAGGGTATTGCACAAAGCGTTCGGCGAGGGAATGGTAATTTCGGCAAAGCCCACGGGCGGCGATTTGCTTTTGGAGGTCGCCTTTGATAACGTCGGAACAAAAAAGCTTATGGCTAAAATGGCAAGGCTTACAAAGCTTTGAGAAATAAAAATAACCGCAATTCTTAAAACTCATAGCGGGTTTAAGAATTGCGGTTAAATTATTTTTATTCGCTTCTTTGCGGAAGTGTCAAAAGCTCTCTTGTGCGTTTTGCAAGCTGTTTTTCAATTGCCGAAAGTCTTTTTTCGGGCAGATTAATTGACGGGTGCCGCCTGAATTTAAAATCAAGCATTTTGCGAAGCTCCGCTTTTTGTTTCGGACCCATTACAGCTTTGCAAACATCTTCATAGGGAATGCGGTATGGGTTTGTGCGCGTCTTTGCATAGTCGCTTAAATTATCGAAATCCTCGGGCATGGCATAGTTAAAAAGCGAAAGCCCGTTGTCAAATATGGGTGCCGTATCGAAGATGTCACCCGTTTTGTTGTTTCGCAAAATACCGAAATTGCCGAAATGCCTGTCCTCGTTATAAATCAGCGCGTCAAAAACAAGCATACTGCAAAGCTGCTCGTAAAATTCGTCTCCGAGGGTTTTATAATAGTCGATACAGGCTTTTAAATTTATGTTTTTTAAGATTCTTCCAATCGGTACAAACGATGTATCAATATCGGTAAAAAGCTTGCATTTTGAAGAGAGAAGCCCTTTCCAGTTTTCTAAATCGTATTGAACGCACGAAAGCCCCATTTTGTTTGCGATTTGACAGGCATAATACTCGCTGAACGGTTCTTTTCCCGTGTTGGCGGCGCCTTCCGTACCGCCTTTATAAAGATAGATGCCGTCGTTTTCGCAAAAACGCCAGGCTTTTCTCAACATACCGTTTGTTGTAAGCTCGGGTGAAGTGGTAAAGGCTTCGTCACTTCTGCCGGCACCGGTATATGCAACAAGCGAAAGCGCCTCCGAAAAGCGGTTGTTATATAAGTTATAGTCGGCAAATTTTCCGTCAAAGCTTTCGTCAACAACCCAATAACTGTCATTAAGAGAAAGCCCCATACAAACATCAATAATACCTTTTGTGTTGTTAACGCCAAGACCGAGCGTTTTAAGAATTTCATCAACAAATTGCCTGTTTTTTGGAATAACGCGGCGTTCAAGCCATTTTACAATGCCGTTGCCCGTTAGCTCCAAATCAAGCGGGAAAAGGTGTTTTTTTTCGGAATTAATATTAAGAACGGCAGCCTGCAATCCTTCCAATCCCTTTTCTTCAAGCGAAAAGGTGATAAGCCGCTCGTCATACAAACGTATTTCGTATGTTTTTTTCATTGTAAGGCTCCTTTCCTAAACAAATTTAAAATTCCGAAAACGGTGTTGAAATTCTGCTCAGTCTGAAATTGACAGCTTCACGCGCTCTGTTATAGCGATAAATACTGAACACAAGACCTATGCCTATATAAAGGCATAAAGTGCTTGAACCGCCTGCGCTGAAAAACGGAAGCGTAATTCCTATTACGGGCAGAATCATAAGGCACATACCGACGTTTATCAATACCTGCGAAGCTATCATAACGGCAATTCCGTAGCACGCAAGCTGTGCCGAAAAATCCCTTGCTTCTTTGCCTGTTTTAATTATTTTAAGAACAATAAAAAGCAAAAGAAGAAGTGCGACAAAACAGCCGAAAAACCCTGTTTCTTCACCGATTGCCGTGAAAATCATATCGTTTTTTGCTTCGGGCACAAGCCCCGCCTGCGTATAAGCGCCTTTAAAAAGTCCCTGACCGAAAAAACCGCCCGAGCCGAGCGCGTTTTTGCCCATAAGCTGCTGATATGCTTCATCGGGAAATTCGTCGGGTTTTATAAGAGCCAAAAAGCGGTCTTTTTGGTATTTACTTAACATAAACATCCAAAGAAGCGGCGAAGCGGCGATGGCAAGCACCGCGCCGCCGGCAAAAAAGCCCCAATGAAGCCCCGCAAAATAAAGCATGCCCACCGCCATAAGCATAAATACGAGCGCCGAGCCCATATCGCCCGTTCTTATAACAAGCGCCGTAGGAATAAGCGCGTGTACGCCCAAAAGGAGAATTGAAAGCGGTTTGTTGATTTTATCTTTTAACAGCTCAAGATGCATTGAATATGTAATTACAAAGCCTATCTTTACAAGCTCAGACGATTGAAAATATGTTCCGCCGAATTTGAGCCAGCATTTAGCGTCGGGTCTTGCGTCGGGCGCAACGCCTATAGTAAGCGTCAGTATCATAAGCGCCACGCAAAACAGACCGATAATCGGCCAAAGCTTCATAATCATTTCATAGTCTATTGCCGAAATTATTATCATTACAACAAGTCCCAAAACGGCGGCTATTGCCATAACGAGTGCGTCGCGTGAAAACTTTTCGCCGTCTTCAAGCGAATATCTCGTTGTGCTGTATACCATTATCACGCCGAAAATCGACGCGGCGGCAATAAGAGCCGTAAGGACGGTGTCGGTTTCTGAAATAAAGCGTTTTGAGAGCGAAAAAAATTTTTTCAACACCTTGCCCCCTTGATTTTATTGACTGATATTGTTATTATACATATATAACGAGTTTATTTCAAGTATTGACAAATTAAATTTTGAGGTGCATATGACAGAATCTGTTTCACACAGCCCCGAAGAGACTGTGGCTCTCGCAAAAAAGCTCGGCGCCGTTCTTCGCGGCGGTGAGGGAATTGCATATTTCGGCGGTCTCGGAATGGGTAAAACAACCTTTACTTCGGGGCTTGCTCTCGGAATGGGCATTAACGCCGAGGTTTCAAGCCCGACGTTTTCTCTTGTTCACGATTACGGCGGCAATCCGCCGCTTTATCACTTTGATATGTACAGAATAAACGGGTTTGACGACCTTTATTCAACGGGATTTTTCGATTATCTTGACAGCGGCGCGGTTCTTGCCGTTGAGTGGAGCGAAAATATCGAAAACATTCTTCCCGAAAACACCTTGAAGATTGAATTTTTGCGCGGCGAAAACGACGGCGAGCGCATTTTGAGAATGAGTGGTGACAGTGTTTATGAAAATTCTTGGCGTTGAAAGCTCCGCAACGGCGGCAAGCGCGGCTGTTCTGTGCGACGGCAAAATAACATCCTTGCAGTTTACAAACACGGGGCTTACACACAGCGAAACGCTTATGCCGATGATTGAACGCGCGCTTTCTTCTGCGGGGGTTGAGCTTTCCGATATTGATTATGTCGCCGTGTCATACGGCCCCGGCTCGTTTACCGGTGTAAGAATAGGCGTTGCAACGGTTAAAGGGCTTTGCTTTACTCAAAATAAAAAGTGCGTTCCCGTGTCGTCTCTTGAAGCCGCGGTAATGCCGCTTGAAGCTTCGGACTGCTATGCCGTCTCGGTTATGGACGCGCGCTGTAAGCAGTTTTATACCGCAACGTTTCTTTTCAGCGGCGGCAAATGCACGCGCATTCAAAATGACAGGGCAATTTCTTACGAGGAGCTTCGCTCTGACCTTTTAAAGCTTAATGAAAAAAATATTATTCTTATAGGCGACGGCACAGACGTGTGTTATAATCTTTTAAAAGACAGCGTTAAAAATCTTTACAAAGCGCCGTCCTGTATACGCTGGCAAAGCGCAGATTCTGTCGCACTTGCGGCGTATGAAAAGCTTCTTTCACTGGGCGACGGCGCGGCAATTCCCGCAGAAAGCCTTGTACCGTTCTATTTAAGGCTTTCTCAGGCAGAGCGCGAGCTTTCTTTAAAAAGACAAAAGTAGGGTTTAAAATTAAACCGCAAAAAGCAAAATAAACCTGACGGTTTTAGAAAGGTTGATAATAATGATAATTCTTGCAAGCGACCACGCGGGTTTTCCGCTGAAAGAGGAAATAAAAGCGCATCTTAAAGAGCGCAATATTGATTTTACCGATTGCGGTACAGATTCCGTGCAGTCGGTCGATTATGCCGTGTTTGCACAAAAAGCGTGCCTTAAAGTTGTTTCGGGCGAAGCCGAAAAGGCAATTCTTTGCTGCGGAACGGGCATCGGCATATCCATGGCGGCAAATAAGGTCAAGGGTATAAGGGCGGCGTGCTGTTCCGACTATTTCAGCGCAAAGCTTACAAGAATGCACAACGACGCAAACGTGCTTTGCCTGGGCGCCAGGGTTATCGGCGCGGGCACTGCGTGCGAGCTTGTCGACGTTTTTCTTGATACCGAGTTCGAGGGCGGCAGGCATCAGCGCAGGATTGACCAGATTACCGCAATCGAAAACGGCGAAATACTTGAATAATAAAATAATCGGTAGGAGGCAAGCGTATGTCATTTAAACCTGTTAACGAAGCCGAGTTTTCTTCTGTTATGAAAAACGAAATCGAGCCGTTTTTAAAAAGCTTACGTAAAGAGGGCGAGTTTCTTTCATTCGACAAAAACCCGATACACTATGAGTATTATCTGATTGACAACGCAAAAGCAAATATAGTTGTTTCCCACGGCTTTACAGAGTCGGCAGAAAAATTCCGCGAGGTATATTATTATTTTATAAAAGAGGGCTATAACGTTTTTTCTTTGGACCACAGGGGACACGGCCACTCTTACAGAATAAAGGGTAAACCGAACACCGTAAAAATCGGAAAATTCACCGATTATGTTGACGATGTGTGCGAGTTTGTAAATAAAATCGTTCTCAAAAACGGCGGGGGATTGCCATTGTATCTTTATTCTCATTCAATGGGCGGCGCCGTTGCGATAAGACTTCTTGAAGACCACCCCGAAATGTTTGAAAAAGCCGTGCTTTCAGCACCGATGGTATGTGC
>ERZ808246.2158-NODE-2158-length-12753-cov-6.501418_pt1 | contig 12753 bp, 9 predicted proteins | sample MGYA00521083_ERZ808246 | MGnify/ENA primary metagenome ERZ808246 (study PRJEB31516, sample SAMN03275577) | gut metagenome | biome: mammalia-associated habitat; material: feces | host: Papio cynocephalus | place: Kenya | collected 2012-07-07 ...
AGGGTATATCGCAACACAATATACCCTTTATCGCAAAATTACCCCACGCAAATCGAGGCGCGACCAGTGAAAAACGCCATTTTCGCGCTCTATTTCAACAGCCGTCCGCGACAAACTTTTCGACCAAAAATCGTGACAGAAACTCATCCGTGTCGCCATGCCGGCTCACTCCCGATAGATCCACGAGAAGACACCGTTGAGCCAAGTGGGCAGCAGACTGAACCAGCGATAGGTGCTGGCGGGCTTTCCGCCAAAAGAGAGGATGAAGTCGCGAAAGGGACTGTGGGGCACGGGAAGGCCCACGTCCAGGAAGAAGATGTGCGCGTAGTTGTGCACCCACGCCCAGTTGATGGCATGCCAAATGGTCATCATGTTCGGGTGTAGGTGCGGATAGCGCTTGCGGCGCGAGGCCAGGTACCACAGGTAGCAGTTGCCCTCGGAGAACAGGCAAAGGCTGCCGCCAATCACCTTCCCCCTGTAAAGCGTGATGAACACACGCGCCCGGTCGCTACAGTCAAACTGGCGCAGCTGCGCCTCCGACGGAATGACGCGCCGCATCTTGAAGCGGTAGAAGCCATTGAGCAACCGGTAGAACTGATGCAGCTCGGCTTCCGTCTCCACCTCGCGCGTCTCCACACCCATCTTCCTCACACGCTCGATGCGGTCGAGCATCCGCGGGCCCAGGCGGTCACGCGGCGCCATGGAGTGGAGCGAGTTGTAGACCTCCATCCACGAGATGGGGAAATAGCCGTTCTCGCGAAACAACCGGTAACCGAACATCTTCTTCGACAGGTCGCTAAACTCTATCACGAAGCATAACCGGCGGCGCAGCTTGCGGGTGATGGCCCGGAGCAACACGCCGAACACCTCCTCACGGCGCGACTCATCCACATACTCGCCTTCGCCGTAAGCGCGACCCTGCCAATAGCGGAAGGGCGGCACCCACATGCCGTGCACATGCGTGAAGGCCAGCAGATGACCCAGCTCGCGCCCTGCCTCATCCGTGGCGACGGCCATGTAAGGGCGCTGTCCGGGCGACTTCTCCACAATGTGGAAAAGCTCGGCACTATGGAAGAAATTGCTGCCATGCAGGGGCGGCAATGTCTCGCCATGCGAATAGATGGTCACGCTGATGGGGTTCATGTCGGCAAAATTAGCAAAAAATGTGGGGACAGCATAGCATTTGTCTCACGATTTTTGTAACTTTGCGATGAAACGTTAAAAACTTCCATCCATGAAAGATTTCAAGACATTGGTACAAGTGCGGCGCAGCCACCGCAAATACACCAGCGAAAAAGTAAGTGCCGAGGAGGTGCGCCTCATCCTACGCGCTGCCCTCATGTCGCCAACAGCCAAGTGCGTGCGCGCCTGGCACTTTGCCGTGACCGACGACCCTGCGGCCATCGCCGCCCTGTCGGAAGCCAAGGAGAGCGGTGCCACGTTCCTCAAGGAGGCTCCGCTGGCCATCGTCGTCATGGGCGACCCGAAGACCAACCCTTGCTGGATTGAGGACGGCTCGATAGCCGCCATCATGATGCAACTGCAAGCCGAAGACCTCGGACTGGGCTCCTGCTGGATACAGATGCGCGACAAGCACCAGGCTGACGGCACACCGTCAGACAAGGTCATACACGACATCCTCGACCTGCCGGCAGACCAGGAGGTGCTGTTCGTGCTGGCCATCGGACATCCCGCCGATGAGCGCAAGCCGCAGAACGAAGAGAAGCTGAAGTGGGAAAACGTCATCAACAAGTCGAGCATAGAGCTCTGAAACGCTCCCACCCCACTGCATCATGATCAACTACGACTTGAAAAAGATACGGGCCATCATCTTCGATGTCGACGGTGTGCTGTCGGCCTCGACCATCGGCATGGATGATGAGGGCATGCCCGTGCGCACCATCAACATCAAGGACGGCTATGCCATCCAGCTGGCACAGAAGGAGGGCATCCGCTGCGCCATCATGACGGGCGGACAGGCCGAGGCCATCGGCAAGCGCTATGCCTACCTGGGCGTGACCGACATCTACCAGAAATGTGCCGTGAAGATCAAGACCTACGAGCAGTTTGTGGCTCTGTACGGCCTGCATGACGACGAGATCATCTACATGGGTGACGACATCCCCGACCTGCAGGTCATGCGACGGGTGGGCTGCCCCTGCTGTCCGGCTGACGCCTGCCCGGAGGCCAAGGCGGCGGCTGTCTACGTGTCTGACAAGCGGGGCGGCTACGGCTGTGCCCGCGACGTCATCGAGCAGGTGCTCCAGGCGCAGGGCAAATGGCTGAGCAGCGCCCATGCCTTCGGCTGGTGAGCCACATCAAAGAAAAAAATCAACATGATCAAACCCATCCCTTACAAAATCATCCTGGCCAGCAACTCTCCGCGCCGGCGCGAGCTGCTGGCCGGGCTGGGTCTCGACTTTGAGGTGCATGTCATCAAGGGCATCAGCGAGACCTATCCCGCCGACCTGCCGGCCGCAGAGATTCCGCAATACATCGCACACGAGAAGGCTGACGCCTACAAGGTGCAACCCGGCGAACTGCTCATCACCGCCGACACCGTGGTGGTGGTGGACCACGACGAGCATGACTTCAGCGTGCTGGGCAAGCCCAAGGACGCCGACGAGGCGCGGCAGATGCTGCATGCGCTCAGCGGTCGCTCGCACCGCGTCATCACAGGCGTCTGCCTCACCCCCCACGAGCACCAACGGCAGTTTGCCGTCACCACAGAGGTCGCCTTCCGCCAGCTCACCGATGATGAGATCGACCACTACATCGCCCACTACCGCCCCTTCGACAAGGCGGGTGCCTACGGCATCCAGGAGTGGATAGGCTACATCGGTGTGACGGGCATCCACGGCAGCTACTTCAACGTGATGGGCCTGCCCGTGCAGCGCATCTGGCAGGAACTGCGCCAGATGACCGATGAAAGCAACACACTGTAAGCGGCACACGAAAGAACATCAACCAAACTATAAATCCCTGCGTTTGCCCACAACAGCAAGCCCTGTCTTGCCGTTCCGCTTGCTACAGCCTGCACTGGCCGCACCACATGCCAGGGTCTGCAATGGCCGCACCACTTGCCAAGGCCTGCATTCCGGAACTACAGCTTACAACGGCCTGAAAGGCCAAAAGTGCATGTGCGTGTTGCGCCTAACTTTGCCGTATGCGCGTGTTGCTCCTGACTTTGCCGCATGCGCGTGTTGCGCCTGACTTTGCCGCATGTACGTGTTGCGCTCGACTTTTGCCGCATGCGCGTGTTGCGCCTAACTTTGCCGTATGTGCGTGTTGCGCCTAACTTTGCCGTATGTGCGTGTTGCGCCTGACTTTTGCCGCATGCGCGGGCTGAAAGCCCAATACCTACATAGCCCAGGGCAAGCGAAGCGGCGCCCTGGGTTGGCATGGCGACAGCAATCACGCCCTGTAAGGGCAAAAGTATTCACAATCAGTATGTTACACGACTATACTTTTGCTGATTATTAACACTTTTGGCCTTACAGGCCGTAGTTACATCGGGCATACTGGCTTGACCACTTCATACATCGGATGAACACGAGAAGCCCCACGCTTGTGAACTCTTGGTCACAAGCGTGGGGCTTCTCTTTTATCGGTGTCCTCAGGTCAGCGCCACCTACAACCGTTGGCGCGGACATCACATACGTCCATGGAACGTGAAGCAGTCGGCGAAGGTCTCCTCCAGTCCTTGCGGCTCCTGCCGGAAGATGCCGAAGAGGGCCGACCCCGATCCGCTCATGGCGGCATAGGCGGCGCCCATGTCATAGAGCTTCTCCTTGATGCGAGCCAGCACAGGATGCTGCGCGAAGACGGGTGCCTCAAAGTCGTTGACCAGTTCGGCGCGCCACGTGTCGATGGGCTGGCGCACGATGTCGCGGCAGCTCTTCGCGGGCTGCCGGCAGACAATCTGCGCGTAAGCGTCACGCGTGGAGACTGCCACGTCGGGCTTGACGATGGCGATGTGGTAACCGTCGAGGTTGCCCTTGGGCCCGTCGGCAGGCTGAAGCACCTCGCCACGCCCCGTGGCAAAGGAAGGCTCCGCAGTGATGAAGAAGGCGCAGTCGGACCCCAGCTGTGCCGCATAACGCTCCATCTCGGCATTGCCGATGTTGAGACGGAAGCGCTCGTCGAGCAGCCTGATCATGAAGGCACCGTCCGAGGAGCCGCCTCCCAGTCCCGCCTGCGAGGGGATGTGCTTGTGGAGATGGGCATGGATGGGCGGCAGGTTGAAGTCGGCGGCCAGCAGATCGTAGGCCCTGACCACGAGGTTCTTGCGCTCGTCACAGTCCACCTGCGTGCCCGTGACCTTCAGGTCACAAGGCGCCTCATGCGGGAAGCGCGGGTCCATGAGCTTGATCTCCAGCGCGTCGGTGAGGGGAACGGGATAGAACACCGTCTCGAGGTCGTGGTAACCGTCGGCGCGCTCCGCCGTGATGTTGAGACCAAGATTGATTTTGGCACAAGGGAATGTCAGCATAGTCGTGTATTTTGTTTACTTGTCAATGCTAATGAGTTTGTATTTCTTGGATCCCAGTCCGATCTTCTCCGCCCAGTCGATGGTGTGCGTGCCGTGCTGCTTGTCGATGCGCTTCAGCAGGTCGGTAGGGTCACTCTCTGCCGTGACCTTCTGCTGGTTGATGATGTCGACACAAGCCTGGTCGAGCGCCACGGGGTCGGTGGAGGCCAGGATGCCATAGTCCTTGAGCTTCACGGGAGCGGGATGGTCCACACAGTCGCAGTCGACCGACATGTTGTTCATCACCGATATGTAGATGATGCCCTCCTGCTTCTGGAAATAGTTGACCACAGCCTGCGCTGCGGCGGCCATCGACTCGAGGAACCCGTCCTGGTCGCCGATCATCTCGGGCGTCCACAGCTTGCGTGCGTCGAGCTTGTTCATCTTGCCCGCCGAGTGGATGTAAGCCTTGCCGTTCTGGCTGGCGCAGCCGATGGAGAGGTTCTTCAGCGCTCCGCCATAGCCGCCCATGGGGTGCCCCTTGAAGTGGTTGAGGGCAATCATGAAGTCATAGTTGGCCATGTGTCCTCCCACGATGTCATAGTTGAGATGCGTGTGGTCGCGCACCGGGATGCGTATCTCGTCATACTCGTCCATGATGTCCACAGGGAAATACTTGGTGAAGCCATGGCGGTCGATGACGCGCCAGTGGTTCTCCGAGTTGTTGCGCACGTCGTTGGGGTCGCCGCCATAGGCCGTGTTGTTCTCCACGATGGTGCCGTCGACCTCATAGACGAGGTCCTTGATGAGTTCCGGCTTCAGGTAGTTGGGATTAGACCCTTCGCCTGTCGACACCTTGACCGCCACACGCCCTTCCGCCTTCACGCCCAGGGCCTTGTAGATTTTCACCAGCGCCGCGGGAGTGATCTGGCGCGTCACATAGACTTTCGACTGTGCCGAAGCGGCAAGCGTCATCAGCGCGACGCAAACCATAGTAAAAAGTTTCTTCATGCTCATGGATAGTAAATGGTCTTTCTTTACATGTGCAAAAATAATGCTTTTCGCTTGAAAAGCGGTTGTTCCGGTTTGTTTTTTTTCTTTCAGACAAAAAAATCGGGGGACATGCGCCCATCGCATATCCCCCGACAGTCGTTTTGCGTTTAAGCGGTCTGCCGTCTATTGAGACTTATGGTGGATTCTATAAATTACCACCCACCTTATTTCACCACGACCTTCTTGCCCTGGTGGATGTAGACACCGTGCGTGGGCTTGTTGACCCGACGGCCCGTCAGGTCATAGTAAGCATCGTCTTGCGTCGGCGGCACGACCGTCACGCCTCTCACGCCTGCCGACACCGGACCATTGTAGGTGAGCGTGAAGTTGTCCCACACGAGCCATGTGGTGCCCGATGTGGGCTCCGCGATGCCATAGGTGAGCTTGCCGTCTGTGACGTTGAGCGCCACCTTCAGCAGTCCGTACTGACTGTTGGCGGCCATCTTGTCGCGCTGGGCGTCGAAGTTGGAACCTGCACAACTCTGCTTCACCACATCCTTCACGGTCACACCGTCCGACGTGGCGTAGAGGTAGCCTGTGTTCTTGCCCTCACCATTGGCCATCTGGCAGGTGACGGTGTAAGAGCCATCGGGCAGCCCAGCGAGCGACTGCGAGAAGTCGAAGTTGGTGGAGTGCCATACCTCCACGGCGCCATTGTATCGCTGGTTGCCCCAGGTGCCCGTCATGTTCCAGCCAAAGCCGTTGCCGACGAAGGCCGGGTTGACGATGAGCGGCGTGGCATCAAGCGGTTCGCCCTCCTGGGCCTGCGCGATGTAGTCGGCATAGAAACGGCTGCGCTGGATGGCAAAGAGCTGCCAGTGGGCTATGTCAGCGCCCGTCTTGTTGCAAGCCAGTTCCTCTCCGTCCCGATAACCGTCGGCCGGTGTCCACAGGCCGAGCCAGTTGCCGGGGTACTTGCCGTTCTCCACGGTCCACGCACCATTGTCGAAGGCCAGCGCCAGTCGCGACCACTCGCAGGCCAGCGGCTGGTCGTGCGTGCGCATCTGGTCGGGACGGTCCCACTCGGTCTGCAAGAGCAGTCCGTCGTAGTCGATGTTGCGCAGGTGGAAGTAGCCACCGTTGTCCTCGATGGTGAAGACCTTCGACAGGTCGGTGACGGGGGCAACGGGTGTCTCGACAAAGAGAGCCTTGTTGCCGTTCTTGGGTGCGTCCTTCAGGCCCACGAGCAGGTCAGCCTCATCGCTGGCCAAGACGAAGAAATGGTCATCGGCCAACTGCTTCAGCTCATCCGTTGAGGTGACAAGGCTGTATCCCTTGTCGGTGGTCAGCAAGTCATAGTAGGAGAAATTGCCCAGGGCCTTGACATTCACACTGAAAGTGTAGTCCACGCCCTCATAGGTGGCAGTCAGCACGATGTTCTGCTGCACGTCATTGAGCGTGCGCTCACTTCCCCTCACGCCGTCGCTCCACACCACCTTGTCAGGATTGGCAGCCTCGGGAATCTCCAGTTGCAACGTCACCGACGCTCCCTTGAGCACCTGTGTCCCGGTGGCCTCAGCGCCATTGATGAGCTGGCGGGCGGGCACCACGTGGAGCACGAAGTGGGTCTGACTCACCGCTCCACTTTGGTTGGCATACTGGCAGGTGTAGGTGCGCGAACTCATGACAGCCGGCAGCACGATGACGCTCGATGTCTCGCCCGTGTCCCAGAGATAGTCGTTGGTCCATCCCGTGGTCGGTCCGGCGTAGAGGATGACCTGCGTGCCGGCCAAGACGGTCTTCTCCGTGGTACGCTCGATCACACCGTCGACAGTGACCTCATTGGTCATCTCGTCGGGATCGGCATCGCCGCTGACGGCGATGGCAAACGACTGGTGGCTCACCTGGCCGTTGGCGGCCGTGTAGGCCACTCGGTAGATGTAGCTACGGTCGGCCTTGACGGTGATCTGGCGTGTGGTCTCGCCCGTGCTCCAGAGCCAGTGTCCGGTGTCGACGGCGCCCTCAGGCAACTGCGGCACAAGCGTGATGTCGCTGCCATCGGCCGGAATGCCCTTGGAGGGCCCCACCTCATAGTTGTATTTCAGTCCGCCAAGATTGGTCTGGTTCTTCAGGGTCTCACCTTTATATATAATATCGCCATGCAGCGGCGTGATGGCCTGGTCGGCAGTGATGGCCGGTCGCCAACTGGTCAGCGTGGAAAAGCCGACGGCATCGAAGCCGCCCGAGTTCTGGCTGTAGTTGCCACCTCCGCCATCGGGGCACACCTTGGCGCTGGCCTTCTCAGAGTACTGCATCTTCACACCACGCAGTCCCTCATAGTAGCCGATGACGCGATCCCAGTAAGGACGGTATTCGCCCTTGCCTCCCTCGTTGACACCCGTCTGCGCCCATCCGGCGCCCATGGTGCCGCGGCAGTCGGCATAGTTGTAGGTGATCCAGGGCAGTGACGAGGCGCTGACGCCGCCGAAGTTGACGGCGGCCACATGCTCCGCGCCCGCCGCGATGCGGTCGTCCATGTAGGCGAAGAGGTCGTCGCCCTGCGTGAGGCCCACCTGGCAGATGTCGAGCGCCAGGCCAAGCGCCATCAAGGCGTGGCCCTGGTCGCGTCCGCTCTCCTGCATCTGCCCGAGGTAGCCGAAGGGACCACGGTCGTCGGGCAGCACCACAGGCACAAGGTTGCCGATAAACTCATTGCAACCGTCGTTGAGGATGACGCTCTGCTTGGAGCGGTCCTTGTAGGTTCCCACGTGGTCATACTTGTAGAAGCTGACGCCCTGGTTGTACATGTGCACATCATCGCAGAGAATGCCGATGCTCATCACGCAGAGGGCATTGCACAGTCCCCAGTTGCTCCAGTAGTGTCCGGGGCGCTCACCGAGGTTGGGATAGCGCCAGTTGGCCCACGTGTCGTGGCGGCGGCGCAGGAAGTCGATGGCGGGATTGTAGAACACCTTGACCATCCACTGCTTGAACTTGGTGAAGTCCTCCTTCGACCAGCCCTCGTAGTCGCGCATCAGTTCGGCGGCATTGGCAAACTCATGTCCGTAGATGCCAGCCGCGAGCGACACGTTGGTGTCGCCACCGAGGCCCTTGCAAGCGTTGGCCCAAGCCATCATGATGCGCACGGCAGCGTCGGCATTGGCCTTCGTGCCGCCTATCTTCCAGCGCAGCGCGTTCTGGTAGGCCATGGCCGCTCCACGCGCGCAGTTCATATAGTTCTGTCCCGAACCACCGCCGCGGATGACAGTCTCCGTGGGCCATGTCGCCACGTCGGCCTGCGAGTAGGCGTTGGCGCAGAGGATGTCCCACGCCTTCTTGATGCGCTCGTCACCGTCGGCCAGCAGTTGCTTGGCACGGTCGATGTCGTCTTGCGACACGATGCCGCCGGGATGGCGGAAGCCGTGGTCGTCGCTGTGCTCAAAGACGGTCTTGGCCTGATAGCCCATGGTGGCCTTCACCTGGTCTTGCACGGCCTGGAGCTCACTGACATATTGGTCGATGAGTGCCTGCGAGGCGCGTCCAGCCTTCAGCTCCATCTGGGCCTGCAAGATCATGTCTTCCATCTTGGCCACCGCTCCGGGGGCATAGCCTGTGGCTGACGAGAGGAACGCCTGCCCCTCACCGATGGCCGTCTGCAACGTGGCGAAATCGCCGGGCGTGCCGTAGCGGTAGTCTTGCTCTATCTGGTCGGCCACCTTGGCGAGCGTGGCCACCTCACCGTCAGCGAGCGCGGTGTCATAGACACGGAAGTCGCTGACAAGCGTCTGCTTCAAGTAACTGTCTGTGGCAAAAGGTGCACGGCCGATCCAACAGTAGGCGGGCACAGCCGTGAAGGCCTTGCTCAGCACGGGCATGCCCGCGGCTTGCGCCACCTTCTTGCCGTCGATGAAAAGCTCACCCTGCTGGCCGCTCTGGCGATAGAGCACGTGGGTCCACTTGCCCTTGGTGGCCTCGGCACCGGTCTCCATGCCCACCTCTGATCCCCAGCCGCCTGTGGAGGTGGCCATGCGCTGCGCGTTGAGACGATAGGCGGAGTAAGGTGCTGAGGTCTGCGTGTTGGCGGCCGACTGCGAGAAGCACCAGAGGAAATAACCCGCACCAGAGAGCGAGGCGTTTTTGTCCACGCGGTAATAGACCGACACGGTGAAGTCGGCCAGGCCTTTCACCACGGCACCGGCCTCACGGGTCATGTCGAGATAGCCCGTGCCGTTGCCCAGGTCGAGCACATGGCGCGAGCCGTAACTGACCACGGAGGCCTCGTTCATGAGTTGCGCTGTCACGCCCGACACGGGGTCGGTGACACTCTTGCCCGAGACATGGTCGAAGTTGAACTGTAATTTCAAGTGTTCTTGCGCCGACGCTGTCCACGTCGACAAGAGGATGGCCAGCAACAGGAAGGCGCTCCTCATCTTGCTCATCTTGGATGTCATAGGTTTATGTCTTGATTGTTCAGATTTCTCTTCTCCTTTTTATAACTACGGCCAACAAGTCCATCACACTCATGATTTTCATAAAAAATCCCGCCTAAAAAAGCAAAAAATAGCAGAATGATGCTTTTATTTTGAGTTTCAAGTGGTTGTGGCAGTCGTTGGCTTTAAGTGGCATAGACGAGGAAAAGCGAAAAACGCAGATTGGAGAAATAGAAACGCTTTCAAATCATTACCTCGCAGAAACGCCCTAATAAGCATTTTTAACGGTGACGGTTCATATTTCCCCATTCTGCGTAAGTTTCGATTTTGCCATGCAGCTCTCATAGTTTAATTTTGCACCGAACAAAAAAGTAAGAATTATGAGATGCACTTTCAAGACAGTCTTCTATGTAAATGGAAGCAAGGAGAGAAACGGAATTGTCCCTATCATGGGACGAGTGACAATCAACGGAACTATCGCACAGTTCAGTTGCAAGCAGAGCGTGACCAAGGCTATCTGGGATGCCAAGGGCAACAGAGCCACTGGCAAGAGCAAGGAAGCCAAGGAGGTGAACTTTGCGCTTGACAACATCAAGGCTCAAATCGCCAAGCATTACCAGCGACTTTCCGATCGTGAGGCGTTCGTCACCGCTGAAATGGTGAGAAACGCCTACCAAGGCATAGGCACGGAGTACGAGACCTTGCTCAGAGCCTTTGACAAGGAGAATGCAGCTTTTGCCAAGCGTGTGGGCAAGGACAGAGCCAAGAACACTTACAACAAGTATCTTGTGGTGAGAAAGTATGTCGCTGAGTTCATCAAGTATCAGTACAAGCGCAGCGATATGTCCATGAATGAGCTTACCGAGGAGTTCATTCGTGACTATTGCCTGTACTTGAAGAATGTCGTTGGGCTTACGCAGTCCACCATTTGGATATACTCCATACCGTTGAAGCATATCGTCACGGCTGCACACTACAACGGCAAGAGAAATCCGTTTGCCATGTACCATGTTGACCCAGACCATAAGGAACGTGAGTTCTTGATCTTGGACGAGCTTACCGCCATGGCAGAGATAAAGTTGGAAGACCCGAATATGGCATTTGCGAGAGACCTCTTTCTCTTTGGTTGTTGGACAGGTATCTCTTTCATCGACATCAAGAACTTGACAGAAGATAACCTCAGCATGATAAACGGTGCTCCTTGGATTGTTTCCAAGCGTCAGAAAAGCCTACTTGAAAAATTTAAGTATAAACTTGATTGGCATAAATTGACCTCAAATAGTAGTCCCTTATTGTTTACTGAGGACAATATTGAGGCTTTCAAGGATTATTGGGATTGGAAAGTCCTATCTGACAAGCCTTGTATCGACATGACACATGAACTTTTAATCAAGTATGCTGACAGATGGAATTGGGCATACATTATCGACCGATATGGTGACAATTCTATCACCTTAAATGAGGAATTTCTCGAAAAATATGGAGAATATATTCCTGCCTCCGAGTTGGGTGGGGGCTCCAGACTGTGGGACTGTATCATAGAACAACGAATAAAAGTGCTAAAAAAAGCAATACTGTCTTAAATTATTCTTATATGATACCTGATACACTATTATTGTCAAATGATAGCATACAGTGCATATGGCCTTAGCTTGAAATGCCTTTCATCTAAGGCCATATGCATTGCGTTTTATCACATTTTACCATAATGCCACTTTTCCTGCAATGCCCAAATCGATAGTTGCAGTTACCACACCTAGAGCTTTGAACACTCTTCGCATAGTAGGTATTGTTATGCTATACCCTCTTTCCAACCGGGATATCTGCGCTCTTTTCACACCTATGCGCTCACCAAGTTGTTCTTGTGTCAAGTTCTGTTCTATGCGAGCTTTCTTGATGGCTTCTCCCAAACGGTAAGCATGCAATGCTTCGTCCACATCACTCTCAAAAGCGTCACGTTTTGGAGTACCAACTTTTCCAAAGTGCTTGTCAAGCACATCGTCCAATGGGGTAAGATTCATCTGTGCCATAATTATTTGTTTTTGAAATATTCTTTTCTTATTGCTTCTGCTTTAGCTATCTCCTTGCTTGGTGTTTTTTGAGTTTTCTTGATAATGCCGTGAGTGGCAATCACCAATGTGTCCTTATCTTTATCCCAAAAGGCAAACAAACGATAAGCAGTTTTGTTGTACAATGTACGAAACTCCCATATCTCCGAGTTTTCCAACTTCTTGAAAAGTTCTTTGTTGCGTTCTCCACCTGCAACACGCTTAATGTTGTAGTAAATCTTGTAAGATACCGCTTCGGGTAAACTCTCAATAAAGTTTTGTGCCTCGTCAGTCAAGACAAGTCGGAAGATATTTTGTGCCATACATTCTCAATTTGCTGCAAAGATAGACATTATGTTTCGTAAACAAGAAACAATTGGTGTTTAAATGTATCTTATGGCTCATTTTTAACATTTTGAAAGCGAATAATTGCGCATAAAGAACTTACAATGGTTGGATTGGGGTAAAGCGAACATCAACTGAAAATAAAATCTAAAAAATAGATATGATTTTCGTTAATTCACTTAATTGTTGTACCTTTGCCGTCGAAAAGAGTTGTTTGACAAGCAAACTTATGTATAATACAGAAGTTAGAACTGTTGCCAAATCATTACCTCTATTGAGGTGAAAGACTCATAAATAGCTCATTTTAAGCTATTCAGCAGATTTTAGCGTAATTTTTTAAAAAAATATCCGCATCGCTTTTGGAAAGCAATAATTTTCCTTAACTTTGTCGCCAAAACAGATACCATGCAGATCAGTGTAGCCAATCCGATTTACGACTCCGTGTTCAAGTTTCTGATGGAGGATG
>ERZ808246.2159-NODE-2159-length-12751-cov-5.220227_pt1 | contig 12751 bp, 12 predicted proteins | sample MGYA00521083_ERZ808246 | MGnify/ENA primary metagenome ERZ808246 (study PRJEB31516, sample SAMN03275577) | gut metagenome | biome: mammalia-associated habitat; material: feces | host: Papio cynocephalus | place: Kenya | collected 2012-07-07 ...
TCGGCTATACGTACGACGATAAGCCCGTAACCGCGGGCGATCTGAAAGCCGTCGGAGCTATGACCGCGCTGTTAAAAGACGCGGTAAAGCCGAACCTTGTTCAGACCCTGGAGGGCACTCCCGCGTTTGTTCATGGCGGACCGTTTGCAAATATCGCGCACGGCTGTAACTCCGTACTCGCGACGAGGTGCGCCATGCATTCGTGCGAATATACCGTAACCGAAGCGGGATTCGGCGCGGATCTCGGCGCGGAAAAATTTCTTGACATAAAATGCAGGTCGGCTTCGTTAAAGCCCGACGCGGTCGTTGTCGTTGCGACTGTGCGCGCGCTTAAAATGCACGGCGGACTTGCCAAAAACGAGCTCGGAAAAGAGGATCTGACCGCGCTCGAAAAGGGTATTCCTAATTTGTTAAGACATGTTTCGAATATTAAAAACGTCTACCGCTTACCGTGTGTTGTCGCCGTAAATAAATTTCCGACCGACACCGACGCGGAGATTAACCTCGTAATCGAAAAATGCCGTGAACTCGGCGTAAACGTCGAGCTTTCGACCGTATGGGCGGACGGAGGAAAGGGCGGAGAATCTCTTGCAAGAGAGGTCGTCAGACTCTGCAAAGAGGAAAAAGGCGATTTCAGATATGCGTACGAACTTGATACGAGCATTGAAGATAAAATAAAAGCCGTCGTAACGAAAATTTACGGCGGAAAGGATGTTGCGTTTACAAAAAACGCGCAAAAACAGATAGATTCTCTGACGAAATTAGGCTTTGCGAATCTGCCCGTGTGTATGGCAAAAACGCAGTACAGCTTTTCGGACGACCCGGCTCTGCTCGGCGCGCCCGAGGGCTTCACCGTGACCGTCAGAAACGTCAAGGTCTCTGCCGGCGCGGGATTCATAGTCGTACTGACGGGCGATATCATGACGATGCCCGGACTGCCGAAAAAGCCCGCCGCGGAAAACATTGACGTGGACGAGAACGGCAAGATATCGGGATTGTTCTGATAATTTCAAAATAAAAAGCTGTAATTCATTTTAGCGTTTTGATACGTTAATTGTGAATTACAGCTTGTTTTTTATTTTTCTAATAAATCCTCAATCGTACAGCCCAGCACCTTTGATATCTTATATAACGTCTGTGCGCCGGCTTTGTTGATGTCCTTTTTTCTCTGTTCGTACATTTGAATACTCCGCAGGCTTACTCCGGCGCTGTCGGCAAGCTCCGACTGCGTTATTCCGTACAGCGTTCTGAATCTTTTAAGCTTTGTTTCGGGGTAACGCTCTCTTATACGCCGGTCAATGATATCGGCGAATTTCGACACATCCGCCTCGTGTAAAGTGTAATACATTTTTTCAAGCTCGGCGTACGAAACGGCGTTTAATATTTCGATGTATTTTCTGTCCGAATACCACTGATAATATGCCAGTGCCCAGCCTATCCAGTATTCTTTTGAACGGGAAAAACTCTCGCTCGGTTTAATATCGAGCTGTTTCTGCGTTGTCTCTAAAACGACTGCCTGTGCTGTTTCAATACCGCTCATGCCCGAAATAACTGCGGGTTCGCCGTTCTCCATATGCGTGCTTATACGGCTTACGCAGAACATTTTAAAAAAATCTCCGCCGTCGATTTTACAGTCGTTTACGGCGTAGTCGAACGCGTCTCCCAATGCGGACTGCGCGTTATTCAGATATATTTCTTGGTATGCGCGCGTCGTCATTTGTTATTCCTCCTCTTACTATATCTCTGATATAGAGTCCGTCGTCGTCGGCCTCGATTAATTCAAAATATGTTTTGTCCGCTTCGCTGTTTCTGTCTTTTCTTTTGACGTAATATATGTCCTTGTCCGCCTTTTCGAATCCCTCAAACCTCAGTTTTGAAAAAGCGTATTCGGATTTTACGGCAATCTGTTCTCCGAGCTTTCCCAAGCGCATGGCTTGCGCGAGCTGTTCGACGGATATCGCGTTGTTTAAAAACGACTCGGCGTAGTCAAAATACGAATCGTCCGCGCGGTAACCCGTGATTACATCATAAGCGTTTACATTTATATAAAAATTATCAATAAGATACCGTTTCGCTTTGTTCGCGACGGGCGTTTTTATCGAAAACAGACGGTGATTGACGAGCACGGCAATCCAATTGAGTATAGTATAATTTTCGCTGTTGAGATTGAGAATATTCAAATATTCCGTATCCAATGTGTATTTGTTTGCAAATCCGTTTGTCTGCGATGAAACGCCCCATTCTTTTGCAAGTTCAAGATTTTCGGTGCAGTAAAATGCGCAGCCGAAGTCGTTATTTTTCTTACCTGCTCCGAATGTCGGGTGTTTAATTATTTTTTCCGAACCGTGATAAAGAGTAATAAATTTATCCATAATACACACCTCTTCTTAAAAATATTATATCACTAAAGTGACAGTCGGTCAATAATTTTTTATTATATATCACCGCAGTGATACAAGAGCAAAGCCCGGGTTCGTTGAACTCGGGCTTTCTCATGGAGGAAATATGTTAAGCGTGTCGGGAAAAATCGTTATGATTTTTTATAAGTTAACTGACTTCTATGCTGAATTTATACGTCTCTTTAACCTTTCCGTCCGAACCGTTAAGTTCGCCTTTTATTTCATAAAGACCGGGTACTTCCGGGTCGAACGTAAACATTCTCATGTATGAATTTGTATCGTTACCGTCCGAATTTTTGATAATTTCGTCCGAATGAGTAACGCAGTCGTATTTTTTGCCGTCAATGTCCGCGGTGATATTCCACTCTGCGTTTTTATCGCAGTAAAAACCTTTCATTTCGAGAGCCGCGCCGAGATCCGGGGCGTCCCTGCCGGCAATCAAACCGAAATTACTTTTGCCGGCGTTGAGAATATCGAGACCCGCCGAGATTCTTAACAAATACCGCGCATCCTGTGCATTCGCTTCACTGTCGGGAGAATAGCCGTTCAGGCTGTGCGACGCGTCGGTCTGCGCGCAGTTAAAATACGTGAGCTTTGCCGAGGCTCTCAATATTTCGCGCGCGTCTGAGGCTGTTATTCTGCCGTCGGAGTTTACGTCGCCTTTTCTGGCGATGTAATACGCGTTTATGACGACTCCTTTTTTATTAATACACTGTATGATGTCTCCCGTTTTTAAAACAGCGTTATCGTCCGTTACCGGGTTTAAATCATTATCAAACGCCCTTATTTCGTCCGACGGATTATACATATGTTTTAACTCTCCGAGCGAAACGCCTCTGTATGATGCAAGCGTTCCGTAACTGCCGTTCTCGATTTCAATATTATCATTATCTGCGGGCGGAAAATCAATATAGTCATCCGAATCTTCAGTCTTCGGCGTTTCCTTGTCTGTCGTTATTTCATCGGTTATTCGCGTTTTTATAATAGAAACGTCCGAAACGTCGCTTTGTTTTATTTCGAGCACCGAAACCGTATTAACGTTCAAAGTATAAACGCATGTTTTCGGTCCGGTTCTCGTCATGTTGACAAACAGGATTTTATCCTCGGCTATCGTAACCGATTCTATGTTTAATTCGGAATCCATTCTGTACGAATCTCCGAAAACGAGTATCAGCGCGCCTCCGTTGTCAAAATACTCTTTATCGTTATAGTATTCTGCGCAGAATTTCTTCTGATAATCGTCGAGAAACGTCCAGTACTCCCTGAATCCGTCGAATGACGTTATGAGTCCGCTCGACGCGGGGTACGAAGCACCCTCGGGGCTGTTTCTGAAGTAACGTGCCTTTACGGTGATTTTAAATGGAACGGTTTTGCCGTCCTCTTCGCCGTTTTCGGCGAATGCTATAAGAGTAAGGGACAGAGAAAGTATTACGGCGAGCAATGCGCAAAAAATACCGCGCGTTTTTTTAAACGTCATAATTATTCATACGCTCCTGTCGTCGGTTCGGCTCTCTGCAAAACTTCGAGTGTAAATGTAAACTGCTCGTAAATTTTGCCCTTTTCCCACGGATTTCTGTACGTCATGGTTATAACGTACGTTCCCGTCTGGTCGGGTGTGATTATGAAATTGCTGTGGGGCGCGTCGCCGTCTTTTATTTCGGTTATAACGTCGGGTTTGGGAAGCGGGATGTACTCCTGCTCGATTTTAACGTGAACGCTGTCGCTTGCCGAAGCTATCCACTTAACGGCGCATGAGTCCGCAAAATCCTCGACGATATACGGTTCGTTTTCATATGTGTATATTCTTCTGCCGGGGGCGGTTTCGAGTCTTGACGCTATGCGCAGAAGCGAACGCGCGTCGGAGGCTGAAAGTCTTAAGGATTCTCTGCCGTCCTTAGTCATCGCGAGGCGTTCGTAATAATTATATGTTCCGATTTTTGCGGCGGCTCTCAGTGCCTCGCGGGCGTCGGAAGCCGAAACTTTACCGTCGGAATTTATGTCACCGGGGCAGATTACGACGTATGACGCGCAGATTATGCCGTCTGAATTTTTAAACTGGAGAATATCGTATGATTTTAATGTAAAGTATTCGTAATTTCCCTCGTCGTTTTTTGCGTTTATTATTTTGCCGTCTCTTATGACGGTTAACTTGTCGGCGTATTTTACTCTGAGATAGTTGGAATCTATCTCCTTAAACAGCGACAGCGTGTCGTCGTAGTTTGTTGTAAAATAGCACGGATTTTCAAGTTTAAATGAAAAATCGAATTTGTTTTCTTCGAGCGTGGGCTGAGTATAGTCGGCAAGCTCAGTTATTTCTCCGACGTCGGAGAGATTGACCTCATAAACGCCGAGCTGATAGGAGACAACCATTGTCTGCATTCCGTCGTAAGTATTAAATGAAATGTCGAGATTGAGGGTATTGTCCGAGGTTTTTACTATTTTATTTAATGTGAAGGAATCTCCTCCGCCGGGGCAGATTTGATATGTTATGATAAGAGCGTTCGTTTCAAAAAAGCTCTGAGTGTACTGTTTTATATAAATTTCGTCGTCGATGCCCGTTTTGTCTACGAATTCATGAAGCGCATCCAAACTTTTTATTAAAACCTTGTATCCGCTTGTCTGTCCGTCCGATATGTCGTAAACGTTCATTGTCTGAACCGCGGTTTTAAATTCTATTTCCTCGCCGACGGGTACGACGTCGGTTTCTTTTGAAAGTACGGACGGTAATTCCGCCGGCGATAGTGCCGATACGGTTACCGCTGAGGTGAGTACGACGCATATTGCCGTAAATAAAGACATTAAGTGTGAGTAAAGCTTTTTAAACATGACATGTACATTCCTTTCTTAAAAATAATCGGTAATGTTTTCGGGGGTACTCCGCCGTAAAACGCGTAAATTATACGGCGGAGCGCAGAAAAGGAAAGATGGGGGGCAAAACGAACTTTGTCGTTTTTTGCAGGATATATCAGTCGGTTTCGGCGAATACGAAATATCTTTCGGAATCCGTGACGAGAATCATATCTCGCTTTTCGTCCTTAATGCCCGAGAAACGGTAGATTTTATACGAATTCAGTACAGGCAGACTTGTCTGAAAATCGCTTACCGTTCCGAGATATTCGCCGTCGGGCGCAATCGGAGCATAGGATTCGGCATAAAAGGTATATGATTTTTCGCCTGTTGAAATCCATCCGAAAACGGGCGTGACAGATGAGAACTTGAACATTCTTAAATCCGAATTGTATTCTACGGATTTTACGTAGTAAGTCCACTTGTTGTTAACGATGTCATCAACGGATTCATAGCCTAATCCAAGTTTTTTGTCCTCCATAAGCCATCCGTGGTCAGCGGATGAATCGGAGTTCGAATCGGGGTGTGTCGGCGCCGGGCGGACAGTTGCCGGTTCGGTTACCGGGGGAACGGGAGGTCTTGAATCGGGGAACGAATCGTTATTATCTCCGGGCTCGGTTTTCGCTGTGTCGGCTTTTTTTGTCGTTTCAGGTTTTGCCGTGGTCTCGGAATCGTTTTTCTTCGTCGTCGATTCGTTTTTTTCCGTCGTCGGCTCATTTTTTTTCGTCGTCGGCTCATTTCTCCTTGTCGTCGTTTCGTCGGGAGTAACGGCGTCCGGCGTTTTTTGAGTTTCGTCCGACGGGGACGTTCTCGTTTGTGAGGCAGAGGCGTTCGGCGCAGATGTACTTATGACGGACGTTTCGGCAGCGGGTGCGGGTGCTGATGTCGTAACTCGGGCAGTTGTTCTGTCCTCGTTTCCCGCAGGTGCCGTTACGCCGTGCTGTACTGTCGTTTGAGCCGAAGGTTTAACGGTGCCGGGACGATTCGCTTTGTATATCGGTACTGCCGCGGCGCAGATTATAACCGCGCATACGGCTGTCGCCGCCGCCGTTTTTATCCTTCTGTTTCTCGCTTTGTCGAGAGCGGCGGCTCTTGAGAGTACTTCGTTTTTCATTTCCTCGCTTGTCATTGTCCCGCCTCCTCTTTGAGAATTTCCCTTAGTTGTTGTTTTGCCCTGAATACATAGTTGGATATCTGTTTTTTGCTTTTTTTCATGACGGCGGCAGCCTGTTCGTACGTCATATCCTCGAAGTAAATTAGGTGTATCGCTTCCCGGTATTCGGTCTTTAATGAGCGCACCGCATTACGGACAGCCTGTTTTTCCTCCTCGGAAATAAGCTGAGCATTTGCGTCCGCTATAAGCGGTATGTAGTTTTGAGCCTGTTCAAACTCAATTGTCTGCGCTTTTTTCCGCGAAATATGCTTTAACGCCTTATTTCTCGCGACTGCGAACAGGTACGTTTTCAGGGATGACTCCCCGCGAAAACGGTTTTTTCTTACGAGATCGACAAATACGTCGAGCATGATATCCTGCGAATCGTGTTCGTCCTTTATATACGCGTTTATAAAGTCGGACAGCGGATTTCGGTAGATTTCGATAAGCTCTGTAAGTCCCGCCTCGTCGCCCGACAGAAATCGGGCGTATGCTTTTTCGTCTGCCGTCATGGTGTTATCCGTCCTATGGGAGGTAAGAAAAAATGTTTTTCGCTTACTTCACTTATTAGTACCCCGAAAGGGTCAAAAGTTCTCACTATTTTTGAAATTTTTTTCATAATTTTTTCTAAATTCCGATAGAGTATATATGAATCCGTTAAAAAAACCGTAAATCACATAGGTTTACGGCTTTTTAGCTGAATCGGATATTCTGTTATGTTTTCTGTATAATGTTAAATCCGTTCACTCTTTACCCGGGTTGTTTTTCGCCCGTTATCCGTAGAAATCGAGCAGCGCGGGACCTATTATTGTCTCCGTTGTCTGAAGAGCCTGGCTGTGCCCCATACCCTTTATCATAATTTCCTCGCAGTTCGGGATAGATTTCGTAATATTTTTCGAGTGAGTTCTGAACATCATGTCGTGTTCGGCGTATATGTGCAGAGCAGGGACGCTTATAGCCTCAAGGTCGCTGAATTTTAAATTCGGCTGGTGAGCCATCATGCCCTTTATCGCTTTTCTTCTCTGCGTTTCATAGTCGTTTTTGAATCTGCTCTCTATACAGAGAACGAAATACTGCCACATTATCTGCAGCTGAGTAAACGTCTTTGTGCCGAAAATGTTGATGTTCGGACTTTCGACGCACAGTTTCGAAACGCGCTCGGGGTACATGAGCGTAAACACGATTGCAAGGTTTCCGCCGTCGGAGAATCCGTAAACGTACGTTGTCTCAATGTTCAGATAATCGAGTACCGCATTTAAATCCCGCGCCTCAAGCTCGAACGTCAGATTGTCCGTGCCGAGTTTTGTGTTTCCCGTTCCTCTGGGCGATATCGTTATTATTTTGTAGTAAGGAACCATGGCTTTTAATATATTCGAGTCGAGTCCGTGCATGTCCGCGCCGTTTCCGGGGAGCAGAACCAAAGCGTTTTCGGCGTTTTTATTATAAACTCCGTACTCGATTTCGGTGTCGCCGACGTCGATAAATCCGTATTCGTCGGGGGCAGGCGAGCCGTCCTCATCCGCATATACGCATATCGTAAAGAATGAGAAAAGCATTGTAAGCGCAAGTAATAACGCGGTCGGTTTTATAAGTTTTTTCATACAAATACCTCCATATATTATAAAAATATTATACTAAAAATTTATAATATGTCAATTGATTTTGTGAATTTTGTATCTATTGAAACTTCAATTGAAATATAGTATAATCGTTTCGGTGATGAAAATGGACTACAGCTTTTATCCCTTTATCTCGAGGATGAAATATATAAACAGATGGGCGCTCATGCGAAACACCGACGAGGAATCTTTAAGCCAGCATTCGCACGAGGTCGCCGCGATAAGCTACGCGCTCGCGGTTATCGGAAACCGGCGTTTTTCCGAAAATTATAATGCGGAACGCGCCTCGCTTCTCGGACTGTTTCACGACATGCCCGAGATTCTGACGGGGGATCTGCCCACGCCGGTGAAGTATTATAATGCCGATATAAAAACGGCGTACGATAAGGTCGAGGAAACGGCGTGCAGAAAACTTATTTCGACTCTGCCCGAGGATATGAAGGAGGATTTTGAACCGCTGTTTTTCAAAACAGACGACGACAAACCGCTGTGGAAGCTCGTAAAAGCCGCCGATAAGATTTCCGCGCTGATAAAATGCGTCGAGGAACGCAAGGCGGGCAATTCCGAATTTTCAAAAGCCGAGGAATCGACGAGAGAATCAATTGAAAAACTTAACTGCCGTGAGGCGGACGAGTTTATAAAAAATTTTATGAAAGGGTACGAGCTTACGCTCGATCAGTTGTAAAAATGAATATTATACATAACGAAACGGTCGATAATATTTTAAAAAGACGTACGGTACGCGAATTCAAAAAAGAACAGATTAAGCAAGACGAGCTTGACACGATTTTAACGTGCGGGCTTTGGGCTCCGAGCGCGAGAAACTTACAGCCGTGTCACATCAGAGTCGTTCAGAGTAAGGAAATGCTCGACGAAATTAATAAGGATTTCAAAGACCTTGTCGGCTGGGACACGCCCGCATATACCCGCTGGGACAAAAATCCCGTTTATCAGAACGCGCCGACTGTGCTTTTTATTTACGCCGAGGGTAACAGCGCGATGGACTGCGGACTTATGACGGAAAATATCGCGCTTTCGGCTGAGAGTATCGGACTTGCGGCGTGCATTATCGGCAGTATCGGCGCGCTTATGAATCATGAAAACGGCAGAAAGTGGAAAGAACGCATGAACATAAACCCCGATTGGCGTTTCTTAATAGCCGTTGCTGTCGGATACCCCGACGAATCGCCCGAACCGAAAGACAGAGCCGAGGGCAGATTAGAGTACGTTAAGTGATGACGGAATTTATAGAAAATAATATCAGCGCGGTTTTAACCGCGCTGTCGGTTTATTATGTTTTCGGGGTGTTTATATGCGTTATCGTAACCGTTTTCGATAAGTCGGCGGCGGTTGGGCATAAACGCAGGGTGAGCGAAAAAACGCTTATTCTGCTCGCCGTGTTTTTCTCTGCGATTGCGGAATATTCGACGATGAAAATAATCAGACACAAAACGCTTCATAAAAAATTTATGATAGGTCTGCCCGCGATAATTATAGGGAAAATCATAATTTTTGCCGGGATATTGTGTATAAATTTATTTGTCGGAATTTAACAAAATATGTAGGGGAAGACATTGTCTTCCCGCATGAGACTTACGGTATTATTAATAATAAATTTGCGTCAGCAATACGAAATCTGCGGGTTTCCGCCGGTAAATTCAAAATTAAAAATCACTGCCTTTACCCCGGGAAGACAATGTCTTCCCCTACGTCTCAATCCGAATTTTTATAATATTTATAATTTGATAATCATTCAAATTCATACTTGTTTTTTGCTGAAGCGTAAACATTATTTTGTAGGGGAAGATATCATCTTCCCGCATGAGATTTACGGTTTTATTAATAATAAATTTGCGTCAGCAATATGAAATCTGCGGGTTTCCGCCGGTAAATTCAAAATTAAAAATCACTGCCTTTACCCCGGGAAGACAATGTCTTCCCCTACATAATTTGTCTGCGTCTTTTATTATTATTTCTTACAATTAACATCCCCCTGTTTTTTTCTCATTTTTGACCAGCTTATAAATCCGTAAATATCGTTTATAAGGAATATCAGGAAGCAAACCGCCGTACAGATATACGCCCTGTCGGCAATCGAAGCCATTACCCACAGCACGACCAGAACTATATCGTTTGCGGCGTACGCGAGTGCATAGTATTCGCTTCGTCTGAACGTGAGATAAGCAGCCGCGAAACTCGTCGTGACGGATATCGTACTCGGAATGAGATTTGCGGTATTGAGTTTCTCTAATATAAAATAGAAAATAACCGTAACCGCGGCGGTCAGCACGGCGAGAAAAATATACTCTTTTATCTTGATTTTGTTTACCTTAACCTGCGCTTTGCCCTTTTCGTACGGGTTGCGAATCCACGATATCAGCGCGAGCAATGCCATCGGAGCGGTCATTCCGAGGTATGTTATCATTTCGCCGTAATATGCGAATGTGTACGAGATAATGCCGTATAAAACAGCAAAAACGAGCATTAAAATCTGTCCGAACGGATGACCTTTTGCGTTGAAAATCAACGACGTAACGCCGACAATCGAGGCGCAGAGCGTGAGGTATTCATTCTTGCCGAATATTATAAACGAAACCGTAACGGCGAGTACGGAAAATACCCATAAAATAATTTCTCCGCGTGAAAAATATGACAGTAATTTTTTCATAAACTCCTTCTCCCAAACTCAAAAAAAAAATAACGTCTGTGAAGTATCTTCTAAGACCTAACGATACTTCATAGACGCACACTGCGTCTCTGCCCGGTGGCAGAAACAGATATTCTTTTTGTGACGTGGTTATAATATCACACATACAGCGGAATGTCAATATCGGAGATGTAAAATTATTTTTTTACATCTCCGATAATAATTTATATCACGTTTTCGTCGACCGCTTTTTCGATAAATTCGGCGAAAAGCGAATCCGACCACGTAAACCATTCTCTCGTAAATTTATTCGGGTCGTCCGCGTAAAAGCCCTCGTGCATACGGTACGTTCCCGCGTCGGTCGTATCGAGCATTTTTACGATTGAGAGCATTTCGTCCTTATCAGTCGAGGTAAGACCCTGCATGCTCAATGCGATATGCCATATATAATCCTTCGGTGTGTGGGGGCTTCCCACGCCCTTTGCGCATTTGCCCTCGTAATAATACGGGTTGTCTTTGCTTAAAATAAATCTGCGCGTGTTTTTGTAAATTTCGTCGTCCGACGAGGAATAGCCTATGTACGGGATTGACAAAAGGCTCGGTACGTTCGCGTCGTCGAAGAAAAGGCGGTTTCCTCTGCCGTCGGTTTCGCACGCGTAAATTCTGCCGTATTTTTCGTTATCGCATACTGCGAATTTGTTTATACCCTCTTTTATGTCGGCTTTTAATGAAATGCATTCGGCGATAAGCGACGAGTATTCGTTATTAAAATTCGACAGCATTTCGGATATATATTCGAGTACCGCGCACGCAAACATATTCGAAGCCGTTAAATATCCGTATTCGCATGCGTCGTCGCTGGGTCTGAATCCCGACCATGTCATGCCCGTGTATTTTACGGGATTGCCCATTCCGTCGTTGTGTAAAGTGTCCTGATACGGGCAGTCCGTGCGCGAAAATCTGTACGGCGATTTCTCGAAATGGTGCTGTTCCGTTCTCCATACGGCGAGGATAAGTTCCGCGGTCTCGGGCAGAACTTCCTTTATAAATTCTATGTCGCCGGTCTCTTTATAGTAAAGATACATGAGTCTGACGGGGTAGCAGAGAGAGTCTATTTCATACTTTCTCTCCCATACAATGTCGGCTTTTTTCGGAACGTCGTCGACGTGACCGTGACCGTTTGAGGATTCGTTGAACGCGTTAGCGTACGGGTCCTCTTTAATATAATGAGCCTGCCGTCTGATTACGCCTTTTATAAGTTCGCGCGCTTCATTGCAGTCTCTGCACAGCGAAACGTAATTTGAAACCTGCGCCGTCGAGTCGCGCAGCCACATAGCGGGAATGTCGCCCGTTATGACGAAATATGTCGAATCGCTCATTTTTTTAACCGCAGAGTCGATAGTGCTCGGGTAGCAGACTCTGTACATTTTCGCTAAATGAGAACTAAATTTTTCTATTTTCGGCGCGTATTTTTCAATATGAGCATTGACGGCTTCTTTTAAAGTCATCTGTTAAACATCCTTTTCTTTAAATGATATCGTGATAGAATCCCTCTGCATTTCGAGTTTTCTTAAACGAACGCCGGCAGAGTTGAACATTCTTTTGGACGCTTTTGTCATTTCGTCGGACGCGTATTTGTCCGAAAGATATACGACCTCGGAAATGCCCGACTGAATAATCGCCTTGGCGCACTCGTTGCACGGAAACAGCGCGACGTAAATACTGCACCCCTCGAGATTTGCCCCGCGGGCGTTTAAAATCGCGTTAAGTTCGGCGTGGCATACGTAAGGGTACTTCGTGTCGTACGCATCGCCGTTTCTCTCCCACGGGTATTCGTCATCGTCGCACCCCGCGGGAAATCCGTTGTAGCCGACGGACATTATTCTTTTTTTATCGTTGACAATGCATGCGCCGACCTGCGTGTTCGGGTCCTTGCTTCTTTTTGATGCGAGAAGCGCGACGCCCATAAAACATTCGTCCCATGAAATGTAGTCGTTTCGTTTTGACATAATACAACCCCCGGTTTTAGTTAAGAAGTAATAGTGAAGAGTGAAGAGGTAATTGATAATAGTGAAGAAGTAATAGT
>ERZ808246.2160-NODE-2160-length-12743-cov-4.808008_pt1 | contig 12743 bp, 10 predicted proteins | sample MGYA00521083_ERZ808246 | MGnify/ENA primary metagenome ERZ808246 (study PRJEB31516, sample SAMN03275577) | gut metagenome | biome: mammalia-associated habitat; material: feces | host: Papio cynocephalus | place: Kenya | collected 2012-07-07 ...
CGCCGTACTGGTCGTAATAGGCGTCGATGGCGGCCTTGAGCTCGGGGGTGATGAGCGTGCCGTTCAGGGCCTCGACGACCTCGGCCATGCTCACGATGGAGGCCACGGGGAAGCCGTACTTCTCCTGGATCTCCTGCTGGGCCGTGACCTTGCCGCCCTTGCCGACCTCCATGCGGTTGAGGCTCACGATGAGGCCCTTTATCTCGACGTTTGCGGCGCCGGTGACCTTGGGGTAGGTCTCGTCGATGGACTTGCCGGAGGTGGTCACGTCCTCGACCATGACCACGCGGTCGCCGTCCTGCAGCTGGTAGCCGAGCATGTTGCCCTTGTCGGCGCCGTGGTCCTTGACCTCCTTGCGGTCGGAGCAGTACTTGACCTCCTTGCCGTAGAGGTCGTGGTAGGCGATGGCGGTCACGACGGACAGGGGGATGCCCTTGTAGGCAGGCCCAAAGAGCACGTCGAAGTCGTCGCCAAAGTTGTCGTGGATCGCCTTCGCGTAGAACTCGCCGAGCTTCTTCAGCTGGTAGCCGGTGACGTAGGCGCCGGCGTTCATGAAGAACGGGGACTTTCGGCCGCTCTTGAGCGTGAAGTCGCCGAACTTGAGGACGTGGCTCTCGACCATGAAGTCGATGAACTCGCGCTTGTAGTCTTCCATGTGGTCTCCCTCCGGGGGTTGTTCTGTGCTGTGTTCGATTCTAGCTGCTTGGGCAGTGGCGCGGGTGCGGCTTGATGGGTTCAAGACTATTTGGCGTGTGTCTATAACCGGGTTCGTCCTATGGGCCTGCAAGTGCGTGACTTTAGACTGCGATTTGCACAGAAGTGCCCTTCGTCACACATTTTGGCGATTGCTGACGTAAAAGTCCGCTTCGTCACACGTAGAATTCGGACAGTCGGCCTGGGACTTTTACAAAAGCCCAGATAAGGAAACTGAAAACTGTGCTGCAATGCCTTTCTGCTCGAAAATTGCGTGTGACGAGGAAGCCGAGTGCGCAGGGGGAACCCGTTTATGTGTGACGAAGCTTTCGAGTGTGCGTCGTCAACTTCGAGGTTCATCCCGTGCACCTGTGGGGGAGGCTCTGCGGTAAAGTAAATCAGTTCAATAGTTTGCTTGGCCGTACGCCGAGCGGTCCTTCGGGCGGCTCCGGTGCGGTCAAAGGCGCGCAAAGGAGAAATCCTTATGGACCGAAACACTATCGCAAGCCTGTATGCCGACGCGCAGGAGCTCGGCGGCCAGAGCGTAACCGTCGCGGGTTGGGTCCGCTCGATCCGCGACATGAAGAACTTCGGCTTCGTGACCTTGAACGACGGCAGCTGCTTCAAGGACCTGCAGGTCGTCGTTAACCGCGAGCACCTGGGCGATGAGGTCTACGACGGCGTCATCGCTCAATCGGTGGGCGCCGCGCTGCGCTTCACCGGTGTGCTCGAGCTCACGCCCGACCGTCCGCAGCCGTTTGAGCTGCAGGCCCAAAAGATCGAGGTCGAGGGTACGTCTGCCCCCGACTACCCGATGCAGAAGAAGCGCCAGACGCGCGAGTTCCTCCGCACCCAGCAGCACCTGCGCAGCCGCACGAACCTCTTCCGCGCCGTGTTCCGCGTGCGCAGCGTCGCCGCCTTCGCCATCCACAAGTTCTTCCAGGAGCGCGGTTTCGTGTACGTGAACACGCCGATCATCACCGCTTCCGACGCCGAGGGCGCGGGCGAGATGTTCCGCGTGACCACGCTCGACCTCGACAACCTGCCGCTCACCAAGGACGGCCACGTGGACTACAGCAAGGACTTCTTCGGCAAGCCCACGAACCTCACCGTGTCCGGCCAGCTCCAGGCCGAGAACTTCGCGCTGTCCTTCGGCGACGTCTACACCTTTGGCCCCACGTTCCGCGCCGAGAACTCCAACACCCGTCGCCACGCTGCCGAGTTTTGGATGGTCGAGCCCGAGCTCGCGTTCTGCGACCTCGAGGGCGACATGGAGTGCGCCGAGGCCATGCTCAAGTACGCCATCAACTACGTGATGGACACCTGCCCCGACGAGATGGAGTTCTTCAACAAGTTCGTTGACAAGGGCCTGATCGAGCGGCTGCGCCACGTGGCGACGAGCGACTTCGCGCGCGTGACCTACACCGAGGCCGTGAAGATCCTCGAGGAGGCCCAGGCCGCCGGCAAGAAGTTCGAGTATCCCGTGAGCTGGGGCTGCGACCTGCAGACCGAGCACGAGCGCTTCCTTACCGAGGAGCACTTCAAGCGCCCGACGTTCGTCACCGACTACCCGGCCGCGATCAAGGCGTTCTACATGCGCCTGAACGACGACGGCAAGACCGTGGCCGCGGCCGATTGCCTCGTTCCCGGCATCGGCGAGATCATCGGCGGTTCTCAGCGCGAGGAGAGGCTCGATCTGCTCGAGGCCCGCATCAAGGAGCTGGGTATGGACCCGGAGCAGTACAAGTACTACCTCGACCTGCGCCGTTACGGCGGTTGCAAGCACGCCGGCTTCGGCCTGGGCTTTGAGCGCCTCGTGATGTACCTGACCGGCGTGGACAACATCCGCGACGTCCTGCCGCACCCGCGCACCGTGGGCAACGCCGACTTCTAGTGAGCACTTTTGGGGACAGGTTCGAAAAATGCTCAAATGAGTAATTCGCGAACCTGTCCCCGTTTTTCTCAGGGGGGATGCCGATGAAGCGACTGACCAGGCGAGCGTTCCTGGGGTTGGCGGGGGCCGCGCTTCTTGGCGGCTGCGACGCCGGCCGCGCCGCGCAGGTCCTGCCCAAACCCGTGAAAGAGACGGTCTTTGACCGGGCGGCGCCCGATGATCCCGTGCCTGCAAACGACGAGGTCACGCTCTGCATGGTGGGCGACATCCTCGTTCACCAGTACGTGTGGAAGAGCGGCGAGCAGCCCGACGGATCGCGCAACTACGACGGCCTCTTCGAACATGTTCGCGACTATGTGGGTTCTTTCGACGTGGCGATGCTCGACCAGGAGACGATCCTGGGCGGGACGTCCTTCGAGTTCTCGAGCTTCCCGCAGTTCAACAGCCCCCAGGAAATCGCGGACGCCGAGGTGGCGGCCGGCTTCGACGTGATGTGCCACGCGAGCAACCACTCCATGGACATGGATCTCGCGGGAATAGAGGCCGACCTCGCGTATTGGCGCGGGCATTTCCCCGACGTGGTCGTGACGGGCATCGCCGACTCGGCCGAGTCTTCGCAGGTCATTCCCATGATTGAGGCCCGCGGCCACAAGATCGCGGTGCTCAACTACACGTCCACGACGAACGGCATCCCGTTGCCGGCCGATGCCCCTTGGTGCGTGAAGATGCTCGATACCGCGGACATTGCCGGCGATTTCTCCCGCGCGCGGGAGCTCGGGGCCGAGGCGATCGTGGCCTGTCCGCACTGCGGGACCGAATACGCGGATGCCCCCGACGGCGTGCAGACCACCTGGGCCCGGCGCTTCGTCGAGCTGGGGGCAGACGTCGTCTTTTGCAACCACCCGCACGTGATTCAGCCCGTCGAGTGGCAAGAAGGACCGGGCGGCAAGCAGGTTCCCATCTTCTGGTCGCTGGGGAACTTCGTCTCGGCGATGTCGCGCTCGGACGCGATGGTCGGCGGGCTGGGCCACGTGACGCTTTCGTTTGTGGGCGGGGAGTGCGAGGTCGCGGCTGCGGGCTTGATCCCGCTCGTGACGCACAAGCGCTACGGCGCGGGCCTGACCACGTATCTTCTTCGCGACTACACCGATGAGCTGGCGGCGCAGAACGTCGTGCGCGACGCTGCGGGCTACGAGGATTTCTCGCGCCAGTGGTGCGTGGACTTCTGCTCTGCGCGCCTGGGGAACGGTTTCGACGCGGAGTCGTGTGAGTTCACGTTGGCATGAGGCGTGCCGGTGCTTGAGGTTAGGCGGGACGGCTGGATATTTGGAGCTGTAAGGATGATCGCTGTGAATGGATCTGCGAGGAATGCTGCTCTTTGCCTAGCTGTCGGTGCCTCGGTTGCGCTGGCCCTCGTTGGCTGCTCGGGTTCGACTCCTGCTGCCCAGGTTGAGGAACCGGCGGCCAAGGAGACCGTATCCGACCGGTCGGCCGATGCCGGTGCCGAAGCCGTGGACGATGCGGAGAGTCAGGAAGCTACCGGCGACGATGCCGCGACAGCTGCCGAGCCGGAAGCCGCCTCGAACACCCCAGGTGCCGATGATTTGCGTGCCTCGTTGGGCATCGTGGGGTACGGATACGCCGACCTCGACCACGGCCCCAAGCCCGCCGAATATCAAAAGTACATCGTTCTCCACGACACCGAGGGCGATTCGAACGCTCGGAACACCATAGATTGGTGGGAGTCGAACGGCAACCTCGTCGCGTCGCATTTCGTCGTCGACAAGGACGGGACCATCACGCAGTGCGTCGATCTGGATCGCATCGCCCACCATGCCGGCTTTGGCGACGCGGGTAAGAATGCGCGGTTCGGCGTGGAGGACGAGTCTCGCGACGATAAGCTCGGAACGGTCCCCATCGGGTCTTCTCATCCCGATTATGGTATGAATTCTTATTCAATTGGCATCGAGATGGTTCACGTGGGCGGCTCCGGGGATTATCCCGAGGCGCAGCTCGAGGCCGTCGACGGGCTCATCGAGTACATCGACGCGTACTATGGTTTCCAGAGCACCATCATCGATCACAAGGCCTGGCGGGACGGGAACTCCGACACTTCGCCCGAGTTCGCCTCCTACCTGGCGAATTATCAGCAGACGCGTACCCACGACGGCCAGCCTCGCTAACCGGCACAGAAGAAGGAGCTGCAACCATGTTTTGCACCAATTGCGGCAAGGAGATTCCCGACGACTCCCAGTTCTGCACGTTCTGCGGGAATCCGATCGACCGACAAGCCGGCGCCGAGGGTCCCGTCTCGGCTGCCGACGTGACGCAAGAAATGCCGTATGCAGGGGGCATGCCTGTGGATGCAGCGGGTCGGCCCGCGGTGGGCCAGCCCGCGCCTGCAAAACCTCGCTCAAAGGCGCCGTTCATCGTCGCTGGCGTGGCCGCGGCGGCAATCGTGGCCGGTATCGTTGCTTTCGTGGTGGTCCCGGCCGTTCAGGGAAGCTCGCAGCCGCAGCAGGCGTCCGAGCAGAGTCAGGCGAGCGGCAAAGAAGACCAGGCGTCCGCGCAGGCGACGGCGAGCAAGGTTACGATTTCGGTGAGCGACTTCGATGCCTCGCTTCTGCCCACCGTTTCGGTCAACATCAAGGTCGCCGATGAGAGCGGCATGCCCGTCGAAAATCTCACACCGAGCGACTTCAAGGTTTCCGAGAAGGTCTCAGGTACCGCATATGCCGGCAAGAACCTGAGCCTGGGCTCGAACGGCAACGGGTCCTACAAGCTCTCCTTCGATTCCGGGGCGCCCGCGACCTCGACGGATTCCCGCTCGGTGACCCTGACGTCCGCCTCCGACGAGCGCGCGTGGGAGCCCGTGGGGTTCAGTTATTCCCCGCAGTCTCAGCAGGTGAGCGGCTCGAATTCTTCCGCGCAACCGACTTCCGTCGACGACCACAAGGTGAACGCGGTCGACACCGCCGATTACGTCCTGCCCAACAGCGACAAGGTGTATTACTCGACGTCCGATTTCTCGGGTCTTTCCGACTGGGAGCTCTACGTGGCCCGAAACGAGATCTATGCTCGCCACGGTCGCAAGTTCAAAAACGACGATCTGGCCCGGTACTTCTCAAGGAAGTCCTGGTACACGCCCATTTACAGTCCCGATGAGTTCGACGCCAAGCCCGACATGCTCAACGATTACGAGAAGAAGAACGCCGATACGCTGCTCGCCTACGAGAAGAACATCGGCTCGCAGTACGTGAAGAACTAACGGTATCGGCAATCGCCCTCTATGAGGTTTTCTGCTTTTGAGAGGTGAGTCGCTCGAGGGATTGGGCCACGGCGTCGTCTTGGGCAGAGGCGATGATCTGGCCGGCGGCAGCCTTGGCCTCGGGCGTGGCGTTGGCGACGGCGTAGGCGTGTGGGACGGCCCTCATCATGGTGAGGTCGTTCTCGGAGTCGCCGATGAAGGCGACCTCGTCGAGGTCGATTGCCAGCGCATCGAGAAGTGCGGGCAGGGCGCTCGCCTTGGTCCAACCGCGCGGGATTACGTCGAGGAAGAAGGGCGCCGGCTGCAGGAAGTCGAGGTTGACCTCGGCGGCTGCGGCTTTGAGTGCCGCCCTGACCTCGTCGGCGTTTGCGTGGCGCTCATCGATGAAGACCCCGCCCGAGATCGCGGCGAGTCCGTGGGGAATCGCGCTGACCACGCTCGCCTTCTGACGTGCTCCCGCGACGGTCGTCAACGCATCCTCATCGTCTGCCTCGATGCCGAGGCAGAGCCCCTGCGCGCTCTCGCTCAAGGGGTCGTCGACCGCGTTCACCATAACGAAGCAGCCTCGGAAGGGGAGGACGGCCTTGGCGAGGGCAGCGATCGCCGCCGCGTCGAACTCCTCGTGCAGGATAAGCTCGCCGTCGAGATACACCTGCTTGCCGTTGCCCATGATTCCGGTGCGAACGCACTTCTCGTCGCCGGCAAAGGAAACGAGAAGGGCCGCCCGGTCGCGACCGCTCGCGGGGCCAAAGTGAATGCCGGCCTCCTGAGCTGCGCAGATGGCGTTCCTGGTTCGCTCCGAGACGATTTTCTCCCCAAAAGGCAGCAGCGTTCCGTCCATATCGGAAAGCACGAGCTTGATCATGTGCGGCTCCATCGCGGTCGGGTCGTGATATAAGGCCTTGAAGAATGTAGCGCATCGGGAGGGGACTCGCGTGGACATTGCGGATGTTGAGTTGGTTGAAGTCGCCTCGGGGGAGAGGGCCGACGACCTGGTCGAGGCGCTCGTGGGCGTCTGGCGCGCCTCGGTCGATGCGACCCATGGCTTTCTTGCCGCGGGCGAGGCGGACAAGATCGCGAAGTATGTTCCGCAGGTGATTCTCGGCATCGAACGGCTTGTGGTTGCAAGAGCAAGCGGGCCCGATGGCGAATCGCTTGTGGGGTTCATGGGCGCGCAAGACGGTTGCCTGGAGATGCTCTTCTTGGCTCCTGAGGTGCGCGGATGCGGGTTCGGTGCCTCGATGTTGAACTATGGCATCGAGCGCTTGGGCGTGCGCGAGCTCACCGTGAACGAAGAGAACCCGGCCGCCCTCGGCTTCTACGAGCACATGGGGTTCGCGATATATGCACGTAGCGAGAAGGACGGCCAAGGCGCCGAGCATCCGATCCTACGCATGCGCCTCAGGCGTTGATGGCGGAGCTTGCAGCTGCTGACTGCCTGCTATGACAGAGGAAGTGCAAGGCGGCTGGTTCCCGCCAAGTCGCGAAAGCCATACTGTTTGTAGAAACTCGCCACTTCATCGCAGGCGGGATCCACGAGTAAAGCGCGTGCTCCAATTTGCCCAGAGACCGCCAGCGAGCGTTCGACGGCATCCTTGAGCAAGGATTTCCCGAGGCCAAGCCCCTGATCTCGTTTGTCGACCCCGAGCATGCCGAGAAGAACGGCAGGAACCTGCTCGGGAGCGTTTCGCTTGAACCATCCCCCGGCGATACCCTCGCGCTGGACCGAATGGGCGCTTAGGCTGTAGAAACCGGCGATGCGATCGTCTCTTGTTACGACGTACACCACGGCCGTGCCCGTCTTCTGTGCCCGTTTGGCGTGTCTCTTTGCCCAGGTATCAACCAGCTCAATGCCCGAGTCAAAGTCATCCAGAGAATCCGTGGGGCTCAACACGCGCGGCGCAGCGAAGCCGTTCATTCCCAAACTGCCTTGGAATTAAGGAGCTTCTTGGCCTCGCTCGGCATGCCGGTGCCGAGGGCCGCCTTGAAGTCAGCGAACGATTTCATCGAGAGGCGCGTGACCGTCTCTTCTTGAATGTCGTCCCGCGCTGCCGAGGAGAGCCGCTCTAGGGCCCACTGGGTAATGCTCATCCCCTTGAGCGATGCCGCCTTCTCGATCTCCTCGCGTTCTTCCGGGCGCATGCGCAGGTCAAGACGCGCGTTCTTCTTGCCCATAGTTGCTGTTGCCATGGTTAACCTCCTCTTTGGATGATGAGAAGTATACCCATATGTACGGAATTATGCCGTACGCTTGCATCGGGTGTATGGCTACGTTGGAATTGCGACGCCTACACCCACTGTGCGACGCGGGCCTTCATGCCGGCGACGTCGAGCGTGCCCTCGGCGAAGCCCTTGCGGACGAGCTCCTCGGGCACGAGCTCGTCGTATTTCTCGAAGTTGGGGACCTCGCCGGGATAGATGAGCTCCATGGGGTCGTCGAGCAGCTCGGCCTCGTTCGCCACCACGTTGTAGAAGGCCTCCGGGGTGATGTCTGGCTTCATGATGAAGGTCATGTAGTACGGGCGGGACGAGTCGAGGCCCTTGAGCCCCAGTTCCTCGGCGCATTTGATCTTGAGCAGGCGCTCGAGCGCGAGGAAGGCGTAGCTCCCCAGCCAGGGCAAGAGACACCACATGTTGCCGCCCAGGCTCACGAGGGGCGTCTTGGTGAGCGCGCCGTTCTCGGCCACGTGGCGCGCCTGGGCGAGGCGAGCGCGCGCGTTGGGCTGCAGGTAGGGGTAGGGGACATGCTCGTCGAGCGCGCGGCGCATGCGCTCGAGCACGTGGGTGTGGATGTCGCCGGGGCACTCGCCGAAGTAGGCGGGGACGCGGCCTTTGACCTGCGTGACGTAGAGGAGGTGGCGTTTGTGGTCTACCTCGTCCACAAGCCATACGTGGCCGGCGATGGCGACCTTCTCGCCGGGGGGCGGCGGGGCCACGAGCGTGCCGATCTCCTGCGAGTCGCAGCGCACGGTGTACTCGACGTTTTCCTGGAACACGGCATAGAACTTGTAATTATTCGTTATGCGCTCGCCCGTAAGGCCCACGATGAGGCCGCCGGACTCGGTCTGCTCGATGTAGTCGTGGGACAGCAGATGGCGCAGGAGCACGCGGAAGTCGTCGGCGGTCACGCGGTGGAAGACGGTGAGCGTGAGGATGCGCGTGGCGAGCTGCGCCGCCGTGAGCTCGCCCTCGGAGGCGAGGACGGCGAGCGTCTGGTGGCAGAGCAGGCTGTAGGGGAGCCGGTCCAGGCGGGGCGGCTCGACCCAATGCTCTTCTCGGTAAAGCTGGACGAGCGCGATCCCCTGGAGGAGTTTCCAGGGGATGGTCTCGGGCGTGAGGGCGCGCGCCTCCGCGGGCTCCTCGCGCATGACGAACCACATCTCGGGCGGGGTGCCGCGACGGCCCGTGCGGCCCATGCGCTGAAGGAAGCCCGAGACGGTGAACGGGGCGTCTATCTGGAAGGCGCGCTCGAGGCGGCCGATGTCGATGCCCAGCTCGAGCGTTGCCGTGGCCACGATGGACAGCTCGGCCGAGTCGTCGCGCATGAGCTCCTCGGCGGACTCGCGGATCGAGGCCGAGAGGTTGCCGTGGTGGATGAGGAAGCGGTCGGGCTCGTGGTTGAACTCGCAGTACGAGCGCAGCTGCGTGCAGACGTCCTCAGCCTCCTCGCGGGAGTTCGAGAAGATGAGGCACTTGCGCCCGCGCGTGTGGTCAAAGATGTAGCCGACGCCGGGGTCGGCGTTCAGCGGGGCGGTATCGGTCGGGGCCTCGGTGGGCTCCCAGGCGGCGAGCTCGACGGGGGTGTCGTCGCTTGAGGCCCGCGGTGCGGGGGAAGCGTGATCTTGCGGGGTTTTCTCGGCGTTGGCTTTGGCCTTGACGTTGGCATGCTCGGGGAGTCCCATGGGCGTCACGTTCTGCACGTTCGTGACCTGGACCGCGACCTCTCCCGCGCGGTTAAGGACGTCCTGCTCGGGCGCTTGGGGCCCCACGGTGAAGAAGTGCTCCATGCTGAGGTGCCAGACCTTGGGCGGTTCCTCGACGCGCGGGACGATAGTGCGCCTTCCCGTGCCGGCGGCGAGGAACGCCCCCACGGCCTCCGGGTCGCCGATGGTCGCGGAGAGCCCGATGCGCCTCGGGTCGATGCCCGCGATGCGCGAGAGGCGCTCGATGAGGCAGATGGTCTGGCCGCCGCGGTCGCCGCGCAGCAGCGAGTGGACCTCGTCGATGACGACGTAGCGCAGGTCGCAGAAGAGCTTGCAGATCGCCGAATGACGGTGCATGAGCATGGCCTCGAGCGACTCCGGCGTGATCTGCAGGATGCCGGACGGGTTTTTCATGAGCTTTGCCTTGTGCGAGGCCGAGACGTCGCCGTGCCAGTGCCACACAGGGATGTGCGCCTCCTCGCACAGGTCGGAAAGGCGGTAGAACTGGTCGTTGATCAGGGCTTTCGTGGGGCCGATGTAGATGGCGCCCACGGACGCGGGCGGGTTCTCCCAGAACTCGGTGAGGATGGGGAAGAAGGCCGCCTCGGTCTTGCCCGATGCGGTCGAGGCGGTAAGAAGCACGTGGTCCTGCGTGTCGAAGATGGCCTCGCCGGCGGCGACTTGGATGCCGCGCAGGTTCTCCCACGCGTGGTCGTAGATGAAGTCCTGGATGAACGGCGCGTAGCGGTCGAATACCCCCACGGTGCCTCCTTCGACGGGTCGGGCGGTTTTCTTTGTAGGTCGCGGTCTGCGGGTTGCGAGCTGGGAGCTGCCCAGTGGCGGTGGACAGCTCCCGCGCTTCGTCAAGCCGCTAGATGAGCGCGACGGCGCCGGAGACGCTCAGCACGATGGCGGCGACGGTGCCGACCACGAGGGCGAGCGCGCATACGCGGTCGCGCAGCTCGGGGAGCGGCCGCTCCCCGCGGGAGAACTTCGTCACGGCATAGGCAAGGAGCCCCGGCGCGAGCGCTATGCACATGACGAGAACGCCCTTGAGCCCGCCCGACCACACGACGAAGAGCGTGTAGACGAGCGCCGCGGTGCCGAAGAAGCGAGCGGAGGCGACGCCGGGCGCGCCCGGTCGGTTGACCCACCGTCCGCGCCAAGCCTCGATTGCGCAGAAGGCGGCCGAGCAGACGTAGGGGACCATGATCGCGTTCACCGAGCAGGTGTAGAAGAACTGGTAGGTGCTCGAGGCGAAGAGCGACATGACGAGGAACACCTGGGTGATGCCCGCGGCGAGCAACGTGGAGAGGACGGGGGTCCCGTGCTCGTTCACCTTGCGGAACGTCGCTGGGAATATCCCTGCCTTCGCGGCCTGGTAGGGCGTCTCGGAGGCGAAGATCAGGTAGCCGAGCATCGTCCCCACGAGCGAGACGGCCACGCCGCCGTTCACGAGCGCCGCGCCCACGGGTCCGACGACGCGCTCAAAGACGCCGCCGAGCGACGGGGTCGCGAGCGTCGCCATCTCCTCCTGAGGTATGACGCCGAGCGAGAGGACCGAGATGAGCACGTAGAACACGATGACGAGGATGAAGCCCCAGATGGTGGCACGGCTCACGTCGCGCACGCTGCGCGCACGGCCCGAGACCACGACCGCGCCCTCGATGCCCACGAAGAGCCATACAAGCGAGACCATCGTGGAGCGCACCTGCTCCATGAGCGACATCCCGCCGGGCTGGCCCCAGAAGTTGTGGGCGAAGGTCGCCGGGTCGAACTTGGACAGGAGCACGACGCACACGATGAAGAGGGCGAGCGGCACGAGCTTGGCGAGCGTGATGACGGTGTTCACCCCTGCCGCGACGTGGACGCCCCGCATGAGCAGGAAGACCAGCAGCCACAGGAACGCGGAGGCGCAGGCGATGGCCACGAGGTTGTTGCCCGCGCCAAAGACGGGGAAGAAGTGCCCGAGCGCGGCGAAGAGCATGATGCCGTAGCCCGCGTTGTTCAAGCAGGCGCTCATCCAGTAGCCCCATGCGGCCGAGAAGCCCGCGAACTCGCCGAACCCCGCGTTCGCGTAGGCATAGATTCCGCCTTTGAGATCGGGGCGCGCGAGCGAGAGCGCGCAGAACGTCTTGGCCAGAGAGAAGACGCCGGCGAAGCAGATCGCCCAGCTTATGAGCACAGCCGCCGTGTGCGCGCCGCCGGAGGCCAGGTCGCCGGCGAGCGAGAAGATCCCGGCGCCCACGCAGGTCGTGACCACCATCATCGTGAGACGCAGGGGTCCGAGCCCCTCATTGCCGCCGGGCTGCGTGAGGGCATCCGGTATTTGACGGCCTTCTTTGCTGGTAGGCGCCTGGTCGGTGGGCATGCGCGCTCCTTGGCTAGATGGTGAAAGAGGCGAACGAGGGGTCGACGTCCGGGTTCGCGCCCGTGCCGGCCCCGGCGCCTCCAACGCTACCCCCGTCCTGGGCGAACGCGCGAGACTGTAGCAGCCCCGCAACGTCTGCGCCCGGGTTCTGATACAGGATGTCGAGCAGCTCGATGAAGTCGCGGATGACCTCGCGCGGCGTGAGGTGGGAGTCGCTCCCTACCCGGCCGAACTCTACCTGCAGGAACGCCACGAGGTCCTCGGTCGTGAGGGTGCGCTCGTAGCCGAAGTACCCGGCGTGGATGTCGGCGAGTTTCTCGGCGAGCACGAGCAGTTCCTCATAGGTGAGCGGCTGGAGATGGATGACGGGGGCGAGCATGTCCGTCATGCCCTCGCCGGCGAAGCGCCCCTGTGTGAGGCGGCTGCGCAGCGCCTCGTAGGAGTACACGCCGCGGCGGCGGTCCTCGATCGACTGCGGGGTGCCGCCCATGATGATGCCCAGGTGGTGCGCCTTGCCCTGCAAGGTGTCGTTGTACATGGTGAGGATCTTCTCGTAGTTGTACTGGCGCGTGATCGAGTTGGGAATCTTGTACA
>ERZ808246.2164-NODE-2164-length-12736-cov-16.092501_pt1 | contig 12736 bp, 11 predicted proteins | sample MGYA00521083_ERZ808246 | MGnify/ENA primary metagenome ERZ808246 (study PRJEB31516, sample SAMN03275577) | gut metagenome | biome: mammalia-associated habitat; material: feces | host: Papio cynocephalus | place: Kenya | collected 2012-07-07 ...
GAAACGGATGCTCACCGATATGCGACCGGTCGGACGGACGGGACGCTCCTGTGGATTTCTATGCGCGGGTTTCTCTGGACCGGCGGCAGCGTCTGTGGTGGTGGGCTGGGCCGGCTCCGCTTCCGGAGGACACCCGGTTACCTCCACCTCCACAATCTTCTTGCGGATGTTACTGACAAAGTTCTCCATCACCCTGTAGGGCACGTTGTTCCTCGCAGAACGCAAGCATCGTCATCCCACGCGGCACCCACTCGCTCTGGTATTCAACATAGAATCTCTCCAAGTCTTCGCTGCTGTACATTGCTCTCGTTTTTCCGGCTAAGGTAACGGGATTTCCTCCGGGTCCAAAATTTGACCACTAACGACATCCTCTTTGTTGATAAGCAATGAGTGAGTAACATATTCAGAAGTAAAGAGGTTATTGAGCAGGAGTGTTGTTCCATTTCTATGAAGTCAGCAATCCGAATTACCAGTTAGTAATCAAGAAGTATACACGTTTAAAGACTCTTAACAATGTCCACGAAGTTCTCTATGACATATTCAGCATCCTCCATTGACATTTTAGTGTTGAGAGGAAGGGTAATCTCGTTCTCAAACAGGTGATAGGCATTCGGGAAATCAGCGATACCGAAGCCCATAGCCTTGTAGGCTGTCATCATTGGAAGTGGCTTATAGTGGACGTTGGTGGCAATACCTCGCTCGGCCATCTGCTCGATCACCTTGTTAGACTCTTCTCGTGTATGGCCCTGAAGACGAACAAGGTATAGATGATGTGACGAACAATGATCGCTAGACCTATGATTCAAATATGACACCTGATGATCGGCATCCCTCCCCAAATTTAGAGCGTCTATGGCCGCATTGTAGATACCGACAATCTCATGGCGCTTTTCAAGCATCTTAGGGTAACGCTCGAACTGAACCAATCCAAGAGCCGCCATGATGTCGGTCATATTGCATTTGTACCATGGACCGATGATGTCATATTCCCAAGCACCGAGTTTTGTCTTCGCAAGGGCATCTTTATTCTGTCCATGCAGTGAGAACAGTTGCGACAGGCGGTATATGAACTCATTCCAAGTTTCCCCTTCAATAAAAGGGACCGGACTTCCGCAATATACCTGCTGACGTTCCACCTTCTCATTTCCGAACGGCAGATTCCAAGTCATGGCGCCACCTTCGGCTGTCGTGAAGTTCTTTACCGCATGGAAAGAGAACGAACTGAAATCAGCGATCTCTCCGGCCATCTTGCCGTGACGGGACGCACCAAACGAGTGCGCGCAATCATTTGAAATGGCGATTCGCCCCATCAATCTCTGAACATCATTGGACGGGCGGAACTTCGCCGTAATTTCAGGACGTGTCACTACCTCGCGGACCTTGTCTACATCCGCGCATATTCCAGCAATATCCACAGGAACAATGACTTTGGTACGTTCAGTAATCGCATCGGCAAGTTTCTCGTAATCCATCTCGACATTGTCTTTCTGCGAATCCACCAAAACAAGAGTAGCCCCAACGTGAGCGACAACCGATGCAGAAGCCGTGTAGGTGTAAGCTGGAACAATCACTTCATCTCCCGGACCAACACCAAGCACATGAAGAGCCATCTCCATAGACGCTGTCGCAGAATTAAGGCACACGGTCTTTTCTGTGTGGACATATTCAGAAATCAGCCTTTCAAGTTTCTTTGTTCTCGGCCCCGTGGTGATCCACCCACTCAAAATAGCATCACGGACTTCATTCGCCTCAGCCTCTGTCATGTCAGGCGGGCTAAATGGCACATTGCGTAATTTCATTGACATAATAATGATTCTGTTAAAACCTTAACGACAAAAAGAAAAGCGCCAAGCCGAAGCCAGCGCTTATAATCAATTGATTTATTGACGAATATATTTACAAATCACCTTTCGGCGATGATCACTGCAAAAGTTTTGAAAATCAACTTGATGTCGTACCAGAATGATGCATTCTTCACATACTCCAAATACAACTTGATCTTCTCCTGCATGATCACATTAATGTAGTATTCCTCTGGATTCTCAGCCTTCTCCATCAGCTCGTTCTCGTTGCGGAACTTGATGGAAGCCGGATCGGTGATGCCGGGACGGACATCCAGCACATGCATCTGCTCCGGAGTCCAATGGTCAACATAGTGCCGCACCTCTGGGCGAGGCCCCACAAGACTCATGTCCCCGATGAACACATTGATCAGTTGAGGCAGTTCGTCAATCTTGAATTTGCGGATGAAGTACCCACTTCGGGTCACACGCGGGTCATGCCCACCGATAGTCACCAAACTCCCCTTATCAGCACCGACCTTCATAGAACGGAACTTGAATATTCTGAAATCCTTATTGTGCCGCCCAACCCGAACCTGCCTGAAGAACACAGGCCCGGGAGAGTCCAATTTTATCCAGACTGCGACAAACAAAAACAACGGACTCAAGGCCAGCAGTCCAAGACCGCTGGCCACTACGTCAAATAGGCGCTTCATTTTAATATGTAATTATCTCTAGTAAATTTGTTTATTGCCGATCGAATCGATTATAATTATTCTCACAAAGCAAAGTTGACATTACAAAAATCTGATCACACCTTATATATGAAATGGACATTTGAACTTATTACTAATCAAAACTTATAGAAATACAACTACTTGATTATTTTAACAACTCATTAATCTTTTCTTTGTATGCTTTAACCACAAATTCACGTGAAAACCGAGATTTCACTCTATTGCGTCCAGCCTCACCCATCTTCTGACGAACCTCATTAGGCAAAAGCAGAAAACGTTCAATAGCCACCACAAGCGCATTAACACTGCCACCTTTATAGACATAACCAGTCTTGCCATCCTCTAAAGTTTCCTGACAGCCCGGATTGTTAGTAGTAATGAGGAAACGGCCACTAGACGCACTTTCTAACAACACGTTGCTCATTCCCTCTCCGTATGTGGAGGGGTGGATAGTGCAATGAGAACGAGCTATAAATGGCTTCACATCCTTCTGATTTCCGCGATATATGACAATATTATCTTTCATCAATTTCGTCAACTCCGCATTGTAGTGCATTTCTGTCGGCTCAATAAAGCCAAGGATATTAAACTCAGTTTGTGGATATCTCTCTTTAATACGCTTCGCTGCTTCAATATAGTCATCAACTCGCTTGTCCCTCATCACACGACCGATGTAGTTGAACACGATTGGTGCACCATGCTTGCCATCCCCCCCCTCTGGATATGGTTGCAAAGGGTATCGATCAGTGTTAACGCCTGAGCCAGGGATCAGTTTATAATCACCTTTCACCATGCCCTGATCTATTGCAAGTTGCATATTGACAGCATTTTGAAACATCATGCAAGCCGACTTCTGATAAGCAAACCTGAAAAGCCACATAATGAATTTTCGCTTCAGGCCCCTCTCATTCACAATTGATCCTAGGCCGGTGAGGTTGTTTATCACTGGTATGTCCATCCAATGCGCAGCTATACTTGCATACACATTTGGCTTCGCTGTATAAGTTAACACTACAGATGGGTGGTATTTCTTTAAAAGTTTATGATAATGCATGAGTAGACCAAAGTCTCTCATAGGGTTAGTTCCGCGACGGTCAATTTCCGGATTATCGTAGATAAAAGGCAGCTCTTTCATCAACTCAAACTTAGGGCCATAAGGACAAGATATCAGCAACTCATACCCATCGGCAATCAGCCCTTCTATCAATTCCTTTCGAAAGCAATAGACATCATCATCGTTGTTTGTCAGTAAAGCAATAATTGGTTTATTCATTATATTTTTATATTTCATTAATTATCTTTTTGAGATAGTTAAGCCATTGGTTTGATATTACATCTACATTTAGACGCTCGTATAGTTGAGTAGCATTCTTCCCTATTGACATTCTTTTTTCTGGTGAATCTGCTAGAATACACATTTTCTCAACTAATTGTTCTTCGTCACCTATATCTATCAAATAACCGTTGACACCATCATGAATCAAGTCCGTAGCACCGGATACTTTTGTGGAAACACATGGCAATCCTAAGCACATAGCCTCTATTAGTGTGTTTGGCATACCTTCAAAATTTGAAGAAAGCACAAAAAAATCTGCCTTTATAATTTCCTCAAAAACGTGTGTTGTTGTACCTGGCAATTTCACGGATTCTTCAAGATTCAATGATTCTATCATTGCTTTAAGTCTTTCTTTATAATCACCATCACCATATATAATTAGAGTATAATCAGGATGACTCTGCCTAAAAGTCTTAAACGCACGAATCAGCAATTCTTGATTTTTCTGTTTCTTCAATCTGGCAACAGATACAATTGTATGAATTGAAGGCATTGTTAAAGCGGCCCCTCGATATTGAACATCAAGAAAAATTGGATTATAAATAACTTCAGTTTTCCTATATAAGCGACCGTGAAAATATGCTTTATTATGAGTTGTTTGTGTGAGAATGCCATCCGCTAAATAATATAGCAAATTCCTTGCGGTCCTTTGGTATAACTTAAAAGGGACGCATCTTGGATCATTTCTTTCACAGACAATTGTTTTTATACCCAGACACATAGAAGAAAGCAAGGTCAACATATTAAAAGGTGCCGAAAAACCTATAAGAATCTTAGGCCTATTAGCTTTCAAATATTTACGGAAATAAAGACTGCATTTTAGAATATTATTACTTTTACAAGACTTAGGAATATCAATTATCTCTATGGATTCTGGCAAATCGTAGAAAACTGGTAAAGAACGCCAAATAAATATCTTAATGTTAAAACCTATTTTCACAAAACGACTGGTCAGAATTGAAATAACTCTTTCAGTGCCACCTGCTTGTAAAGATCCTGTAGAAATATACAATAAGGTTCTATCCATAGGCCTGTCTACTTATAAATTGAATACAATCATTTTTAGGAAGACTTACAAACCCTATATGAACAAATACATCATCTCGTAAAGAAAGGAGACTGTTTGTTTAATGATTTCAATTTAAAGTCTTTATTATTATTTGTCATATTACTTGAGAATTATTAATTATTCAAACATAACAGAAATCATCTTCATTGATTCAGTTTTAGAGTCGAACTGTTTACGAGCGACTTCAGCACCTTTCTTCCCAATCTCACTTGCTTCATTCTTGTGATCCAACAGCCAAATAATCTTATTTGCAAAGTCCTCCTCATCGTCAGGGCGAGCAATCATAGCAGATTCTCTATCTTTGAGGAAATCCGTGATATTGCCAACGCCTGTAATTACAACAGGATTCTCAGTCAGCAGATACTCTCCTAGTTTTGTTGGGAAACCATAATTTGCTTGTTTACTAGAAGGGCGAGCTAATGTCAAGACTTCAGCATTTTTCAAGATTTGAGGCATTTGATCATAAGATATTAATCCTGTGAATATGACCTTCCCAATCAATTTTAATTCCTCAACAAGTCGCTTATTGCCAGATTCATCATTCTTTTTCGGAGATGTTCCTATAATATACAGTTTCACCTCAGGATGTCTCTTTGAAACATAATAGAAAGCCCTAATCAAGTTATTCACCCCGTCTTTGTTGTTTGTGGCCTTTCCACAATATGCGACATATCGTTCTTTCGGATTCTTCACCAAACCAACAAATCTAGAGCAATCAACAGTCATATTAATTATTTTTATCTTTTCAGGATTCACTCCCATATTTGAAAAATAGTCTTTCAGATTGCGAGAGATCACAAACAGTTTTTCCACTTTTCTACATGCAGCCAAATACTTTGGCATGTTCAGCAATTTGAGTCTGGAGACCTCAGGGTGTTCTGTCCTTTCATGATAAACCTTAACTCCTCTTTTCTCGACGAGATGGCACAATAGTTCATTACATCCGTATGTATAAACAATATCGCCAGATTTTAACTTCCGCAAAAACATCTTAGAATAAATGTACATGTAAGCAAGAATCTGAAGTTTAGGATTCTTTATATTCAATTTTTTCCAATAATAGTTGAAATGAATATGCTCTAGATGAGGTGCCTCTGATCTTTGAGCATCACTCTCAAAATATACCACTTCTGTTTCAATCTTCATTTCGGATAAGACTTTGAGCATAGACCAAAGACGATTCCCAGAAGCCGTCGTAGATGAATAACTACCAGTTACAAAATAAAACTTTGGCATTGCAATTCTGATTTTAATGCTTCAATCCTAGTTAATACGTTCAGTATATCGTTCATTATTGTTATACCAAACATCATGTTTCATTTTTACTTGTGCAGACATACCTACCAATAACACATTATTCTCATCGAAAGATTTGGTGATTACACTATTAGCAGCTACCATTACATTATTGCCAAGGTGTTCCATAGTGGTAAGCTTTGCCCCGGAAGAAACGTATAGTCCATCACCTATCTCTTTTCGGCCATTAGTTATACAAATTGAAGTATGAAGAACTGCATCGTTACCAATTTTGTTACCGTTACCGACTACGATAGTTCCATAATGCGGAATAACAAGGCCATAGCCACAGACATTGCATGCGATACTGAAACCTAAATATAGACCTAACTTACGCTGTTTCATACGATGATAATATCCTAATACCCCACACCTATGAGCATAATAGTCCGCTTTACGCATATGAACGATGTAATCCATGATATAATCGGGGAATATTAACGAGCGAAAGTGAGTTAGTATCGACGGTTTGAAGTAGCCTCTATTCATCATATAGTCTGCCTTAATGTAAAACTCAAGTTCTTTATTTGTTCTTATCATGTCACTATTTGTTTAACTTGGCGAGGAAATCTATCATTTTTTTAGTTACCGGTTTAGAGCAGAAGTTTGCCTTCGCATATTCGTAAGCCCTCTTTGCAATTTGTTCTGATTCATTCGGAGTACTCAATATATAGCACAATTTTTGGCTATAGGCTTCAGGGTTACATGGTTCAACAATATAAGCATTAACACTATCCTGAACATACTGGCTGATTTCACCAACATTAGTAACTATCATAGGGGTGCCACTCATCATATACTCTGCCATCTTGGTTGGAAAACCGCCTTGAGCTCGCTTTGTAATGGGTTGTGATGTCACCAATAACGATGCATTAGCTAGGATCTGAGGTACCTTGTCAAAACCCGCCCTTCCTTTTATGAGCACTTTGTCCTCCATATGGCACTCAAGAATAGTACGTTCAACCACCTTTCTGTCTTCGTTACTTGGTGTACCAAAAAGCCATAGTTGATAATCCGGGAACTCTGAAGATACCTTTGAAAATGCCTTAATGATATTATCAACATTATCCTTGGCGAGTTGCATATTACCCATGTAGCATAAATATTTTTGAGTAACAGTCCTCTTTTTTATTCCAGTGAACCTCTTTTCGTCAATGATGCTGTTCAAAATATAAGTAGGTTTCTTTCCTGCACATTCATCATAGAACTTTTTGAGATTTTCCGTCATCAATATACGACCATCAAAATAGCGATGGATAAAACGATATGCAGGTTTTTGCCAACCAGGGATATCCCCACGGAGGCGTCGTATAGGCTCAGGAAACTCATCACCAATAAATAGCATCCTTATTCCCAGACTTCTTATAATAGGCACAATGGAGTATAGCTTATCTAACGAATCAAAACTGATAAGGAGGTAATCAAATGGTTTCAAGTTGTTTGATTGCCGGATCTGTCCTTTCAGTCTTTTCAGCATAGAAAGTTTGTCGCAAAGTTTTCCTCCCCCCCTTTTCCCACACTTGATATATGACTTCTGATATGGTATACCATCAACAACGCCAGAAAGAGGTTCCCGTGTGTTTGAAGGAGTAGCCTTGAAGGTGAATATCTCACAACTCACCCCATTCTGCTGGAGCCCCTTGCAATAAGCCAAGATACGAGTGGTTGGTGCCATACCTTCAGGAAACTGGTAGGCACAAACAACACCAACTTTTTTAATAATTGCTCTTTTCATTCGTTTTTAACGAAACTAAATTACGTATTCTAATCTCTTGCTATCGCTCTAATATGCAATACGAGTATAGAAATAAATAAAGCATCAGATACGTTACATACCCTCGGAACATAACCTCAAGAACACTACACTCGACCACCACGAACAATGTAATAATAGCAAATACGATACGCTCATGTCCTTTCGGCATATGTAGGAATGGATAGCATATTAAATAAATGAAATAAAGAAAACATGGAACTCCAAATCCTATGAATGCAGTAACGAAATCATTATGGGTACTCATGTTGGCAATGCCAGCAGAATGTCCCATTACTTCAGCTCCTGTACGGCCTCCTGCACCTATGAGATAATGCAGAAATCCCGGGGCATTGGTAAATGAATTCAACTTTTCTGACCATATCAGGAAACGACTACCTGCCGTGGATGCAGTATCCGACTCCATTCGAAAAACCAACAATTCAAAAAAACCAGATTGCCAAAGTACAAAAGCAAATAAACTCAAACACGTCACTAGTAATATCTTATATCGAGACTTCACGTCTGAAAGGAATATTAGTATCAGACTAGCTGCAGTACTTGCAAGAAAGGAACCTCTACTTGCATTCAATACAATAACAACAAATGAAGTACATACACAAGTAAGCAATAAGATAGAGTTCATTTTGGAAATGCGAATCTTGAATTGCTTCAGCAGAAGAGCGATTCCCATTACAATACCTACAGCAATAGTACCTCCAAATTGGTTTGGATTAATCCAGTTGGATCGTTCCAAAACTTCGCCATACGAAAAGATGAAGTATGACCGGTTTAGGAGGTAAAGCAAAGACAAGAATAAAGAGACTACAGGAAAACTAAAAGCTAATAATTTAAGTTGTTTTTCAGACTCTAGCAAAGGAATGAATAAAAGACATACGACCCACCATAACTGAAACTCCTGAGCATCGCCGTACATAAGGCTTAATAGCAAAAACGGAGTAATTGCAAAAAATGCCATGAGCATCCTATTTATCAATTCTGGCTTCTTTGCTGAGAACATGAATGTTATTAGTATCAAGATTATGTAATAGTACGCATCAGAAGGCAATAATCTACAAAAAGATGTGCTATTGATAGCATAGAAACACGCAAATGAAAAAATGATGTAGTCTTTGGAAAAAAAGATAGGTAGTATAACTGCAGCCAATAGTCCTAACCTAATCACCATAGAATAATTTTGTTCTGGCTTTGACACGAATACCATGGCAATCAGAACTAAAGAATACAATGCGACTACTATGTCATTTCGATTTTTAAGAAGAAAAAACATCATGAAAACAGTCTGAGTAATTGATTAAGAATCATTTCTGTGTCAAATCTAAAATTTTTGCAATTCTGAATCACAGCCTTGCTTTCTTCCGTACCCTTTATCATATCAGCAATGAAACGGCCTTGCTCGTCAATTCCACCAACAAAACCATCTATCCCATGATGAACAAACTCTGGAGCAGAACTATAATCCGCACTAATGACTGGCACTTTAAGAATATGTGCTTCAGCGACAACGCGAGGGCATGCTTCATATAACGAAGGAATAACCAAAGCATCAGCACTTTGGATATAAGGATAAGGATTGATGCGGCTACCTATCAACTTCACATATTCATACATACCGTATCGTTTCATTTCCTTGATAAGCCTATCATACTCTCCTGCCTTATTTCCATCTCCTATAATATACCATCTGAAATTGGTAATACCAGACTGAACAATTTCGGCTGCTATCTTAGGAATAAAAGAAAAACGTTTCTGCGGCGTAATACGACCCACAGAGACTAGGGTATAATACTTTTTATCAAAAGGATCGTTGATGGTTTCATTTGCCTTGTCAATGATTTCACGCACATTCTGGATATTATGTATAGCCAAGATACGTTCATTGATGTCAGGGAAATAATGGGCAAAATCATCACGTGTTGTTTGGGACACACATACAATATTGTCCATTCTACCATAAATAACTGCCAACCCCTTTGCCCGCCTCTCTGAAATATGTTTTTTCAAATACGAACTCATTTCTGAGCGAAACCAAGCAATACGCTTGCAATCCTTAAAATAGGATACGAATTCCGTAGAATCCCCTTCTTGACAAGATGCGACAATGTCGAAATGATATTGCTTTTGAAGCTTTCGGGCGACTCTTTCAAACTGCTTGACGTTGTAGTCATTTATGCAACAGTTACCGATTCGCTTAACAATTTTACCAATAATGAAAGATGTTTTCCTTACGCCATTATATTCGCTCAGATTGGCGAAACTGCTTTCTATAAGGAAATCACTATTTAGCACATTGATCCCCTTATAGACCTGACGAACAGGACCATCCGCAATGATAGGGTAAACATATATATCAAAACCACCATGCTGCTGAAGCATCTCAATCATATTAAATGTGCTGAACACCGTTCCTCCAAACTCAAACTTTGGCAGGACAAACAGAATCTTCTTATTCATATAATTTATCTTCTTTTGATAATATTAACTAATTGAGAACGTTCCCATTTTCCGATAGCCACAAAGAACCACAAACAGAACTCTAACAATATAACAACACTAGCATCAACAACTTTAAAATACCAGACATCAAGACTGCCATGAATGGAAAAGAAAACTATTATTGAAATTACGAACAAGAATGCACAAGGTATAATCACCTTACCTATATATTGTAATAAATTAAGATCAGCTATTCTATGCGCTAATATCATCACTACCATCATGTTTAATATCTCACACAAAATAACAATTATGAAAGCCCAATAATAATCCCCTCCCGCCTTCAAAACAAAATAAGAGAGAATTAAAGGTAAGAATTGCAACAAACCCTCCGTGATTTGGTAGGCCTTAATATTACCACAGGACTTGAAAAGGAGATCTAAAGATGGATGAAGAGATCGTACAAGCGAATAGACCAATATTAGCCTAATAAAGACAACTGAATATTCTGGAATCTGGCCTAACCAGACTTGAAGAATTTCAGGAGTCAGATAGAATATAGGAATGAGCAGACAGAGTTGTATGAAAAACAAGATTTTTGATGAGAAGAATATCATTTTAAAAGCTTTTTCACGCTCTCCAGCCGCCCATATTTTGACACAGTAAGGGTTTATCACTACAGTTACATTGTTAATAAATTGAAGAAGCACATTGTTAATCTGGTAGGCAACACCTCGTGCAGCATTTACAACGGTTCCGCCGAACACGTTAAGAATCATATTCAGCCCATTATGAAAAAGCGTATATGACGTAATACCAAGGAAATTCCAGCTGGCGAAAGACATCATCTTCTTAAAGTATGACTTATCCCATAATCGTTTCACATGACTTTCCGCAAAGTTACGTTTGCAATAGGTTGTGTTAATAAATCTAACAAGTAGTGTCACAAGCATTTGTAACCCAGCATATGTAATTAATTTATCAAACGGAAGATATGTTAACAAAAAGACAATGACAAGACGCATGATTCCTTCGAAAATTGACACATAAGAATAGAATGCCATCTTTTCGTGAGCAATGATTATTGCATCGTATGGAACTGTCATGACACTTACTACGGCAGTTAGAACAGAAAGGTGGAATACTGCATTGGCAGCAAAGAATCTATCAGGCTCTACATTAATTTTTGATCCTAAAAACCACAATCCGACAGATTCAACCAGTATTACAAATACTACGCTGATGACTATATGTACTATAATGCTGATGTTAAAAACTAATTGAAGTCGGTCAAGATTGCCTTGCCCCATTTCATAGTTTAGAAAACGCTGTGTAGATGACGAAAAAAGAATTTTCAGCGATGTAAACATCGCCACTACACTACCCACAAGGTTATAGGTACCATAATCTTCTACTCCGAGTTCACGGAGCACTACCCTTGATGTATAAAGCGAAATAAGCATCAATAAGCCCATTCGCACATACATAAATAATGTATTTTTAGCAAGTCTCTTTGAAGTTGCTCCTGTCATATTTTTCTATCAATGTATTTAGAAGCTGTTTTGATTTATTTGAAATGTTCTTTGAGGTGAAAAATCTTCATTTTCTTCCCGCTTCTTCAGTCAGATAGCACCGCTATCTTCCTTGGAAGAAGCGGTCGAACCTGAAGTTTTTCACTCTCAAACCTTCAAACAAACAAATCAAAACAGCTACTTACCCTTTTTTGTATTAGTATCGTGTTTGCGGGGATGTCTTTGGTAACTATGCTACCAGCAGATATGACAGAGTTCTCACCAATTATAACGCCTTTCAAGATGATTGCACCAGCCCCTATCCAAACATTTTTACCAATCGCCACACTATCAACAAGATACCCCCCCCCACGATTACAAACATCATGATCATGGTCGTATATGCAAACATTGGGGCCTATTGTAACACCATCAGCAATAATAATTTTTTTTCTTGCCACTATTATTGTGTTGCGGTTGATGAAGACACCTGAGCCGATAGAAAGCATTGCATTGTCTCTAATAGCAAGAACTGCATTTTGACGCATAGTAAAGCCATAACCAATCATTAATTCTGAATTGTTTCCTACTTCAATGTTTGAGAAGCTTATTATGTTGGGTGTATCAACAATGGATACACTACTGGAACGATGCTGTAGCTTGAAAAGCATACGCCCAAGTCGAATACAAATCTTATGATAATACTTTAGAATTTTGTTCATAGCATTTTCAGCTATTTTTTCACTACTGTCCGGAGAAAAAATCTCCGATATGGTTTTAACTGTTTGATTTCAAT
>ERZ808246.2166-NODE-2166-length-12733-cov-3.463559_pt1 | contig 12733 bp, 10 predicted proteins | sample MGYA00521083_ERZ808246 | MGnify/ENA primary metagenome ERZ808246 (study PRJEB31516, sample SAMN03275577) | gut metagenome | biome: mammalia-associated habitat; material: feces | host: Papio cynocephalus | place: Kenya | collected 2012-07-07 ...
TCCATGCGATGGGATCGGGGGTGGTACACGGTGCGTCGGAGCCGAAGGAAATCACAATGCCGTTGTCCCGGAACGTTTTGATGGGGTTCAGTTTTTCCAAGCGGTCATGACCCAGAATGCGTTCGAGGTAATCGTCCGGCTCCTGCTTCCAGCCGATGAATGCGCTCTGCATGGGCATCTGGATGTGATAGTCCCGGCAAACTTCAATGCCCTCCGGGGTAGGGAGGCAGTCGTGGATGATGCCGTGGCGGTGGTCTTCTCTGGGGGAATCGTCCAACGCCGCTTTTATAGCCCGGCAAGCCTGATCGAAAGCCCGGTCGCCGATGGCGTGCAGCTCGATCTGCAGCCCTGCCCGGTTGGCTTCCTTGCAGAAATCGATGACCTTCTGATCGTCGTAATACAGCACGCCCTCGCCGCTGGTTTCGTCGGCGTAGGGGGCGTTCAGCGCCGCGTCGTGGGAGCCGAAGCAGCCGTCCAGGGCACAGGCGAAGCAGCCGCCAATGCGGGGAAGATGCCGGCTGGTGGCCGTTTTCACCTGCATACTCTGGGGGAAGACCCGGATTTGAAACCCGTTTTTCAGTCCCTTGGCAAAGAGCTTTTCCAGGGTGATGTCCATATCCCCCGCAAAGCCCACGCCGCTGACGGTGTGGACGCAGCCGATTCCCCGGCTCGCCTGAAAATCCACCGCCGCCTGCATATTGTGAATTAACTCGGGGATGGACAGGGAATTGGTCAGCGCGTTGGAGAAGGCAAAAAACGCCTCCTGATTCATTTCCCCCGTGTCCGGATGGTAGCCCCGAAGGTGCTTTACCTTGTCTTCCATGGCGTTCAGGAGCTTGGAATTGACGATGCAGGCGTGACCGTCGTATTTCACCACCATGATCTCCTTGTCGGGACACACGGCGTCCAGCTCCTGACGGCTGATGAGCCGCCCCTCTTTCACGCAGTAGGGGGACGCGCCGAAGGCGATCAGCGTCTTCTTGGGGGACTGCGCCGCGAACCGCTTCACCATTTCCATGATCTCGGCGTTGGACGTAGCATCCATGACGTTCAGCCCTGCGTGGAAAGTGGAGAAGGAGGCAAAATGCTGGTGAGTGTCCACAAAGGCGGGAATGAGCGCCTTTTCCATCAGGGGAATGATCTCAGCGGAGCGGTACTGCTCGGGCAGGTCGCTGCCCACGTGCAGGATTTTTCCGCCGTCCTCCACGAGATAGCGGGCGACGTCGTTATCCTGATTGACCGTGAGGATATGGCCTTCGTAGCATTTCATAGCGTACCCTCCCTGTCCGGCGCAGTCCGGTAGGTGGGGTCCAGCTGGGCAAGCTCATAGTAATTGTCGATCTCCATAATGTCCGATTTCCGGCACTGGCGGATTTCCACGGCGTAGCGCTCCTTCCGGAGCACCAGAGGGATAAATTCCCAGAAATAGTCCTTCCCGCCGTCTTCCTCATAGACCTGCCGGAAATCCTCCCGCAGGCGGGCGCTGTCCGCTTTCGTCCAGTAGGAGATGCCGTAGTAGTTGTAGCAGAAGGTGTTTCCCTTTTGGTAGTTGACGATGTGACCGGCTGCGTCCATCTGAAAGCTCCAGTCGTCGGTTTCCAGGCAGTAAGCGCCGAGGATGTTGCTGGCGTACTGGTACTTGGTGATGACTTTGGGGCTGGTGATGTATAAATCCGCCTCGCACAGATAGCAGCCGTCCAGCTTATCAAGCACGGCCATGACGGAGGAAATGTTGTTGGTCTTATTGTAAATGTCGTTGTCCACCAGGGTCAGGAAGGGGTACTTTTCCAGCAGCGCGTCAAAGCATTCCTTCCGGTAGCCCCGCACCACGGTGATATCCCGGATCCCCACCGCCGTCAGCGCATCCAGCAGCGTTTCCAGAATGCGCACGCCGTTCACCCTCACCAGAGGCTTGGGGCGGTCGGCGGTGGCGGGCATCATCCGGGAGCCGAACCCGGCGGCAAGAATGATGGCGCTTTTCACCCGGTAAGGCTCCAGCGCGGCAAGCCCGGCTTCCGTGACGGCGAGGGTATCCCCGTCCCGGGTGATCCAATGTTCCGCCGCCAGCTGCTCCAGACACCGGGAAATTTCCCCGCCGGAGATTGTCAGCGTGTCCGACAGTTCCCGAAGAGAATATTGCCCCGCCCCGTTCCGCTCCAGGTGGGAAAGTACCTCAAATTCATATCGCGTCATGGCTTTTCGTTCCTTTCTGCCGAAGCGGGCGCTGTTATTTTCTTTTAATATACTACATGCCCGGAAGAAAATCAACGGCGGCGTCGGAGAGAACATTCTCTCCGACGCCGCCGGTTCGTTATTTTTTACAGACAGAACTGAATCGCGCAGAAGGCCGCGTAAATGCACAGCAGCACGATGCCCTGCCAGCGGTGAAGCTTCTTGGTGGTCAGCGCGGGAACAGTCAGCAGCGCCATGACGACGATCATCAGCGGCATGTCCAGAATCAGGGAGGAATTGATGCCGAAAATGGTCTTGCCCACGGGCACCTCGAAAGGCGCGAGGGTGACGGACACGCCGGAAACCAGCACCAGGTTAAAGAGGTTCGCGCCGATGATGTTGCCGATGGACAGCGAGCCGTGACCCTTGGCCAGCGACGTAATGGCCGTGACCAGCTCGGGCAGACTGGTGCCGAGAGCCACGAAGGTCAGGGCGATGACCGTCTCCGGCACGCCCAGCTCCTTGGCGATGACGGTGCCGTTGTCCACCAGCAGATTCGCGCCCACGGCAATCACCGCCGCGCCCACGACCAGAAGCAGCAGCTCCTTCCACAGAGGAACCGACGTGCCGTCGTCGTGGGGTTCCTCGTCCTGGGGCGCGGGGGATTTGATGCCCTGACGGACGGTGACGACCATGTAGTACACAAACATTGCCAGCAGCACGATACCCAGTGGCCGGGTGAATTCGCCCATCCCATAGGCGGCGAAGCAGTAAATGGCGGCGGCAATGAAGAAGAAAATCACCGGCTTCTTCATGGACTTCACGTCCACCGGGCCGGGACGGACGGCCAGGGTGATGGCGGCAATGAGGGATGTATTGCAGATAATGGAGCCGATGGCGTTGCCGTAGGACATGGCGCCCTGCCCATTCAGTGCGCCGGTGGCGGACACCATCACCTCCGGCAATGTGGTGCCGATGGACACAACGGTAGCGCCCACGATGATCTCCGGAATGTGGAACCGCCGGGCAAGGCCGGTAGCGCCGTCCACGAACCAGTCGCCGCCCTTGATGAGCAGCACAAGACCGACTGCGAACAATAATACGGGTACAAGCATGATGATTCTCCTTTTCCTTATTTGGTTTTCCCTGAATCATAATGGTACATCCGAAGGACGGCGGGGAAGCTCTGAAGACGATTGATTCAGAGTTTCCCAATAAAAAAACCTGCCCATATCCGAACGGATATGTCAGGTCTGAAAAAGGACAGATCATGCATAACCGAAAGGACGGATATACATGAGTCTGGCAAATTAAAGCAAGCCAGGCTTTCGCCGTACTGTTGACTTGCTGCGCGGCTGACGCCGTGCTTGCTACTCCCCCACATGTTTATTACATTCATTATGTAAGAGGATTATACCACCTTTTGCCGGGAAGTCAAGCCGCTCCGATAAAAAACTTTGGAAAAGTTTTCCGTTCGCGCCGGTATGTTACATTCACCTGTATTTCCCGGCAGACCCTCCGCAAAACCGCCCCGTTTCCTTTACTGCAGCAGAAACGGGGGCGTTTTGGAGTTCTTTGACAGGCCGAACCGCAGGAAGCCTCCATTCACGGGGCTTTCCGCGATCTAACCAAGGCTCAGATATACAAGCCCATTCCAAACCTGGCAGCGGGCATGTTTTATGGGATTTTCGTTTTCGCGGCGTATCTGTAGGAGTTTTCCAGGTTTTTCTGATATGTTTTCACACTGCGGCTGACAGTCCCATAGAACAGGATATCGATAATGGTGAGCTGAGCAATCCGGGAACTGGTGGCACTGCTTCGGTAAGCGGTCTCCGCGGAGGTCGTATGCAGCACAATATCGCCGAGCCGCGCCAGAGGATTGTCACTGCCGTATTTGGTCAGCGCAATGACCGACGCCCCCCGCTCCCTGGCGACCGCCGCGCTCTCCACCGCGTCCTTGGTCTTTCCGGAATAGGAGATCACCACCGCCGCGTCTCCCGGCTTCAGGCTGGAAATAAGCGTCATCTGAACACAGGCATCCTGAGAGGTATTGCAAACCTTACCGATCCGCAGGAACTTCTGGTGGGCGTCCATGGCCACGATCCCCGATGCACCGTAGCCGACAAAGTCGATCCGGGGCGCATTGGTCAGAATATCAATGGCCTTTTCCAGATCCTTCCTGTCCAGCATATCCTTTGTCTCACTGATGGAGCGCATGTTATTTACCGCAATTCGTTCGGCGATGGTGGACAGATCTTCATCCCCTGCCAGATCCATGGTGACATAGCCTCCGGTACTCTGCGGGGTCATAGCCTGCTCCAGAATGTCCGTGGTCAGCCTGTGCCGGAAATCCTTGAATCCCTCGCTGCCAAACAGCTTGCAGAACCGGACGACCGCCGACTGGCTGACATTGCAGCCCTCGGCGATCTGCCCGATGGTCAGGCGCGTCACTTCGTTTTCATGGTGCAGGATAAAGTTCGCAATGCTTTTGTCGTTTTCCCCCAGGTCACAGATGCTTTCCCGAATCTTGACAAGCAAATTATCCATATAAGTACCTTCCTATGCGGTTGATTTTTATAAACAGGGTCACTATAAGGTGCCATGCCTTCCAGGCCGCCGCAGGCCCCTCCGCGGTCAGGTATGATTCAGGACCGCAAGGTTGTGGAAAATGTGCCGCACCCGGAAAATAGCCGGATTATCCCGTTTGGGGTGGATCCGGTTGGTCAGCAGAACTGCATATATTCCCTTTTCAGGATCGACCCACAGGCTGGTACCGGTAAAACCGGTATGCCCGAAGCTGGCCTCCGACATCAGATCGCCGCCAGGGGAATTGGGTCCCGGCAGGATAAACCCAAGCCCACGGTGTTCCCCTCTGCCCGGGGTATAATTTCTGGTCATGATCCGGATGACGTCCGGCGCGAAAAACGGATTCTCTGTCCCGGGAACATTCTCGCCCAGCATGGCCGCGGCAATTTTGGAAACGTCCCCGGCCGTGGAAAACAGTCCGGCATGGCCGCAGACGCCGCCCATGACCACAGCGTTTTCGTCATGGACCTGGCCGCGGACGATACGTCCCCTCCATTGGCAGAATTCCGTTGCCGCGATACGCTCCAGAAGCGCTTCCGGAGGGTTAAAGCAGGTATCGTTCATCCGCAAAGGCTCCAGCACCCTGCGGCGTACCGCCTCGTCCAGCGTTGTGCCGTCAATGGCGGCGATCACTTCCCCCAGAACGATATAGCCCTTGGATGTATAGGCCACCCGTTCCGGGCTGTCCGCCCGCGGCACCTGCCAGCGGATAGCCTCCAGAAGATCCTCCCTGGTATGGGCATGCCGGTACAGCTGCAGCTGTCCGGGGATCACGCTGGTATGGGTCAGAAGCTCTTTTATTGTAATGCTTCCCTTGGGATGGTCCCGGTATTCCGGCAGGAAGCATCCCACCGTATCCTCCAACCGAACCAGCCCGTCCTGGAACTGCCGCATCAGCGCACAGGTCACAATGATCTTGGTCACAGAGGCAAGATCGTAAAGCGAATCCGCCTGTACCGTTCCCATTCCCTGACCCAGGACTCCCACTGTCCCTGTTTCCAGAATATCGTCCCGGGTCCCGATCTGCCAGGACGCGCCGGGGAATGCGCCTTCTTCGACACACTGCTGCAAATAATCCCGTATTTCTCTCATAGCTGTCGTCCTTTTCGTCCTGCGGCGTGGTTTTTATTGCGGGATCCTGTTTTTCCGCGGCAAACCACTACCCCTGTTCCGATGCCCAACGCGCCATCAGGACAGCGCCCGCGACAGCATCTGCCTTCGACACATAGTATACCATATTCGCATCGTTTCTGTCCAGTATTTTACAAATTTTCTTCAAAAACCATGGTTCCTTCGTTAAAACGCTTCCGGAAAATGCGACCGGCCCCCGAGGCATATCCAGCTGCCGTGCCGCGGCCAGAACCATGTCCGCCAGATCTTCTGCCGCCCTGTCCGCAATGGCCAGCGCCGCCTCGTCACCCGCCCGGCAGGCCGGGAACAGCAGCGGTGCCAGCGCCGCAATGTCCTCTTTACCCGTACCATGGCCGTAAACAAAATGGATCAGCTGGCTGCGCCGGGAGATTCCGCACCGCTCCTGCACCGCTTCCGTCAGCACAGTGGGAGGGATCCGGCCGTCCATGGCTTTCAGCACTGCCGTCAGGATATCCCGTCCCAGAGCATAGCCGCTGCCCCCATCATCAATAATGTGGCCGCCTCCGCCCACCTGGCAGGCCTGCCCGTCTTTTCGTCCGAAGCACACCGACCCGGTACCCGCCACCAGCACGATGCCCTCACGCCCCAGATGGGCGCCGTACAGCGCCACAGCCGCATCCGTATCCAGAGCCACCGGCGTACCGGGGAACCACTGCTCTGCCTTCTGCCGGAAAAAGGGTTCGGCCTGCGGGTCGGTGAAACCGGCCGCGCCGATACCCACGCCCCTGCACAGCGACAGATCTCCGGAAACCGTTTCGGCCCAGCCGAACAGGCTGTCCAGCGTCCGAGATACCTCCGTCCGGGGAACGCTGCAGATATTCAGAGGGCCGCCCAGCTGTGCTGTCCTCCGGCCGTCGTCAAATTCCAACATGCAGCGGCTTTTGGTCCCACCACCGTCAATGCCGAGATAGAAGCCCATTTGCTCCACATCAAACCCTCCTGCATAAGCCCTGCACCTGCCGGCAAAAAAAGCCCGCAGGTGCAGTGTGAAATATGTTAATAACGAACGTCCATAACCTGCCGCTTTTCTGCGGACTTCAGGATGGACAGGATCGCCAGACAGTTGTCGGCGGCCTCGTCCACGGTAATGTTGAAAGGCTTGTCCTCGATCAGGCCGCGGACAAAGTTGCGGATGTTCCCGGGCGCAAAGCCCTCTACCCGGCCATTGATAATGGGCCGCGCGATGCAGTTGGGCGTTTCCGTCCGCTCCTCGGAGAGGACCTGCAGCATATCGCAGTTGGAGCTGTTCACATTGAACGCGCCCCGCTCGCAGGTGATATTGCACTTCATATCGATCAGCGCGGTGTTGCCGTTGGGTACGATCCAGCCGTTTTCCATCTGGGCGATAACGCCGTTTTCAAACTCAATGGAGGTCTGGTAGATATCCACCGTGTTGATGCCCAGCTTCTCCAGGATCCCCTTCCGGGACAGGGAGTAGACGGTCTTGGGGCGGGAACCGCAGAGGTAGCTGATCAGGTCCAGGCTGTGGCTGCCCAGGAACCACATGATAGAAGACGATGCCGACCAGCTGAGCATGTCCGTCGCGACGGACTTGTTGTCGTTCAGGCGGATGTACATGTTGTAGACGTTACCGAACCGGCCGCTGTCAATGATCTGTTTTGCCATGGCGTAGGGCTGGCTGGAGCGGTTGTGCAGGTCGCACATCGCCCGGACCTTATTCCGTTCAATGGCATCGCGCATGTTGTAAATATCTTCATACTTGGTGGCAAACGGCTTCTCCACCAGGAAGTTCCGTCCCGCATTGGCGGTATCGATGGCGACCTGCGCGTGGAGGTGGTCGGGTGTCGCGATGGTCACGAAATCGCAGCCGCTCTTTGCCAGCATCTCCTTGTGATCGGTGTACACCTGGGGAACGTTGAATTCCGCAGCGACCTTCTCGGCACGACTCTTATTCAGGTCACAGATCGCTACAAGCTCAACATCCGGCATTTCCGAAAAGGCTCTGGCATGGAAAGAGCCAAAAATACCCGTGCCGATAATTGCCGCTTTCAGTTTTTCCATAATAATGCTTCCTTTCTTTGTTCCACCGCATAGTGCGGAAAATAACGAATGGTCAGTCCTTCACTGCGCCGAAGCTCAGGCCCCGGACCATGTGCTTCTGGACCATAATTGCGAACACCAGCACCGGCAGCGTGGACACGGTGCCTACCGCGGACATCTCGCCCCAGATCACACCGGTAACGGTCTTGAACATCTGAACGATGGTAGGGACCGTACTGGCCCGGAAGGTGGTCAGCAGCATGGCATACAGGAATTCATTCCACGCATTGATGATACAGAAGATCGCCGTAGCAACGATGCCGGGCATCGCCAAAGGAATCACGATCCGCAGCAGCACCTGCGGTGTGGTGCAGCCGTCGATCATGGCGGCTTCCTCGATATCCCGGGATATCTCTTCAAAGAATCCGCGCATCATCAGCACCGTGAATGGTACGTTGAACAACAGATATACCACGATCAGCACGCCATGGGTATCCAGCACGCCCAGCATTGCCGCGATGACAAAGGCCGGGATCACGGAGGCGACCGACGGAAGGATCCGGATAAAGGTCATGAAGAACGCGAATTTCTCCTTATGCCGGAACCGGTGGCGTGCCAGAGAGTAGGCGGTCAGGCAGCCCAGTGCCAGGGAGATCACGCAGTTGCACACCGCCACGATGGCGCTGTTGACCATATAGGTCCCAAGATCATGCTTCTGGAAGATGGTCCTGTAGTTGTCAAAGTTAGGCCGGAAGATCCAGACGCCGGGCTGATAGACCAGCACCTTGTCCTTTACACTCACCAGCACCATCCACAGATAAGGGAAGACGGAAAGCAGACACATGATCACGATGCCGAAAACAAGAGCGGTATTTCCGAGCCGTTTTTTCGTCTTTCGAGTCATCAGAGTTTTCATATTACGCCTCCCTGCCCTTGTTCTGCACGTGGAACAGCACCAGACTGATGAGCGTGACCACAACGATCAGTACCACCGCCATGGCCGAAGCCCGCCCCACAAAATTCTGTTCGCCGAAGCCGGTGTCATAGATCAGCAGGCTGAGGAACTTGGTGGCACTGCCCGGGCCGCCCTGGGTGAGGACGTAAGGAATGTCGAAGGTCTTCAGCATGTCGATGGCACGCAGCAGCGCGCAAAGGATCAGCAGGTTCTTCATCAGGGGCAGCGTGATGTAGAAAAAGATCTGACCGCTGCTCGCCCCATCCAGCATGGCGGATTCATAGGGGCTTATCGGCAGGGAGCGCAGCCCCGCGTACATCATCAGCGTTACAAAGGGGGTGTACTGCCACACTGTGGCGATCAGCACCGACAGGAACGCATGGTCACCGTCCAGCCACTGGATACCGTTTCCGGTAATGGCGTTCAGAAAATAGTTTATCACGCCGAATTCGCTGTTGAACATCAGCTTCCAGATCTGGGAAACGATACTGGGCGTCATGGCAATCGGGATGATCAGGCAGGCGATCACCAGTCCCTTGCCTCTGAATTCGTGGTTAAGCAGCATGGCGCAGATCATGCCAAGGATCAGCTGCAGCACCGTGCCGAGGATCATGAAGCCAATGCTGAGCCAGACGGAGTGGAAGAACCCGGTCTCCTCTCCTGTAAACAGCCGCTTATAGTTGGCCAGCCCCAGAACGGAGATCTTACCGAACTCCGCACCCAGATGATAGTTGGTCAGACTGATAAGGAATACGAACAGGATCGGCACTACGAACAGCAGGAGCATCACGATCGCTGTAGGGAAAATGTAGGGTGCCCATGGATGCCTGCGTAGCCATGAGTTACTCTGTCTTAACTTTTTGCCCCCCATGTATACACCTCCAAGAATAGCCGGAAACATTACGTTGCTCATTTGTCAGGGCGTGGCTGAAGGGGTAAATTCAGCCACGTCCCGTCAAAAAATGAGGAAGATTCGGAATTGGAAAGGGAATTTCTTATGCGCCCTGTTCCGCCAGGACAGCCTCGATCTGACGCTGTGCGTTCTGTCCGGCCTCCTCGGCAGTGATCTCGCCGATCTCTGCACGGTTGATCTCATTGCCGATGATGGCCATGAAGCTCAGCACGTTGGTGGAGGGGTAGTTGTAGGTGACACCGCGCTCAGCCAGATCGCCGGCAGCGACCAGAGCGTCGTAGGTAGCCTGATAAGAGTTGCTCAGCGCCAGGATCTCGGGGTCCTCAAAGGAGGAGGTGCGGCAGGGAACGCCGCCGTTCATGACATATTCCTTGGCCTTTTCACGGCTGGTCATGTACATGCTGAAGGCGTAGGCTGCGTCCTTGTTCCGGCTGTCGGTGGGGATGCCCAGGCTCCAGCCGGCGATGGCGCCGCTCTCACCGGCTGGGCCGGAGGGAATGGTGAAGTAGCCGATCTTATCGGCGACCACAGAGGATTCGGGGTCTTCGGCCATGTAGGCCAGAGAGGTCGCGTCAAACCACATCGCGCACTTGCCCTGGGCAAACAGAGCCGCGCCGTCTTCGTGGTTCATGCTGGCGATGTCGGGAGAGGAGCATTTCGCCAGATCCAGGATGTACTGGATGGACTCGATGGTCGCTTCGGAATCCAGCTGATATTTGCCGGTAGCGGGGTCAATGATGGGATTGTCGCTGAAGCAGTAGGCAATGGCCATATGGGCGGAACCGACCAGCGTGCCGCCGGCGCCGCGGAAGGAAATGCCGTAGTACTCACCGTTTCCGGCTTCCTGGAAATAGCGGCACAGCTCCAGCCACTCTTCCACGTTCGTGGGAACTTTCTTGTTATGCTCTTCAAACAGGTCGGTACGGTAAACCACGAAACGGCTCTCACCGGCGATGGGCAGCAGGTAAGTTTCGCCCTCGACGGCCGCGATGCCGTCACGGTAAGCCAGAAGAATGTCCTCATGGTCGTACCACTCGGGGGTCATAACGGGGTCGTTCAGATAGCTTTCCAGATTCTCAATATAGCCGGCTTTCGCGTACTCGTAAACGGTGAAGGCATCCACCATGTACACGTCAAAGATACCGGTTTTGGTGGAGGAATTGGAACGCTGCATGGTCTTCATTTCCGTGCTGGCCAGGATGCGGGTATTGACCTTGATGCCGGTCAGCTCGGTGAACTCTTCTACCATCGCCAGCATACCGTCGGTAGCTGTGTGAGAAGCCAGAAGCACGTTGATCGTGGTGCCATCATAGCGTTCTTTCATGGCTGCGCCCCATTCTTCCAGTGCAGTGCGTTCCGCCGGGGCGGCAGAAGCATTCGGGGTTTGCGTATCTGCTTTGGTGGGAGCAGCTTCGGAGTTGCTGCAGGCTGTAAGCATCAAAACTGCTAGCAAAAGGGCTAAAATGCGAACTGTCGTCTTTCTCATGGTTTTCCTCCTAAATTTGTTTTTATTTTCAGACATTCCGTCCGGTTCACATAGTTTACAGCATTTCCAGCGCTGTCCGAAGCACAGCATTGTGCTTGTCCAGCACCGCCGCGGCTTTCCCGGCGGAAAGCCCGGTCTTCAGCATCAGGATCGCCACCTTCAGGCGTCCGGCCGCTTCATCCAGCGTCCGCTGAGCCGTTTCCTGATCCACATCCGTCAGCAGACAGATCATCCGCACCGCCCGCGCCTGCAGCTTCCAGTTTGTCGCGGTCATATCCACCATGTAGTTCTGGTACACCTTGCCCATTTTGATCATTGTGCAGGTGGATAGCATGTTCAGCACCATCTTCTGCGCCGTGCCTGCTTTCATCCGGGTGGAGCCCATGACCACTTCCGGCCCGGTAACCACCTCAATGGTCACATCCGCCACCTGGGACAGCCGGGAATTCTTTGTGTTGCAGACCCCCACAGTGAACGCGCCCAGCCGTTTTGCTTCCCGCAGTGCTGCCAGCACGTAGGGCGTCCGGCCGCTGGCCGCAATGCCGACCACAGCGTCCACATTGGAAACGTTGTGTTCATCCAGATCTCGGACTGCCATCTGTTCGTCGTCCTCAGCGCCCTCGATGGATTCCATCAGCGCTCTGCTTCCGCCGGCTATGACCCCGAACACAAGTCCCGGCGGCGTCCCATAGGTTGGGACACATTCGCTGGCATCCAGCACGCCAAGGCGGCCGCTGGTGCCTGCGCCAACATAGGCCAGCCGTCCGCCCATGTGCATGCGCTCCACGATGCCGTCTACCGCCTGTGCGATAGTATCCAGCTCCTTCGCCACGGCGGCAGGAACGGTCTGATCCTCCCGGTTGATCATTTCCAGCATCTGTTTGGTATCGCATTGGTCGATCTGCAATGTGGACGGGTTGTTTTGCTCTGTCATCAGAATACCAATATTCTCGTTCACGGAATCATCCTCCACACTTGTTCGATGTAGCCTCAGTATAGCATGGCGCTTCCCGCCTGTCAATAAAAACTTTTAAATTTTTATTTTATTTTGAAATTTTTTGTTTTCCTGAAAATTATTCTATAATCTTTTTCCTGACCCGATTTTCATATCATTTCCGTATACATGAGCAAAAATGTCAATCCACATTCGCATATTACGCGAATTCAACTGCGTGACGCATCGGCTATTACCGGTATCTGTCATTTTGCTGACAGCATATCCGCATACAAATTTTCACAAGTTTTCGGCGCAGCATCAGACTTTTATTGGCGATTTTTCAAGCCGCCATTTCATACAGGCCCTGTTCATTTACAGGAAAAGCCGCGCTTCGGCGCGGCTTTTCCCGAACGTTCCCTATGCAGCTTCCAGATAGACAAAAAGATGGGCACGCCCTTTTGGGGTGTGCCCTTACCTTATTTCTGCCCTTCCCAGAAGGGTTCCGGCTTGGTGCAGGAATCGCAGTTGCCC
>ERZ808246.2167-NODE-2167-length-12727-cov-3.608428_pt1 | contig 12727 bp, 9 predicted proteins | sample MGYA00521083_ERZ808246 | MGnify/ENA primary metagenome ERZ808246 (study PRJEB31516, sample SAMN03275577) | gut metagenome | biome: mammalia-associated habitat; material: feces | host: Papio cynocephalus | place: Kenya | collected 2012-07-07 ...
GACGAGTCCATGCCCCTGCGCAATATCCTTCGCCTTCCGAATTTCCTTCACCAGTGCGCGAAGATTTGCTTCTTCCGGATGCTGTTTGAAATCCGGCTCCCGAAAGCCCACATCGGCGGTGCTGATGCATCCCAGTGCGCCCTCGCGCGCGACGGCGCCTGCCAGTCCTCCGAGCGACACGCCGACGCCCATTCCGCCCTGCAAAAGCGGTACTGCAAGTTCCTTCGTTCCTAACTTCATCTTATCTCCTATATCTTTGCCAAGTGCAAAGCTTTTAATTTTTTAGTTAAATTATTTTAACTTAATAATCATAATGAAGGCATTCCACATTGTCAAGGGAATCAGACAAGGAGAGCGCAGGAGGATCAGACGACGCTTCAGGCATATTCGCATTTTAAGTGCTTTCAGTGACCATGGTGCAGATCCTGCATTAAAAAGCCGCCGCAGAGCTGGGTGATCCCTCCAGTCCTGCGACGGCCTTTTCTATACTATGCTGTTTTATTTCGTGTCCGGCTTCAGCCAGAAGATAAAGTCATAGCTTTCGACGATTTCAAAGAATTTCAGCAGACGCTCATACAGCGGTTCCGCGTTTTCACCGAAGTGCGCATGCACCACGGCTGCAATGGCGGCAACATTGGTCTTCCCATCCAGCTGCTGCCAGATAAAGCTTCCCATCTCATCGAGATGCACATAGGAAATCCGAGGCTTATGAATAAGCTTCTGCATCAGGGTGTTCATCACGCCCTTATTTTCAATGCTGAGCGTCACGATGCCCTGCTCATCCGCCTTCCACTCTTTGATTTTCGGAGCAATCACCGGGATGTAGGTATTATACAGCGCGATGGTCTCTTCTTTTGTCCGCTTTGGCTTTTTACTCATAGTGAATCCTTACGCGGTCTTCTTTCCGCCAAGTGCAAACTTGAACACAAGGAAGATCATAATGGCAAATACAACCGCAGAGGCAACATTGCCAGCAGCAGCGCTCAGGTTCAGAGCGCCTGCCAGATTGATCTTATCCGATACGCCCACAACAGCCAGAACCGCAAGGAGAATGCCGACGAGGCCCTCACCTGCGATCATACCAGAGCAGTAGAGAACGCCACGGTTTGTGATTCTGGTCTTCTCCTTCTCGGATGCATACTTCTTACGGTCGAAGTACAGACGTACGATACCGCCGACCATAATGCATGCGCTGAGCTGGATCGGGAGGTATACGCCGATGGCGAATGGAAGAACCGGGATGCCGAGAATCTCAACCACGCATGCCAGTACGACACCCGTAATAACGAGACCCCAAGGAAGCTTACCGCCCATAACGCCTTCAACGATCATCTTCATAAGGGTAGCCTGTGGTGCACCGAGCTGCTCCGAGCCGAAGCCCCATGCTGCATCGAGGAGATAAAGAACGCCACCGATGGCAATGGCAGAAACAACGACACCGATAACCTCACCATACTGCTGCTTGATCGGCGTTGCACCGACAAGGTAACCGGTCTTCAGATCCTGTGAGGTATCGCCAGCGATCGCTGCTACGATACAGATCACGGTACCAATGGCAATCGCTGCCTTCATACCGGCTGCACCCTCTGCGCCTGTTGCCTTCAGAATGATGGTGGAGAACAGAAGGGTTGCAATCGCCATACCCGATACAGGGTTGTTGGAAGAACCAACGATACCAACCATACGGGAAGATACAGCGGCAAAGAAGAAGCCAAAAATGGCAATCAGAACAGCGCCACCGATACCAACTGGAATCTGTGGAAGCGCTGCAATCAGTACGATGAGTACTACAAGCACGATAGCTACAAGCTTCATGCTCATGTTCTTATCCGTACGAAGCTCACTCTCACCCTGACCGCCAGCCAGCGCCTTCATGGAGTCACGGAAGGTCGTCATGATCATCGGGAGAGACTTAATAAGCGAAATGATACCACCGGTTGCCAGTGCACCTGCACCAATGTAACGGATGTAGCTGCCCCAGATGGAGGATACGCCACCCTCCGCAAACATCTGGCCGATCGGCACGGTACCTGGATACAGGGTTGCATCTGCGCCGAACATGACGATCAGCGGAATCAGCATCATCCAGGAGATGACACCACCGCAGAACATGTACGAAGAAATCTTCGGGCCGCAGATATAGCCTACAGAAAATACAGCCGGGTAGATCTGTGTACCGATCTGACCCTTATAGGTACCGATACCGCTGCTCGGCGTATTGATCTCGCTCGGAACGAGGCCGAGACCATCCACGATAAACTTGAAGATGGCTGAAATGCCAAGACCTGCAAATACAACGGAAGCGGAATCACCGCCCTCCTCACCAGCGAGAAGAACCTCGGCACAGGCCTGTCCCTCCGGATATGGAAGCGTACCATGCTCCTTCACGATCAGTGCGTTCCGAAGTGGAACCATGAAGAAAACGCCGAGAAGACCACCGATGACACAGATGATCATGATTTCAAAGAGATCCGGCTTCTCCATGATGCCGTCCTTCGCCCACAGGAACATGGCTGGAAGCGTAAAGATCGCACCGGCCGCCAGAGACTCACCGGCAGAACCCACGGTCTGAACGAAGTTGTTCTCCAGAATAGAATCACGATGAAGGATCATACGAATGACACCCATCGAGATAACGGCTGCTGGAATCGAAGCGGATACGGTCATACCCACACGTAATCCCAGGTAAGCATTGGCTGCACCAAAAATCACTGCAAGGATCGCACCCATAATGATGGAGAATACTGTCATCTCCGGGACGATCTTTTCTGCAGGGATAAATGGCTTGAACTGATTTTTGTTATCCATTTGATAACCCCCTAAAATTAAAATATCGCTCCAATTATACCATGTATAACTATAAATACAATCAAATTATATTTTTTATTCCGTGGGGAAATAGCAAATGAAGCTCCGCGAACTTTAAAAGGCGCCTCCATTACGGAAGCGCCTTTCTACAGATTTCTTTTATGCAGGATTCATGCCCGACATCCTACGCGCCGTCATCGCCTCCCGGACGGACGCTGCTCGACTCCCTTCATCGAGAGGGCGATCTTCTTCCGCTCCGGATCCACCGACAGCACGCGCACACGGACGATATCCCCGACCTTCACCACATCGAGTGGATGCTTCACGAAGCGGTCTGCGAGCTGCGAGATATGCACGAGTCCATCCTGGTGCACGCCAATGTCTACAAAAGCGCCGAAATCCACGATGTTTCGTACGGTTCCCTGCAGTTCCATCTCCGGCTTCAGATCCTCCAGCGTCAGTACATCCGAGCGAAGCACAGGCGCTGGCACATCCTCGCGGGGATCCCGTCCCGGCTTGATGAGTTCCTCCAGGATATCCTCCAGCGTATACGTTCCCACCTTTAGTTTTTCTGCAAGCTCCGAAATGTCCGCCTTCGCCTTCTGCAGCTTCACACTCAGTGCCGCATGCTGCGCTCCATGCAGATCGGCCTCCGTAGCGCCAAGCGATGTAAGCAGTGCCTTCGCCGCCGCATAGCTCTCCGGATGCACTGCCGTGTCGTCCAGGGCTTCCTTTCCATCTCGAATACGCAGAAAGCCGGCACACTGCTCATAGGCCTTCGGTCCAAGCTTCGGCACCTTCAGAAGCTCCTTCCGAGACTTGAATCTACCATTTTCCTCTCGATAGGCCACGATATTTCGTGCCGTGGTTTTATTGATGCCAGAGATATAGGAAAGAAGCGCCACACTCGCCGTATTGACATCGATGCCCACGCTGTTCACGCAGTCCTCCACCACATGGGACAGCTGTTCGCTCAGCTTCGTCTGATTCATATCATGCTGGTACTGTCCGACGCCGATGGATTTCGGATCGATTTTAACAAGCTCTGCCAGCGGATCCTGCAGACGACGTGCCATAGAGGTCGCCGAGCGCTGTCCGACGTCAAAATTCGGGAATTCTTCTGTCGCGAGTGCGGAAGCGGAATACACCGACGCACCGGCTTCATTGACAATCACATACTGTACCGGCAGATGGTCCATCTTTATATAATCGGCAATGATCTGCTCCGATTCACGAGAGGCGGTTCCATTGCCAAGCGAGATAATATCCACATGATACTTCCGAATCAGCGCTTCAATGGTGCGCATGGCCTCCGCCACACGGTTCTGCGGAGCCGTCGGGAAAATCACGGTCGTGTCGAGTACCTTTCCGGTCGGATCCACCACGGCGATCTTGCACCCCGTTCGGAAGGCCGGATCCCAGCCAAGCACCGTCTTTCCCGTGATCGGTGCCTGCATGAGAAGCTGCCGCAGATTCTCGCGAAAGACCTGAATGGCACCATCCTCGGCATGCTCCGTGAGCTCATTTCGAAGCTCCGTCTCGATGGATGGACCGATCAGACGCTTATAGGCATCCGCACAGGCCTCCCGAAGATACGGAGCCGTCGCCGGATGCCGATCCACCCCCATTTTCTGCGCCATAAAGCGAAGGATTTCCTCTTCCGGCACCTCAAGCTTCACGCTCAGTACCTTCTCCTTCTCTCCGCGATTCAGCGCCAGCACACGGTGTCCCGGAATCTTTCGGACAGCTTCTGCATAGTCATAGTAGTGCTCATATACACTGTGTTCTGTCGCCTGCTGCTTCGTCCGTGCGGAAGAAACCAGCACGCCCTCCTGCTGACTCTTCTGACGAATCCAGGTACGAAGTGCGGCACTGTCCGACATCGTTTCAGCCAGAATGTCCTCGGCTCCCTGAATCGCCGTCTGCACATCCGGAACCTCGCGTTCGGGATCGACATACTTCGCGGCCTCCGTCGAAACCGGCTGCGCTCCCTTTCCCGCAGCGATGTACAGTGCAAGCGGCTCCAGCCCACGCTCCCGTGCAATCATCGCCCGGGTCCGTCGCTTCGGCTTATATGGGCGATACAGATCCTCGAGCTTCACCACCGTTTCTGCCGCTTCAATGTCCTTTCGCAGGGCATCATCCAGCTTTCCCTGCTCTTCAATCGATCGGAGAATCGTCTGCTTCCGCTCCTCCAGATTTCGAAGATAGCGAAGCCGCTCATCGAGTGCACGCAGCACGTCATCATGCATCCCGCCGGTGGCCTCCTTCCGGTAACGCGCAATAAAGGGAATGGTGTTTCCCGCGTCAATCAGTCGAATCACAGCCTCCGTCTGACTCGTTTTGATCTGAAGCTCCTGTGAGATTTTCTCAATGATGTTCATATGTTTTCCTTTACTCTGTTATAAAGCGCTTTTTGAATTCTGGGTCATTATAACATAAAAGGGCACTCCTCACCGCAGCTCTTCTGCAGTAAAGAACGCCCTACCCTCGTTCAAAATGTCACTTTTATGCAGTTTACGGCTTCCGACTGAAGCCCGCCGACACCACCCGCCGTCTTTTCGAACACATTCCGATCACGCGCCTGTATATGTCCTCATCCGTGGATCTCAGGCCGCATCTGCAGTCTTTTCGCAAGCATCAGATCTCAGCTGTATGTTCTCTCTTATGGGCCTCAGGCAGCATCCGCAAGACGAGAGGCAACGATGCGTCCCATCCTCCGATAGAAGGCTGCACGATGACGCTGACGCGCACGCTCGCGGTCAATCTGATAGAGCAGATACACACTGCCCACACTTACAATATACCCGATCAGACGAATCTCACGAAACGCACACAGGGATGCCATCACGCCGATTCCCAGTATCATCGCTGCGACAAATTCAAAGGTCTTCAGATTGATTCTCATGGTGTTCTGCCTCCTTCTTTTCACTGTCCACATCATAACACGGTACATTTGTTTTGTAAACAGTCGTTCGCAAATATTTGTTCGGTGAATAGATGTTTGGCTAATTAAAGGATGGCATGTCCCATTAGTTCAAATATAAATAAACTATATACGATCATTCGATTTTCAAAATCGTACATATGTTTTTTCATCCAAAAATGGCTTTTCGGTGCTAATAGTATATACGGAAGGGGATTTTTAGAAATCGTATATATAAAATCGCTTGCTAAAAGCTTATAAATAAGAAACGCATATATACGATTTATGAAAAGGGCAATCTGTATATACTAAAAACGAGTATTTGACCCGAAATCCCCAAAATCGATATATACGATTTGTGGAAAAGGCAGATTGTATATATTGTCAATCTGTTAACAATCCATTCAAATCAAAATACTATACATAAAATGTCATTTCCCAAAATCGTATATACTGTGTTTCGGCTTTAAAGAAACGAGGCGAGGTGCATCTCCAGTGGAAACACAAGCAAGCTTCCCTGGAAAGGCTTCTGAGCGTGAGTACCGCAGCGCGCGTTCTTCTCTTTCGGCGCGTTCGAGATACTGAAGAACTTTTTCGGTGATCCGTTCTCCGGGCACGAGAATCGGCACGCCAGGTGGATAGCTGTACACATATTCACCAGAAACCCGGTCAAGCGCATCCGTCCTCGGAATCATCACGGTGGAAGCTTCCACTGCGTCACAAGGTGCCATCACGGATTCCTGCGTTTCCATTTCTGGCAGGCGCACGCTTGCCTTCGGTGTTTGGCTTTCTTGCTTCTCTTCCACCGCGTCGCAAGGTGTCATCACGGATTCCTGGTTTTCCACCATAAAAGCATCGAAATCCGCGCAGGAATCCACGGAATTCCGTGCCTGCTTCAGCACGCTTTCCACCGAGCTTCCCTCGTCGAGGGCTCTTTCCACCCTCCGCACGGATGCATCCACCGTCTGTGGGGACAGGCTCCTCTGTGATGCCTCATCCTCAAGTTCCCGGTCGATCGTGCACAGTGCTTCGCCGAAGCGCCGGAGCTCCGTAAAATCATCGCCGGGTCCCGTCATCGCAAGGGCATACGCAGGCTGCGCCATTTCAAGCTCATAGTGGAAGCGAGTGCGAAGGAGGTCCTGAAGCACCTCTCCAGTCATGGAGGTCCGACTGCAGTCCACCACCAGCTTACTCGGATCGAAATCATAGAATGCATGCGTCGAACGGGCATCTCTTCCATGGCAGAGTACACGAAGGCAGCGAAGCGGGCGAATGATTTCATCGAATTCGTGAAGCGCCGCTGCCCAGGCACAGAAGCACGCTTCGCCCTCTGTCTCCATAAAATCCGTACAGCCCGCCAGCGACAGCATGAGGGGATACGACGGCGAGGAGGTCTCAAAAATGGCGAGCTTTTCCTCCAGCGTTTCCTCTGAAATGCGGTTGCCCCGAAGGTGAAGATACGCGGTCTGCGTCATCCCAAGGAGGGTCTTATGCGCTGACTGCACGGAAAGATCCGCGCCCTGATGCACCGCACTGTCTGGAAAGCCGGCGGCCGACACCAGACCGAAATGCGCACCATGCGCTTCGTCCACCATAAGGGGCACATCATGCCGATGGCAAAGCTCGGCAATGCTTCGAATATCCGACACGACGCCCTCATAGCTCGGGCTCGTGAGTACGACCGCGGCACTGTTCGGATACGCGGAAAGCAGCGCCTCTACCTCTTCCGGTCGGACGCTGTTAAAAATGCCGGTCTCCGGCTCCATCGATGGCCACAGCCAGTGGGGATGCGCATGGCGAAGCTCCAGTGCATGAAATACCGAGCGATGGCAGTTCCGCGCAACGATGACCTCCCCATCATAGGGCACGATAGCAGAAACACCTGCGAGATTCCCGCAGGTGCTTCCATTCACAAGATACCAGGTCCGATCCGATCCCACAAGACGGCGTGTACGCTCCATCGCGTCCTTCAGGATCCCCTCTGCATGATGGAGGTCATCCGTCCCGGAGACCTCCGTAAAATCATAGCGCAGCACATTCGTCGGCATGACCGCGCAGCGGCGCTTATGTCCCGGCATATGCATGGGATACAGCTCCTTCTCCAGATACTGATCCAGCGCAGTCTGGAGCTTTCCGCCTTTCTCATCATGATGGCACAGCTCCGCTGTTTCCAGCGTATCCTGAGCCTTCGTATGCTTCCCATGCTCTACGCAGTACTTCTCCAATGAATGCTGCGCGCACTGCTCAGGCTTCTTCATGCTGTTCCTGTGCCATCTCGGCTTCTGCAACCTTCATCATAAGAGCACACTCCATCCGCTTCCGGAAGAGCTTGCAGCCATACTCATAGACGCCGTGGATGTCGCCAGTTGCATGCAGGGCATTGGCCGCGCAGCCACCTGCACAGTACATCCGGGCCCAGCATTCCTTGCACTCTGGGCGGGAGTAGACATTGCACTCCTTAAACTCATCGCGAATGTTCTCATGCTGCACGCCGTCCCAGATATTGCCGAGCTTGTACTCTGGATCATTGACGAACTGGTGGCAAGGATAGAGATCACCCCAGGCCGTCACAGCCATATACTCCGTTCCAGAGCCGCAGCCCGACACACGCTTATAAACGCACGGACCGTGCTCCAGGTCGATCATATAGTGATAGAAGGTGATCGGCTTGCCATCCTTCTCACGACGCAGCATGTCCTTTGCAAGGATCTCATACTGCTCGTACAGTACCGGAAGATCCTCCTCGGTCAATGCACTCGGGCTGGACGGATCCGTCACCACCGGTTCCATCGAAAGCTCGGAGAAGCCGAGGTCATCGGCCATATGGAAGATGTCGTTCGTGAAATCCGTGTTGTAGTGGGAGTAGGTGCCACGCATGTAGTAGCTCTTGTCGCCACGGGCCGCCACAAACTTCTGGAAGTTCGGGACAATGCGGTCGTAGGAGCCACGTCCCGCACGGTCCACGCGGAAGCGGTCATGGACCTCCTTTCGTCCATCGAGCGAAAGGACAACATTGTAGCACTCCTTATTCGCCCACTCGATGACCTCGTCGTCAAGCTTCACACCGTTCGTGGTCAGGGTGAAACGGAAGTTCTTATTGTGCTCCTTCTCGATGGAACGCGCATAGGCCACGGTCTCCTTGCAGAGCTCGAAATTGAGCAGCGGCTCACCGCCGAAGAAATCGACCTCGAGGTTCCGACGATTACCGGAATTTTCCACGAGGAAGTCGATGGCGCGTTTCGCGGTCTCGAGCGTCATCATGCCTTCCTTGCCATGGAACTTTCCCTGGGAAGCGAAGCAGTAGCTGCAGTTCAGGTCGCAGGTATGTGCAACCAGCAGACAGAGTGCCTTCACCACGGTGGACTGCTTCTTGAGATAGCCTGCTGCCTTCTCATAGACATCCTTCGTAAAGAGCTTTCCCTGCTCCGTCAGCTCATGGATATCCGCGAAGGTATCCGTGAGCTCCTCCTCTGTTGCTTCTGGATGCAGACGATGCAGCTCCTCCTTCGCTGCGTCCTCGCTCATCCCGCTGTCAATGAGATGAATCCCGTCATATGCGAGATCGTCCGTCACATGGACGCTGGCGCTGTAGACATCGAGGACAATGTTGTAGCCATTGAGTTTATACTGATGAATCATGAAAATCTCCTACTAATCACTGAAAAGCTTTATAAATAACATCCACGATTGCACAGCAATCGTGGATCAGTACATTAAAAAACCGGGGCTGTTCATGCCCCGGTCAATACACGAACCTGATATTAAGCGTTCTTGTTCTCGCACTGCTGGTTTGCGATACCGCAGCTTGTCTTGCAGGCAGACTGGCAGGAAGTCTGGCACTCGCCACATCCGCCTCTCTCCTCAGATCTCTTCATATCTCTTGTGTTTAAAGTCATAATATGCTTCATAGAACTACCTCTTTCCTAACAGTAACTGTTATGTAATATGCTCATAATACATTTCCTTCCATAAGGAAGTCAAGAATTATTTGCGATGATCTCCCGATAATACAGTACGAGCTTTTCAAACGAAACCGCACAGTTCGCCGGAGACGTCGACGGCAGCTTCACCGCATGGATTCCGGTCTTTGGAAACTGGTACTTTTCATAGTACTTATGTGCGCTGGCACCGGTGCAGAAAATGCGCGTGATCCTCGTCTTCCCGAGAAGTCCCGCGATATCCGTCGGAACCGGATTCCGAATGCTTGCATCCGATGCGCCCACGATATCGCACTCACTCAGCGCATCCCAGAGGGCAATGTGATGCTGCAGCATCATCGCGGTCTTTTCCTCGATGCTCTCCGGCACCGGTGCCTCGAGCACTGCGGCCATCACCCGCCAGAAGCGATTCTGCGGATGCCCATAGTAAAATTTCAGCTCGCGCGACTTCGGCGATGGGATGGAGCCGAGTACCAGCACCTCGGACTGCGCGTCATACAGTGGTCCGAAATCCCGGTGATCCACATGCGTAAGCGCACCCATTACTGCTCCACGATCTTAAAGCCCTTCTGATAGAACGGCTTCTGACCCTCGATGGCCTTCTCTGCAATCGGTGCACGTGCAGAGAGCAGCGCTACGGAACGGCCACGGCTCACACGGCGTGCAGCGGCCATCAGACGCGGGAAGGTCTCATCCATGGAGCCGATGTGCCGCACGATGACACAGTAATCGGTGTGACCATTTCGTACCATGTCACGAATATAGCCGGCCGCCACGTTACGGTCACTCCGCATCGCACCGGTCAGGGCATTCAGAAGATCTGCCGTCGTCTGATCCTCACGCACATCCTTGAAGATGATATTTTCATCCGCATTCGACTTCTCACCCTCGAGGCCGAGCTCGGCGCCCTTCAGCTTCGTCCGAAGGTCAATGATCATCTCACGGGCCACCACGAAATCGTCCGTACCCGGATTCAGTACGAAGCCATAGATCTGCGGATCATTCATCGCAATGTCCGCGGCTTCCTCGAAGCTGTGCTTCACACTCTGCACAGACTCATTCTGGAACCATGCCTTGAGATTCGCACGGCTCGTGAAGGCCATGTAGAAGTGTGCCCCCTCCTTGTTCGCGGTGACGCCATACGCAAGTTTCCGATCTCTGGCCTTTTCGCCAATGATGCGTACCGGCATGATAAACTCTGCGCCTGGCATCTCCTCCATCAGTGCCTGCTCGGCACCCTTGTTTTCTCCATTGGATTCCTTTAATGCATGGATTGCCTCCACCAGCTTCTGGTTGGCTCTCTCTGTATAATCTGCCATTGATAACCTCCTGGTTTGATGGCTTCTCTTTTCCGATGTTTGGCCAATGCCTCCATCTGCGTGAAGCCTTTTCGTTGCTCCGCTGCGCGCATGCTTTCTTCGAGCGCTTCCGTGAAGCATAGATCTTTTTAGCAGTGTAGCATATTTTGGCCACGCTGTCGAATCGCACAAAAGATGAGGCATCCACAATTGCACACTCATCGTTACTGTTCACTCACAGCCTTCTACGTTTCCAGCTGCTTCCACACGTTACCGTCACCTGGAAATGTTTGATATTCCGTACCGATCCATCAAAAAGCGGCGGAGTCGTCCTCCGCCGCTTTCAACTGTGTTATACGATTGGATTAGTGATCTGCAACCTTGATGTCCTCAACGCCCGTGACATCCTGGAACTTCGACTCATCGAGCTGGCTTGGATCCTGACCAATGTAGGCAAGGATACCGCCATCGATGTACACAACCTGTCCGTTGATGAAGTCAGAAGCCGGAGAAGCAAGGAATACAGCAAGACCCTCGAGGTCCTCGGTCTCGCCCCAGCGCTGTGCCGGTGTCTTCGAACGGATGAAGCGATCAAATGGAGCCATGGAGCCGTCGGCCTGCTTTGCACGAAGCGGAGCCGTCTGCGGCGTTGCGATGTAGCCAGGTCCGATGGCATTGCACTGAATGTTGTACTGACCATACTCAGAGCAGATATTCTTTGTGAGCATCTTCAGACCGCCCTTTGCTGCTGCGTACGCGGATACAGTCTCACGACCAAGCTCAGACATCATGGAGCAGGCATTGATGATCTTACCATAGCCCTTCTTGATCATGCCTGGCAGAACGGCCTTCGAGCAGATGAAAGGTCCCGTAAGGTCCACATTGATGACCTGATCCCACTGCTGCTTCGTCATCTCTACCATCGGGATTCTCTTGATGATGCCGGCATTGTTTACGAGAATGTCGACACCGCCGAACTTCTCCTCGACGTCCTTCACGAGTGCATTGACCTGCTCCTCGTTCGTAACATCGCAGACCACACCGTAGGCATCGATGCCGAGCTTCTGATACTCTGCAAGGCCTCTGTCCACGAGCTCCTGATTGATATCATTGAAAACGACCTTCTTTGCACCAGCCTCTGCAAATGCCTTCGCATAGGCAAGACCAAGACCATAGGATGCACCGGTCACCCATGCAACCTTGCCATCCAGTCTGAACTTATCCAGAATTCCAGCCATGTTGAATCTCCTTTTTATTCATTTTAAAACCAGGCAAAGCGCCTGGAAACAACCGATATCATAAGTATGATAGTTGATTTTATACCCCCATTCAAGGGTTTCGCCCGCTTTCCAGAAAGTTTGTGAATGTTGCGGTAAACCGGTTCACTTTTCTTGTCAAAAATTGCCAAGAGCTTGCTTTTTTACCTCCTGGCAATCTCTGTCTTATTTCATTCCGTTTCGCCCTTTTTCTATTCGAGTCAGGTCAGGTCAACTGATCGCGCCCTTCCAGCTCCCGTCAAGGCCTTTTCCTATTCGAGTCAGGTCAGGTCCTTCGGCTGTCCCCGGGTATTTTAAAAAAGCAGCTTATAGTTTCCATCTCCACTTCCCAGGAAGCTCGAGCTGAACAGCACGCGGGCCGCCTCGATGAGGTAGGCGGTGTCCTTCGCGCCTGCGGTTTCATACGGTGAGTGCATCGCGAGCTGTGGGAGGCCAATGTCGACGGTATTCAGTGCGACCTGTCCCTGCGAGATATTGCCG